>JACDJB010000010.1_pt1 | contig 326482 bp, 303 predicted proteins | sample 7454121 | NCBI WGS metagenome assembly JACDJB01 (sample SAMN14253290, study PRJNA609438) | sludge metagenome | isolation source: sludge after 25d culture with pyrite | collected 2018-12-20
AAGGAGAACTGAAATGGCTGATGTATCTGGAATTGCACTGGGCATGATTGAGACGCGCGGGCTCGTTCCCGCCATTGAAGCGGCGGACGCCATGACCAAGGCGGCTGAAGTCCGGCTGATCGGACGCCAGTTTGTCGGCGGCGGCTACGTCACCGTGCTGGTTCGCGGCGAAACAGGCGCAGTCAACGCCGCCGTCCGCGCGGGGGCCGATGCCTGCGAGCGCGTAGGTGACGGCCTGGTCGCGGCGCACATCATCGCCCGCGTCCATGGCGAAGTGGAAGGCATCCTGCCGACGGCGCCGGGTGCGTGAACGTGAAGGAAGGTGGAGGCCGGTTGGCTCATCACCTGACTTCACAAGGCAATTGTTGAGATCGAAGGAGAATTGAAATGGCAGAAATTTCCGGTATCGCCTTGGGCATGATCGAGACCCGTGGCCTGGTGCCCGCCATCGAAGCGGCGGACGCCATGACCAAGGCCGCCGAGGTTCGATTGATTGGTCGCGAGTTTGTCGGCGGCGGCTACGTCACCGTGCTGGTTCGCGGCGAAACAGGCGCAGTCAACGCCGCCGTCCGCGCGGGGGCCGATGCCTGCGAGCGCGTGGGTGACGGCTTGGTCGCGGCGCACATCATCGCGCGCGTTCATGGCGAGGTGGAAAACGTTCTGCCTACCAGGCCGACCGCGACGGGCGGCGGACGCGACGGCGAGATCACCACGCGGCGCAGCTGAGTCCGGAATCACGGGAGACTCGCATGTGGACCCATCCCCGCATCGCCGGCTATCTGTCCCAGGCGCTGAGCCACGAAATGTCCGTGGTGCAGCAATACCTCACGCAATCGAACCTGTGCGGTTGCTGGGGAATGGGCGTGGAGTGTGACCACTTCCGCCGCGAGGCCGGGGAGGAACTGGAGCATGCCGGCAAGATCATCCGCCACATGCTGACGCTGGGCCTGGCACCCAATGCCACGCAGCTGCAACCCGTGCATCCGGGACGCGACATGGCGGAAATGCTGACCTTTGACTGGCATCTGGAAGAGGAAGCGGTGAGGCTGTATGACGATGCGCTGCGTTACGCACAGCGTTGCCGGGACGAAGCATCGAGCAGGCTGTTCGCCGAACTGCTGGCCGATGAGCAGGCACATCTGCAGGAACTGGAGCGCATGCTGGCCAAGCTTGCGGAAAAGGAGAAGTAACATGGCTGAAGCAAACACCCACTGGCAGGTGCAGCAACGCCCCGCCATCATGACCCGCCGATTCGAATTTGGGTCTTATGCAATGACGCGCAAGTTTCTGGACGATCTGCTGGAGCTGTCCGAACGCACGGGCTATTACCCCGACCTGAATTTCGGCAAGACTCACGTCAACGTCAGCGTTGCCTCGCAGGGAGACAGCATCGGGCAGGCCGAGTACGACTTCTCGGCCGAAGTGGACAGCATCGCTTCGAATCTGGCCAGTTGACTGGGATTGATCGTGCCAGGACGCCTGATTGCGCTGGCCAGCCTCAAGGGAGGCTGCGGCAAGTCGACGCTGGCGTTCAATCTGGCGGCGGGGCTGGCACGCAGGGAAAAGGCCGGGCTGGTCGATGCCGACCCGCAGGGCGCGGTGCTGCATTGGATGGACTGGTCGGCTGACCGCTCGGATGATGAAGCACTGCCAGAGGTGTGCGCCATCGGCGACGATCCCCTCGACACCCTGTCGAAAATGGCCCGGCGCTTCAATCGCGTCATCGTCGATTGCCCGCCATCGCTGGACATGGATCTCACCGGACGGATTCTGGAAAAGGTGGACGTCGTTTTGATTCCGATCCTCCCCTCGCCGCTGGACTTGTGGGCCGGTGCCAGCACGGTGGAGGCGGTGCGGCAGGCGCGTGAACGCAATCCCAGGCTGCGTGCCTGGCTGGTGCTGAACCAGGTGGAGCCCGCCAGCGCGCTCTCGCGCGCGATGAGCCAGGCACTGGCCAGCCTGGACATCCCGACCCTGGGCTGCATGGTCAGGCGGCGCGCCGCATTCAGAACCGCCGCCGTGGAAGGCGTGAGTGTGTATCAACTTGGAGCCCGTGGGCGTGAAGCTGCGCGGGAAATGGATCAGGTATTGGAAGAGGTATTGCGAACATGAGCAGACTGGACGAAAAACTGCGGGCAAGCATCAAGGCGACGCGAGGCAAGCCTGCTCTGGCAACCAAGGCAGCGCCCGCCAAGGTCGTTGCAACTAAACCGGCTGACAAACCAGCGGCGCCCCAGAAGACGGAGCAAAAACGAACACCCGCGAAACCAGGCTCCACTGGCATCCCCGGCAATACATCAACACTGTTTCCTGAGCGCATCTGGCCTGATTGACCAGGAAGCGCTAACTTTTTACAGCCGAGGCGCAAGCCTCCTTCCATGCCCCGTTCGCGGGGCATCTTTGTTTGTGCCAGATGCATCCGGGCTATACTCTCAGGCGCATAACAGACAAGTGTCTGCATCGAAACGAGAACCCCATGGATACAAAATACGTTGGCTTCAACAATGACAAGCACGGCATGACCCAGCTGGGACGCATCGTGCTGGATGGCTGGCTTTTCGGCTTCATTGCCGAGACGGAAGATTGCAGCGGCTGGGACATGGGCCGCATGCAGCTCCTGATGGAGCAGGTCGAAAAGGAATGGGACAAGTACAGCAACCTGCCCAGCCGTTTACCCGACGAGCTGCGCCAGAAACATGCCGACATCTACGCCAAAGCCATGCAACTGGCAAAAGACAAGGGCTGGAATCCGGAACTGGGCGAGGACGACTGACCCCTTTCCACGCGCGCAAAGCAGCTCAGTTTTTCCGGGTTGTGTTGCGCTCCGATTCCAGCCATTCGCGCCAGATGGCCAGCGCCACCGCGAGGATGACCGGACCGAGGAAAAGTCCGATCAGGCCGAAGGCGTTGACTCCGCCCAGCACGCCCAGAAACACCAGCAGAAAGGGAATGCGCGTCGGTCCGCTGATGACCAGCGGACGAATCAGATTGTCCACCCAGCTAACCACCAGCGCGCCCCACAGGAACAGTCCGATGGCCGCTGTCGTTTGCCCCTGAATGAACAGCCCCGCTGCAAGGCTCAGCCACACGAGGGGACCGGCAAAGGGAATCAATGACACCAGCGCGGTAATCGCCCCCCACATCACGGGCGCGGAAACGCCCGCCACCCAGTAGCCAAGTCCGGCGAGCGTGCCTTGCGCCAGCGCCGTAAGCACGATGCCGAAGACGACGGCGTGCACGGTGACACCCACCGCATGCAGATAGGCCTTGGTCTGCCCCCCGATCCAGTGCGTGGCCACCCGGTGGAACTGGGCCAGCACGCTCTCGCCATGCCTGTAAAGAAAAAACAGGGCAAAGATGGCCAGTCCGAACTTGGCGATATTGCGGCCCACGCCGCCTGCCAGCGCTTTCACCGTGTCCGGATTGGCCAGGCCGAGGGTTTCGATGCGTTCCCGGATCCAGGCAGGGTCTGCCTGCAGGCGACGATACTGTTCGGCAAGCCACTCGCCGCCTGGCAGTTCGGTGAGCGCGGGCGGCATGGGCGGCAGTCCCTGGACGGCTATTTCACGCAGCTTTGCCGCCACCGCCACGGCATCGATCGCCAGGGTATAGGTGACCAGCACCATGGGCACCAACAGCACAGCCGCAACCAGGACAGTCATGACAAACGCGGCCAGCGTCGCGCGTCCGCTCAGCCGTTTGGCCAGGCGCTCGAACAGTGGCCAGGTGACATAGGCCAGAATGCCCGCCCAGGCCAGCGCCGCCCAGAAGGGCGCCAGTACCCACAGGGTCAGGCCCAGTATGAAAATCAGAAACGCGAAAGCGGCGATCTTGCGCGCAAACGGGGAATCGATATTGACAGGCATGATCTGACCCTACTCGAGATCAGGCGAAATGATGAAGCAACAACGCGGCTGCCACCAGCAGCACGGTCGCCCAGCCAAGTCGGTCCACATATCGATGCAAGGCTGCCTCCATGCGCGCACCTCCCCATTTCATCAATCCTGCCACCAGAAAGAAACGCGCACCGCGGCCAATCAAGGAAGCGAGTGTGAATGGCATCAGCGGCATGGCCAATGCACCGGCCGCTATGGTGAACGCCTTGTAAGGAATCGGCGAGAAACCGGCGATGAACACCGCCCAGAAGCCATATTCGCCAAACCATGTCTCGGCCTTCGCGAAGCTGGCCCGGTAATTCGTTTCACGCAGCCAGGGTTCGAGGGCATCAAAGGCGAAATATCCGATCGCATATCCGGCCAGTCCGCCGGCTACTGAAGCCAGCGTGGTGATAAGCGCGAAGCGCCAGGCCCGCTTGGGGTGCGCCAGGCTCATCGGTGCCAACATCACGTCCGGCGGCACCGGAAAGAAGGATGATTCGGCGAAACTCACGCCTCCAAGATACCACGGTGCATGCCGGTGGCGCGCCCAGGCCATGGCTCGGCCATAAAGCGCGGAGAAAAATTGCATTTACCGGCGCGCCATGTCCATGATTTTGGTCATGTCCAGCGTGCTGGCCTGTTGCTGGATCTGTGGCAGGTAGCGTGTTTGCATCTGCTTAGCCTGGCCGAGAAGATTCTGGAAAGAATCTTTCAACACGGCGGCATTCATCGTCCGGCCGCCAGCATAATAGCGTTTGGCGAGCTGGCCGAGCGCATAGGTGGTGGCGAACGAGAATGCCATGCCGGTGGCGGCGCCGCCGATTTTGCCCAACGATTTGCCGGCGGCCTTGCCCAGCAGCCCGCCCAGAAGCTTTCGGCCGAACTGTTCGAGGTACTGCGATGTCAGGCCCACGCCGGCAGCCGCAATGAAGTCCTTGATATGCCCCTGGTCGAGCGTGTAACCATGCGCCTTGCCAATGCCATACACCATCTTGATTTGCAGCGGGATGATGGCCATCGACGCCCATGACTGCGGTAGCAGTTCAAGTGCGCCGGTGAGCAGACTGGTATTGAGGATGGTCTTGTCGAGTTCGGCTTCAGGCACGTTCGGTTGAGATGCAACCACCGCAGTTGCCGGCGCTGCCGTGGAAGACAGCGACACGATGACATCGGCCTCAGCTTCTGCGCGGCTGGCCTCGCCAGCGTCCAGTCGCAGCAGCGCTTTGAGCCGGCTCAGAAATGTGCGTTCGATTTCGCTCATGTTGCCGTCGGCTTCGCACACGCCGAGCGCCATTTCGTAGGCAAGCTGCCGCTCACCCGCATCTGCCAGTGCTTCAGTGGCCTGTTCCAGTGAAATCCGTTTCAGCAGCACGTCCTGGTACAACCCGGACAGATCAACGGTATTGCCCAACGACTCGGCGATATCGCGCAGATGTTCGCGCTCACGGTCGTGTTTCTCCCCGTCTGCAAAGGCGGCGAACAGGGCAATGGCGAGGATGCTGCGTTCGGAATTCATGCTTCAGCCTTTCGGGGAATTCAGGATGTCGGTCAAGTCCAGCCCGGCCAGTTGGCGTAGAGAACGTGTTAGGTAAAACAATACGCCCATCATCATGAGCATCGACGGCAAGGCGATAACCGGGTAACTCAAGAGCGTAAGACGGCCGAGTTCCTCGTTGAAAGCTTCGGTTCCAGGCGCGCTGATAACCACCCAGCTCGCCAGAAAATAGTTCATCACCGCCGAAAACAGGAAGGCGCCCGCCAACATCCAGGTGGCATTGACCAGCTTCGCCTCGAATGCGGGGCGGTTACCATGTGCTTCAAGGGCAGCGTGAATGCGTTCTACCTGCATGATGGCTGTGCTGAACAACAGGACCCGAACCAGCGGATAACGGGTAAATGCCGACACAGCCACCGCCAGGCCAAGCATTGCAGGGATCGCCGCTTCCTTGATCGCTAACCATTTCGGGTCGAGTTGCAGCAGGCCGATGCCTCCAGTAAGAAGCACGCTAACGAAGCCAAGCGCTGCGAATAAATTGAACCTGCGTGCACGCAGATATTCGCGCGCGCCCCAGCCGAGAGGGAACGCCAGTGCTGCAAGCAGCGCGTTGACCGGCCCCAGATGCTCGGCGCCCGAGAGCTTCATCAGGATTAGCGAGGGAATCAGCAGCGTGACCGTCAGTTCGATCAGCGGACTGGCAGGCTGAGCGGTAACTTGAGAACGGGTCATGTCAGAGTCTTTCCACCGGCTGTCCGCCAGCGATCCAGCCGGTGATGCCATCCTTGACGTTATAGACCTTGGTATAGCCGTGTTTTTCCATCAGCTCGCGCGCCAGTTGGCTGGTTCGGTTGCCAGTGCGGCAGATGATGGCCACCGGTTTGTCTTTCGGCGCTTCGACGGCAAGGCTCTCGATAAATCCGGGCTGCACACGCCCTCTGCTGTCCACCCAGGTCAGCAGGCGGCTACCTTCGACCACGCCAGTCTGTTTCCACTCTTCGGGACGACGTACGTCATAAAGCGGCACGCCTTGCGCGATCAGCGTCTTCAACTGCGTGTTGTCGAGGTTTTCGTAAGGCGGCTTGCTGCACGCCGACAAGCTCAGGCTGGCGGCAAGCAAGACCAGCAGGGCAAACATCCTGTTCATGTGGCAGCTTTCTCCTTGTTGCGTGTCGCCCACAGGCTGGCGAACATGAATGTAGCAATGATGAGGCCGACGACACCGAGCGAGAGGCCGATCGGGATCTTGTAGAAATCGACGATCAGCATCTTCACGCCAACGAACACCAGCACCAGGGCCAGACCGTACTTGAGCAGATGGAAGCGGTCGGCCAGGCCTGCGAGCATGAAATACATGGCGCGCAGGCCGAGGATGGCGAAAATGTTCGAGGTGAACACGATGAACGGGTCGGTGGTGATGGCGAAGATCGCCGGGATTGAGTCGACCGCGAACACCAGGTCGGAGAGCTCGATCATGATCAGCACCAGGAACAGCGGCGTAAACATGCGCACACCGTTTTCCATGACCCAGAACTTCTCGCCACGATAGTCCGGTGTCAGGCGCATGTGGCCCTTTATCCAGTTGAGCAGCGGATTCTTGCTGAGGTCGGGTTCGGACTCGGCGAAGATCAGCATTTTGATGCCGGTAATGACCAGGAAGGCGCCGAAGAGATAAAGTATCCAGTGGAATTCCTGGATCAGCCAGGCGCCAGCCAGGATCATGATCGCGCGCATGACGATTGCGCCGATCACGCCGTAAATCAGGACACGGCGCTGATATTCCGCAGGCACCGCGAAGAAGCTGAATATCATCAGGAACACGAAGATGTTGTCGACCGCCAGCGACTTCTCGATGAGATAGCCGGTGAGGAATTCCAGCGCCTTGGTGTCGGCGATTTCGCTGCCGTAGCTGCCCTTGAGATACCACCACAGCCCGAGGTTGAACAGCATGGCAAGGCCGAACCACACCACCGACCACGCTGCCGCCTCCTTGAAGCTGACCCTGTGCGCCTTGTTGCCACCGACCAGAAAGAGGTCGATCACCAGCATCACCAGCACGAAGGTGATGAAGACTGCCCACATCCAGGGCTGGCCAATTGTCAATGCAGTTTCCATGGTCATGGTTTAGTCACTCTTGGTAGGCACCCTTATTGCGCGGCACGCAATGCGGCAATGCGCTCTTCCAGCGGCGGATGCGTCATGAACAGGCGCTTGAGGCCGGAACCGCCCCCGCCTGAGATGCCGAAGGCGGCCATTTTTTCCGGCAGCGGACCTGCGTGCACGGCTTGCAGGCGCTCCAGTGCGGCAATCATGCTCTGCTTCCCGGCCAGCGAAGCGCCGCCGCGGTCGGCGCGGAATTCGCGCTGGCGCGAGAACCACATGACGATAATGGAGGCCAAGATACCCAGCACGAGTTCAGCAACAATCATGGTGATGAAGAAGGCCGGGCCGTGACCCTGCTCGTTCTTGAACACCACACGGTCGACGGTGTGGCCGATGACGCGCGACAGGAACATGACGAAAGTGTTGACCACGCCCTGGATCAGCGCCATGGTCACCATGTCGCCGTTGGCGGCATGGGCCACTTCATGACCGATCACCGCCTCGGCTTCCTCGCGCGTCATTTGCTGCAACAGGCCGGAAGACACCGCGACCAGGGAGTTGTTCCTGCTGGGGCCGGTGGCAAAGGCATTGACTTCGGGCGAATGGAAGATGCCAACCTCCGGCATCTTGATGCCTGCTTCCTGCGAATAGCGGCGCACGGTTTCCATCAGCCAGACCTCGGTGGAATTGGCTGGTGATTCGATTACCTGCACGCCCATGGATTTCTTTGCGACCCACTTGGAAATCGCCAGCGAAATCAGCGAACCTCCAAAGCCCATCACGGCGGCAAAGATCAGCAGCGAAGTCAGATTGAGGCCCTGCGAGGTCAGGTAAGGCTCAACGCCCAGCAGCCGCATGGTGACCGAAAGCACCAGAACGATGGCGAGGTTGGTAGCAAGAAATAACACGATGCGCTTCATGGCTGGTTTCCTGAATCAGAAAAAATGAATCACAAAAAAATCACAACTTGACACCGTGTCAGCGTAGCCGAAAATACCGATCAATAAAATTCGATTTTTATCCATTTTTTATTCGTTATTTTCGAATCATGATCAACTACAAGCACCTTCATTACTTCTTTACCGTCGCCAAGACCGGCGCCATCAACAAGGCTGCCGACAGGCTGCACCTCACCCCGCAGACACTTTCGGGTCAGATCAAGGTTTTTGAGGATCGCCTGGGTGTCGAGCTGTTTTCGCGAAATGGCCGCCGGCTCGATCTGACCCAGGCCGGCAAACTGGCGCTTTCCTACGCGGACGAAATCTTCCAGATCGGCGCCGAATTGCAGGAAGCCCTGGGCGCTTCTCCCGGCGCACGCATGATGCCGTTTCGTGTCGGCATCTCCGATGCGGTCCCCAAGGAAATCGCCCATCAGTTGCTCTTGCCCGCCCTGGGACTGGACGAGCCGGTCAAGCTGATATGCCGTGAGGACCGGCTCGAACGCCTGGTGGCCGAACTTTCTATACACCGGCTGGACATGGTGCTGGCGGACAAGCCCATGCCGTCGAATGTCGACGTCCGGGGCTACAGTCACCCGCTCGGGGAATGCGGCGTGGCATTCTTCGCTCGCCGAGAACTGGCCGGCAAGGCGCGCGGAAAATTTCCCGACTGTCTGGATGGCATGCCCTTCCTGATGCCTGGCGAGGACAGCGCCCTGCGGGCACCGGTGTTGCGCTGGCTGGAAAAGCAGGGCATCAGCCCGCGCGTCGTGGGCGAGTTCGATGACAGCGCCCTGATGAAATCCTTCGGCCAGGCCGGGGCGGGCGTATTTCCCGCGCCCGCCGTCATTGCCAATGAAATAACCAGACGCTATCAGGTGGCTTTACTGGGACAAACTGAAGACATCCGCAACCGATTCTTCGTCATCACGGTCGAACGCCATGTCAGGCACCCCGCCGTGCAGGCAGTCAGCGCAGTGGCTCATACGGTTTTGTTCAAGAAAGGTGACAACGGGCGCGGGAAGCGCACTAAGACAAGGACTTCTGGCTGAACTGCTCGGCCTCGATTTGCGTCAGCACATCGGGCAGGCTGATTCCTGCATCCGTCTGGTTCAAGCGTTCGAGTAATCCGAAATTTCCGAGTTTGGTATTGATGCGCGCATTCGCCTCGCACAGCATCACCTTCACCCCTCGTTGCTGGAAGTTCCGCGTCATATCCGCCAGTGCCTGCATGGCGGTGGCGTCGATGATCGGCACCTGTCCCAGACGCAGAACCAGCACGCGCGTCTTGTCATGCAGGCTGGCAAGTGTGCGCTCGAAGCTCGCGGCCGCGCCGAAGAAGAGCGGCCCGTCAATTGAATATACCTGTACCCCTTTGGGTACGCCCACCGGGCACACGGCCGCGAGGCTGGATTCGCTTTCGCCCTCGATGGTCACGGTTTCGCTCATGCGCTTCATGAACAGGAGCGCGGCGAGCAGCACGCCGACGTTGACCGCGATGACAAGATCAGCAAACACGGTAAGCAGGAAGGTGATGAACAGGAGTGCCTTGTCGTTGGCCGGCGCATGACGCAGCAGGTCGATGAAGTGGCGCGCTTCGCTCATGTTCCACGCCACCACGAACAGTATCGCCGCCAGCACGGCGAGCGGAATCTGTGCAGCCAGCGGTGCCAGCGCGACGACAACGGCAATCAGTACCAATGCGTGGATCACGCTCGCGAGCGGGCTGGTGCCGCCGTTACGGATGCTGGTGGCGGTGCGCGCGATGGCACCGGTGGCGGCAAAGCCGCCGAAGATGGGTGCCGCGAGATTAGCGATGCCCTGCCCGACCAGTTCCTGGTTCGGATCGTGTCGGGTGCCGGCCATGCCGTCGGCGACCACGGCGCACAACAGCGATTCGATCGCGCCCAGCATGGCGATGGTGAAGGCAGGGCCGAGGAGTTCCAGCACCCGGGCAAAGCTGACCTCAGGCCAGTGCAGTGCGGGCAGGCCCGAGGGAATCCCGCCGAAGGCGCTACCGATGGTGGCAACGCCGTCGAAATGCCACCAGGCCTGCGCGCTGGTCAGCGCGATCAGCGCGATCATCGGCCCGGGGATGCGGCGGATCAGGCGCGGCGAGACGATCAGGATCGTCAAGGCGGTGAGCGACAGCAGCGTGGTTTGCAGATGAAGGCCGGGCAGGGCCTCGATCAGCACGATCAGTTTTTCGTGGAGATGGTTGCCCGAAGCCTCCGGGGTGAGGCCAAAGAAATCCTTCCACTGGCCAACGAAGATGATGACGGCAATGCCGGCGGTGAAGCCGGTGATGACCGGCGTAGGAATGAAGCGGATGATGCCGCCCAGCTTGACAAAGCCCATCGCCAGCAGAATCAGGCCAGCCATGAGCGTGGCGATCTGCAGGCCGTCGATGCCGTACTTGGCGGTGATGCCGGCAAGGATGACGATGAAGGCGCCGGTCGGGCCGCTGATCGACACGCGCGAACTGCCAAACAACGCGGCCAGCACGCCGGCGACGATGCCAGTGTAAATGCCCTGCTCGGGGCGCGCGCCGCTGGCAATCGCGAAGGCCATGGCCAACGGCAAGGCCACCACGCCAACCACCAGCCCGGCGGCGATGTTGCCGGCCCAGTGGTGTTTATGGAAAAGCCCGGCGCGCCAAGCCTCACGCGCGGCAATCATCCGGATCTCAGAATTCGTTGCGGATGCGCTTATAGCCCTTGACCAGTTCCTTGTTCGCCTGGGTCACGCTTTCCGAAAAATTGGCCACATCGGGGGTCACGCGCTCGATGGTGTCAAGATCACTGTTGGACTTGATGTTGGCAGTGGAGGGTATATAAAAACTGTGCGGTACCTCGCAATTTTCCACTACCGAATTGTGACGAATTACGGAATTGCTGCCGACCGTGCAGTTGAACAGGACCGAGTTGAAGCCGACAAATACGCTATCGCCAACCGTGCACGGGCCATGGACAATCGAACGATGCGCGATCGATGTGCCGCGGCCAATGATTACACCCCCCCCTGCCTTGCAATGGATGACCACGCCGTCCTGGATGTTGGAATTGGCGCCAATGACGATGGGCTCCATGTCGCCCTTGTCATTCACTTCGTCGGCGCGGATCACTGCGTAGGGGCCGATGAACACGTTTTCCTCGACGATCACCTTGCCACACAGGATGGCTGTAGGGTCGACAAAGGCAGAGTCATGAACCACGGGCAAGTGTCCGGACGGGTTTCTGCGAATCATGATGAACTCTCTAACAACGACAGACAGGAAAAGGGCCGATGCTTTCGCAACGGCCCTTGAATGATACCACCCCAGTCCTGACTGGACGGAAGCGCTTACTCCGCGACACCCACGGTTTCGGTATGGGAGGCGTGCTGCCGACGGTGTTCGTGAAAGCCTTTGTAGATGGCCGACAATACCGTCCATGCGCCGACCAGAAGCGCGATGGCCAGGATGGCATCGCCCGTTACCTTAAGCATACTGATAGTGGCTTCGGGCAGCGGATCAATCATGCCTAGCTTACTCAGGTAGCCCGGGATGTAGAAAAAGCGCGAGAACAGCACGGTCAGCATTATCACCGCCATGGTGAACTTGACCTGGTAGTCTTTCACGTAGGTCGTGCCAATCGCGCCCAGTTGCACGCCGAACAGCGAACCCAGCAAGATCAGCATGGCCAGGCGGATGTCGACCACACCTTCCAGACCATAGAAAATGGTGCCACCCAGACCCATGATGAATGCGATCACCAGTTCGGTCGCCGAAGCCATGATCGCCGGGACGCCGAGGATGTAGATCATCGCGGGAACGCCGATGAAGCCGCCCACCGCGATGGCCGAAGCGAGGAAGCCGGTGGCGAAGCCGATGGGGACGAGGAAGAGCACGGAGATTTCCGCCTGTGCACCTGTGGAGTAGATCATGGTCCCGGGAATTTTCACCGACTGCACCCAGCGCGCCAGCCTGGTCACAGGCGCGAGTTGTTCCTCACCGTTGCCCGCGTCATCAAGCGCCTTGAGCTTGCGGTAGTCCTTGAAAACGAAGCCGCCGACGATGGCCAGGGTGACGACGAACATGGCCGATACATAGAGATCAGTGCCGATCGCGCCGAAGCTGTTCTTGATGTCGGTCATCACGTGCTTTCCGAACAGCACTCCGGCTTCGGCGAACACGCCAAGTACCAGCCCCAGCTTCACGTCGACCTGACCGTATTTGTTGCGCTTGATCGCGCCGACCAGGGCCTTGGGAAACTTGTGGCAGATGTTGGAGGCGACGGCAACGATGCCGGGCGCGCCCAGCGTCATCATGGCGGGGGTGAGCACGAAGGCGCCGCCCGAACCGATGAAGCCGGACACCATGCCGCCGACGAAGCCGACCAGGATCAGGAGGATCGCGGTCAGCGGGGTAATTTCAATGAAGTTGATAAGTTCCATGTGAGCGGGTCCGTAATTTGTTGGTAATTATTTCTTCTTGGCGTTAAGCCCCAGCACTTCCCAGAACAGTCCAGTGAAGTTGCCGTGGGTGTAAGACAGCGCGAAGGCCAACGCGATGGGAGCGAACACATACCACCACACGCCGTCAACGAAGTTGCCACCCTCGGCGCCGCACGATTCAGGTGTGGACTTGCTGTAATAGGTGGGATGTGCGGCATCACCAACTACACACGCATCCAGCGTGGTATGCGCCAGTTGCTGGAAAACATCGGCGAAATGGAACAGACCCAGGTAGAGCAATGCCGTCAGACTGCCCCACAGCAGGGCCGGCGCCAGTTTGGATTTGTCTTTGATCATGTAAAACTCCCAGTGATAAATCGGATGGTTTAAGGAATTCAGGATTCGTGTGGTTGGCCGGGCGAATCAGAGGCAGCCACCAGCGGGCACTCCAGCCGCGCCCAGTGATCGACGCCGGAGCCGTTGATCCAGGCGGCCGGACGGCCGACGACGACGGAAACGATGCCTTCGTGGCTGCGCGCGTAATCGACAACCTGGCGAATATCCAACCCCGGCATAGGCGTCAACCGACAGTCGAGATCACTGCGCGCAAGCTGGCCAAGCCGGATGACGATGTCCTGCCAGCGCGGGTGTTCCGGGTCGGCCAGCACCTCCAGATCAGCATCCATGCGACGCGCCAGCGCCGAGCCTGCGTCGAACAGGCGTTCTACCGGCGAAACAGGGCGCAGAGCCAGCAACACGCGACGCATCTTCAGGCTGGCTCACCATGCACATGCACGGCCGGGAAGTGCCCGGCCTGTTCCCGGCGAACCGGCTCGGACAAAACATCGGATCTGGCTTGGACGGGCATTTCCCAACCGAGCCAGCGCGCCGACTGTAGCAGTTCTCCCAGAAAAACCTTTTCGGTTTCGGATTCCTGGGGCAAGACAACTCGCAAAATTTTCATCATTTCGTAACGCTCCTTTCAGGGTCAGGAGCTACCAAAGCAGCTTACGTGCCAGGATGATTTGTTATTTTATTTCAACAAGTTATGAAATATTGCGCACAATACAGGCTTGGTGTTTGTTTCACATTGCAACATCAGGTTAGACTCGCGGGATGCATTCCCTGCAAGCCAAGATCGCCTTTGCCTATTTGTCGCTCGCCGCGTTGGTCGTCGGTCTGTCCGCAGTAGCACTGATCGAGTTGTCGCGCATCGAGGGCAAGGTGCGCGAAGGCGGAAAAGTGGCCGAGCTGTTCGATGCCACGCTGGAAATGCGCCGCTTCGAGAAAAATTATTTCCTGTATGGCCAGACCACTGACCTTGAAGATCATGCGCGTTTCGTGGCGCGTGCGCAGGAACTGTCAAGGCGGGACACCGCCGTCATCGACGCGTTGGCCGGGCAGGGTACCGCCGCTCGCCTGGAGAGGGAGCTGGCAGACTATGCCCGTGCCATGGCCGCACTGGTTAACCGGCCTGCTGATGAATCACTCGCTATCACCGTGCGCGCCCATGGCAACCGTATCGTTACCCTGGGCGAGAGTCTCGCTCTAAATGAACGGCGGTCAGTGGATCAGGCGCTGCAGAACCATCAGCGCAATTTTCTGTTTTTTCTGGGTGCGGTCGCGGCTTTTCTGGTGCTGACCGGATTCCTGCTTGCGCGTCTGGTCACGCGGCCGCTCAAGGCCATGGAAACCCACATGGAAGCCGTGGCGAGCGGACAGTTGACGCGACTCGCACCCGACAGCAGCGACCGCGAGTTCGTTTCCTTGACCGAGGCCTTCAATCACGTGCTCGACGAACTGGAACGCCGCCAGCACACCCTGGTGCGCTCGGAGAAGCTCGCATCACTGGGCACCCTGCTCTCCGGCGTGGCGCACGAACTGAACAATCCGCTTTCGAACATTTCTTCGTCCGCGCAAATCCTCAAGGAAAACCAGGGCGTCGACGCGGATTTCAGAGCCCAGCTGATCGAGGACATTGATGCAGAAACCCTGCGCGCGCGCGGTATCGTGCGTGCCTTGCTCGATTACTCCGGCGACCGCGACTTCAGGCCAATCCGGGTGGAGATTGCCGAACTGGTGGAAGAGACCCTGCGCTTCATCAAGAACAAGCGCCCGCCAGGTGTCGAACTCAACATCGACATCCCAGCTGGGCTCGTCGTCGCCGCCGATCGCCCGCGACTGCAGCAGGTGTTGATCAACCTGGTCGTCAATGCCTACGACGCCATGAACGATCCCAAATCAGGCAGAACGGGTGAATTGCGCATCGCCGCGTGCCAAGTCAAGACCGGGGAGAAGGACGACGACTTTCCCTCTCCACTCGGCGGTTGCCGCTCAGGCGGGGAAGCAGTGGAAATCGAGGTATCCGACACCGGACCCGGCATCCCGTCCGAGATTCTGGAGCGTGTGTTTGATCCTTTCTTCACCACCAAGGCGATCGGCCACGGCAGTGGCCTGGGGTTGTTTATTGCCTACGAAATCGTCGAGAAACATGGCGGCTGCATGGTCGCCGACAACCGCGCGGACGGCGGTGCCCGTTTCCGCATCCGCTTGCCTGCCTGCCTGAAAGAATCCGCATGAACGCCCGTCTATTGATCGTCGACGACGAACGCATCGCCCTGAGAAACCTCGAGCATGTGCTGGCCAAGGAAGGCTACGACATCGTCGCCACCCAAAGCGGTCGCCATGCGCTGGAACTCGTCGACACGCAGCCCTTCGACCTGGTGTTGACCGACCTCAAGATGGACAAGGTCGACGGCATGCAGCTCCTGCAACACTGCAAGGCGCGCTACCCAGACCTTGAAGTCATCATGATCACCGGCTACGCCACGCTTGAAAGCGCGGTGGAAGCCATGAAGATCGGTGCCTTCCATTATATTTCCAAACCCTTCCGTCTGGAGGAAGTGCGCCAGACCGTGTCCGAAGCGCTGGAAAAAGTGCGGCTCAAGCGCGAAAACCGCGCCTTGCGCGCACAACTCGATTCCATCAGCGGACGCACCCGAATCGTCACCCGCGACGGCGGCATGCAAAAGCTGCTGGACATGGCGCGCCAGGTCGCCGCCACCGGCGCCAACGTACTGATCACCGGCGAATCCGGTACTGGCAAGGAGTTGTTCGCGCGCTACCTGCACGAGCACGGCAGCCGACCGGACGGCCCGTTCGTCGCGGTCAACTGCGGCGCCTTCAACGAAGAACTGCTGGCAAACGAATTGTTCGGCCACGAAAAGGGCGCCTTCACCGGCGCGGTCGGCAAGACCGGTCTGTTGGTCGCGGCCAACGGCGGCACGCTCTTCCTCGACGAGGTCACCGAAATGACCCCGGCCATGCAGGTCAAGCTGCTGCGCGTGATTCAGGAACGCGAGGTATTGCCAGTCGGCAGCACTCGGCCACTCAGGATCGACGTGCGCTTCGTCGCCGCCAGCAACCGCAATATGAAGGACTGGGTGGCGGAAGGGCGTTTCCGCCAGGATCTGTATTTCCGGCTTAACGTGGTCAATCTGCACATCCCGCCATTGTCCGAACGGCGTGACGACATTCCGTTGTTGGCCCAACACTTTCTCGACCGCGCTGCACCAGTCATGGGCAAGTCCGTGCGGCGCATTTCCGATGCCGCCCTGGAAATCCTGAAAAGCTACGATTTCCCGGGTAACGTCCGCGAATTGGAGAACATCATCGAACGTGGCGTCGCGATCTGTCAGGGTGACACGCTGGAAGTCGGTCACTTGCCCGATGACTTGCGCGACCTGACCATCAAGGCCTTTCGCCGACGCGATGGCCACATCGCCTCGCTGGAGGAACAGGAGCGGGAATATATCCTGTGGGTGCTGGAAGAGGCACACGGAAACCAGACCTTGGCGGCACAGATGCTTGGCATCGACCGGGTTTCGCTTTGGCGCAAACTCAAGCGTTTTTCCGGCGAAGAACGATAAAAGCCCTTCCGGGAAGTTGGCAATTCTTGCTAGAATGTTGCATATTGCATCACAAGCGATGCTTAACTCAACATCCTGGCCATCCCGAGTATTTGACATGAATCCCCTGCTTCTGCGTCTGTTTCCTTTTCTTTCCTGGTTTCCCATCAATTCAGTCATCCTTCGCGGTGATGTGATCGCAGGAATTACTGGCGCCCTGGTGCTGGTGCCCAAGGCTATGGCGTATGCGCAGCTATCCGGACTGCCTGTTTATTTCGGGCTTTACACTGCCTTCGTGCCAGCGATTCTGGCTGCGCTATGGGGCTCCTCGCGTCAGCTCTCTACAGGCCCGGTGGCGATCATCTCGCTGATGACCGCCGCAGCGCTAACCCCGCTGGCTGTGCCTTTCTCCGAGGAATACATTGGCCTGGCCCTGCTCCTGACCCTGATGGTCGGTATCATCCAGTTCAGCTTGGGCGCGCTCAAGCTCGGCACCATCGTGAATTTTGTTTCCCACCCGGTCATTCTCGGTTTCATGAACGCGGCAGCCATCATCATCGCGCTGTCGCAGCTAGATCTTTTGCTGGGCATCCCCAAGGGTCGCAGTGACTCCTTCCTCAAGGATATATGGGAGATGATCACCTACCTGCCACAAACCCATCTGCCCACTCTGGCGATGTCGGCATTCGCACTGGCGCTAATGCTGGTACTGAAAAAGATCAAGCTGCTATCCAAGCCCAGCGTGCTGATCGCAGTGGTCATTACAACCATGGCCAGCGTCATGATCGGCTTTGCCCACAAGTCCAAGGGCGCACCCGACACGATCGCCGACCCCGCCGCGCGCCAACTAGTCGCGAGCTATGCCGACGCGCAGAGCCGCATCAACGATATCCGCGCGCAAGCCACAACCAAGTCGGCCGAACTGCGCACGCTGGAAAAGGCCCATGACGCTCGCGGTGTGGCCGATCTCAGCTACCAGATCGATCTGATGAATCTGGAGGCCGAGGGTCTGGAAAAGCAGAACAAGGAGCGCATGCAGTACATACGCAAGCTCAACTTCGTACGCACCGAAGCACCCGAAGACCAGTCGGCCACGCTGTATCTGGAGGGGCAGGTTCCGGAAGGCGTCAAGACCGACGGCCACCACTGGCACATCAAGAAAATTGAGGACGGCAAGATGAGCCTGTCTGGCGGTGGCGATGTGGTCGGCAACATACCGGCCGGCTTGCCCGCCTTCAAGATGCCGACCCTATCCCTCGACGCCTTCGCGCAACTGTTCTCCGCAGCGCTGATCATCTCCCTGGTCGCCTTCATGGAATGCATTTCCATGGCCAAGGCGCTGGCCGCCCAGACCAAGCAGCGGCTCGACCCAAACCAGGAACTCATTGGGCAGGGCATTGCCAACATGGGCGGTTCTTTTTTCCAGGCCTATCCTGCCACCGGTTCGTTCACAGGCTCGGCGATCAACCTGCAGGCGGGCGCGCAAACCGGCTTCGCCATGGTGTTCAACGGCCTTTTCGTCGCCGTCACCCTGCTGTTCCTGACCCCCTACCTCTACCACCTGCCCAAGGCTACTCTGGGTGTGATCATCCTGCTGGCCGTCACCAGTCTGATCACACCAGCCGCCATCAAACATGCGTGGAAAGCCAGCAAAGCCGACGGTACTGTGGCACTCATCACTTTCGTGGTTACGCTGATCGCTGCGCCGCACCTTGACAAGGGCATTCTGATCGGGGCAGCACTGGCACTGGCATTGTTCCTCTATCGCACCATGAAGCCACGCGTGGCACAGCTTGGCCGCTATTCCGATGGCACATTGCGCGATGTCAAGGTCAACCCCGATCTACCCACCAGCGAACACGTCATCGCCATGCGCTTTGACGGCCAACTTTACTTCGCCAACGTGTCGTATTTCGAGGACACCATCCTCGAAGCGGTGGCAGCCAAACCCAAGGCCAAATATCTGTTGGTTGTGGGCGACGGCATCAACAATCTGGACGCCACCGGCGAGGAAGTCATCAAGCACCTGAACGAACGTCTGCACGAGAGCGGGGTCACCTTGGTGTTCTCCGGCCTCAAGAAACAGGTGCTGGACGTGATGCGCAACACCGGCTTGTTCGACGAAATCGGACAGAAGCGCATTTTCCCGAACGAGGATCTGGCGCTTGCCGCCATTTACGAATGGCTGGGCGAAGAAGGCAAGGACGACCTGCTATGCACGGTTAACCGCGATGCCATCGCACCGATCCTGACTCCCAAGCCGCAGCACTGATATGCCCTTAAGCATGTTCGGAATCGGCGCCCACCTCCTGAATCCTGCCCGGGCTGAAGGAATGGCCAAATTGGCAGCCTACCGCTACGGACAAGGCAGCAGGCTATGTTTCATTCGCATTCCACCGTCCGTCCTCAAACCCGAACATGAGGTGCCCTATGCATGAAACAACCGCTTACCAGCGCGTGCTGGCGCTGATCAACTTTGATGGTAGCGACGAGAAAATTGCCCGCAAGGCGCTACTGCTGGCCCGGATGAACCGGGCGCAGTTGCTGTTCCTGCATCTGGTTGAAATGGAAGCCGCGTTGGACGGTGGCTTTCCTGCCTCGAGCCCCCAAACCGAGGCCGCCGCGCTCGAAACCGCTGCGCGCTATCGATTAGATTTTCTGGCGGCGCAAGTGGGTGCTGACGAAGCCGAGTGCGTTGCCTGCTGCGCTCCTATCCGGCAGGCGTTCCGGCAGCAACTGCATGCATGGGGACCAGACCTGGTTGTGTCAGCCCACGACCATGCTTTCCTCAACGGAGCTCACGATGTGCTGATTCTAGGCTGTAACAGACAGAGTAGGGATGGCGGACTAATTGCGCGGCTGATGGCTTGGGTAAGTTCATCCTTCCAGCCTGCGGTACTGTAACAGCGCCAGTCAGACTGGTGGCCAGTTGTGCGTTTCGCCGCGAGCGTGTTTGAGCCAGGCATAGTAAGCGTCATACATCACCATGCCGTGCTTGAGCATTTCATGGTCGTCCTGGTACATGGCCGACAAACCCAATGACTGCGCCAGCAGTCCATGACACTGGGGCGCCAGTTCAGGCCGTCCGGTATCTGCGCCACGTACGATCACTGCCAGATCATGCAGCGCCGGGTCCGTCAGGTTGTGGTGTTTGAGGAACGCATCAAAGCTGCACAGTTCGCCCTCGTGGCCGTACTTCACGCCGGGGATGTCGTAGGGAATCGCGCCGGTTTCCTCCGCCACCTTCATCACATCCGCGGCTGGCACATATAGAAATTCGGCGTCCTTGTCGATGAACCGAGCGATCAGCCACGGGCAGGCTATGCGGTCGATTTTTGGCCTTTCCCGCGTCACCCATTTCATTTACTGGCCACCTTGCCGCCCGCGGCCTTGTAGCCCTCGATGCCCCCCTCGATAAAGCGAGCCTTGATGCCTTCGGCCTGCAGGCGATCGACCACACTGTTGGAAACCGATCCGCCGCGCACGCAGTAAATCACCACGTCCTGGGTCTTGGGCAGCGCGCCAATCCAGGCGTCGATTTTTTCCGGGTTCTTCCAGAAGGCGCCGGGAAGGGTTTCGTTCGAAGCGGCGTAATCCGCCTCGCGCCGTACATCCAGCACCAGTACATCATCGGGGCTCAGGTTCTCGGTTTTGATCGTGCGTTCCATTTCAGTTTCCTTTCAATGCAGCCAGTTTGATAGAGGCGCTGGCCAAGTTGAGATTATTCATGAAGGCTTCCACATATTTCGCCGCGGCCGCGCCAAAGTCCATGTGATAGCTATGCTCGTACATATCGAGTGCAAGGATGGGTGTAGCGCCGGCGAGGTTGTTGGTGTGATCCGCCGCCCAGGTGTTAATGAGCTTGCGATCGCGGTGCGACCAGGCCAGCAGCACCCAGCCCGAGCCGCCACCCTGCGCCTTGCCCATGGCGGAAAATTGCGCCGCCCATTTGTCCATGCCGCCGAAATCCTGTTCGATTTGCCGTTGCAATTCCGCGCTGGCCGCGCTGGCGCCCAGGCTTTCGAAAAACAGTTCGTGCAGGATCATGGAATTGCTGGCGATGAGTTCTTCGCGCTTCAATCCGTTCACAACAAACACCGGCGCTGAAGCCCAATCCAGTTCGGCAAGTTTTTGCTCGATGGCATTGAGGCGTTTAACGGCTCCGCCATAATTGTTTTCGTAATGGCTGACGATGATTTTTTCAGACAGTCCGTTCATACCTGCCGGATTGCAGGCCAGGGGTTTCATTTCATAAGGCATGACTAATCCCTTAAATCAAAAACGTATACACAAGTCCCAGCATGGCACACACGCCGATCACTTTCATGATGTCTGCCTTGTACTTCCACAACGCCACAAAAGCAGCGATGGCGACGATGACCGGGAACCATTCAAACGTGCCGCTAAAAGGTGCATCCATCGTGGCTTGCGGCCAGAAGGTGTGCCACGCAAAAAACGCAGCCAGGTTCAGCACCACGCCAACTACGGCAGCCGTGATTCCAGTGAGCGGTGCGGTAAATTTCAGTTCGTTGCGTGTCGCTTCCACCAGCGGACCGCCCACCAGAATGAACAGGAAAGACGGCAGGAAAGTGAAAAACGTTGCGACTGCCGCTCCGGCCAAACCAGCTGAAACGGAATTGCCGAAAACTTCCTTGGCCACGCCTCCCAGATAACCCACCCAGGTGACTATCATGATCAGTGGCCCCGGCGTGGTTTCGCCCAGCGCCAGGCCGTCCATCATCTGCGGGCCGGTGAGCCAGCCGAAATGCTCCACGCCCCCCTGATACACGTAAGGCAGCACGGCGTAGGCGCCGCCAATGGTGAGAAAGGCCGCCTTGGTGAAAAACATGCCCATCTCGGACAATGCCTGGTCGCCACGAAGTACAAGCATCGCCGCCAGCCAGATCAGCACGAAAACCACGAGTTTGACCGCGAGCCTGGTCCAGGAAAATTTAGCGTGGGCAGGCGTAGGTGTGTCGTCGTCGATGATCGCCGGGCCGTATTCCTTGTTGCTAGCGCCATGTCCGCCACCGCCCTTGAATTTGGCCGGCATGAGCTTGCCGCCAATCGCGCCGAGTATCGCTGCCGCCAGCACAATCCACGGGAAGCCGATGTCAAATACAAAGATTCCGATGAAGGCCAGCGCCGCCATCCCCCACAGCACTTCGTTTTTCAGCGCGCGCGAACCGATGCGCCATGCCGCAAACAGCACCACCGCCACCACAGCGGGCTTGATGCCGTAAAAAATCCCCTGCACCAGCGGCACGTCGCCCCAGGCGAGATAAATTCCCGCCAGCAGTGAAAGCAGGAAAAATGAGGGCAGGAAAAAAAGTACGCCTGCTATTACTCCGCCAAGAATTCCATGCATCAGCCAGGCAACATAAATGGCGAGCTGGGTTGCTTCCGGCCCCGGCAGCAGCATGCAGTAGTTAAGTGCATGCAGATAACGATGCTCGGAAATCCAGCGGCGCTTTTCCACCAGTTCCTGATGCATCATCGAGATTTGGCCGGCCGGGCCGCCAAAACTGATGAAGCCGAGCTTGAGCCAGTATTCGAATGCTTCGCCCAGCGTTACAGGCGCAGGCGTGGTTTGCGATACGGTGTCCACTATAAATCCTCCAAAGGACTGGATTATTTTCAAATCATTGGTTTGCCACACTTGGACGGGACACCGTCTTGCTGAATGATTTCAGGATGCCGGGAGTGTGCTTCCCGACAGTCGGGATTATACAAGGAAAGTGTTGGCTATGAGCCAAGTAACATGTTCAGCCTGGCTTTAAGTGAAACAAAATCCAGCTCGCCGGTTTTCTTGTCCAGGATTTTTCCATCTTTGGCAACAAGAAAGCTGGTCGGCGTCAGGTTCACATTGCCGAATGCGCGAACGGCTTCGCCCTTGATATCCATGGCCACGGGGAAAGGCAGTTGCTTGTCCTGCGTGAATTTCAGCACGTAACTCGGCGGATCGTAGGGCATGGCCACCGCGATGATTTCAAAACCCCTGGCTTTGTATTCTTTGTAAGTGTCGATCATGCCCGGCATTTCCCTGACACAGCCGGGGCAGGTCGTGGCCCAGAAGTTGACGAGCACGACTTTGCCTCGCAGATCACTCAGCGCGATTTTTTTGCCGGTCAGCGTGGAAAACGTCATGTCCGGCGCAACCGGCTTTGAAACCAGCGTATGGACCAGCGCCCCGCCAATCAAAAAAGCCAGCAAAACCGCCAGGACGAACCGGGTTCTGCTCATGAATAGCTGCGCATCAGCCTGATGTAATGCTCGGCGGAATAATTGAAATAGGCCAGCTCTTCCGGTGTGAGTTCGCGTACCTGTTTGGCGGGTCGGCCCAGATAGAGGTAACCCGATTCCAGCACTTTGCCTTCCGGCACCAGCGAACCCGCACCCAGCAGCACAAGCTTTTTGACATGTGCACGGTCGAGAATGATCGAACCCATGCCGATCAGGCATTCGTCTTCGATGGTGCAGGCATGCAGGATGACGGTATGCCCCACCGTCACCCGGTTGCCGATGACCAGCGGCCCACCGATCGGATCAGCCGTGGTTTTATGCGAGACGTGCAGTACCGAGTTGTCCTGGATGTTGGTGCCCGCGCCAATGCTGATCGAGTTGACATCGCCTCGGATGACTGCCCCCGGCCACACCGAGGCATTTTCCCCCAGGCTGACTTCGCCAATAACCGTGGCACGCGGATGCACCCAGGCACCGGGCGCCAGTTGCGGTGCGATGCCATTATATGAGCTGATTTCGGAAACCATATTGAATAAAGGGTTGAAAGGCAAAACTCAAGCTCAATTATAATGATCTGAAGCTGTTCTCTGCGTTTCCGCGCCTCTGCGATTAAGGTTTTGAATATGAATCCACTGCTTGACTTTTCCGGCCTGCCCCGTTTCGCGGAGATCCGTCCTGAACACGTAACCCCTGCCGTGGATGAACTGCTGGCAGCCTGCCGACAAACTGTCGAGCATTGCGTAACGGAAGGTGTTGAACCCACTTGGGCGGATTTTGTTGCGCCGATGGAAGACGCCAATGAAAAGCTTTCCCGCGCCTGGGGACAGGTATCCCACCTGCATAGCGTGATGGATTCGCCCGAATTGCGCGAGGCGTATAACGCCAACCTGCCGACAATCACCGAATACTATGCAGCACTGGGCCAGCATGAAGGCCTGTTTCGCAAGTTCAAGGCGCTGAAAAATTCCACTTCATTTGCTTCGCTCAATTCCGCGCAGAAAAAAATTGTCGAAAACGAACTGCGCGATTTCAAACTGGGCGGCGCCGAGTTACCTGAAGCCGAGAAAAAACGCTTCATGGAAATCCAGCAGGAACTAGCCGCGCTGTCGGCCAAGTTCGAAGAGAACTTACTTGACGCCACCAATGCGTTTTCGCATGTCGTTGAGAATCGCGATGACCTGACAGGCATCCCAGAAGACGTGCTGGAAATGGCCGCCGAAGCCGCCAGGATGGATGGAAAGGCCGGATGGAAATTCACCCTGCACATGCCGTCTTATTTGCCAGTAATGCAGTACGCGGAAAAACGCTCATTGCGTGAAACGCTATATCGCGCCTACGTTACCCGAGCATCCGAATTCGGCGACACCAAACTCGATAACACACCGCTGATTTCCCAGATTCTCAAACTGCGAGACGAGGCCGCAAAGCTGCTGGGGTTCGACAATTACGCCGAAGTTTCTCTCGAGCCCAAGATGGCGGAAACGCCTGCCCAGGTATTGGAATTTCTGACCGAACTCGGCCAGCGCGCCAGGCCTTACGCCGAAAATGACATGGTCGAGTTGCGCGAGTTTTCAAGCAAAGAGATTGGAGTGAAGGATTTGCAAGCATGGGACATCGCATATGCCAGCGAGAAGTTACGCGTGGCACGATACAGTTTTTCCGATCACGAAGTGAAACAGTACTTCCCCGAACCTCAAGTGCTGGCAGGCATGTTCAAGGTTGTGGAAACCATTTACGGCCTGCATATCCGGCCCTCATCCGCCCCCACCTGGCATGACAGTGTCAAGTTTTTCGAAATTACCGATCACGGGGGCCAGAAAATCGGTGAGTTCTATCTCGATCTCTATGCACGCCCCAGCAAGCGCGGCGGCGCCTGGATGGATGATGCCATCACCCGGCGCCGGAAGGATCAAGGCATTCAGACGCCGGTAGCCTATCTCAACTGCAACTACACGGCCCCCCTCGGTGGCAAGCCCGCCTTGTTCACGCATGACGAAGTCATCACCCTGTTCCACGAATTCGGCCATGGCCTGCATCACCTGCTGACCCGGATTGAAGACCTTGGTGTTTCCGGCATCAACGGCGTGGAATGGGATGCGGTCGAACTGCCTTCGCAGTTCATGGAGAACTTCTGCTGGGAGTGGGATGTGGTACGTCACATGACGCGCCACGCCGACACAGGGGAGCAATTGCCGAAAAGCCTGTTCGACAAGATGCTGGCCGCAAAGAACTTCCAGTCCGGCATGCAAACCGTTCGTCAGATCGAATTTTCCTTGTTCGACATGCACCTGCATTTCGACCTACCCCCCGGCAAGACCGCCCTGCAACTCATCAATGAAATCCGTCAGCAGGTCGCCGTCATCATCCCGCCGGACTACAACCGCTTCCCCAACAACTTCTCGCACATTTTCGCGGGTGGCTACGCGGCCGGCTATTACAGTTACAAATGGGCAGAAGTCCTGTCCGCCGATGCCTATGCCCTGTTCGAGGAAAACGGCGTACTCAACCCCGAAATCGGCCATCGTTTCTGGAGCGAAATCCTCGCTCAGGGCGGTGCGCGGCCGGCCATAGAATCCTTCAAAGCTTTTCGCGGCCGCGAGCCGACCATCGACGCACTGCTGCGGCACAACGGCATGGCCTAAATTCTTCTTAAAACCAGCCGTTAATAGGGCGTTCTGGACAACTTTTTGTACTCGCCATGAAGCTCATGCCCTTAGCGTTGCTATTAATATCCCTGCCGGTGGCAGCCGACCAGTTTTATCGCTGGGTCGACGGCCAGGGCCGGGTCAACTACAGCGACCAGCCGCCGCCCTCCTCAATGGCTAACAAGGCCACACAAAAAAATTACAAAGGCAGCGTGATCGAGGGGGGTGAATCCTATGCCCTGCGCCAGGCCCGTGAACGTTTCCCGGTGACGCTGTTCGCCACGGCCGACTGCGGCATCCCCTGCGAGCAGGCAAAAGGGCACCTCTCGCGGCGCGGCATTCCTTACAGCAGCAAGGATCCTTCAAACGATCCTGAAGCTCAAAAACTGATGGCGTCCGCAGGCGGCAAATTCCGCGTGCCGACCTTGCTGGTGGGCAAAGACACGCTGGATGGATATGAAGTCAGCGCATGGGATGGCGCACTCGACCGCGCGGGTTATCCAAAAAGCCCCGCTCCTGGCGTCAAATCAACTGCCAAAGACGAAGAGAACAAACCTGCTCCACCCACCGCCGCTCCCTGAAAATAACTTTATTCATCCCGCGGGCGGCCTTGGCCGCCCTTTTTATTATGGCGGGTAAAATGCCTGCATGAAGCTTGCCGCATGGAACGTCAACTCGCTCAAGGTCCGCCTTCCGCAACTGCTGGATTTCCTGGCCATGCGCCAGCCGGATGTGGTGTGTCTGCAGGAAACCAAGCTGGAAAATCACAACTTTCCCAAAGCCGAAATCGAAGCCGTCGGCTATCAGGTCGCGTTCTCTGGACAGAAAACCTACAACGGCGTCGCCATCCTGTCGAAGAAACCACTGGTCGACGTCCAGGCAGGTATTCCCGGATTCGAGGACGAGCAGAAGCGTGTGCTTGCGGCAACCGTCAATGACACGCGCATTGTGTGCATCTACATCCCCAATGGCCAAAGCGTCGACTCGGACAAGTTCCAGTACAAACTGAAATGGCTGACTGCGCTGACTGGCTGGCTGAAGGATGAACTGACGCGACATCCCAGGCTTGCACTGCTGGGCGACTACAACATCGCGCCGGAAGACCGCGACGTGCACGACCCCGTGGCATGGAAGGATCAGGTGCTGTGCTCGGAACCTGAACGGGATGCGTTCAGGAAATTAATCGCATTGGGATTGAAGGACAGCTTCCGGCTGTTTGAGCAGCCGGAAGAGAGTTACAGTTGGTGGGATTACCGCATGATGGGTTTCCGCCGCAACCACGGCCTGCGCATCGATCACATCCTGCTGTCGGAAGCGCTCGCCACTCACTGCACGGAAAGCCTGATCGATCGCGACATGCGCAAACTGGAACGGCCTTCCGATCATGCACCCGTCATTGCCACACTCACCGACTGATCGCACCCAAGGTCCTACGACTTTTGAAACGCAGGAGCAGACTTGCCTTCGACTCAGAAATTCGCGGCTTCGATCTCGAGCCAGGTCTTGTTGATGTTTCCGCCCATTTGCTCATCAAAGTGCTTGAGCTTCTGCCAGTCCTTTAGGCTGACCTTTTGCCGGATATCGCCCTCTGATCCGCCGTCCTTGTACACTTTTTCCACGCCTGCGTAGAAATCGGCCATGCGTTTGTGCATGGCAGCCGTGTCCTTCATCGTCATCAGCGGGCCATGTCCGGGAATGACGGTTCTGGCAGGAAACTGCTGTAAATCTGCTAGCGTCTGCACCCATTTCTTCACTTCGGCATCTCGGAAATTGGGCGTGGTGGTGTTCACCAGCACGTCGCCCGCAATCAGCACCTTGTCATCAGGCAGCCAGACGAGCATGTCGCCTTTGGTATGAGCGGCCTCTGGCACCCAGAATTCCATCTTTACACCATTTATTTCCACTGGTGTGCGACTCTGCGAGGCATAGGTACGGCTGGCGGGAATGGCCTTGGTATTGGGCAATTTGCGGCCAATGGCTGATTCGGCAATGGCAATCCAGTCGGCGCCGGTATCTTCGACCAGCTTCTTGCAGCTTTCCGAACTGATGATCTCAGCGCCTTGAAACACCACATTGCCCAGGGTGTGATCACCGTGGTGGTGAGTATTGATGATGTGAGTAATGGGCAGCTTGGTGAGTTTCTCTGCTGCTTTCCTGATATGCGCGCCAACTTCATCGGACATGCCGGTGTCGATCAGGATGGCGGCCTTGTCGCCCAGAATGAGCGTGCTGTTGACCATGTAACCATGGTTTGTTGCATTGGGAAGCTCTGTTGGTCCCAGCAATGCATAGATGCGGTCATTGACCTTTTCCACCTTGACGGCGGGAATGGGCTTGACCATTGCCGCGCCCGCCAGAACGGCAACCGCTGCGACCAACATCAGAACTCGTTTCATGACTCTTCTCCACCCGGGAATGTGGAGAAAAGATTAGGCTATCCTTGATTTTCAGGCAAGCAGTGCAAATGGACTATTCGCTTGCCTCGTCCATGCCCAGTTCCTGGATTTTCCGGGTCAGTGTATTGCGGCCCCAGCCCAGCAAGTGGGCGGCTTCAATACGCCGTCCTCCCGTGTGCTTGAGCGCGATCCGGATCAGGGTTTTCTCAAAATCCGGCACCAGTCCATCAAGAATCGCACTTTCACCTCGCGCAAGCTTGAGATCGGCCTGCCGCGCCAGGCATCCCAGCCAGTCATCACTTTCGACGGGTTTGTCCGCGCCGATCAGATCCGGAGGCAAGTCACCCGTTTCAATTACCTGCCCCGGCGCCATGACGGTCAGATAGTGGCAGATATTCTCGATTTGCCGGACGTTGCCGGTCCACGGCAATCCGCTCATCAGCTTGAGTGCGGCATCGGACAGCTTCTTCGGTTCCACACCCAGTTCACGCGCGCTTTTTTGCAGGAAATGCCTGGCCAGCAGGGGGATGTCTTCACGGCGTTCTCTCAACGCTGGCAGACGCAGTCGGATGACATTCAAGCGGTGATACAGGTCTTCGCGGAACAGCCCATCCTTTACGCGCGACTCCAGATCCTGATGCGTGGCGGCAATCACGCGCACATTGACCTTGATCGGAGAATGTCCGCCCACCCGGTAGAACTGGCCGTCCGCCAGTACGCGCAGCAGCCGGGTTTGCAGCTCCGACGGCATGTCACCAATTTCGTCCAGAAACAGCGTGCCGCCATCGGCCTGCTCAAAACGTCCACGCCGTTGCGCTGCCGCGCCGGTAAATGCCCCGCGCTCATGCCCGAAGAGTTCCGATTCCAGCAAGTCTTTGGGAATCGCGGCGGTATTAAGCGCGATGAACGGCCCGCTCGCGCGGCTGCTGTGCCGGTGTAAAGCACGCGCCACCAGTTCCTTGCCACTGCCCGACTCGCCGGTAATCAGCACGGTGGCATTTGATTGGGAAAGCCGGCCGATGGCGCGAAACACTTCCTGCATGGCGGGCGCCTGGCCAAGTATCTCTGGCACCTTGGCAACATCCTCGCCAGCGCTTTCCGTCTCGCGGCTTTCCGCCAGGGCACGCCTGACCAGATCAACCGCCGCATCCACGTCAAAGGGCTTGGGCAGATACTCGAATGCGCCACCCTGAAATGCGGCCACGGCGGAATCCAGATCGGAATAGGCGGTCATGATGATGACCGGCACGCGCGGCAGCTTTTCCTTAATGTGCTGGAGAAACTCCAGTCCGGATGGGCCGGGCATATTGATGTCGGAAATGACCGCCGCCGGCTTGCTCTTCTCCAGGCGCGTCAATGCTTCACTGGCCGAACCAAATACTTCACAGGTGATGCCTTCGCGTTCCAGTGCTTTTTCAAGCACCCAGCGGATGGAACGGTCGTCGTCGATGATCCAGACTGAATTCATGGGTTTCTAAACCGGAAAATAAATCGAAAAAATGGTATGCCCTGGCACGGAATCGAATTCGATCACGCCATGGTTTTGAGCGATGAGCGTCTGCGCCAGAGGCAGCCCGAGTCCGCTGCCGCCCTCGAGACCGCTGACCAGCGGAAAGAATATGTGGTCTTTAAGCGGCTCGGGGATCCCCGGCCCGTTGTCGATAATATCCAGACGCAGCGCAAGCCGGTGCCTTTGACTACCCATGGTGATCTGACGTGCCACCCGTGTCCTGAAAATCAGTTCGCCCTCGCCTTTCATGGCCTGAACGGCGTTGCGCGCAATATTGAGCACAGCCTGAATGAGTTGCTCGGAATCTGCCTTCAATTCTGGAAGACTCACATCATAATCACGCACAATTCTTATGCCGCGCGGCGTTTCCGCCAGAAGCAGGCTTCTCACCCGTTCCAGCACTTCGTGGATATTGACCATGGATAGCGTTGGCAGCCGGTGCGGCGTCAGAAGCCGTTCCATCAAAGATTGCAGCCGGTCAGCTTCCTTGATGATGACCTGGGTATACTCGCGCAGGCTTTCGCGCGGCAGCTCGCGTTCCAGCAACTGCGCCGCCCCGCGAATACCGCCCAGCGGATTCTTGATTTCATGCGCCAGATTTCTCAGCAACTCCCGACTGGCTTCCTGTTGAGAGCGGATATTTTCCTGCCGGGCGATTCTTAATCGCTGGTCGGCGGGCCTCAGTTCGATCACGACAACCTTGGGCTCTTCGTGCACCGTTACGGTGCATGATACCCTGACGGGCGGATGCCCATTTACCTGGGCGGAAACATCGTATTCAGTAACCGTCTCCCGGCTCTGACAAGCGCTTGCATAGGCTGCCTTCAGTTCCGGGCTGTTCTCGAAAACCGTTTCAAAACCCTGCCCCACCAGCAATACGCCGGATATGCCAACCAGGGTTTCAGCAGCGGAATTGACATAATCAATGCGCCCATCCGCATCGACCAGCAACACACCGGTCGCGAGAAAATCGTACGCAGCAAACAGGGGAGGAGAGACCATGCCCTAACCTAGCACCGAATGTGCCAGCGGGCAAAACTAACGAGAAGTACTGATTTCTTTCTGGATGGCGACGATGTTGCGCTCGTGATTTTCCACTGCGTCACGCAGACGCTTCAGACGAGTCTGGTAACTTGAATCGGAATTCCTCTCACCCGACAAAGGACGTTCAGCCAGCGCAAGCTGCCGCTTTGCTTCATCGAGATTGCGTCGTTCGGTGGACAGCTCCTCATCCAGAACGGTGCGCCGGATGTCATCCCGACGCTTTTGCGTGCCCGTATCGATGCGGGGAAAATCAACCGGGCTGGGCATGGACACCCGCTTTGTGCCGCTGCTCCCGCCATGGGAAAGACTGCGCGGGCTGCTCGGCAGGCCATACACCTTTTCCGCGCGCTGACCCTTTCGAGCCACATCGGTAAAGGTCACCTGGCCGTTTTCATCGATGTACTTGTAGATTTCCGCTTGCACCTGCATCGATAATGCCATGGCCAGCAGAAAAAGAATGACGAAGTCTTTCATGTATAAAAGTTTACCCGAGACCCATTTTTAACGGCGTAAATAAGTCTTGTCTTGAACCGGATGGTTCCCGAAATGGGCGGCAACCGCCGCACCGTACCAAGAAAAATGAAAAAGCGGCCAAGGCCGCTTTGCATACTTCCATGAAAAGGGCGGCCAAGGCCGCCTTTTTCACCAAGCTGGAACAACTTACAGTGAGTAGTACATCGCGAATTCCACAGGATGGGTGGTCATGCGGAACTTGGTCACTTCTTCCATTTTCAATCCGATGTAGGCATCGATCATGTCGTTGGAGAATACGCCGCCGCGGGTCAGGAACTCGCGATCCTTGTCCAGGTGCTCCAGCGCCATTTCCAGGCTGTGACAAACCTTCGGGATCTTGGCATCTTCTTCCGGCGGTAGATCGTACAGGTCTTTGTCTGCAGGATCGCCAGGATGAATCTTGTTCTGGATGCCGTCCAGACCAGCCATCATCAGTGCGGAGAAAGCCAGATAAGGGTTTGCCGTAGGATCGGGGAAACGGGTCTCGATACGACGGGCCTTTTCGCTGGCCGCGATCGGGATGCGGATGGACGCGGAACGGTTGCGGGCCGAATAGGCCAGCATGACGGGCGCTTCAAATCCCGGCACCAGACGCTTGTAAGAATTGGTGGAAGGATTGGTGATGGCGTTCAATGCCTTGGCATGCTTGATGATGCCACCGATGTAATACAGGCACATCTCGGACAGGCCGGCATAGCCATTGCCCGCGAACAGGTTTTTGCCGTCTTTCCACAACGACTGGTGCACGTGCATGCCGGAACCATTGTCGCCCACGATGGGCTTGGGCATGAAGGTGGCGGTCTTGCCGTAGGCATGAGCCACGTTCTGTACGATGTATTTCAGGGTCTGAGTCCAGTCAGCACGGCGAACCAGAGTATTGAACACGGTGCCGATTTCGCACTGGCCCGCGGTGGCCACTTCATGGTGGAACACTTCTACCGGAATGCCGATTTCTTCCAGCGCCATGACCATGGCAGCACGGATGTCCTGCAGCGAATCGACGGGGGGCACAGGGAAGTAACCGCCCTTGATGCCGGGGCGATGGCCGGTATTTCGCTCTTCGAATTTCTCGGCGGAAGACCAGGCGGCTTCCTCGGATTCAATCTTGACCGAGCAACCTGACATGTCGTCATGCCAGGTAACGGAATCAAAAATGAAGAACTCTGGCTCGGGGCCAAAATAGGCGGTGTCGGCAATACCTGTGGACTTCAAATAGGCTTCAGCACGACGGCCCACTGATCGCGGGTCGCGGTCATACCCTTTGCCATCCGAGGGTTCGATGACATCGCAAGTCAGCACCATGGTGGCTTCGTCGAAAAACGGATCCATGAAAGCGGTATCCGGGTCCGCTTTCAGCAGCATATCGGAGGCCTGAATGCCTTTCCAGCCGGCAATCGAGGAACCATCAAAGGGATGGCCGTTCTCAAACCACTCTCCATCTACGATGCGCGCCGGAATGGAAACATGCTGTTCCTTGCCGCGGGTATCGGTAAAACGCAGATCAACGAAACGGGCTTCATTGTCCGCAATCATCTTCATTACATCGGCGACCGCCATGGTAGTGCTCTCCTCAAATCAAAAAATGAGCCATTGAAAAATATTCGACGGCGGGGTTACTGCAGAAACCATGCCATCAGTTAAACCGAAAACATCCATTGTGCCACAAGGCCTTTCGATGTTGCCAAACCACTGAACCGCACCTCAACGGGGCACATCGCTTTCAAATTGCACCAATTATGTGCATGTTGCGAGTTGGGTTGGGTGGCATATACTCGGAATGTCTCAACAAACAGCGAGAACAAGCATGGGACGCCTGACAGAAATTCTTGCTTCAGCCCAACAGCGCGCCAGGACAGCACAATTACCTTACGAAGGCGCACTGACGCCGGGTGAGGCAGCGGAGATTTTGCAACTCGCCCCGGGCTCCCGCCTCATCGATGTTCGCAGCCGAGCAGAACTGGATCTGGTGGGCAAGATTCCAGGAGCAGTGGAAGTTGAGTGGATGACTTATCCAGGCTGGCATCTCAATCCGCATTTTCTGACGCAGCTGAAACAGCAGGTCGATATGGAAGCACTTACTCTTTTCATATGCCGCAATGGACTTAGATCTCACAAGGCGGCAGAAGCCGCAACGCTGAATGGCTACCGTGACTGTTACAACGTGTTGGACGGCTTTGAAGGCGATGTGGACAAACAGACTAACCAGCGTGGCAAACTGGGCGGCTGGAAATACAACAATCTGCCCTGGAGTCAGAGCTAGTATTGTCGTAAAAACCTTAACCCCATCAAGTTCCCGAAATCAAACCTTGCACTCGGCTGAAAGCATATTAGTATTAAAAGGTTTTCTTATGTTTAATTGGCCTGAGTGAACCGATATCAGGCATCAGTTTGGAAATAATCATGGCAACCAAATCCAGCACACGCGCTCAAGCAGCCAAAAAGCAGCTTCCCCTCATCAATAAACGGAATGGCTCGCGTACTCGCCGGGCATCTGAAGGCGACGTGCCGCCGGTCATCAGCGCCGAAGGCATTGAACGGTATGCAATCAACGAGGCAGTAGACGCAGCACAGGCAGCCAAAATCACGGCCGTGCAGGATATCCTTGACCGTGGCACCGCGGTTGGCAGCGGCCCTGAATTGATCCAGTCCCTTGAAGCGATTTTCGCGGGCGCCTCAGCCGAAGACGCGGAGGAACTACGCAAGGTGCTGCTCAAGCAGCACTTGCCCGGCGGCCCCGGCTCCCGCCGCAATCCCGATGAGGAGTTGTCGGACGACTGGCGCGAGGGCGGCTACCCCTACAAGAACCTGATGTCGCGCAAGAATTATGAAAAACAGAAATACCACCTTCAGGTGGAATTGCTCAAACTGCAGGCCTGGGTCAAGGAAACCGGCCAGCGGGTCGTGATCCTGTTCGAAGGGCGGGACGCTGCTGGCAAAGGGGGAACGATCAAACGCTTCATGGAGCACCTCAATCCCCGGGGTGCACACGTCGTGGCGCTTGAAAAACCCTCCGAGACCGAGCGTGGACAGTGGTACTTTCAACGTTATGTTCAACATCTGCCGACCGCCGGCGAAATCGCCCTGTTCGACCGTTCCTGGTATAACCGCGCCGGAGTCGAACGGGTGATGGGATTTTGCACCGACGACGAGTATCTGGAATTCATGCGCCAGGCGCCCGAATTCGAACGCAACCTGGCCCGCAGCGGCATCCATCTGATCAAGTTCTGGTTTTCCGTCAGCCGGGAAGAACAGCGGCGACGTTTCAAGGAACGCGAAGCGCACCCGCTCAAGCAATGGAAACTCTCACCCATCGACCTGGCATCGCTGGACAAATGGGACGATTACACCAAGGCCAAGGAAGCCATGTTCTTTTACACGGACACCGCGGATTCTCCCTGGACGGTAATCAAGTCCGACGACAAGAAGCGTGCTCGGCTCAATGCCATGCGTTACATCCTGCACAAGCTGCCCTACGCGAAAAAGGACATCGACCAGATCGGCCCGCTCGATCCCCTGCTGGTAGGCCGTGCGCACGTGGTGTACGAACGCGGCGAGCGCTATGTCAACGCTCCGATTCTGTAATCAGGACTACTCAGAGCAAGACCGCTGATCCGTCATGGGCCTGATAAAATCAGGCCCATGACCAGCCATTACGCCGTATTCGGCAACCCCATCACGCATTCAAAATCCCCGCTCATCCATGCCGAGTTTGCAAAGCAAACCGGGCAGGATATGGATTACCAGGCGATTCTTGCGCCGCTGGATGACTTTGCCGGAGCGGTTGCCACTTTCCGTGACCAGGGCGGCGCGGGCGCGAATGTCACCGTGCCCTTCAAGCATCAGGCTTTCAGGTTTGCCACAAAACACACAGACCGGGCTTTGACAGCCGAAGCGGTCAACACCCTGAAGTTTGAAAGCGATGGCGTCATTCTTGGCGACAACACGGATGGCGCCGGTCTGGTTCGGGATATCGGGGAGAATCTCAAACTCCCCATCGAAGGAAAGCGCCTGCTGTTACTGGGCGCGGGCGGCGCGGCGTCGGGCGTAGGCCTGCCGTTGTTGCAATGCAATCCTGCAGAACTTGTAATCGCCAACCGCACGCCTGAGAAAGCTATCAGGCTGGCTGGCTGGCTCGACAACCAGGGCAATACAAGCGGTTGCGGATTTCATGAATTGAGCGGCAGCTTCGACGCTGTCATCAATGCCACTTCCGCCAGCCTCAAGGGAGAACTGCCACCCTTGCCTGACACGTTGTTCAAACCCGGCGCGCTCGCCTACGACATGATGTACGGCAAGATGGATACGCCTTTCATGGCATGGGCGCGACAACACGGCGCTTCGATTGTTTCCGATGGACTAGGCATGCTGGTCGAGCAGGCAGCGGAAAGTTTTTATCTATGGCGCGACGTTCGCCCGGATACCACGCCCGTCATGGCAATGCTGAGGGCCGGTATTTGAAAACCATCCTTGGCGGACTGTGGCGCGGGCTGGCAATTTTGCTCGGCCTGTTTCTGCTGTATCAGGTTTGGATATTTGCCCACGTCCTGTGGTGGATCGACCATAACCCGTCTTCAAGCGCCTTTATGCAGGCCGGGCTGGCGCGCATGCAACAAGCAAGACCGGATGCGGCGTTACGGCACAAATGGGTGCCTTACGAAAACATTTCTATACACCTCAAACGTGCCATCGTCGCCGCCGAGGACGGCAAGTTCCTCAATCACGAAGGCTTCGATATCGAAGGCATCCAAACCGCCGTCAAGAAAAACCTGAAAAAAGGCCGACTTGTAGCCGGCGGTTCCACCATCAGCCAACAGCTCGCCAAGAACCTGTTCCTGTCATCGGATAAAAGCTTCGTGCGCAAAGGACAGGAAGCCGTCATCACCCTGATGATTGAAACCACCTGGAGCAAGCGCCGGATTCTGGAGGTTTACCTCAACATCATCGAATGGGGCGATGGCATCTACGGCGCCGAAGCCGCCTCTCGCCGTTATTTCAGAAAATCCGCTGCCGGCCTCACTGCCGGACAGTCTGCCGCGCTCGCCGCCATGGTACCCAATCCGCGCTGGTATGAGGACAACCGCGCTTCGCGTAAATACAAGCGTCGCATAGCTACCATCGCGGCGCGCATGCGTTACGCGCAAGTGCCGAAATAATCCGCTTGCGCCAAGCGCGGCGGAGTAAAATCGCGGAAATTTCGCGGCCGCCATGACAGAAGAATTCGAAGCCCCCCATCACAACCAGGATAGCCTGGAAGAACATCTGCATCAGGTGCAGCTTCTGCTTGCCAAGCAGAAGCTGGTGGAAGATCTCGTCCATCGCCAGGGCGGACCGCGCCAGGATCTGGTCGAATCCATCGTGCACAAGCAGAACATTGCCGAACTGCAGAAGAAGCTTGATGAACTTCATCCGGCGGACGTCGCCTACATCCTCGAATCGCTGCCGCTCAATGAGCGTCTGGTGGTATGGGATCTGGTCAAGGCCGAGCGCGACGGCGAAATCCTGCTTGAAGTATCGGATGCTGTTAGGGAATCGCTCATTTCGAGCATGGACAATGCCGAACTGCTGGCCGCCGCGGAAACCCTGGACACCGATGAAATCGCTGACCTGGCGCCAGATCTGCCGCATGACGTCATTCAGGAACTGCTGACCTCGCTGGATGCGCAGAAACGCGCGCGACTGCAATCCGCCCTGGCTTTTCCCGAGGATCAGGTTGGCGCCCTGATGGATTTCGACATGGTTACCATCCGTGCCGATGTCACACTTGAAGTGGCGCTGCGTTATCTTCGCCGGCTTGGGGAATTGCCCGATCAGCTTGACAAGCTGTTTGTCATCGAACGTGACGATCACCTCATTGGCGTGCTACCGCTGAAGCGCCTGCTGACCTCCGACCCGGAAGCGACTGTGGCCGCGATCATGGTCGAAGATTACGTAAGCTTCCATCCGGATGACGATGCCCACGAAGCTGCGCAGGCGTTTGAGCGTTATGACCTGGTGATGGCGCCTGTGATCGACACCCAGAATCGCCTGATCGGGCGGCTGACCGTGGATGCCGTGGTCGATTACATCCGCAAAAGTGCGGAGTCGGACATGCTGTCGATGGCGGGCCTGAAGGAAGAAGAAGACCTTTTCTCAACGGTCTGGAAAGCGGCGCGCAACCGCTGGATGTGGCTGGCCATCAACCTGATGACCGCATTCATTGCCTCGCGCGTCATCGGCATATTCGAGGGCAGCATTGAAAAGCTGGCGGCACTGGCAGCTCTGATGCCCATCATCGCAGGCATTGGAGGCAACTCGGGCAACCAGACAACAGCCCTGATCATTCGCGGCCTGGCACTTGGCCAGATCACGCAATCCAATGCGCGCCGGCTTTTGTTCAAGGAATTGGGTGTCGCGGTGCTGAACGGCATTGTCTGGGGGCTGGCCGTGGGCGTGTTTGCCTGGTTGCTGTATCAGAACCTGGCGCTGGGCGGCGTCATGGCGCTGGCGATGCTGCTGAACATGATCGTGGCAGCACTGGCGGGAATATTGATTCCGCTGACCATGGAACGCATGAACCGTGACCCGGCGCTGGGATCATCCGTATTGCTGACCGCCACGACCGACAGCATGGGGTTCTTTATCTTCCTTGGTTTGGCCACGGTGTTTCTGCTCTGATGCCGGATTCCAAAAACCCTGCCTCCATTCAAAGCGGCATGGACAAGCCGCATGTCAGTGGAAAAGCGCTTTACCTCAGGCTGCTCAAATATGCGCGGCCGCACTGGAAAATCCTGCTGGTCGCCATCATTGCAAACGCCATCACGGCATCCCTGGAACCCGTTCTGCCTGCCCTGTTCAAGCAGATGCTGGATGAAGGCTTCGTGGCAAAAAATCAGGCCTGGCTGTTCTGGATGCCGGCCGGCATCATCGCCTTGCTCGTTCTGCGCGGCCTGTCCAGTTTCGCCGCCAGCTATTCAATCAACTGGATCGATACGCGCCTGGTTCAGGATCTTCGCGAAGCCATGCACAGGAAACTGCTGACCCTGCCCGTCAGTTATTTCGACAATGTCAGCACCAGCCAGTTGACCGCGCATGTCGCATTCAACGTCATGCAGGTCATGCGTGCGACCACGACCGGCCTGACCGCGTTGACCAAGGATGCGCTGACCATCGTCGCGCTCCTGGTTTATCTGCTTTGGACAAACTGGCAACTGACGCTGATCATATTCATCACCTTTCCGCCCATCGTTTTCATCGTCATCAAGGTTGGCAAGCGTTTGAGGACTATCTCGCATGCCGCTCAGAACAATGTCGGCATGCTGACGGAATCCCTGACGGAATCGCTTTCCGCCCACCGGCTGGTGCGAATATTCGATGCTCAGCCTTATGAAATAGCCCGATTCCATGAGCGGGCGGACAAGGCACGAAAACTGGAAATGAAACGGGTTGTTACATTAGGCGCGAATACGCCGTTTGTCGAAATTCTCGCGTCCATTCCGCTGGCCATTATTTTCTTTATCGCCATGCAGCAGGCCGTCAATGACCAGACCACCGTGGGTGGATTTGTCTCGTTTTTCATTGCCATGATGCTGCTGTTCCCGCCTCTCAAGCGGCTGACCACCTTGAATGATGTCCTGCAGCGCGGTCTGGCTTCTGCTGAGGTCGTTTTTGAAATTCTCGACGAGATTCCCGAAGCCGATCCGGGGACTCATGCTGCCGGCAGGTTGACCGGTGACATCCGTTTTGAGCAGGTAGCGCTGTCATATCCCGGCAAACAGCAAGCCGCTCTGCTGGATATCGACCTTCATATTCAGCCAGGCGAGACTCTGGCACTGGTAGGCGGTTCCGGCGCCGGCAAAACCAGTCTGGTGGGCCTACTGCCGCGTTTTTATACTCCAAGCCAGGGCCGCATTTTGTTCGACAGCCAGCCAGCCGAGGAATACACACTGGCCAGCCTGCGTGCGAACATCGCCAGCGTGTCGCAGGAAATCGTGCTGTTCAATGACACGTTGCGCGGCAACATCGCCTACGGCGCAAAACGCGGCGCCAGCGACAATGAGATACGCAAGGCAGCCGAAGCCGCGCATGCCTGGGACTTCATCAGCGAAATGCCAGAAGGACTGGATACGATAGTGGGCGAGAACGGCATCAAGCTTTCCGGCGGCCAGCGCCAGCGCATTGCCATCGCCCGGGCATTGCTGAAGGACACGCCCATCCTGATCCTCGACGAGGCAACCTCGGCACTGGACACCGAATCCGAGCGCCATGTTCAGGCGGCACTGGAAAACCTCATGCAGGGCCGCACGACCATTGTCATCGCCCACCGCCTGTCTACCATTGAAAAAGCCGACCGAATTGTTGTCATGGAACAGGGGCGCATTGTCGAAATCGGCAGGCACGCCGAACTGCTTGCTCTGGGTGGACGGTATGCCCAACTACACCGCATGCAGTTCAGTTCGCCAGCATGACCCATCAGGCTGTTCTGGAAACTGTTGCCGCTGAAACCATTCAGCCGCCAAGGTCGCTCGTCACTGCCGCGGGCCGCGCCATTGGCGATTTCGACATGATCCGCGAGGGCGACCGTATTCTCCTGGGGCTTTCGGGCGGGAAGGATTCTCTGTCGCTGCTGCATGTGCTGCTGCATCTGCAAAAAAAAGCGCCAATCAAATTCGAACTGGCCGCCTGCACCGTCGACCCGCAATCCGACCAGTTCGATCCTTCGCCGCTCAAGCCCTACCTGGCAAGCCTGGGTGTGAAATATTTCTTCGACTCCCAGCCCATCGTGGCCGAGGCGCAGAAAACGCTGACAAAAGACACCGACTCGTTCTGCGCCTATTGCTCAAGAATGCGGCGCGGCATTTTATATCGCGTCGCGCGCGAGAACGGCTACAACGTGCTGGCACTGGCGCAGCATCTTGACGACCTTGCCGAGACATTGATGCTGTCGATGTTCTTTGGCGGCAAGCTCCGCACCATGCAGGCACATTACCTGAATGACGCCGGCGACCTGCGCGTCATCCGGCCTTTCGTCTACGTTCGCGAACGCCAGACACGCGCATTTGCCGAGGCTGCGAATCTGCCGGTGATTTTCGAAAACTGTCCGGCCTGTTTCGCCAAGCCTCAGCAGCGCTACGCCATGAAACTGATGCTGGCCGAGCAGGAGAAACTGCATCCGAAACTCTTCGCCAGCCTGCTGACCGCGATGAAGCCGCAGATGGGTAAACCACCCGTATGCTGATCGACTGAGCCCGCTTGCCCGAGTAAAATGCTCGGGTTTAATAGTCCGCTGCTTACAAGCCATGTCCATCAACAATCCGCACATCAAATCCTTCGTTCCCCCGCAGCGCACCCTCATGGGCCCCGGTCCTTCCGATGTTCCGCAACGCATTCTCGATGCCATGCAGCGCCCTACCATCGGCCATCTCGATCCGGCCTTCCAGGACATGATGGAGGAAATCAAGAGCCTGCTGCGCTATGCCTTCCAGACGGAAAACCCGCTGACTTTTCCGGTTTCCGCGCCAGGCTCGGCAGGCATGGAGATGTGTTTTGTGAATCTCGTCGAGCCGGGCAACAAGGTCATCGTCTGCGTCAACGGCGTGTTCGGCGGACGCATGCTGGAGAACGTGAAGCGCACGGGCGGCGTACCTGTCGTGGTTGAAGATGAATGGGGCAAGCCGGTTTCTGTTGCCAAGGTCGAGCAGGCTTTCAAGGACAATCCGGACACGAAAGTGCTGGCCTTTGTCCACGCCGAAACTTCCACCGGCGCGCAGAGCGATGCCAAATCCCTGGCCGAACTGGCTCGCAAACATGGCGCGCTCACCATCATGGACTGCGTCACTTCACTGGGCGGCACGCCGGTGCTGATCGACGAATGGGGCATCGATGCCGCGTATTCCGGCAGCCAGAAATGCCTGTCCTGCACCCCGGGACTTTCACCGGTGACATTTTCCGAAGGCGCCATCGAAAAAGTGAAAGTGCGCAAGACGCCGGTGCAAAGCTGGTTTCTGGATTTGAATCTGGTGCTGGGCTACTGGCAATCTGCGGGCAAGCGCACCTATCACCACACCGCGCCCATCAATCCCCTGTACGGCCTGCATGAGGCGCTGGTGATCCTGTCGGAAGAAGGCCTGGAAAACGCATGGTCAAGGCACCGCACCATGCACGAAAAACTCAGGAATGGGCTTGAAGGCATGGACCTGAAATTTGTTGTCGAAGAAAGCGCGCGATTGCCGCAGCTCAATTCAGTGTGGATTCCGGAGGGGGTCGATGATGCTGCCGCGCGTACCCGCCTTCTCTCCGAATTCAATCTTGAAATCGGTGCCGGTCTCGGTGCGCTTGCCGGCAAGGTCTGGCGCATCGGCCTGATGGGCTATTCCGCCAAAGCGCAAAATGTCGACTTTTGCCTGAAGGCATTGAAAGCCGTGCTGGCATGACACAGCAACACGACCCCAACCGTCAGGGCTATGGCTGGAAACACCCGTTAGTTGGCGGCGTGGGCGTAATCATTGCAGTCGGCATCATCGCCTTCATCGACGACATGTACGCACGTATCTGGCTGATCGGCTCATTCGGGTCCAGCGCCGCGATGATTTTCGGATTTCCCGACAGTGCGTTCGTACAACCTCGCAATGTCCTGGTAGGACATGTTTCAGCCGCTGCCGTGGGCTGGCTGTGCACCTATGCCTTCGGGCCAACATGGTGGTCGGTCGCAATGGGATGCGGTATTGCCCTTACGGTCATGATGCTGTTGCGCTCTGCCCATCCACCTGCAACCGGCACGCCGATTGTCATTCACTTTCTCAATCCCGGACCGGAGTTCATCCTGGTTCCAGTCGCGATCGGAGCCTTGATCCTTGTCGCAACTGCGTACATTTACAACAACGCGGTTCACAAGCGCCCTTACCCCAAACACTGGTGGTGATTGCCAACCGGTATTACAAACCCAGCCGTTTCCAGATTTCCAGCGACAGTCCCGCCTGATTGAGCGTATAAAAGTGCAGGCCGGGCGCGCCGCCCGCCATGAGTCTTTGGCACATGTCCGCCACGACATCGAGACCGAAAGCGCGAATGGACTCGGCATCGTCGCCATAACCTTCCATGCGCTTGCGTATCCAGCGCGGGATATCCGCGCCACAGGCATCGGAAAAACGCGCCAGTTGCGAGAAATTTCCGATCGGCATGATGCCGGGAACGATGGGAATACTGACGCCGAGCGCATGCGCTTCATCGACAAAACGGAAATAGGCATCGGCGTTGAAAAAGTACTGGGTAATCGCGGAATCTGCCCCGGCCTTCACCTTGCTGGCGAAGTTTTTAAGATCGTCCTGAGCACTCTTCGCTTGCGGGTGGATTTCCGGATAGGCAGCGACTTCGATATGAAAAGTATTGCCGGTTTCCGCCCGGACAAACTCGACCAGTTCGCCGGCATAGCGCAATTCACCCGGCTTGGCCATACCGGAGGGCAAGTCGCCGCGCAGGGCGACTATCCTGCGGATACCATGCTGCTTGTAGGTTTCCAGTATGGCGCGGATATCGGCGCGCGTGGCACCGATGCAGGATAAATGCGGCGCGGCCTCATAGCCCTGGTGCTGGATCTCGAGCACGGTTTCCAGCGTGCGGTCTCGCGTGGACCCGCCCGCGCCAAATGTCACTGAGAAAAATTTCGGCTTCAACACCGCGAGTTTTTCACGCGTGACACGAAGTTTCTCCATGCCCTCGGGTGTCTTGGGTGGAAAGAACTCAAAACTGTAGGTTGGCATGGTCATGCTTCACTCTTTCTTTGCGGGGATCAGCGCCGACAGTGCCCAGGCGATCAACCCATACAGAATCGATCCCAAAAGCGCGGAACCAAAGCCGCCCACCGCGAATCCCGGCAGCAGAGCGCTCGCCAGCCAGAACAGCAGCGCATTGAGCACCAGATAAAAAACGCCCAGCGTCAGCACCGTGATGGGAAAAGTGAGTATCGCCAGCACCGGGCGCACCAGTGTGTTGATCAGGCCCAGCACAAATGCGGCGATGAGCGCGGACCCGATGCCCGAAACCTGAATCGAAGGCATCACATAAGTCACTGCAAACAGCGCAAGGGCATTCAGGCCCCACAGCAACAATAGCCGCATAACTTCTCCTGGGAGTCGATCAATACCGGTAATGCTCTGCTTTGTATGGACCCTGCTTGGGCACGCCGATGTAGGCCGCCTGCTGGTCGGTGAGTTCGGTGAGCTGAGCGTTGAGTTTCTTCAGCTGCAGACGCGCCACTTTCTCGTCCAGATGCTTGGGCAATGTATACACGCCGACCGGGTAGTCAGCGGTGCGCGTGAACAGCTCGATCTGGGCGATGGTCTGGTTGGCGAAGGAACTGGACATCACATACGACGGATGACCGGTCGCACAGCCCAGGTTCACCAGGCGGCCCTTGGCCAGGAGAATAATCCGCTTGCCGTCGGGAAAGATGATGTGGTCGACCTGAGGCTTGATCTCTTCCCACTGATACTTCTCGATCGACGCAACATCGATTTCATTGTCGAAATGCCCGATATTGCAGACGATGGCCTGGTCCTTCATCTTCGCCATGTGATCATGATTGATGACATGGAAGTTGCCGGTGGCGGTGACAAAAATGTCGGCTTTGTCGGCGGCGTAATCCATGGTTACCACACGATAGCCTTCCATCGCGGCCTGCAGCGCACAGATGGGGTCGATCTCGGTCACCCACACTTGCGCCGACAGCGCGCGCAGCGCCTGGGCCGACCCTTTGCCCACATCGCCATAGCCACAGACCAGGGCGATCTTGCCAGCGACCATTACGTCGGTGGCGCGCTTGATGCCATCCACCAGCGATTCACGGCAGCCATACAGGTTGTCGAACTTCGATTTCGTCACAGAATCGTTGACATTGATGGCGGGGAATTTCAGTTCGCCGCGTTCATGCATCTGATACAAACGATGCACGCCGGTGGTGGTTTCCTCAGTCACGCCTTTGATCTGCGCCAGGCGGGTGGAATACCACGTGGGATCAGTCGCAAGCTTGGCCTTGATCGCGGCAAACAGCACGGTTTCTTCCTCGCTGCCCGGCTTGGCCAGCACATTGATGTCTTTCTCTGCGCGCGCGCCCAGATGAAGCAGCAGCGTGGCGTCGCCGCCATCGTCGAGAATCATGTTGCTGAATCCGCCATCCGGCCATTCAAAAATCCGGTGGGTATAGTCCCAGTATTCGGCCAGCGATTCGCCCTTGACCGCGAAAACCGGGATGCCGTCCTTGGCGATGGCGGCGGCAGCGTGGTCCTGGGTGGAGAAGATGTTGCACGAAGCCCAGCGTACCTGGGCGCCTAGCGCTGTCAATGTCTCGATCAGCACGGCGGTCTGAATGGTCATGTGCAGACTGCCGGTGATGCGCGCGCCCTTAAGCGGTTGGCTCTTTGCGTATTCCTCGCGGATTGCCATCAGACCCGGCATCTCCGTTTCGGCGATGCGAATCTCCTTGCGGCCCCAGTCGGCCAGCGCAAGGTCGGCGACAATGAAATCGTTGTTTGAAGCGGTATTAAGTATGGCGTTCATCACGCCCTCCTTTCTGTTAGCAAATACACAAAAAAGCGAGACGTGAGCGCCGTTTAGACAGGATGCGCAAGCATCCCCTCCGAGCCTGACACGCGTTTTAAACAGCGTGTTGCAACGCTCCTCGGAAAACCGTCTGAATCACAGCCATCAGACGGGCACATGCAATTTAATTAGCGGCTTTGCCTTTGACCGGCTTGACCCCTTCCAGCATCTTGAAAACGGTTTTGGAAGATCCCAGGAACAGGCGCTTGAAGCTCTTGGACAGGCAACGGCGTTCCAGGGTATTGCGGCGGGTGCGTTTACGTTCAGCCATGATGGTTTCCTTGATTCAAAATTTTAGCCGCTGAATTCTATCAGATTCCTGCTGCTTCCCGAAGCGCTGCGGCCTTGTCGGTCGCCTCCCAGGTGAATTCAGGTTCATCGCGGCCGAAATGGCCGTAGGAAGCCGTGCGGGTATAAATCGGACGCAGTAGGTCAAGCATCTGGATGATGCCCTTGGGCCGAAGGTCGAAATGTTGGTCAATCAGTTCCACCAGCCTGTGCTCGCTGACCTTGCCCGTGCCGTAGGTTTCCACCATCAATGAAGTCGGCTTGGCCACGCCAATCGCATAGCTGACCTGCACCAGGCATTTTTCCGCCAGACCGGCGGCGACGATGTTCTTGGCCACGTAGCGGCAGGCGTAAGCTGCGGAGCGATCGACCTTGGAGGGATCCTTGCCGGAAAACGCGCCGCCGCCATGCGGGGCCGCGCCGCCGTAGGTGTCAACGATGATCTTGCGGCCGGTCAGGCCGGCATCGCCCATGGGGCCGCCGACAACGAAGCGGCCGGTGGGATTGACCAGATAGCGTGTGTCGGCCTTGAGCATTTCTTTCGGCAGCACGGGCTTGATGATCTCCTCGATCACTGCCTCGGTCAGCTGGGCGTGTGAAACTTCCGGATGATGCTGGGTGGACAGCACGATGGTGTCGATGTGCTGCGGCTTGCCTTCGACATAGCGCACGGACACCTGGGACTTGGCATCGGGGCGCAGCCATGGCAGACGGCCATCCTTGCGCAGTTCGGACTGTCTTTGCACCAGCCGGTGCGCCAGATAAATGGGCAGCGGCATGAGTTGGGGCGTTTCGTTGCAGGCATAGCCGAACATCAGGCCCTGGTCGCCCGCGCCTTGGTCAAGAAACAGGCCTTCGCCTTCGTTGACGCCCTGAGCAATGTCTTGCGACTGCTTGCCGATCGCCGTCATCACGGCGCAGGTCTGGTAATCGAAGCCGACTTCGGAACTGTCGTAGCCGATGCGCTTGATGGCTTCGCGTGCGACCTGGCTGTAATTGATCGTGGCGCCGGTGGTAATTTCGCCTGCCACCACGCAAAGACCCGTGGTCAGCAGCGTTTCGCACGCCACGCGGGAATGTTTGTCCTGGGTTAGAATCGCGTCAAGAATGGCATCCGAAATCTGATCGGCCATCTTGTCCGGATGACCCTCGGAGACCGACTCGGAAGTGAAAATATACTCTTTCATGAAAACTCCAAAAATCCCCCCGTTAACTTGCGTTACCAGTCCTGGGGGCTTTCGGAGCGGCGACGCTTTAGCAGTATTTGTATCCCGCCCGCAAGTTGTCTGCATTAACGCGGCGGCAAGCTGGATTTTCAACCCTGTCTGTCACTATCGTCAAGCCGGATGATTAATTCAGTCCTCCGGCTTTTTTCCCTGCTGCCTCTCCCGGTTCTGCATGGTCTGGGCGTTCTGCTCGGCTGGCTGATCTGGCTGTGGCCCGGCCGCCACCAGCAACGGGTAAGGGAAAATCTTTCACAAAGCGGGCTCATTCAAACCCATCCCGGCCTGTTGCGCCAGGTGATACAGGAAACCGGCAAGGGCTTGCTGGAAATTGCCGCAGTCTGGTTGCGACCGCATGAGAAGGTTGTCCGCCTGGTGCGCGACACACCCGGCTGGGCGAATTTTGAAGCCGCCCTGGCTGCCGGCAAGGGCGTGGTGGTGGTAGCGCCGCACATCGGCTGCTGGGAAATCATCAACCTGTACCTGGCTTCGCGCCAGCCCTTCACCGCCATGTACAAGCCGGCCCGCAAGCCCGCCGTCGATGCGCTCATGCGTCAGGGCCGCGAGCGTGGGCAGGCCCGGCTGGTGCCAACCGACCTGTCCGGCGTCAAGGCGCTGCTTTCCGCCCTGAAGCGCGGCGAGGCCATTGGCGTGCTGCCCGACCAGGTTGCTACCCAGGGCGATGGGGTGTGGGCACCGTTTTTCGGCCGCTGGGCGTACACGCCGACCATGACGGTAAGACTCATTCAATCCACCGGCGCCACGCCCCTGATGGTGTATGCGGAGCGACTGCCCTGGGGACGCGGCTTTCGCATTCACTTCGACCCGCTCGAAGCAATTCTGCCAAAGGATCGCGCCGAGGCCGCCGCCGCATTGAACAGGGAGGTTGAACGCGTCGCCCGCAAGCTGCCCGCGCAGTACATGTGGAGCTACGCGCGCTACAAACGTCCGGGCGGCGCCGAGCCGCTGCCCGATGAACCGCCACAATGAGCGAATCGGCAAACCGGCTCGGTTTCGCCCTGTTGTGGCTACTCCACTGGCTGCCGTTGGGCAGTCAAGCCGCCACCGGCAACTTTATCGGCTGGCTAGCCTTTCACTTTGCCCGTCGCCGCAAACACATCGCCCAACGCAACCTGGAATTGTGTTTTCCGGAAAAACCTCCGCAAGAAATCCAGGGGCTTTTACTAAAAAACTTTAAGGCCAGCACCCGCGCTGCCCTGGAACACGGCCTGCTGGTCTGGGCGAGCGAGAAGCGCCTGAAAAAACTTGTCCGCTTCGAGGATGAAGAACATCTCCGCGCTCATTCGGGCAACCCCCTCATTCTGCTGGCGCCGCATTTTGTCGGACTCGACATGGGCGGCGTACGCATGACGGCGCATACCCGCATCGCCTCCATGTACAGCCGCTCGCGCAGCGCGGTGGTCGACCGGCATCTGCTGCACGCGCGTAGCCGCTTTAACCAGACGCTTCTCGTCTCCAAGCACGACGGCATACGTCCCGTCATCGGCGCGATCCGCGCCGGACTGCCGTTTTATTACCTGCCCGATCAGGATGCCGGCCGCAGCGAGTCGATTTTCGTGCCCTTTTTCGGCATTCCCGCTGCCACGGTGCCTGCACTATCGCGTCTGGCCAAAGTGGCTGGCGCCAGGGTCGTACCTGCCGTCACCCGGCAATTGCCCGGCGGGCAGGGTTATGTGATGAAGTGCTACCCCGCCTGGGAAAACTTCCCAACTGACGACATCGAGGCGGACACGCGCCGGATGAATGCCTTCATCGAGGACCGCATCCGCGAGATGCCGGAGCAATACCTTTGGACCCACCGGCGCTTCAAGACCCGTCCGGAAGGCCAACCCAGCTTGTATGACTGAGTTCACCGTTCGGACGCTCAAGCTGGACGAGGTTGAATCGCTTTGCAGGCTGGCTCAGGAAATCTGGCATGCGCACTACCCGGCCATCATCAGCAAGGCGCAGATAGATTACATGCTGGCACAGCGCTACTCACCCGCAAGCATTCGCGCCAGCCTCAATTCCAGTTGCTGGCTGGCTGCTTGGCACGGTCAGGATATGGCCGGTTTCGCACAGGCTTTTGCTGATGATGCGCCTTCCACCTGGAAACTGGACAAGCTGTACGTGCACCCCGATCAGCAACGCAAAGGCGTGGGCCAGACTCTGCTTGACCGGGTGAAGCAACAGGCCCGTGTCGCTGGCGCGACGCGTCTGATTCTGCGCGTCAACCGCCACAACAAAATTGCCCTTGCCGCCTATGCCAGATACGGCTTCAGCATCTATGGCGAGAACATGCTCGAAATCGGCAACGGCTTCGTGATGGATGACTACCTGCTGGAAATGAAAGTATGTTCCTGAACCTGAATCCCCCCTCAAGGCCATCCAAGTTCGCAACCTGCCTGCACTCGCCGTGGCCATGGGTCGCTGTATTGACAAGGATTATGTAGACTTGATGGCATGAAACTGCATTTCACCAAAATGCATGGTGCAGGCAATGATTTCGTCGTCATCGACGGCATCAGCCAGGCCGTGAATTTAAGTCCGGAGCAGATCCGGCACCTGGCCAACCGGCATTTCGGCGTGGGCTGCGATCAGTTGTTGCTGGTTGAAAGGCCGATGCATCCAAACGCCGATTTCCGCTACCGCATTTTCAACGCCGACGGCGGCGAGGTGGAACAATGTGGCAACGGGGCACGCTGTTTCGTGCGTTTCGTGGTCGATCATGGGCTGACCACCAAACACGAAATCACGGTGGAAACCCGAAGCGGCCTGATTCGGCCTCGCCTTGAAGCCGATGGCCGCGTGACCGTCAACATGGGTGCACCGCGATTCGAGCCCGCGGACATCCCTTTTATCGCCCTTGCGTGCGCGCCCACTTACGAACTGGAAGTGGGCGAAGCCACGATTACCATCAATGCCCTGTCGATGGGCAACCCGCACGCGGTGCAAATCGTCGATGACGTGAACACTGCGCCGGTCGACACGCAAGGACCGTTGATCGAACGTCACGCGCGCTTTCCGAACCGGGTCAATGCAGGCTTTATGCAGATCATCGACCGCCGCCACATCAAACTGCGCGTTTATGAGCGCGGCGCGGGCGAAACACTGTCCTGCGGCACCGGCGCCTGCGCGGCGGCGGTGGCGGGCATGATGCGCGGCCTGCTGGATTCACGCGTCGAAGCGGAAACCCGCGGCGGCGTTTTAACCCTAGAATGGCAGGGCGAAGGCACGCCGGTGATGATGACCGGACCTGCCGAATCCGTATTTGAAGGCTATCTGGAGATTGAATGAACGACCCTGTCGATGCAAACCTGATTGCGGCCTATCTTTCTGCCCATCCGGATTTTTTTAATCAATTCCCGGATCTGCTAACGAGTCTGAGCATCACCCATCCTCACGGTACGCACGCGATTTCCATCACCGAACGCCAGGTGTTGTCCATGCGCGACAAGGTGCATCTGCTGGAAGGCAAGCTGGCTGAACTTATCCACTTTGGTGAGGAAAACGACAGCATTTCCGAAAAAATGCACAAGCTTGCCGTGGACATCATTTCCGCGCGCGACATCAACGGTCTGCTGGCGGTACTAAACCTGCATCTGCGGGAAGGCTTTGCCGTGCCTCACCACGCCATCCGCATCTGGAATATTCCGGAGCAGCCTGTCAGCGACGGACTCAAGAATGAAGTTGACACCCAGATGCATCCCTCCTGCGGCGCGTTGCGCCATGAGGAAGCTTTCGCATGGTTTGGCGAAGCAGCGGCCCATCTGAAATCCTTTGCCGCCATCCCCTTGCGCGGCGAACACACAGTCGGGCTGCTGGTGCTGGGCTCGGAAGATCAAAATCGCTTTTATCCGGAAATGGGTACTCTATACCTTGACCGCTTGGGGCAACTGATCGGCGCTGCGCTGACGCGAATGGCATGACGGAAGCGATCGAGCATTACCTGACCCACCTTGCCGCCGAGCGGAGGCTTTCTAATCACACGGTAGAGAATTACCGACGCGATCTGGCCAGTCTGCACGCACTGGCGCAAAACAACACCCTGCAAACTCTGGATAGCTCGCAAATCCGCCATTTCATCGCCAGGCTGCACAGTCAGGGCCTGTCTTCCAAAAGTCTGGCACGCCGGCTGTCCGCGTGGCGCGGATTTTATCGCTTTGCCTGCAAGCGGCTGGGGTTTCCCCGCAACCCATGTTCCGATCTGCGCCCGCCCAAATCGCGTCGCGCCTTGCCAGACACACTTTCGCCTGACCATTGCACGCAATTGCTTGATCATGCGCCCGAGGGCGATCTGGAAGTCCGCGACAAGGCCATGTTCGAACTTTTTTATTCTGCCGGGCTGCGTCTGGCCGAACTGGTCAGCCTGGACTTGCTTGCACTGGATTTGCCTTCTGGTGAAGCCACCGTCACCGGCAAGGGAAATAAAACCCGGCTTGTAACAATCGGCGAGAAGGCTCATCAGGCACTGACGGCATGGCTATCGAAGCGTGCAAAGATGGCCATGCCGGTTGAGAAAGCGGTTTTCGTCAATCGGAACGGCAGCCGGCTATCCTCGCGGCAGATTCAATTGCGTCTGGATCGCTGGGCAATCAAGGCCGGTCTGCCCATGCATGTACACCCGCATATGCTTCGCCACTCCTTCGCCACGCACGTCCTGCAATCCTCCGGCGACCTGCGCGCCGTGCAGGAAATGCTGGGCCACGCAAACATCAGCACCACTCAGGTGTATACGCATCTTGATTACCAGCACCTGGCCAAGGTATACGACACGGCACATCCTCGTGCCAGGCGCAAGTGAAATTGGATGAAACAAATATAAAAGAAAAATCATGAACCACGAAGTACACAAAGGACACAAAGGTTTGACGTCGTGCACTTGGTGTACCTCGTGGTAAAGCTTTCGCCTTTGGTCTTTTCTTATGTCATCTCCCACCATTCCCGAACTGCTCCCCGTCACCCTGCTCACCGGCTTCCTTGGCAGCGGCAAGACCACTCTGCTGAACCAGCTTATCCGCCACCTGCCCCGTACGGCTGTGGTCATGAACGAATTCGGCGATGTCAGCCTGGATCACGATCTGCTGGAAAAAATGGAAGGGCCCATGGCGGTGCTCTCGGGCGGATGCGTGTGCTGTACGGTTTCAGGCTCGTTGTCGCCTACATTGAAAAACCTTTACATGGCGCGCGAGCGTGGCGACATCCCGAAATTCGAGCGTGTTGTCATCGAAACCACAGGCATCGCCGATCCCGCTCCCATTCTTGACACCCTGCTGAACGATCCCTGGGTGCGCGCGCGTTTTCGGATGGATGGCGTGGTCACCACAGTGGATGCCGTGTTGGGTGACGCTCAGCTGGACAGCTATTTCGAGGCAACCAAGCAAGCGGCCGTGGCAGATCGTATCATCGTGACCAAAACCGACCTGGCCAATCCGGCTGAACTGGCCACTTTGCAGTCGCGGTTGAGCGAGCTTAATCCCGCCGCCGAACAACTCACCGCCATCAAGGGCGAAATGGATTTCAGCCGGATTCTGGATCTTGGACTGTTCAATGCTCGGGACAAAACGCCAGACGTGCAAAAATGGCTGAATGAGCAGCGCTACAAACCCGTCAGCAGCACGATGCTCGGCAAATCGACGTCCACGGACGACCACCATGACCAACGCATTCGCTCGTTTTCCGTGATCATTGATGAACCGATCCCCCTCGCCGGCCTGGTTTTAGCCCTGGAAATGCTGGTGAGCTTCCGTTCCGAACATCTGTTGCGCTTCAAGGCCATCGTCAATATTGCCGGAAAAGACAGGCCCACGGTTTTGCATGGTGTGCAGCATGTGCTGTATCCGGAAGCGGAGCTTGAAAAATGGCCAACGGAAGATCACCGCAGCCGCTTTGTCTTTATCGTGCGCGACCTGGAGCCCGAATTCGTCTCCCGGGTACTGTCGGATTTCGCCCATGCGGCGTCCGTCAGCGCAACTCCCCCAATTCCGCATTCCGCAGTATGATTAGCCAATATTCCACAGCCACAAACGAATCCCCGTCCAGGTCAGACAATGGCAATCCCGTTTTTCCGCAAGGACCGAAGCAAACCTGAAAAAGAGGTTTCCCAGAAACCGGGGGACGAGCCGCCTACAAAAGGCTTGACGACCTTCGGGTCGGCCATCCCGGACAATCACGGCATTGTGGTGGAAGAAGTCGGCGGCGCGCCCGAAACCGCGCTCGACGAAGCCGCCATGCTGTATGCAAGCAATCAGGTTGATAATGCCGAACAAACCTTGAAGAGCCTGCTTGCAGGAAACGAACCCCGCGCCTGGCACATGCTGTTTGATCTGTATCGGGTAACCGGCCGCGAGAAGGAATTTGAACAACTGGCGTTGGAATACGCTGTCAAATTCGAAACCTCGCCGCCCAACCTTGGCAACAAGCAGCAAAACGGTCTCCCCGCTCCCGCCAAAGCCAGTAAAACCCTGAGCTTTGATTCAAAACTGGATGCGGCAGCGGGTGGCAGGCTGAAAGATGAACTTTCTGCCGCCGCCAAGGGCGAGACCCTGTTGCTGGATTTGTCCCGCATTAACTCAATCGAACCCGCTGGCGCAGCCCATCTGGCCGAAGGACTGTCCAGCGCAAAAAAAAGCCATGCCACTTTTCAGGTAAGCGGCGTCACACAGCTTGTCGAGACGCTGAAAGGCAAACTCAACAGTGACCGCGGCACCAGCGCCTGGTGGTTGCTCCTGCTGGCCATGTATCAATTGCTTGGCAAACAGTCCGAATTTGAGGATCTGGCGGTTGACTACGCCGTGCATTTCGAGGTGTCTCCACCTTCGTGGGAAAGCGTCAAGGCGGCCCAGGAAGTCTCCGCACCCGCGGCGCCTGCGCAATCTGCCCCGTCGGATGCATTCAAGCTTAAGGGGGTCATTTCCGAGGCAACCCAGAACCAGATTGCCGCCCTGCTGCAATTTGCCCAATCCAGGCAGGAAGTGTCTGTGGATTGTTCCGAAATCACGCGCGTAGACTACGCCTACATTGGCAGTCTCATCAGCCACCTCATGCAGATGCTGGGCAGTGGCAAGTCCATTATTCTCCAGGGTCAAAATTCCCTGATCAATGAGCTGTTCCGCGCCATGGGTATCGACCAGCTCGCCAGGCTGGAACCGGCAAAACTCACTTAACACCTTTCAGCCCCGCACCGTGGATCACGCCCTGATTGCCCAAGCCGCCATTGCAGCCGCAGTCGCTTGGGGAAGCGGACTGCGCTTGTATCTGGTGCTGTTCGTGCTTGGCATGCTGGGACGTTTTGCCGGCTTTGACTTGCCGGATGCCCTGGCCTGGTTGTCTCATCCCGTCAGCCTCGGGGTAAGCGGCTTCCTGAGCGTGACCGAATTTTTTGCCGACAAGATCCCCTGGCTGGACAGTATTTGGGATGCCTTGCACAGTTTTCTGCGGATACCGGCTGGCGCAGCATTGGCGGCCAGCCTGTTTCCGGATCTGGGCGGAGGCGGGACGACTGCCCTGATTGCCTTGCTGGGTGGGGGTATTGCCGCCAGTTCGCAACTCACCAAAACCGGCAGCCGTGCCGCCATCAATACGTCGCCCGAACCCTTTACCAATGTTGCCGCCTCTGTGACGGAAGAAGTCATGCTGGGGGCAGGGCTGTGGACAGCATTCAATCATCCAGCGGTTTTTCTCGTCCTGCTGGCGGTTTTCATTGTGCTGACTGTTATTCTCGCGGCTTTTTTCATTCGTGCGATTCGCCGCATGCTTGCCTCGCGCAACACGCCTGCGACATGAAATTCCTTTTACTGCTTGTACTCACCACATTGACCATGCCCGTCTTCTCGGGCGTCTACAAATGGACGGACGCACAGGGCCGCACACATTACAGCGACGCACCTCCGCCCACCGCCAAAACCACCCAGCTCAAGCTGCAAAGCTATTCCGGCCCGGTTCAGGTCGGCCAGGCAACTGGCGCGGATAGTGGCGTAACGCTCTACACCACCGAATGGTGTGGCGTGTGCAAGCGCGCCAAAGCCTTCATGAAGGCAAACAATGTGCCCTTCAGTGAATGGGATGTTGAAAAGTCTGATTTCGGTGCGGCAAAATTCCGACAGATGGGTGGACGCGGCGTCCCGCTGATCACTGTGGGTTCACAAAAAATGATGGGCTTTGACCCAAACCGTTTCATGCAGCTTTGGCAAGCCAGCCAGGGAACGCCTTGAAAAGCGAAGCAGCGCCCGCATTTACCTGTTTCAAATCAGAAAATCATCATGGACCAATATCACGGCACCACCATTCTTTCCGTCCGCCGCGGCGACAAGGTCGCGCTGGGCGGTGACGGCCAGGTGACGCTGGGCAACATTGTCATCAAGTCCACTGCACGCAAGATACGCAGGCTTTACCAGGACAAGGTGCTGGCAGGCTTTGCCGGTGCCACGGCCGATGCCTTCACCCTGTTCGAGCGCTTCGAGTCCAAACTGGAAAAACACCAGGGCCATCTTGTCCGCGCGGCTGTCGATCTGACCAAGGACTGGCGAACGGATAGAGTGCTGCGCCGGCTTGAAGCCATGCTCGCCATCGCCGACAAAACCAGCACCTTGATTCTGACCGGCAATGGCGATGTACTGGAACCCGAGCAAGGTATCGCCGCCATCGGTTCTGGCGGTGCATATGCTCAGGCCGCTGCATCAGCGCTACTGAATCACAGCGAATTATCCGCTCGCGACATCGTCGCCGAAAGTCTGAAAATCGCGGGACAGATTTGTATTTACACGAATCAGAACCATGTGATTGAAACCTTGTAAGTCATGTGAAGGGGGGAAGGGATCGCGCCTGCGGCGCTCAAGGGGGAAGGGCAACTTCCCCCGCTCCACCCCCTTCCCCCTTCCCCCTTTACCCTTCTCCCTTCACCACCATGACCCAATTCACCCCCCAGGAAATCGTCCACGAACTCGACAAGCACATTGTCGGCCAGCAGGAAGCCAAGAAAGCGGTCGCCATTGCGCTGCGCAACCGCTGGCGGCGTTCGCGCGTGGAAGAACCGTTGCGCCGCGAAATCACGCCCAAAAACATTCTCATGATCGGCCCCACCGGTGTGGGCAAGACCGAAATCGCCCGCCGGCTGGCGCGGCTGGCCAATTCGCCATTCATCAAGGTGGAAGCCACCAAGTTCACCGAAGTCGGCTATGTCGGCAAGGATGTAGACTCCATCATCCGCGACCTGATGGAAATCGCCGTCAAGCAGATCCGCGAACGCGAGATGGAAAAAATGCAAATGCGTGCGCAGGACGCTGCCGAGGATCGCATCCTCGATGCCCTGTTGCCGCCGCCGCGCCAAACAGGATTCGGCTTTGATGCCGAGCCAGTCAAGCCAGAGGATTCCACCACCCGGCAAAAATTCCGCAAGATGCTGCGCGAAGGCCAGCTGGACGACAAGGAAATTGATATCGACCTCGCCCAACCCACCGCATCAATGCAGATTTTTACCCCACCCGGCATGGAAGACCTCTCCCAGCAATTGCAGGGCATGTTTCAGGGACTGGGAGGTGGGCGCACCCGCACGCGCAAACTCAAGGTGAAGGAAGCCCTCAAACTTGCCATGGAGGAGGAGGCTGCCGCGCTGGTCAATGAAGAAGAAACCAAGCTCGCCGCCATCGAAGCCGTGGAACAGAATGGCATCGTATTCCTCGATGAAGTCGACAAGATCGCCGCACGTGAAGGCACGAGTGGCGCTGATGTTTCACGCCAGGGCGTGCAGCGCGACCTGTTGCCGCTGGTGGAAGGCACAACGGTTTCAACCAAGTACGGCATGGTCAAGACTGATCACATCCTGTTCATCGCCAGCGGCGCGTTTCATCTCTCGCGCCCCTCAGACCTCATCCCGGAATTGCAGGGGCGCCTGCCCATCCGCGTCGAACTGCAATCACTGTCAGTGGAAGATTTCGAACGCATCCTCACCAGCACGGATGCCTGCCTCACCCGCCAGTACCAAGCGCTGCTGGAAACCGAAGGCGTGAAGCTTGAATTCACCCCGGACGGCATCCGGCGGCTTGCCGAGATCGCGCATCAGGTCAACGAAAAAACCGAAAATATCGGTGCCCGGCGCCTGCACACCGTCATGGAACGCCTGCTTGAAGAAGTTTCCTTCGGCGCCGCCAGGCTGGAAGGCCAGACCGTCACCCTGGACGCCGATTACGTCAACCAGCGGCTGAACACCCTGGCCGGCGACGAAGACCTCAGCCGCTACGTCCTCTAACAATAAACTAGCGCTATAAGGCTATAAAACCTTCCTAGTCTTGCTGTGATGCCGGCGCGGTAAACTTGCGGGCAATATTGACAGGAGTTTTATATGGCCACCCGTGACACTCTCAGCCCCAAAGAATCTGCATGCAGCAGCGGCGCGGACTACGCCGCCCTGGCTCTGGAAGCCCTGCAGGAACCTACCGATGCCGCCTACGCCAAGGAACTGGTTGACCGCGTGGCGGATGAATGCCAATTCACCAAGGACCTGGCCGCTGTTGCCATCGTCTACAAGCAGCTTGGCGACCAATCTCGCGCAGAAGAACTTCTGCAAACGGCTGAGGATTACTGCATGTCCGGCGAGGAGCAGGTGTACCTGGCCGAAGGGAAGATGAAAATCCTGGGCGACAAGGACGGCGCTGCAGCAGCGCTGGACAAGGCGCTGAAGGAAACCAACAATCTCGACCCGCTGATCGAACTTGGCAAGCAGGCCATGGCAATGATGGGTGAAAACAGCTTTGCCAAGAAAGTGTATGAAAAAGCCGAGGGAAAAATCAGCCGCGCGGTTGAATACACCAAGCTGGCGGCGGCAGCCGTCGAGCATCTGCTGGACAAGGACTACGCAGGTGCCATTCTGGAAAAAGCTGCGGGCAAACTCACCAACGTCGGCGACCTGCTCTCGCTGGCCGGCGAAACGGCCAAGACCCTTGGCGACCCCGTCAAGGCCAAGACCCTGTATCAGCGCGCGCTGGACGGCGCGACCGATTTCAATGCGGTGAAGAGCCTGCTTGATGCGGCCAAATCCATTGGCGAAACAGAATTCATGCAGTCCGTGCTGAAAAAGGGCGGTGAAATTGCCACCGCCACGGAGCAGTTCATCGACCTGGCGCGTGGCCTCAAATCCACGGGCGACACCACTGGTGCTGCAACACTGATGGATCAGGCGGAAAACGCCGTGGCCTCTCTGGACGAAATGCAGAAGGTGGTGGATGCGGCCAAATCCGACTTCGCCGATGATGCCGCCCGCGTACAACGCGTTCAGGCAAAATTCGACAAGCGCGCCGCCAATCAGGCCAAATATGTCGAATTCGGCAAGCAGGAAGATCTGGCTGACACCCCGAAAAAGCTTTTTGCCCTGACCGATCAGGTCATGGCTGAACTAGAGGATCCCTTTTATGCCGCCAAGCTTCTGGGCAAAGTCGAAACCATGCTAAATGATGGTGCGTATCAGTTTCAGCGCGCGCGCCCATTGATCCTGGCGGTGGACAAGCATCTTAACGACCAGACCTGGCTGTCGCGTCTGCTGGACGAAGCCGCGACCAAATCCGGCGATTTCACCCAGTTCAAGGAAGTGATCCACACCGCTGCGGCCGAGATGAAAAACAAGGAAATTGGCCGCGAAAAAGCCCGCGCTTATCTCCTGCACCGCGAGGCAGGCCTCAAAGCCAACCCCAACGCCGGGGTTTACGACTACACCAAGCTTGCACAGGTCATCCTGTCCGACCTCAAGGACAGCGCCTGGGCCAACAACGTATTGAACAGCGCCAAATCCGCCGCAAAGGACCATTACGCCCTAACGCATATCGGCGCCATCATGGCACAAGGCGGCGACACAGCCGGCGCCGAAGGCATGTTCATGCAGGCTGCGCAGGCCTGTGGCAATGCCGAAGCCTGTGTTCAACTGGCCGCCCGCCTGAAGAGCTACGGTTTTGATGCCGCCATGGTACGCAAGGTTTACGAAGCTTGCGGCAAGACACTTTCCTCATCGGTGGAGAAATTACGCTGGGTGGAAGGAATCGCCGACGAACTCAAGGACAAGGCCTGGGCCAGCGAGGCCTACGCAGCGCTTGAGAGTGAGTTTACCGGCGCGGGCAAGACCCGTTTTGATGTCTCTCGCATGAACCGGGTGGCGAACGAGTTTTACCCCTATAGAAAGCACGCCGCCTGACCAACGTCTGCGACATCATGTCGCCGCTTCAATGCTGCGACACTATGTCGCATTGTTGAGACCGTGGACTTGAGGCAGTATTCATCGTGTGCATGAGTCGCTTCGTGCTCACCCAACCTCTTGTTAGCCCGCTCAATGGCGGGCTATTTTTTCGTACCCGGTTTTATTACAGGATTGCCAAATGAAATTCAGCGCCTTGTTTCTATCCTTCTTGATCGCAATGCCTGCGCTTGCAGCCGACATCAAGATTGAAAATGCCTGGGTGCGCGCACCGGCGCCAGGGCAGGCAGTTGTTGGCGGCTTCCTCGACATAACAAGCCGCCAATCGGATGCAAGCCTCATTTCCGCCAGTTCTCCCGTTGCGGAAGTAACCGAACTCCATGAAATGAGCATGAAAGACGGTGTCATGATCATGCGCCCGATTCCCTATATCAGACTGCCCAAGGGACAAACCGTCAAACTAGCTCCGGGCGGCCTGCATATCATGCTGATTGACCTGAAAAAGCCACTCAAGACTGGTGACAAGGTAGCCTTAACCCTCAAGATTCTGTCCGACAAGAAAACTTCTTTACATGAAATTACTGCAGAGGTGCGCGACCCGCTTGCATCCGGAAAACGTTAAGGGCAAGCTGATGCTTGAGCAAGCTGCTCAACAGATTTTGATCTTTCAACCCAAGGAGTTGCACATGAAGATGTTGTTTGGATTGATGGCCGCTGCCTCCCTGTTTGCCCTGCAACCCGCCATGGCTGCGAGCAAAGGTGAGGATACCTACAAAAAGGCCTGCATGAATTGCCATGCCCAAGGTATGGCCGGATCCCCCATGATTGGCGACAAGGCTGCATGGAAAGACCGGATCAAAACCGGCAAACCGGCTTTGTATGCCTCCGCATTGAAAGGGAAAGGCGCCATGCCGGCAAAAGGCGGCCAGACAGCCCTGGCGGATGCTGACGTAAAGGCAGCGGTGGATTACATGGTCTCAAAGTCGAAATAATTGACCCAGAAACACAAAAAGCGGGCAATGCCCGCTTTTTTATTTGATCATGGTTACGGTGTTGTTCCCAAAACCGCGCCTGCAAGCCGTAATTCCTCCAGAAAGCCTTTGGCAAAATCCACCAGCTGGGACGGATTATCGTGCCCGATTTCATCCGCTAGCTGAGTCACGGCTTCACGCCCAGTGAGCTTGCCCGACTCAAGCAGCTTGAGCAGCCGCGCACTGACATGGCTCTGCTCGATAAAACGTATATTGAACTCAGCGTCGCGAAATACCAGCAAGAATGTGGGGGCCACCATGACTTTCACCCTCGGCTTGATGCGGTGCACCGGATATTGATACGCCAGATTTGCCAAAACGGGATTCAGTACTGAGCGGCCTTCGATCAAATCGCCATTTGCATCATGTTCCGCCAATAGCTCATCCCGATTGGAAACCGTCAGCACCAGTTCGATCCATTCGTAATGGGCCAATTCCAGCATGAACTCCGGGTAAGCCTCATCCGCTTCCCAGCCGGTCTGCAAAAATTGCATGAACTCGTCGGGAATCTGCCTGAAATAGGGGGTGTGGCTGCGATGCGCCGAGAAAAACGCACGTACCAGCCCGTCCCAGCGACGTTTGCCCAATACCTTGCGCAACACGGGAAAACAGGCGAGCAGAAAACTTTCCAGATTGTTGTACAACAGTTCGTTGTAAATCTTCATGCGCCGCGCCTCGACGCCGGCAGGACGTCTGATCTGTTTTGGGTCGCGAATATGTGATGTGAAGGCGAATTGATAGCGCTGGAATTCGGGCAGTTGCAATTTCGACGAATCAGGCATGGGCGGCATGGCCACGAACAACCTCGTATTTATGCTGCAAATCGGCAATCTGCCTCACTTCTTTTTCCAGGTATGACACAGGCGGGATATTGAAGTCGCGCTCCAGCAAGGTCGGCCGCACGCCTATTTTCTGGTAGGTAAAGTCCAGCAAATCCCAAACAGGATCGATCACATCCGCGCCATGGGTATCGATGATCAAATCCTCGGCTTCGTAGTAATGCCCGGCCATGTGCATGTATACCACCCGCTCAGCGGGCAGCGAGGCTATGTACGCGCGGGGATCGAAGCGGTGATTGACGCTGTTGACATAAACGTTGTTCACGTCCAGATGCAGATCGCAATCCGCTTCTTCCAACACGGCCCGCACAAAGGCCGGCTCGTCCATTTCCGCGATTGGCGCATTGACATAGAATGAGGCGTTTTCGACAGCAATACGGCGTTCCAGAATATCCTGCGTCCGCCGGATGCGCGCAGCCACATATTTGACCGCTTCCTCCGTCATCGGAATCGGCAACAAATCATAGAGATGCCCGTCATCCGAGCAATACGACAAATGTTCCGTGTAAAGCGGAATACGATATTGATCGATAAATGACTTGATCTTGCGCAGCAGCATTTCATCAAGCGGGGTTGGCCCGCCCAATGACAGCGACAGGCCGTGGCAGACAAAAGGATAACGCTCGGCAAAAGCGCGAAAGCGGCGTCCAAGGACACCGCCCATGTCGATCCAGTTTTCCGGCGCAACCTCGAAGAAATCGATGACATCAGGCACCCGGGTTTCGAGTTCGTCCAGCGACTCCCTGCGAAACCCGAGTCCTGCGCCATGAAGCGGCAGACGACTCATGACGGCGAACTTCTTACTTCTTCATGCCACCGCACTTGCCCTGACCACATTTGCCGTCCATGGTCTTGGGGCCGGGCCCGGGGCCACCGGGACCCATTTCATCGGCCTCCAGGGTGCCATTGTTGTTTTTGTCCATATTGGCAAACATGGCTTCGTGATGCTTGGTGAATTCTTCCTTGCTCACCTTGCCATCCTTGTTTGCATCCATCATTGCGGCACCGCATTTTCCAACACCACACTTGCCTGCGCCGCACTTGCCGGCACCACATTTGCCCTGCATGTGGTTGCTGGCCACCATGTAACCGCGATCCAGGCTTTGCATGGCAAAGGGATTCTCTGCCGCGCCAGCCAGCGGGGTCATGGCCATGCCAGCCACAAATGCGGAGCCTACTGCCACGCTCATTGCCTTTTTCTTGCTTGTCATCTCTCGATCTCCTTAAGTGAAAAAGCCGGTAACCGGCCAAACATGCTAAAGAGGTTTATTCCTCTTCCCGCAACTTGCTGGCGATACGTTCCCGGGCTTTATCCGTCAAGCCGGTTTGTTCCGCCTCATTTTCGATACGCAGCAACGTCCGTATCAGATGCATTTGCTTCATGAAACGGGCGCAATTCCTGCAAATCAGCAAATGCAACCGCATGGCAAACCGCTCCTGAAACGTCAAGCCACGATCCAGTGACTGAGTCACCAGTACCGAAGTTTCCTTACAGTTTTTCATCAGGCCCACACCGGCTCCCTAAATTCTCATATCCAGGCATTCCCTCAGGAACAATCGAGCACGATGCAACATGACCCAGGCATTGGTCGCAGTGATATCCAGCGCCTTACAAATTTCATCGTTGCTCAGGCCGGAAAGCTCCCTTAGTGAAAATATTTGGGCAAGATTGGGTTTAAGCCGCATGAAGCATTCATCCAGGGCTTCGCGGAGGCGGCTTCGCTCAAGTTCTGAAACCGGGTCACCCCAGTCCCTGGCTGTCTCGGCCCAATGGCCGCTCTTGTCGAACAATGCTTCCCAATCATCCTCGTTATCAGGATCGCTGCTCCGTGGTGCAGTGACCTCACGATACTGATGGCGGATGATATCGACGATTTTGTGCTTGAGAATGCCAGTAAGCCAGGTCCGCACCGTGCTGCTGCCGGTAAAGCGTTCCTGTGCCTTCAGGGCTGCAAGAAAGACTTCCTGAACGGCATCTTCAGCAAGTTCGTCAGAAGACAGGCGTCGCCTCGCATAGCGAAACAGGTAGTCCCCATGCTCTTCAAGCCATCGCTCCGGATCGCCCATGCATCCTCCATTTTTTTGCCGATTGTAGGCGGAATCCAGGAAATTAACAGTGCGAATCATTTGCATTTATAAGGATGGCAATATCTCTTGAAAAATCCTGGCGCCGCCCTAAATAAAAGGTACCCGCGGCTAATGCCGCAATCATGCAAAGGAGAACGCAATGCCCAATGTGACTCGTTATGATCCGTTTGAAACCGCCATCGAGCCCTTCGACGACTTGTTTCGGGGATTTTTCCGGCCCGTGCGCATGGGTCAGGAATTGCCCCAGTTCAAAATGGACGTAAAGGAAAATGACAACGCCTACACCGTTCATGCCGATCTGCCGGGCGTGAAAAAGGAAGACATCCATATCACCATCGACGGCAATACCGTAACGGTTTCTGCGGAAACCCGCTCCGAATCCGAACAGAGGGAAGGCGAAAAAGTACTGAAACGCGAGCGTACCTACGGCAAGGTAATGCGCAGCTTTTCGCTTGCCAGCGACGTGGACGAGGCAACCGCCAGCGCCAAGTACAATGACGGCGTGCTGGAACTTGTTTTGCCGAAGAAGACCGCTTCTGCAAGCAAGCGGCTGGCCGTCCAATAAGATTCCTCCTGGGTTTCCATTGAAGCGGCCCGTGGGCCGCTTTTTTATTGCCGCCCCTCCCCGTAAAATGTGGAAAACCACCAAGGAATACAGGAATGACCGAATTCGCGCCCGCCGACAAGGCACACATCCTCTCCGAAGCCCTGCCCTATATCCAGCGTTTCTACGACAAGACCATCGTCATCAAATATGGTGGTAACGCCATGACTGAACGTCATTTGATGGAAGCCTTCGCCAAGGATGTAGTGTTGCTGAAACTGGTCGGCATGAATCCGGTTGTCGTCCACGGCGGCGGACCGCAGATTGCCGGCTTGCTGCAGCGCATTGGCAAGCAGAGCGAATTTATCCAGGGTATGCGCGTCACCGACGAGGAAACCCTCGATGTGGTGGAAATGGTGCTCGGTGGGCTGGTCAACCAGGACATCGTCACGCTCATCAACAAGCATGGCGGCAAGGCAGTCGGGCTTACAGGCAAGGATGGCAACTTCATTCACGCCAAGAAAATGCTGGTGCCGAGCAAGGAGAAAGCCGAAGAGCTGCTCGACATCGGCCAAGTCGGCGAAATCACCAGCATCGACCCCGAGATCATCCAGGTGCTCGACGCCCGCGACTTCATCCCGGTAGTGGCGCCGCTCGGTACCGATTCCGAGGGCAACGCCTACAACATCAATGCCGACGTTGCCGCCGGCAAGATCGCCGGTGTGCTGCAGGCCGAGAAAGTGGTTTTCATGACCAACACTTCCGGCGTGCTGGATAAACAAGGTCAATTGCTGACCGGCCTGACGCCGCGCGAAGTGGCAGACCTGACCGCGGATGGCACCATATCTGGCGGCATGATTCCCAAGGTGGGTTACGCGGTGGATGCCGTCAACAGCGGCGTAAAAACCGCGCACATCATCGACGGCCGCGTCGAACATGCCTTGCTGCTGGAAGTGCTGACCCCGGAAGGCGTGGGCACGCTGATCAAACGAGCCTGACATATCTCTCCACTCTCGACTCTATACTCTCTGCTCAACCACATGCGCTACTGGCTGATGAAATCCGAACCGTCCGATGTCTCCATCGACGATCTGGCCGCCATGCCCAATAAAACCGTCGCTTGGTATGGCGTGCGAAATTATCAGGCGCGCAACTTCATGCGCGACCAGATGGACGCGGGCGACAAGGTGCTGTTCTATCATTCCTCCTGCGACGAACCCGGCATCGCCGGGCTAGCGGTGGTCAGCAAGAAAGCCTATCCCGACGAAACCCAGTTTGACCGCAAGAATAAATATTTCGACCCGAAAGCAACCAGAGAGAATCCGCGCTGGATGAATGTAGATGTTAAATTCGTCAAGAAAACCCGGCTTGTCTCGATAAAGGAACTGCGCGAACACCCTGAACTGGCTAATTTGCGCATTCTGCAAAAAGGGAACCGGTTGTCCATCACGCCGGTCGACCCCAAGGAATATCAATTCATCCTTGGCTTGTTATAAAAGCGAAATGAACGCAGAGGCGCGAAGGCGCGGAGAAAACCCTTTTCGAGTGGCTGACGGCACACATTCCATTGTCGCACCGCAAACAGTCAAAAAGCCCTTGTCTGTTTCACATCAGTTCTGGTTTCTCTACGTCTTAGCGCCTCTGCGTTCAATCGCTTTTGATTTTTTCATTCGTGCTTGATTTTTTTCTTGCCTATCTTGCACTTGGTTTGCTGGCGGGCTTCATCGCCGGTCTGCTGGGCGTGGGCGGCGGACTCATCATTGTTCCCATCCTGATCTGGATGTTCGATGCGCAAGGTGTCGCTGTCGGCATCCAGCCCCATCTGGCGCTTGGGACTTCGCTTGCATCGATTCTGTTCACTTCCCTCTCCAGCGTGCGCGCCCATCATGGTCATGGCGCTGTTGACTGGAGCGTGGTCAGGCGAATCGCGCCTGGCATAGTCATTGGAACACTGCTGGGCGCATGGCTGGCTGCTTACGTCCCCGCCCGTCCGCTGAAGATTTTTTTTGTTGTTTTTCTTTTCTATGCAGCTCTGCAAATGGCGCTGAATTTCAAACCCAAGCCAAGCCGCATGTTGCCCGGGCCCTTCGGCATGCTGTGCGCTGGGGGATTCATCGGCGCAGTTTCCAGTTGGGTGGGCATTGGCGGTGGCACGCTGTCAGTGCCTTTCCAGGTCTGGTGCAATGTGCCTTTTCATCGCGCGGTTGGCACATCCGCCGCAATCGGTTTTCCAATCGCATTCGCTGGCTTGACCGGCTACATCATTGGTGGATGGAATCACACGGAACTCCCCCCGCACAGCATGGGATTCATATCGTTGCCCGCTTTGGCTGGTATTGCCGCAGGCAGCATTCTCACCGCGCCACTAGGCGCGAAAACAGCCCATGCACTGCCCGTCACCAAGTTGAAACGGATCTTTGCCATATTGCTGTTTGTCCTTGCCTTACGGATGCTGGCAACACTCTGAAGCGTATACAGATTAACTGCAAACCAGCCGACTTCTTCATTCCAACAATCGCGGCACAGCCTGCGAGATCATGCGGACTGCCTAATCAAGACCAAATATTGTCAAACTGCTCCCACAATATCTTGTTCAACCATTGACTGCTGGGTGCTATATATAGGGCATCTAATGATGGATGAAAGTAACACAATTATTTTCAATTCAGATAGTTGCAAGCTGAACTCAAGCAAACTAGTCTATGGAATAACAAAAATAAACGAACATTATGTTAGGCATCAAATAATAGGGGAGAGCACCATGTCGCATCTGCAGTCAATCAAGTCCACCTTGCAACCCGACAGCAACAATTACTCGCATTTGACAACCTATCAGGACATCCACAACGGTATTGCATGGGGTTACATGCACGCCGAACCCCGCCCGTGTTTTACGCCGACTATCTTGCGCGAACTGCTCTCGTGGGGTAGCGATATGGTCAATTCGATTGACGATCCCGACAAACCCGACATCAACTATTTTGTGCTTGCTTCGAGTGTCCCCGGAATTTTCAGTCTGGGTGGAGACTTGGATCTTTTCATGCAACACATCGAGGCTAGGGACCGTGACGCGCTTTACCGGTATGCCATCTCGTGCATTGACTGTTCCTACGCGACCCATAGCCATCTAAACCGGCCGAGTGTAACCAGCATCGCACTGGTACAAGGCCAGGCGCTGGGTGGCGGATTCGAAAGCGCGCTTGCCGCCAACGTGCTGATTGCAGAGCGCGGTTGCAAGATGGGATTACCGGAAATTCTTTTTAACCTGTTCCCCGGCATGGGCGCGATGACCTTCTTGGGAAGACGCGTGGGTCACCAGAAAGCCGAGAAAATCATCCTCAGCGGCAAGCTCTATCTCGCCGAGGAATTATTTGAAATGGGTGCGATTGATGTACTGGCGGAACCCGGAGAAGGCGAAAAAGCCGTGTATGAATACATCAGGAAAGAAAGCAAGGCACGCAACGGATCGCTGGCGCTGAGAGCCGCAAGGGAAATCAGCCAGCCTGCTTCCTATGAGGAGCTGATTCGAATAACGGAAATTTGGGTGGATGCAGCGCTCAGACTGAGCGCAAAAGACCTGCGCATGATGGAACGTCTGGTTTCAAGGCAGACGGGGAAATCCGATGATGCCAGTCTACATACCCAAGACGTTCCGCTGGCGAGCTAGGAAATCATCCAGCGCAGCGAGCGCTGCCTGTTGCGCATCGCTCACTTTAGCAAGCGATTCGGCGGCAAGAGGCAGCGCGATCTCGAAGGGTTTGATACGCTCCGCCTCTGCACATAATTCAGCCATGGATAAAGCACCAACATCGCTGGCGCCGCCTTTCAGCATGTGCAACTGGTCTTTCCAGGTGCCGTAATTCTGTTCCTGTAATGCCTGTCTGGTCGCCTGCATGGCCCGATTGCTGTCCTGGCGAAAATCCTCGATCAGGTCCCGGACAAAATCGATGCCACCCCCGACTTCCGCCAGATCAATCAGCACGCTCTCATCCAGTACCGGCGTGTCCTGTCGTTTCGCGCTGGCTTGTCTGACCGGTTCCGGCTGTAATGTTTGACTGTATCGCGCCAGCATGTCCAGCAATGCCCGGCTATTAACAGGTTTGGTCAGGAAATCATCCGCGCCTGAATCCCTGCATTGCTGTTCAGCTTCGCCGCGCGCGTCCGCAGTCAGCATGATGATGGGCAAATGCCCCTTCTCCATGAAACGCCAGCGCTTGACGGCGTCAGGGCCGGACATGACCGGCATATGCATGTCCATGATCGCCAGGGAATACTGACTGGCATTCGACTCTAGCAGGGATAAGGCTTCCTCTCCGTTCGACGCCATGACGACTTCATGCCCGGCGTGTTCCAACAGGCCGCGCATCACCCGCTGGTTAACGGGATTGTCTTCCGCCACAAGAACACGCAATTTGACACGTCCTGCCTTGGCCTGAAAATGATCGGCCAGCGAAACTACGTTGTCCGGCAGATCCTTGTGATAAGCCGCCTCGTGCAAGGTATTGAACAGCAATGTCGGGTTGACCGGCGAGTGCAGCACGGTGGAATAACCGGCCTTCATCCAGGCCATGTCCTGAAGCTCGGTTGATTCCGAATCAATCAGGATAACGGGCAAGTGCCCAAGGCCGGGGCTGTCATGCAGCAAGCGGACAAACAATGCAGGGTCGGTACCCAGCAGGCCGCGTTCAACAATCAAGGCATCCGGTGTTTCAACTGCTTCCGACAGCAAATGCATCACCGCCCCTGCCGGCGCGTTCATTGGCAGGATTTCCCCATCCCAGGAGCGGATCAGGCTGCCCAGACGCTGCCCAAGCTCCAGACTGACCAGGGTTCCAACGCGCAGCTTGCCTGGCAGGATTTCCTGCTCTTTTTCCTGTTCCTGCGCGGGGATTTCAAACCAGAACGTTGTCCCATCACCGGGCTGGCTGACCAGCCCTATCCTGCCGCCCATCATTTCGATGAGCTGTTTGGAAATGGTTGTGCCGAGTCCAGTGCCGCCAAATCGGCGGGTAATGGATGCATCCGCCTGGGTAAAGCTGTCGAATATCCTGCCCTGCATCTCGGCAGGAATGCCAATACCGGAATCCACCACCTCGAACCGCAACCAGGATTGCTTGCGCTGAGCAAAAGGCCGGACGTATACGTCCACGCGCCCATGCTCCGTGAACTTGATGGCGTTGCCAATCAGGTTGATGAGCACCTGGCGGATATGCTGGACGTCTCCATGCAACAAATACGGGGTTTGCGGCGCGATGTGGGTGGCGAGCAACAAGCCTTTTTTCTGGGCCTGCGGTTCCAGCATCAGCACGGTGGTGTTCAGCAAATGATGAAGGTCGTAATCCTCGTTGGACTGAGTCAGTTTCCCGGCCTCGATTTTCGAAATATCGAGCACATTCTCGATCAGCTTGTGCAGGGTTTGGGCCGAAGTGTGGATGGCCTGGGTAAGTTCCTGCTGTTCCTTGTTAAGCGGTGTTTCACGCAACAAATCTGCAATTCCGATCACGCCGTTCAGCGGGGTGCGTAACTCATGGCTCATGTTGGCCAGGAATTGTGACTTGGCTTTGCTGGCTTCCTGTTCGCGCCTGATGGCTTTGTGCAGTTGTTTCAACAAACTGGAAGCATAGATAGGCACCACCACAAGCGTCAGCCAGATACCCCACCACAGCGCCGTGTGGGTCTGCCAGAATGGGTTGTATGCATAAACAATCGCAAACCCGGTGGCCGATGCCATCGTTGAGACGAACAAATATGGCATGCCATACCGGAACCCGTAACCTAACGTCACCCACAGGTAAGTTGCGACAACTGGCGCACCGGTTTCACCAGAGATTGACAACATGTAGGTGGCCACAAAGAAATCCAGGGCCATGGCCAGCGAGCGCCGGATGACAGATGCCTTGGTGTCGATCAACGGCCCCACCAACAGGGCCAGTGATGCCAGAGTAAATGTCACACCAAGCAAATGCACCTGATCAGCGATTTGCGGAGAGTGGTCCAGTACGCTGATCGAAAAATACAGATAAAACCCGGACACAATAATCAGGCGGAGTAACGCCTGCTGAGCTTCGGTATCCGGGCGCGAGCGCACCCGCCGGACAATGTCCTGTCCAGCCATCTTCAGAAGTGATACCAAACTCTGGCTCATGCTTTGATCTGTTCGGGATAGTCCCCATACTCCTTCATGATTTGCGCCACTTCATCCAGCCTGACCAGGAAAGCCCGGACGCAATCAGGATCAAAGTGTCCGCCCATTTCAGTCTTGAGGTAATCCAGCGCTTTTTGCATGGGCCAGGCCTGTTTGTAGGGGCGAACCGTTGTCAGCGCATCGAACACGTCTCCAACCGCGACAATGCGCGCTGGCAATGGAATGGCCTCGCCAGCAAGTCCATTGGGATAACCCGTGCCATTGAATTTTTCGTGATGCCCCAGGGCAATCACCGCGCCCATCTGCAAATAGCGCGATGGGCTGTCGGCCAGGATCTGGTAGCCGATTTCCGCATGCCTGCGCATGATGCAAAGTTCTTCATCATTGAGCGGACCGGGTTTCAGCAGTATTTGATCGGGAATGCCGATTTTACCGATGTCGTGCATGGGCGCGGATGATTCAATCTCGTCGCATTCCATGGCGGAAAGCTTGAGTTCCGAAGCAATCAGCCGGGCATACTTGGCCATGCGGATAATGTGGTTGCCCGTGCCCTCATCGCGGTATTCACCCGCCTTCGCCAGCCTGAGCAACGTTTCCCGTTCACGAATGCGGACATCACGCGTGGCTTGCATGACCTGGTCTTCCAGCCATTTGGCCCTGTCGCTCACGATTTTCTGCGAGCGCCGTAGTGTCAGCAGATTCCGGCAACGGGCGCGGCATTCCTGCGGATCGATGGGCCGGGTCAGGAAATCGGTAGCGCCGGATTCGAGCGCCTGATACCGAATCTGTCGGTCTTCGACAACCGTGACGATGACGATGGGAACTTCTTCCAGCCGGGGCATGGCGCGCAGGCGACGGGTAAATTCAACACCATCCATGCCCGGCATGCGGTAATCGGAAATAATGAGATCTGGCGTTGATTGTGCCGCGCGGTCCAGCGCTGTCTGGGGTTCCGCAAAACTTTCTACCCGAAGACCCGGTTCGATGGAACGCGCAAGACCTTCCAGCAAGCTGCGGGCGGTTCCACGATCATCCACGATCATGACAAACCCCGTGCCCCAATCCTCATGCGCTGGCGGCTCGCTATCGTTAGCCGAGCCCGTATTCACCGCATGCAGCCGTGGTTGCGACATCTGGGATCTCCCCTGCCTATGGCGTACTTTTTAAAAGGTTTGGTGGCGTTATTTTAGGCCTTGTTCCAGATACTCTACGGCCATGGGGAGGAATTTTTTAGAAGACCTGGCAGCTTCCTGACTCATGACAACCCGACCAACTCCGCCTCATTCGCAACAGACTGTTTTTAAACTAATTTTTTGTCAGCCTTGTCAATGCTTCCCGGTATTTCCCGGAAGTGCGCATCACCACATCCTCTGGCAACTCGGGGCCGGGTGCCTGCTTGTTCCAGCCACTGGCTTCTAGCCAGTCGCGAATATACTGCTTGTCGAAACTCGGCGGATTGTCCCCGGGCTGGTATTGATCCACGGGCCAGAAGCGCGAGGAATCCGGGGTCATGACTTCGTCTATCAGATGTAAGCGCCCGCTCTCGTCCAGACCAAATTCAAATTTGGTGTCCGCGATGATTATGCCGCGGGTGAGCGCATATTCCGCACCCTGCGTATAGAGTGCCAGACTGGCATCCCGTACCCGGGCCGCCAGATCCTTGCCCAGCAATTCCTCGCAACGGGCAAAACTGATGTTCTCGTCATGCTGGCCGATTTCAGCCTTGGTCGAGGGTGTAAACAAAGCCTGTGGCAATTTTCCTGCCTGCAGCAACCCGGGCGGTAACGGAATGCCACAGACGCTGCCCGATTGCTGATATTCCTTCCAGCCCGAGCCGACCAGGTAACCGCGCACGATGGCCTCGACCGGCATTGGTTTCAATTTCTTGACCACGAGCGCCCGGCCACGCACCTGATCATGCTCATTGGGCGCCACGACCGATTCCGGGTCTATTCCGGTCAACTGGTTTGGAATGACATGCGCCATTTTCTTGAACCAGAACTGCGTCACTGCCGTCAGCACTTCACCTTTGCCCGGAATGGGTGTCGGCATCACCACGTCAAAAGCGGAAAGGCGGTCGGTCGTGACCAGGAGCAGCTTGTCGTCCCCCACGGCATAGATATCCCTGACCTTGCCCTTCGATACCAGGGGAAGACTATTGATGGAGGACTCCATTAGGGGAGCGGACATGGCGGAACCGGTTGAGGACAAAACCGCATTATATCCAGCTGCCTTGCCGGACCCGTCGCCGCGATATGCCTGGCTGGCCAGCCAGGCTTCACGCAAGTGCCGGATGGCCACCAACAACGCCGCCGCCATGGGCAAGGCGAGCAGAACGCCGAAAAATCCAAATATCTGCCCAAACGCCGCCAACGCCAGGATGACCACAACGGGATGCAGGCCAATACGGTCACCCACCAGCCAGGGCGTGACCACCATGCCCTCGATGGCCTGACCCGCGATGAATACCCCCAGAACCGGCAAAACGCCTGACAGGGATTGAAATTGCAGGGTTGCTTCGAGCACGCCCAACACCAGCCCCAGTGTTGCGCCCACAAACGGAATAAACCCCAGCACCCCAGTCAAAATGCCAATTGGCAGGGCGAAATCCAGACCCGCAAGAGAGAGCCCGACAGAATAGAAAACGCTCATCGCCGCCATGACCGACAACTGACCGCGCAAAAACTCCGACAACACGCGATCGATTTCGCGCACCAGCCGGTTGATCTGGTCATGCCAGGGTCGCGGGATCAGACTATCTAGCTTGGCCACCAGACCATCCCAGTCGCGCAGCAGATAAAACGTGACCACCGGGATCAGCAGCAGATTGACCACTGCGGACAGCAGCGCCGCCGCGCCATTGCCTAGTTTGGGCAGAAACTGCTGGGCGGCGGTGCCTGCGCTTTGCGCATGTTCGGCCAGCCAGTTGCGCACGGCGTCCATATCGATATCCGCCGAAATACCCAGCAACCCGGTCAGGGTGGGCAAGGCTTCCCGTTGAATCCAGCCCAGATATTCCGGCAACCGGTCCATCAGCAACTGGGCCTGATTGATGAACAAAGGCACGATCATCAAGACCAGGCCCGCCGACACAAGGCCGACTCCCGTCAGCACCAAAAGCGCGGCAGCCGTACGGCCAAGTCCCTTTTTTTCCAGTTTGTCCGCCAGCGGATCGAATATGTAAGCCAGCAGCACCCCCGCCAGAAAAGGCGCCAGTACCGGGGCCAGCACATACAGCAGCCCGGCCAAGATCAGCAACACGGCCAAGGCCAGCCAAGGGAGATTTTCTGTGCGGTTGAGCATGGCGGTAAAATACCGGTTTATTTGAAACGTCGAGTTTAAATTGGCTTCCATTTCTTACAAAGACGCCGGTGTCGATATCGATGCCGGCGATGCGCTGGTCGAGCGCATCAAACCGCTGGCCAAGGCAACCATGCGCCCTGAAGTACTGACCGGCATCGGCGGTTTTGGCGCGGTGGTCGAAATTGCCAAAAAGTACAAGGAACCCGTGCTGATTTCCGGTACCGATGGCGTCGGTACCAAACTCAAACTTGCATTTCACCTAGACAAACACGACACCGTCGGTATCGACCTGGTGGCGATGAGCGTCAACGACATTCTGGTGCAGGGCGCGGAACCGCTGTTTTTTCTCGACTACTTTGCTACCGGCAAGTTGGAACTGGAAAAAGCCGAAGCGGTGATTCGCGGCATTGCCGAAGGTTGCAAGCAGGCAGGTTGTGCATTGATCGGTGGCGAAACGGCTGAAATGCCCAGCATGTACCCGGATGGCGAGTACGATCTGGCGGGTTTCGCCGTCGGCGTCGCCGAGAAATCAAAACTCATCGATGGCGCCTCCATCCAGCCTGGCGACGTGTTGCTTGGGCTTGCCTCCAGCGGTTGCCACTCAAACGGATATTCGCTGGTGCGCAAGCTGGTTGAAGTTTCCGGCGCAGACCTCAATGCCGACTTCCATGGCCGCAAATTCGGCGACGTTTTGATGGCGCCAACGCGCATCTATGTCAAACCGTTGTTGTCACTGATGGAAAAACTGCCCGTCAAGGGGATGGCTCACATCACCGGCGGCGGGCTGACAGGCAACATTCCGCGCGTGCTGCCTGAAAGCTGCGCCGTTGAACTCAAGCGCAGCGCCTGGAACTGGGGACCACTGTTCGACTGGCTGCAAACCACCGCGCAAATTGACAATGTGGAAATGTACAAAACCTTCAATTGCGGCATCGGCATGGTAGTGATCGTCGCGGCGGAACACGCGGATGTGGCAATCGCGCATTTGCAGACAACGGGTGAAACGGTTTACCGGCTTGGCAGGGTAGCCGCCCGGGGAACTCAGGGCGATCAGGTCATCATTCAGTGATCCGCGCTGTCGTGCTGCTCTCTGGCCGGGGAAGCAATCTCAAGGCGCTGCTTGAAGCGGACTTGCCTGTTCAGTTTATAGCCGCCATCAGCAACCGCCCAGATGCTGCAGGGCTGGAATTCGCGCGTGCACGGAATATTCCAGCCATCAGCCTGGATCACAAGACTTATCCTTCCCGCGAAGCATTTGATCAAGCCTTGATTCAGGAAATTGAGAAAGCAGGCGCGGAGCTCATCATTCTCGCCGGCTACATGCGCATTCTGACCAAGGCCTTTGTCGAGCGGTATCAGGGCAGGCTCATCAATATTCACCCCTCGCTTCTGCCTGCCTTCCCGGGGCTACGCACCCATGAAGCCGCGCTTGCCGAAGGTGTAAAAATTCATGGCTGCACCGTTCATTTCGTCACGCCGGAACTTGATCACGGCCCCATCATCATTCAGGCAGCCGTTCCCGTATTGCCCAACGATACCGCCGAAACATTGGCTTCCCGAGTGCTGGTTGAAGAGCACAAAATCTATCCGCTGGCGATCAAATGGTTTGCCGAAGGCCGGCTGGTCATTTCGGACGGGGTAGTGAACGTGATGAACCCCGAACGGTCTCAGTCGGTGTTGTCTTACTGACGGGGTAAAAAAATGCACTACTTACTTGGCCTGCTGCTGGCGTTGATGTCTCTAAGCGTTTTTGCACAGGTCCCGCAACAGTTTGAACTGGTCTACCGGTTTACATTCAATGGCCAGTACCTGGGCAAAGTTACCGACCGGTTTCAGCGCCTGAGCGGACAGCAATACCAGTTGACCAGCGTCGCCAAACCGGAAGGCAATCTGGCCCTGTTGCTGCCCACGCTTTCATTGACCAGCAAGGGTGCTTTCAAGCCACAGCAGCTTGTCCCCACTTCCTATCGCCAGGTTCGCAGCAACGCGCCGCAGAAAGCCGCTCAAGCAAGTCTGGACTGGTCAAGGAAACTGCTGACCCATCAATACAAAGGAAAATCGGAGCAGGAAGCCTTGCCGTCCGGAACGCAGGACGCCTTGAGCCAGCTCTATGTCTTTTCCATCATGGAGAATCTTCCCGGCAAGTTTGAAATGCCCGTCACCAACGGCCGGCAACTCCTGACTTACCGCTATGAAAAGCATCCTGCTGAATCCATCGTCACGCCGCTTGGCTCGTTTGAAACAGTGGAATACCGCCGCATCGCCGGCCCGGATGAAAACGCAATCTCTGTCTGGGTTGCGCCAGCACTGTACCATTTGCCACTGCGCATCCGCGTGAAGGAAGACTCAGGGGTATTCGAACAGCATCTCATCGGGATGAATTATCGCGCCACATGAACAGGACGCCCCCGCGCAGCGGTGTCATGACCCTGCGAACGCTGGGGCGTGGTTTCTGGATTGGCCTGGTGGGTTCCATCGGGCTGCATGCCGCGCTGCTGTCAACCGGCACTTTCACTGTCCCGAAAGTGGCCGAGCCACGCATAATTGAAGCCCGGCTGGAAACTGTTGAACTCGAGGCTGACTCTCCGTCCATTCCCGAGGTTGTTGCCAAAGCGGCCAAGTCTCCGACGCCGCCATCCCAGCCGCCTGCAACAGCCCCTGAAATCGAGCCTGTTCCGCCAGAAGAACAGACAAGCCTGTCAACGGTTGCTGGAACAATCGCAGAAACTCCCCCGCCTCCTGCCTCTGATAACGAGGCTGCTGCAGCGCCTCCCTTGCCCGACATCGATCCGCCACCCCCCGGCATCAGGCCGCATGCGATCCTGTCGCAAGCGGCAAACAATCTGAAGGAACTGCCAAGACATATCGAACTTGTCTACCAGCTCAAAGGCATGGTCAGCGGCAGACAAACCCAGAACTGGCGGCGCGAGGATCAGCGTTACACCATCGAATCCATTTCGGAAGCCACCGGCCTGGCAGCCATTTTCCTGAGCGGCAAGATGGTTCAGAAAAGCAGCGGCCACATCGGGCCGCTGGGACTGGTTCCCGAACGCTATGACATGCAGCGCCTTTCAGGAAAAAAAGAAACATTGCTTTTCAGGTATGGCGACAATGTCATTGAAGCCAGCCGGATCGATTCCAGAAAAGGCAAGCGAACAGCCGAGCTTCCCTTGCTGACCGGGGCACAGGATCCCCTGAGTTCCATATTTCAACTGGCCATGCTTGCCAGGGAGAACGGTGAAGGTGTCATCGTGGCGGCTGGCGCAAAGCGCGTAAAAGGCTATCCCTACCGAACGCTGGGCACCGAAACCATCCAGACACCACTGGGCCAGTTGCAGACATTGCATGTAACTCGCGCGGGCGATTCGGACAAAGGCGCGGTACATCTCTGGCTCGCCATCGAGCACCGCAATTTACCGGTCAGGATTACTTATACGGACGATGACGGCATGGAATGGATGATGGAAACTGTCAGCATCAAAGTGGAATGATGCCAAGCGCCTTTCTGGTTTGTTCCGCGAGCGCCGCCGCTGTATCGATATTTTCTGCCAGGCAATTGTAGTGCCCCATCTTGCGTCCCGGCCTGGCTTCGGCCTTGCCATACAGATGCAGCTTGATGCCGGGATACTGGAGCAGCGCCATCCAGTCCGGCCCATGCCGCCAGACATCCCCCAGCAGATTGACCATGACTACCGGTGAAAGCAGGCGGGTATCGCCCAGCGGCAGGCCGCACAACGCCCTGACTTGCTGCTCGAACTGATCGGTGACGCAGGCATCCAGGGTGTAGTGGCCGGAATTGTGTGGGCGTGGCGCGATTTCATTGACCAGAAGATTGCCCCCCTGGTCCACAAAAAACTCTACCGCCATCACCCCGACATACCCCAGCCTTCCGGCGATCTGCATAGCAGTTTCCTGCGCGCGTTCCTGTATGGACTGGTTCACGCTGGCTGGCACCCGGGTTGTATCCAGAATGCCGTTTATGTGATGGTTCTCGCCAACTGGCCAGCTGCTGCATTCCCCTGAATCCGTTCGCGCCAATACTACCGATACTTCGCTGGCCAACTGGACAAACCCTTCCAGTACGCAGGGCACGCCTTTCAATTCGGTAAATGCCGATGCCAGTTCCTGCCGGCTGTTAACGCGTATCTGGCCCTTGCCGTCATAACCAAAACGGCTGACTTTCAGGATTGCGGGAAATCCCGCTGCCGTAGCGCCTGCTTCAAGTTCAATTTCATGAGAAACCAGCGCGAAGGGCGCTGTTGCAAACCCGTTCTCGCGCAGCCAGGTTTTCTCGCGGCTGCGATCCTGCACGATGGCCACGGCTTCGGCGTTCGGCGCGACCCGCGTATAACGGGAAAGCTCGACCAGGCTTGCCGCGGGCACATTTTCGAATTCGGTGGTCACGGCGGCGCAGGCTTCGGCCATTTTTTTCAGCGCGCCGTGATCGGTGTAATCCGCCTGCAAATGTATATCCGCCATTTGCCCCGCCGGGCTTTGCGGATCGGGGTCCAGTACCATGACGCGATAGCCCATGGTGCGGGCGGCAATGGTAAACATGCGGCCAAGCTGGCCGCCGCCGAGAATACCAAGGGGGGCTCCGGGCAGGATTGGCAATCTAGCTGGCATCTGGCAGCTTCATCGCCAGCACGGTTTCGGCCTGCTGATTGCGAAATGCTTTGAGTTTTTCCGCGATGCCAGCGTCCTCATGCGCGATCATGGCCACCGCGAACAATCCGGCATTCGCCGCACCAGCTTCGCCAATGGCAAAAGTGGCGACCGGAATGCCTTTGGGCATCTGCACGATGGACAGCAGGGAATCCTGTCCCTTGAGATATTTTGATGGCACTGGCACCCCCAGCACGGGCACGATGGTTTTTGCCGCCAGCATGCCCGGCAGATGTGCCGCACCGCCAGCGCCCGCAATGATCACCTTGAGGCCGCGAGATTCTGCTGTCGAGGCGTATTCATAAAGCAGATCGGGCGTGCGATGCGCCGAGACGACATTCGTTTCATGGGGAATGCCAAAGGCCTTGAGCTGTTCAACGGCGTGCCGCATGACCTCCCAATCACTGGATGAACCCATGACAACACCGACAATTGCTTGAGACATGGCCAATCCTGCAAGACGGAAAGTCTCTATTTTACCCAAGGTTTTTACCCAGACTGCCTTCTACAAGGACTTTTGCACAGGCCTCTTACATGGCTTATGCTTGCGCCATGCCAAACCTGACAGAATCCGAATCCTTGGCGCTGGCAAGCCAGATCGCCAGCCTGCAAACCGAGCACAGGGATCTGGATGCCATAACAGAGCATCTTGAAGCCACCGGATTCACGGACCAACTGGCCCTGCGGCGGCTGAAAAAGCGCAAGCTTCAACTCAAGGACGATATCGAACAACTGAAAATGCTGCTCGTGCCGGATATTCCGGCCTGAAGCACCTGATCCGGGAGAAAAGTAATGGCGGTCAATTTCATCAAGCGTATGAACCAGTCGGCGCTGCATCTGCTTGAACACATCGGGCTTGCCATTATCGCCATTGCGACGGTCGTCGCCACTTATGGCGAAGTCATGGTGATGATCAATGCACAAGCCGTAACCCTGGCTGATCTTCTATTGATGTTCCTGTATCTGGAAGTGCTGGCAATGGTTGCCATCTACTATGATCAAGGCAAGCTGCCCATCCGCTTCCCTCTCTATATCGGCATGATCGCGCTGGCGAGATATCTGATCCTTGAAATGAAAAATATCAGCGAAGTTCGCATACTGGTGGTGGCTGGCGCCATTCTGATTCTTGCCATTGCCGTACTGGCTATTCGTTACGGTCATGTCCGCCTGCCTTACCGGGAAGGCACGGGTAACGAATGAGCCTGCTCTGGCTTAGAGCAAATTTCTACTGAAACAGTCTCTTACTTGCTTCGGTCAGGAAAATTCAGCACAACCGCCGGCTCGTGCGTGGCCTCCTTGCCTGCCTGCGCCTGCAAGGCCTTGGGGAATTCGCCAATCAGACGTGAAATAACCCCCAGGGATTCCTGAGTGTAATAAGCTGTTTCAAACTGTATCCGCTCATCCAGGGCATTGCGCTCCTGACGATGGAAGGCTTGCCACGCAAGCTGCACCAGGCCCGGCAATTCACGATCGACAAATACGATTTCGTCCTGATCGATGATTGCCAGAAATTGCATGCTGCGGATTGGAACAAACACGCAGGATTGTCCACCCGATTGCATCGAGCGCGCCAACAACAAATGAGCAAGGTTGTAAGTAGCCGCGGGCAAATGGCGGGCTTCACGTAAAATGGGCTCTTCCCGGTACAGCGTCAATTCCATTTTGTTCCCCTCGTCATTAAAACTTACACCCGCCCTGCTACAGGATGCAACAACGCTCCTTGGCGAGGTGCTCCACTTTTCCGCGCCGGCAGACAATCTGTTATCGACTTTCTTTCGCGACCGCCCGAAACTTGGCCGTCAGGAAAGAACCGTCATTGCTGAATGTGTTTACGGCGTATTAAGACGGTTTCTTGCACTCAAGTGGATACTGCCTGACGGAAATCCCCGACTATGGATCCTTCTGTGGCTGGGAAGGTTCCAGGGAATCAGCCAGCGCGAACTCGAACCCCTGATCCTTCCGCGTGACCGCGACACACTGGCCGCGCTTAAATCCAGATCGCTGGAATCGGCCCCGCTTGATGTACAGGCGGAACTGCCAGAATGGGTCGTGAACAAATTGCGCGCCGTCATGCCCGACGATGCCATCCTGAACCTGGGCCGAGCCTTGCAGCAGCCCGCGCCACTAGACCTCCGGGTAAACACCTTCAAATCCAGTCGAGAGTCCGTGCAGTCGTCCTTGAAAGAACTGGGTATTGAGGCCCGGCCAACAGACCACTCACCCACCGGTCTTCGCGTCAGCAGTCATCCTGATCTCGCCAAACTTCCTTCATTCAAGTCAGGCGAAATTGAAGTGCAGGATGAGGGCAGCCAGTTGCTGGCGATTCTGGTCGGTGCGCGGCGCGGAGAAATGGTGGCCGACCTGTGCGCCGGCGCGGGCGGCAAAACGCTGGCCCTGGGTGCGCAAATGTCATCGTCCGGGCGCCTGTATGCATTCGACATCAATGAAAGAAGACTCGCCAAACTGTCACCCCGCCTTAAACGCTCGGGGCTGTCGAATGTCACGCCACAATTGATCGCCAGCGAAAACGACACGCGGCTCAAACGGCTCGCAGGCAAACTTGATCGCGTCCTGGTCGATGCGCCCTGCTCGGGCCTGGGCACATTGCGACGCAACCCGGATCTGAAATTTCGCCAATCACCGCAAACGGTGGCATCCTTGACCAAAACCCAGGCCAGCTTGATCCGGGCGGGTGCAAAGCTGCTCAAGCCAGGCGGCCGGCTGGTTTACGCAACCTGCAGTTTGTTGCCGGATGAAAACCAGGCCATCGTTGCCGCATTCATGGCGGAGCATGCCGATTTCAAGCTGATTCCGGCCAAAGAAGCGTTGGCCGCGCAGCGCATTCCGCTGGACACGGGGAATTATATGGAACTCAATCCCGCCCGCCATGGCACGGACGGCTTTTTTGCGGCAGTATTGGAAAAAGGCAATTGAAGATCCGAGTGGACCAAGCGGAGGAGACCGCTCAATCATGATCCATCACCCCATCAATCCGGACCGTGCGCAAACCCTTCCCGGCCTGTTTCAGGAACGGCTTGCACTCACGCCGGACAAAATCGCCTATCGGCAATTCGATGCAGCAACCGAAACCTGGCAAAGCCTGACCTGGCGGGACATCGCCCGCGAAGTGGCACGCTGGCAAGCCGCACTGACAAAGGAAAACCTGTCGCCCGGCGACCGCGTTGCCATCATGTTGAAGAATTGCGCGGAATGGATCATTTTCGATCAGGCCGCATTGGGATTGGGCCTGGTGACCGTCCCGCTTTATCTTGATGACCGGCCGGACAACGCAGCTTGGATCATTGACAATGCGGGCGCCCGGCTGTTGCTGGTGGAGGGCCGGTTCCAGCATCGGAAAGTGGCCGAAATCACCGCCACTTCAAAATCGCTCGAACGTGTTATCAGCCTGCTGCCGCCAGAAAAACTCACTGACTGGAGCCCCCAGTTCGTTGTCGCCGAAGCCTGGCTGAAAGCCGCCGAAGGTACCGCCATTCCGGCCCGCCGCATCGCAGCCGACATGCTCGCTTCCATCGTGTATACCTCGGGCACCACCGGCAAACCCAAGGGCGTCATGCTCACCCATGACAACATGCTTTGGAACGCATGGTATGCCAGCCGCTGTGCGGACTTTGGCCCGGACGAGGTTTTTCTGTCCTTTCTGCCCTTGTCGCATACGCTGGAACGCACGGCGGGCTATTACCTGCCCGCGTTGTTGGGCAGCGAGGTGGTATATGCACGCTCAATCGCACTGCTGGCGCAGGATCTGCAAACCATCCGGCCCACGGTGCTGGTGTCCGTGCCGCGCATCTACGAACGCGTGTACGGCCGCATCCAGGATGCGCTGGCAAAAAAGGGCGGGCTGGCGCAAACCTTGTTTGACACAGCGGTGGATGTCGGCTGGCACAAGTTTGAGTACGAACAGGGCCGCGCATCCTGGCATCCCAAGCTCCTTTCTTGGCCGCTGCTGAAAAAGCTGGTGGCAGATGGCGTTGCGGAAAAACTGGGCGGCCGGCTCAAACTGGCTATTTCCGGTGGCGCCGCACTCTCGCCAGACATCGCCAAGGTCTTCATAGGCTTGGGTGTGCCCATTTTCCAGGGCTACGGGCTCACCGAAACCAGCCCGGTCGTTTCCGTCAACCGGCCGGACTCCAACATTCCAGCCAGTATCGGCAAGCCTCCGGAGGGCGTGGAAGTCAAGATCGGCGAGCACGATGAACTGCTGACCCGAAGCCGCTGTGTGATGCGCGGCTACTGGGACAATCCGGAAGCCACGGCCGCGGTCATTGATGGCGCCGGCTGGTTTCATTCCGGCGATCAGGCCCGCATGGACGAACGCGGCCATCTCTACATCATTGGCCGCATCAAGGACATAATCGTGCTCAATAATGGCGAGAAGGTGCCTCCCGGTGACATGGAAGCCGCCATCAAGCTCGATCCTCTTTTTGAGCAGATCATGATCATAGGTGAGGGCAAACCCTACCTGGCCGCCCTGGCTGTCCTCAACACTGAACATTGGCAAAGTTGGTGCGGAGATCAGAATCTGGATGCCTCGGGTCCAGACACATTGTCCGATAGCCGAGTCAACAAAATGCTCCTCGCACGGCTGACCGCGCGCCTGAAAGCTTTCCCCGGCTACGCCCAGGTGCGACGCCTCTACGCCACGCTGGAACCGTGGTCAGTGGAAAACGGCCTGCTCACCCCCACGCTGAAAATGAAAAGGGCGCAGATACTCAGCCGCTATGCAAAAGAAGCGGACGCGCTTTTCTCCGACCTTTGACGTCACATGGCTGAAAAGCTCCCGCCCCTCGACAATCTGGTCGCCAAGCTGATCCAGGATAGCCACGATACCGCATTGATGGTCCAGCTTGCCGCGTTGGCATTTAGCATTGTGCTTGGCTGGCTGGCTAGGCGTGCGCTCAAGCCGCGTTTGGGCAAACTCGAGGAAACCTGGAGCGCCGGTGCCGAAGGTTTGCAACGCGTTGGATTACCTGTCGCTATTCTTGCCGCCGTCTTTTTGGTCAGGGAAGGATTGCGCCTGTGGCAAAGCGAGCTTCATTTGTTGAACCTTGCCATTCCGCTCCTGACCGCCCTGGTTATGGTGCGGCTGCTGATTTATTCCCTGCGCTATGCACTGAAGCCTTCCGCTTCACTCAAGGCGTGGGAACGCGGCATTGCCTGGGTGGTTTGGATCGGCGTGGCCATGCATATTACCGGCGTGCTGCCGCGCGTGCGCGCGGCGATGGCGACCGTCGCATTCGAATCCGGCTCGCACAAGTTCTCGCTGCTACTGTTGTTCGAAGCCGTCACCGTCATCATCGCCGCGATCATTTTTGCCTTGTGGGCCGCTCAGTTCATCGAAAGCCGCTTGATGCGCGTGCCGCACATGGACCTGAGCCTGCGCATGGCCTTGTCCAAGGCTGCGCGCACGCTCCTCCTGGTATTGGCTGTACTGGTCGCTCTCCCCGCGGTTGGCATTGACCTGACTGTATTGTCGGTATTTGGCGGGGCACTGGGCGTGGGGCTGGGTTTTGGCTTGCAAAAAGTGGCCAGCAATTACGTCTCCGGCTTCATCATCCTGCTTGACCGATCGGTGCGCATGGGTGACATGATTACGGTGGACAACAAATACGGCCAGGTCGCGGAGATGAACACCCGCTACACCCTCATCCGTTCGCAGGATGGCACGGAATCGATCGTGCCAAACGAAATGCTGATTACCCAGACGGTGGTCAACCATTCATTGTCCAAACCCGACGTGCGCATCGAACTGCCGATCCAGGTTGCCTATTCAACAAATCTGGAAATTGCGCGGGATCTCATGATCGAAGTGGCACGAAATCACCCGCGTGTTATCCCGGAAGGCGCGGAAGCGCCTAAAGTGTTTTTGCGAGATTTTGGCGATAACGGCATAAACCTGGACCTGGCAATCTGGATCAAGGATGCCGAAGATGGCCAGCTCAGCCTGCGATCAGATATTTATTGGGGAATCTGGACCGCCTTCCGCAAAGCGGAAATTGAAATTCCTTACCCCCAGCGCGTTATTCATACAGCAGAAAAAACATCTTGATCTCAAAGGGAATTGCTTCATAATATCCAGACTTTAATGTCTGCTTTACAGGACAAACTGCATGCTCTTATCTTTTTTCGATCTACCACTATGGAATCTAGCCTGGTGGCAGTACGTACTCATCACGCTGGGCATGACCCATGTCACCATCGCCGCGGTCACGATTTTCCTGCACCGTAGCCAGGCCCACCGCGCACTGGATCTTCACCCCATCGTCAGTCACTTTTTCCGTTTCTGGTTGTGGATGACCACAGGCATGGTGACCAAGGCATGGGCCGCCATCCACCGCAAACACCACGCCAAGTGCGAAACCCCGGAGGACCCGCATAGCCCTCAGGTTCTCGGACTGAAAAAAGTATTTTTCGAGGGTTCGGAACTGTATCGTGCCGAGGCCAAAAATCTGGAAACGCTGGAAAAGTATGGTCACGGCACGCCGGATGACTGGCTTGAACGCAACCTTTACACGCCCCGCTCAGGGCTGGGTATCAAGCTCATGCTCATTATCGATGTCGCCTTGTTCGGGCCAATTGGCCTGACGATCTGGGCTGTTCAAATGGCATGGATTCCCATTACCGCCGCCGGCATCATCAACGGCGTAGGCCACTACTGGGGATATCGCAACTTCAAATGCGAGGACGCTTCGACCAATATCGTTCCATGGGGCATCATCATCGGTGGCGAAGAATTGCATAACAACCACCACGCCTACGGAACCAGCGCCAAACTGTCTTCAAAATGGTACGAATTCGACATCGGCTGGCTATATATCCGCATGATGGAAACCATAGGTTTATCCAAAGTCCGCAAAGTCGCACCGGTGGTGCGCTGGCAGCCCGCCAAGCCCATGGTTGATCTGAGCGTGCTTCAGTCTGTCATTACCCATCGCTATGACGTGATGACGCGTTATGCCAAGCTGATGAACAAGCAGGCCAAGCTGCAATTGCCGAAAGGCATGAATGTTGTAAAGCTGCGCGAATGGCTGCACCTCGAACCCGCCGCGCTCAAGCAGGAAGAAAAGGTCGAAGTGGAAAAGATTCTGTCCAAAAACGATGTTCTTGCCAAGCTCTATCAGATGCGTCTGGAGCTGGTTGAAGTCTGGGGCCGCTCCACGCTGCCCAAGGAACAACTGGTGGGCAAACTGCAGGACTGGTGCCAGCGGGCAGAAGCCAGCGGCATCGAAGCGCTGAGAGAATTTTCACTGCGGCTGAAAAGCTATGCCTGAATGATGCTCACTTGATTCAACCAGGATGATTCAATAAAAAACCCGCCATCAGGCGGGTTTTTTCTGTGCTGGGAACAGCATTATTTCAGCTTGGTTTCCTTGTACATCACATGCTTGCGGGCCTTGGGATCGAATTTCATGATCTCCATTTTGCCGGGCATGGTTTTCTTGTTTTTTGTCGTGGTGTAAAAATGACCGGTGCCCTCTGTGGACTCCAGCTTTATTTTTTCACGTCCGCCTTTAGCCATGATTACTCCTTAGATCTTTTCGCCACGGGCGCGCATGTCGGCGAGAACGGCATCAATGCCTTTCTTGTCGATGGTGCGAAGCGCAGCATTGGTGAGACGCAGGGTGACAAAGCGGTTTTCGCTTTCGACCCACAGACGGCGGTTTTGCAGATTGGGCAGAAACCGGCGCTTGGTTTTGTTGTTGGCATGGGAGACATTGTTCCCGACCATGGGCTTCTTGCCCGTTACCTGGCATACGCGAGCCATAATTGCGCTCCAACTCGGATTTGGAAAAACGCGATTTATACCATGAAATCCTCGCCGGAAGCAAACCTTACAACAATCCCGATTCCGCGAATGACAATCCGCCAGCCCCCGCCACAACAAAATGATCCAGTACCTGCACATCGACCAAGGCCAAGGACTGCTTAAGGGTCTGGGTAAGCAATTTGTCAGCCTGGCTGGGCTCAGCTACGCCCGAAGGGTGATTGTGCGCGAGAATGATGCCTGCTGCATTGTGTGCCATTGCCCGCTTGACCACTTCGCGTGGGTAAACGCTGGTCTGGGTGAGCGTACCTCGAAACAGCATTTCAGCCTGGGTCACGCGGTTTTGCGCATCCAGAAATACCGCCCAGAACTCCTCATGGGGTTTGTCCTTCAATAAAAGACTAAGGTATCGCCGGACCGCACCTGGCGAAGTCAGCGCATCGCCACTTTGCATGTCTTCCTTCAGCGCGCGCCGCGCCATTTCCATGACTGCCTTTAATTGCGCGTACTTGGCTGGCCCCAGGCCGGGTGCATCACAAATCTGCTGTTGGTCGGCCAGACATAATTTCGACAGGCCGCCAAATCTATCCAGCAGTTCGCGGGACAAATCAACCGCGCTCTTGCCGGTAACGCCTGTACGCAGAAAAATGGCCAGCAGCTCGGCATCCGTCAGACTTTCTGCGCCGCGCTCAAGTAGCTTCTCCCTGGGTCTTTCGTCCGCCGGCCAGTCGCGAATCGCCATTTCTCCTACCCTCCCGTAGAATTGCCCTTTTATTTATGCGGATGCCATTTTGCGCCATGCCTGACACACAAGGCAAAACCATCATTCTCGGCGTTACCGGCGGAGTGGCTGCCTACAAGGCAGCGGAACTCGCACGTCTGTGGATCAAGGCTGGCCATGGTGTACAGGCAGTGATGACAGATGCGGCCATGCATTTTATTGGTCCTGCCACATTTCAAGCGCTGACGGGCCGCCCGGTGCTGACTGATTTGTGGGGTGCAACGGGTGACGGCATGGATCACATACATGCCAGCCGCCATGCCGAAGTCATCGTAGTCGCGCCCGCTTCCGCCGATTTCATGTCAAAGCTGGCCCAAGGCCGCGCTGACGATCTGCTTTCGACGCTTTGCCTGGCGCGTGCCTGTCCGCTTGCCATCGCGCCGGCAATGAACAGGGAGATGTGGGCCAATCCGGCAACCCAACGGAATCTCGCCAGACTGCGTCAGGATGGAATCATGATCATCGGGCCGGACGCAGGCGAACAGGCTTGCGGTGAAACGGGCCCGGGACGCATGAGTGAACCCGCCGCGATTTTCGATGCCGTGGAAACCCTGCTCGGCCCCAAACCGTTATCAGGCAAAACGGTACTGGTAACGGCAGGGCCGACTTTTGAACCTGTCGACCCGGTGCGCGGGCTAACCAATCTCAGTTCGGGCAAAATGGGTTACGCCATCGCCCAGGCCGCGAAGGAAGCCGGTGCGCGTGTGTTACTGGTATCCGGTCCGGTTTGCCTTGATGCGCCTGCGGGTATCGAAAAAATCAGCGTGACGACTGCACAGGAAATGTTTGCAACCGTCATGCACTGCGTAAACGATGCACAGCTTTTCATTTCGGTGGCGGCCGTGGCGGATTACCGGCCCGCACAAACCGCTACTCAAAAAATCAAGAAGACCGGGAAGCCTCTGTCGCTTGAGCTTTTACCCAACGAGGACATTCTGGCAAGCGTCGCCAGCCTGCCAAAACCGCCTTTCTGCATTGGTTTCGCCGCTGAAACCGAGAATCTGCTGGATCACGCCGAAGTCAAGCGTAAAACCAAAAAACTGCCACTGCTGGTTGCAAATCTTGCCCAGAACGTCTTGGGCAGGGATCAGGCCGAGCTTGTATTGCTGGATGACTCTGGCAATCATCCGCTAGCCAAAGCAGACAAACTCACCTTGGCCCGGCAAATCGTCAGTCATGCCATTGAATTGTTCAATCTGTCGAAATCCCGTCAAATATGAAGCTTGAAGTCAAAATCCTGAACGAAAAAATCCGCGGCCAGTTACCCCATTACGCAACCAAAGGCGCCGCCGGCCTTGATTTGCGTGCCTGCATCGAAATGCCTGTCACCCTCAACCCGGGCGACACTCAACTGATTCCCACCGGAATGGCTATCCACCTGGGCGATCCGGGCTATGCCGCGCTGATCCTTCCACGTTCTGGCCTGGGCCACAAGCACGGCATCGTGCTTGGCAATCTCGTCGGCCTGATTGATTCGGATTACCAGGGTGAACTCATGGTTTCGTGCTGGAATCGCGGCCAGACAAGCTTCGTTCTGCAACCCCTGGAAAGACTGGCGCAACTGGTCGTTGTGCCCGTGATTCAAGTCGACCTGACCGTCGTAGACACCTTCGAAGAGAGCCACCGTGGTGAAGGCGGTTTTGGCAGCACTGGCACCAAGTAGTCGGAAAAATTTACAACTCATCGGATTACCCTATCGCCCGCCTGATCCAGACAGGTGGCAGAATTGAGGCACGGAGATTGCTACTTATTGCCTCACCCTGACTACAAAACAAATTAACCGGGTCGCGGAGCATGCCCGGGAGGTGTCGACCTCCCCGCGCCCCCATGAAAAAAACAATGAAGCGTCCATCCTTGACCCGTTACGGTGTAATGCTGACTGCCTTTCTGTCAGCACTTGCCGCTTTGGCGGTCTTGTCTGTTTTTCTTACCCGGGAAAAGGACGAGATGGACACGGGTGTCTTGCAAAAACCTGCGATGGCGACGCAAATTGAATACCTCGCCGAAACCATGCGTCAGTCAGTAGAGGCCATTGCCTCTCATCCACAAACGCTGGCCTGCTTTGAAGCCGGCAACAGCGAAGCTTGCCGCACGCAGGCGGTCAATCTGTATGCGCTCAATCGCGAAGCCACACTTTATTTTGTCCAGGAAGGTCAAAGCGCGGACCTGTTGCCTGGTTTCCTGTCTGGCGGCACCCGCAGACTGGTTGAACGCGCGGCCCGCCAGAACAGCGCCGCCTCCGCCGCCACCTTCAGCCTGGCGGTTTCGCAACCTGTGCTCAACCCTGAAAAGAATCGTCTGGGGTTTGTCGTGCTGGAGCAGGGCGTACCACAATTGCAAACCCTGTTCGATACCTTGCCGCTTCCGGCGGCTGGCGCGTATGCCGAACTCCTGCAAAGCCAGGGAACAGAAACCTCTGTCCTCATGCGGCGCGGAAACCAGGCAATCAAGAACAGCGCGCCAGCCTCGATGATCACACTGGCAGGCACGCCCTGGAAAATCGCTGTCTGGCGCAACGGAACGGCCAATCTTCAGGCAGCCCTGCCCTATCTGCTTGCCTGGATTTTGTTGTCGCTTGTCATTGCCATTTTTGTCATGGCCATCTTCATGACCTTGCGAAACAAGGTCATCGACAATCTTAAAATCATGGCGACCCTGATCAACGATATGCGCCAGAACAAACTGCGTCCGGACTACCCGATCAATCTGGTCGAATTTGAAAGCCCGATGAAAACCATGCTGAAAATCGCGCATGTGCAGGTAGGCCGCCAGAAGGAAGCCACGTCCCAGGCGAAACTGGACCATTTGTCCAAGGTCAACAACCGCCGCAGCTTTGAGGAAAAGCAGGCCGAACTGTTCAAGACGCTAAAGGATGGCTGGACACACAGCTTGCTCATCCTGGATATCGACAACTTCAAGCAGATCAACGATACCTTTGGCCATGAAGCGGGCGATCAAATGATCGTTGCATTTGGCAGGGCATTAAGAGAAAACTTGCGCTCCAGTGATTTCATCGCGAGGCTGGGCGGCGATGAGTTCTGCGTGCTGTTTCCCTACACGCCTCTGGATCGCGCCCAGGAATTATGCGATCGCCTGAGAGGCAACATGCCGGAAATGGTCGAACTGATACCTGGCGTTTCGCACAAACTTGCCTGGAGCGGCGGCCTTTCCGAATACAGCAAGAGCGACAGTCAGGAAAATGCCGCGCTTTCCCGAGCGGATGCCGCGCTGCTGGAAGCCAAACGTTCCGGACGGAACAACACCCGCATCAAGGCCGCCGCCTGAACCACGCCATGGATAGCGCCACGGCTATCCAGATCAATACCGGCAGGTTTCCCCAGCGGGCATAAGGTGTCAGGCCGGCATACCCTTGCGCAACACCTTCGAGGGTGCCAGCTTCAAATTCAGGCAGCGAACTCAAGACCCGGCCTTTCTGATCAATAATCGCCGTCACGCCTGTGTTCGTCGCCCGCAGCATGTACCGCCCCGTCTCCAGCGACCGCATTTGCGACATTTGCGCATGCTGCCAGGCCGCAAATGTTTCCCCGAACCACGCGTCATTGGTCACGTTGGCCAGCAGATTCGCTTCGGGCAAGGCGCGGATGATTTCCTGGCCGAACACATCCTCGTAGCAGATATTTACCGCGACGTGCTGGCCCGCAACCTTCAAAGGTGCCTGATGTTTGTCGCCGCGAGCGAAATCCGACAGCGGAATGTGCAGAACATTGACGATCCACCGAAAGCCCATCGGGACAAATTCACCAAAGGCCACCAGGTGCTGCTTGTGATAAAACTGCGTGGGCGAAGCGCCAAAACTGGCGACGCTGTTGTAATACGCACCCCCGATATCGCCAGTCGGCACGCCAGCAAGAATGTCCGCATTGCGGCTTCGCGCCAGTTGACGCATGTCATCGACATAAGCGGCTGGCAGCTGCGAATAGAAAACGGGTAAAGACGTCTCCGGCAACACGATCAGCCTGGCCTGGGTGGCTTCAATCCGGTCGGCATATTCAGCCAGTGTTTGCGCGGCTCTTTCAGGGCGCCACTTCATTTCCTGCGGAATATTTCCCTGCAGCAAGGCCACTGAAAGCGGCTGGCCCAAGGGCTTGGTCCACTCAATGTGTTTGAGACCTTCACCGGTGCCCAGCACGACTACCAAGAGAAAAAAGGGAGCAACCCATAATCCCGGAAACCACGCGCGCTGCATGAGCCAGACCAATGCGCCTGCGACAAAAAAGCTCAGCCCGCTCAGTCCGTAGACGCCAACAAGTGGCGCATATCCCGCAAGCCAGCCTGCTGGCGCCTGCGCATAGCCCATCGTCAGCCAGGGAAAGCCGGACAAAATCCAGCCGCGAAGCCACTCCAGCAGAACCCAGCAGGCAGGAATCACCAGCAGCAATCGCATGGCACCCGGTGCGGAAAGCCGGGCAGCCAGCCAGCCCGCGACAGCCGGGAACAGCGCAAGAAATGCACAAAATAGAAAGGTAGCAAGCGCCGCCAGAATGGCAGGCATGGCGCCATACACCGCCATGCTGACATACACCCAGCTTACGCCCGCGCCAAACAAACCTAGGCCAAACCACCAGCCATCGATAAACATCTGACGAGGGCTATCGTTTTCCCAAAGCCGGATCAACAAAAACAAGGATACAAATGCGAGTCCCCACCACCCGACCGGCGCAAATGCCAGTACCGATAGCGCACCTGAAATAAGGGCCGTTACATAACGCAAACGGCCGCTGAATGCGGCTTTTTGTACAAGATAGGAGATGGGTGGCATGGGTAACTAATGGAATACCGGTTTATAGTGTGCGGATGCTGCTGCCTGCTTTCTTTTTACTGACGTTGTCAGCCCTGATTGTATCGGGCATCCAGCCCCACGACCGGCTGACCTGGTGGATGGAAGTCATGCCCGTCATCATTGCGCTGCCCATCCTGATTTTTACACGAAGACATTTCCCGCTGACCACCCTGTTGTATTGCCTGTTGTTTGTTCACGGCATGGTTCTCATGCTGGGCGGACATTACACCTATGCCCGCGTGCCATTCGGTTTCTGGATTCAGGACTGGTTCGATTTCTCGCGCAATCATTATGACCGGATCGGACACCTTGCCCAGGGCTTCATTCCCGCCATCCTCGCGCGGGAAATTCTCATCCGGCTCTCCCCTTTGAAACCCGGTGGCTGGCTGTTCTTTCTGGTGTGCTGCGTCACACTGGCAATATCCGCGTCTTACGAATTCATCGAGTGGTGGGCCGCGCTGCTCTATGGCTCGGATGCCGACAGCTTTCTCGCCACCCAGGGAGACGTCTGGGACACCCAGTGGGACATGTTCCTGGCATTGATTGGCTGCCTTGCATCACAAATTCTGCTGAGCAGCATGCACGACCGGCAGCTCATGCGGTTAGAGCCTATTTCAGTAGGAATTGGATGTGCGACGGGGTCTGGCGGGATGGATGGCTAGGCGTGCGGCGCAGTGAATGGTCGATCCCTTCACAAGCCGCGCAACAACGCCAGCCGCCCGCCAGATCCCCGTCCCTCCGGGTTGCGCCATGGCCCGGCGCTCGCTTTGTCGCGCTCCTTGGCTTCGTATCCCGGATACGACCTGCGTCGCGCTTCGCGCGATCATCCGGGCCATGGCGCAATGCATCTTCCAATTCCTACTGAAATAGGCTCTAAGATAGCCATCGTTAATCCCCAAGCTGGATGCGTCCCGCCTTTTCCGCCGCGGCGAAATCCAGCATGCGCTGGATGGAAACCGCCGCTCTGGCGCGAATATCCTCTTCGATCAATATTTCGTTTCCTCCCGGACTTCCAATGGGCGCCTCCAGCACGGCAGCCAGTTTGCGCAGGCCATTCATGGCCATCCACGGGCAGTGTGCGCACGAAACACATGTCGCCCCCTCACCGGCGGTGGGCGCTTCTAACAGAATTTTCCCAGGGGCTGCCGCGCGCATTTTATGGAATATGCCGTTGTCGGTCGCAACGATGAATTCGTGGTTGGGCAGGCGACGCACCGCGTCGATCAGCTGGGTCGTCGAGCCGACCACATCGGCCATGGCAATCACCGCCTCGGGCGATTCGGGATGCACCAGCACCGCCGCATCCGGATGCGCCTCGCGCAGGACTTTCAGTCCGTCTGCCTTGAAAGCCTCGTGAACGACGCATGAGCCCTGCCACAGCAACATGTCCGCCCCGGTCACGCGCTGCACATAGTCCCCAAGATGGCGATCCGGCGCCCACAGAAGTTTCTTGCCCTGGCCATGCAGATACTTGACGATTTTGGCTGCGATGCCCGATGTCACCACCCAGTCCGCGCGTGCCTTTACAGCGGCGCTGGTATTGGCATAGACCACCGATGTCCTGTCAGGATGCTCATCGCATAAGGCGGCAAACTCGTCCACTGGGCAAGCGAGGTCGAGCGAGCAATCCGCGCCCATATCCGGCATGATCACGCGCTTTTCTGGATTGAGGATTTTCGAAGTCTCGCCCATAAACTTGACCCCGGCCACGATCAGGGTTTTGGCCTTGTGCGCATGACCAAATCGCGCCATTTCCAGTGAATCCGACACGCAGCCGCCGGTTTCCTCCGCCAGGTCCTGAAGATCGGCGGAAGTATAGTAATGCGCGACCAGTACCGCATCCTGCTCCGCCATCAGCTTCTTGATTCTGTTTTTGAGCGACAGCCGTTCGCGATCATCCAGCACCTCTTCCACCATGGGCGGAGGCTGGATCACCGGCTTTACGGGCAGGGGAAAATCGACTCTCATTCGTTTGATTCCAGCGCAGCAACAACAAAACCGGAGTATAGCCGGATGCGCGTTTTATGCCTTATGCTCACGTCCCATGCAGCAACTTCTTCTCGATATCCGGCCCGCCGCCAGCCCGAGCCTGGACAACTTCATCGCCGGTCCCAACCTTGAACTCGTCTGCCTGCTTCGAAAATGGCAAGCCGGGGAAACTACCGAGAAATCCCTCTATCTATGGGGCCCGCCGGGCAGCGGAAAAACCCATTTGCTTCGCGCGCTGGCGGGGCAACCCGGCACTTTGCTGTGGAATGGCGCGGATGACATTCCGGCCGATATCAGGCTGATCGCCCTGGATGATGTCGCGCAGCTTGCGGAGTCAGTCCAGATCAATGCTTTTTCCGCATTCAACCATGCAAGGTCCGCGGGAAAGCTGTGGATTGCCGCCGGCGAAAACGCACCCGCGGGTTTGAGTATTCGCGATGATCTGCGCACCCGCCTGGGCTGGGGCCTTGTTTACCGGCTGCAGCCTTTGAGTGACGAGGACAAACGGGCTGCCTTGATCTTGCATGCAAAGAGTCTGGGGTTCAAGCTGGATTCCGCCATCGCGGCCTGGCTGTTAACCCGCCATGGCCGTGATCTGGGCTATTTATTGCAAGTGGTTGAAGCGCTCGACCGGTACAGCTTGCAAACGCGGCGTCGCGTCACCTTGCCGCTATTGAAAACCCTGCTGACCTGATTCGGCGTTACGCTTTCTGGTTTTCCTCGGCGATTTCCTTGCGCACCTGGTCCATGTCCAGCGCCATCACCTGACCCAGCAACTGATCCAGGCCCGAAGCAGGCAGCGAACCGGGTTGGGAAAAAATGATAATTTGTTCACGGAAAACCATCAGGGTCGGGATGGAACGAATATTGAAGGCAGCGGCCAGTTCCTGCTCGGCCTCGGTGTTGACCTTGGCAAACACGATACCTTCGTGTTTGTCCGAAGCGGCTTCATAAATGGGGGCAAACGCGCGGCAGGGCCCGCACCAGGGCGCCCAGAAATCGACAATAACGACGTCATTGCCCGTAATGGTTTGCTGAAAGTTGTCCTTGTTGAGTTCGAGGGCTGCCATGTTGATCCAGATATGTTCAGAGAGATAATGGGAAAGTAAGCCAATAAAAACGGCGCGGTTAAAGCCGCGCCGCAATTGCCACCCTATCACGGGCGACGGGTCCGCGCAATGCGCGGTCTTCTTGGTGTGGGCAGCCAGAAATCCGGCTGGGGTCCCCATGTACGAGCCGAAGCCGGCTCGTCTGAAAATCCTTACTTGGCAAACGCCTGCTGAAACATGCTGCGGCTGGGTTCCGCCGGCCGAGTCAAATTCTGGCTGCGGCGAAGATTGCCACGAACTTCTGCCCGGTTAACCGCCATGATCAGTTCTGTCGCCAGAACACGTGCCTGGTGCGGAGACAGCTTGAGGTCGCATTCGCCATTGCTGAGCGTAAAAGCAACCCTGTCCTTGCCGCCATTATCTTCAACCAGACTGATGCTTACTGCTGTGCCGTTGTCGAGTTCCATTTCCTTTGCTCCTTCATTCATCCTGGGTGCTTCCTTTCTTGCAGACTGTGTGCCAGGCCGGAATGATAGCGACGAAAAATGAAAAACCTGTGAAATCAAGGATTTTCTACGGCAGCAAATCGTACTCAGCGAATTTGGGCCAGGGATTCTGACGAAGCCCCGACAGGCTAGTCCGGAAAGTTGACGATTACTGAGAAACGGGCCTGACTTTGCCCGACAACAAGGTATACGCGACTGGAATGACGAACAGCGTCAATAGCGTACCCAACAACAATCCACCAACAATTACCCAGCCGATTGGCGAACGTGATTCGGCTCCCGCTCCGGTTGCAATGGCCAGCGGCACCGCACCCAACACCATGGCGGCAGTGGTCATCAGGATTGGGCGCAGCCGTAGCGCGGCCGCCTCCACCACCGCATCGTGCACGGTTCTGCCCTGTTCCCTGAGCTGGTTGGCAAATTCCACGATCAGAATTCCGTGCTTGGTGATCAGCCCCACCAGCATGATGAGCCCGATCTGGCTATATACATTAAGCGTGCCGCCTGTCAGTTTCAGCGCCAGCAACGCGCCAGTCATGGCCAGCGGCACGGTCAGCATGATGACAAGCGGTCCCCTGAAACTTTCAAACTGCGCGGCCAGCACGAGATAAATGAATACCAGCGCCAGTCCAAAAGTGACCAGCAGGGTTTTTCCGGATTCCCTGAACTCTCGCGATTGTCCATCAAGCGTGGTCTGGAAACTGGCCGGCAGGGTTTCCTTTGCCGCCTGATCCATGAATGTCAGCGCATCACCCAGGGTATAGCCGGGTGCGATATTTGCCGAGATGATGGCCGCCCGCTGCCGGTTGAAGTGATTAAGTTCCTTGGGCGCCACGGTTTCTTCGATCGCAATCAGATTGGACAGCGGCGTCAGATCGCCATCCGCGCCCCGCACATACACCACGCCCAGATCCTGTGGCGTCGCCCGATCTTTGGGATCAAGCTGAACGATGACGTCATATTGTTCTCCCTCCCGCTTGAATCGGGTGACTTCGCGCCCGCCCATCAGCGATTCCAGCGTCCGGCCGATGCTGTCCACGCCTACACCCATGTCTGCCGCCTTGTCCCGATTGACCGAAACGGAAAGTTGCGGTTTGTTGAGCTTGAGGTCGGTATCCGCATTGACCAGCCCAGGATAGATCCTGACCTTGGCCATGAGTTTTTCCAGCGCCTCATCCAGTGCCTGATAAGTCGGCGCCTGCACGACAAATTGCAGAGGCGGGTTGCGAAAGCTTTGTCCCAGCGACGGCGGGTTGATGGGAAACGCGAGCACGCCCGGCATGGAAACAAACATGCGCGGCCCCAGCGACTGGGTTATCTCCATCTGGCTGCGCGCGCGTTCTTCCCAAGGCTTCAGCATCACAAAAGAAAGTGCGGTGTTAACCGGGTTGGGTCGCTCCAGCCCTGGCGCCACGACGACAAATGCCGTCCGGATTTCCGGCACTGATTGATAAATTCCTTCCAGTTGCCGCGCATACTGGTCGGTATACGCCATGGTCGAGCCTTCCGGCGCCAGCATGAAACCGATGAAGAAACCTCGATCTTCGGTTGGCGCCAGCTCCGATTTCAGGGATTTCATCAGCCCCCAGGCTGCGACGGCCGCCAGAACAAACAGGGCTATGGTTATCCAGCGGGCATTCAGGATATGGGCCAGCAAATTCCGGTAACCCCGGTTCATGCCATTCAGTATCCGTTCTCCCAGCATGAACAGCGTCCCGTGACGGGTTTCATGTTTAAGCAGGCGGCTGCACATCATGGGCGTGAGCGTCAGGGCCACAAAGCCAGATACCAGCACAGCGGCTGCTACCGTCAAGGCAAATTCCGTAAACAGCCGCCCGGTATTGCCGGTGGCAAACGCCAGCGGCGCGAATACCGAGGCCAGCGTGAGCGTCATGGCCAACACCGCGAAGCCGATTTCCCTGGCGCCTTTGCGGGCGGCTTCCATCGGCGGCATGCCTTCCTCGATATGGCGGTAGATGTTTTCCAGCATGACAATCGCGTCGTCCACCACCAGGCCAATGGCGAGCACCAGTCCAAGCAAGGTCAGCACGTTGATCGTGAAACCAAACATGTAAAGAAAAGCGAACGCGCCGATAAGTGAAACCGGGATGGTGACGAAGGGAATCAGCGTGGCGCGCCAGGAACGCAGGAACAGGAAAATCACTGCCACCACCAGCACCAGGGCTTCTCCCATGGTCTTGTATACCGCGTCAATGCTTTTCTCGATGAAAATCGAGCTGTCAAAGCCGATTTGCAGCTTCATGCCCGGCGGCAGGTTTTTTTGTAGCCTGGGGATCTCGGCTTTGATCGCCCGCGCGACTTCCAGCGTATTTGCCGTGGCCTGTTTGACGATGCCCAAACCGACAGCAGGCTGGGTATTGACGCGGACGATATTGCGATCGTCTGCCGCCCCCAGTTCAACCCGTCCCACATCTTGAATACGCACCGGCGTGCCGCCCACCTGGCGAATAATCACATTGCCGAATTCTTCCGGCGTTTTCAGATCCGTGGAAGCCTGGACCGTGAATTCGCGCATGTCACTTTCGATGCGCCCGGCAGGCAATTCCACGTTCTGTGAATGCAGGGCCGCTTCCACATCCTGGACGGTCAATCCATACGCCACCAGCCGTTGGGCATCCAGCCACACGCGCATGGCATATCGGCGCTCTCCGCCAACGATGACCGAGGCCACACCCGGCAGGGTTTTCAATTGATCCGCGACGATGCGATCGGCGTAATCAGTGATCTCCAGCGGACTTTGCCGGTCACTGGAAAAGGCCAGCCAGATGATCGCCTGCGCGTCCGCTTCGATTTTGGCCACTATTGAATCATCTGCTGCTTCTGGCAACAGGCCGCGAACCCTTGCCACACGGTCGCGGACATCATTGGCCGCGGCCTCGGGGTCACGCTCGCGCAGGAATTCAACTGTAATCTGGCTGACTTCTTCCCGGCTTACGGACTTGACTGTCCGCACGCCTTCGATGCCAGACAAGGAATCTTCAAGTGGCTGGGTGACCTGGCTTTCAATGACTGAAGCGGATGCGCCCTTGAACACGGTGCGTACCGACATGATGGGCGCATCGATATTGGGATATTCACGGACAGGCAGGCGGTCGAAGGAAATCACGCCAAGCAGTACGATCATGAGGCTCATGACCGTGGCCAGCACCGGCCGACTGATGGACAGGGATGAGAGGACCATGTAGTTAAGGCGCCTTCAGTTTCGACTGTTCAGGGCTTGGCGCCGGGTTTTTGCTGCTGCATCTTCTGCATCATCTGCATGACGGCTTCAACCGGCGCCACCGGGGCGCCCGGCTTCAGTTTAAGCAGGCCATCCACCACGATCGTGTCTCCTGCCTTGACACCTGAAACCACTTCCACCTGTCCAGGCGAACGGCGGCCGATCTGCACCGGGGTCAGATCGGCCTTGCCCTCGATTACCTTATATATATATGTCTGTTTGCCCTTGGGCAGGATAGCCTGTTCCGGGACCACGACTGCATTGGGCCTTCTGCCCAGGTCAGCCGACACACGGGCAAACATGCCTGGTTTCAGGTTGCCGGCTGTATTGGGAATTCTCGCCCTGACCAGGGCACCGCGTGTCGCCAGATCCACCACTGGCTCAATGGCATAGACTTTCCCGCTGAATGTCCGGCCTGGCATTGCGTCAACCGTTACGCTGACAAGCTGTCCGATTTTCACCAGGGGCAAATACACTTCGGGTACCCTGACATCAAGATTGAGCTGGTCGATGGCCGCCAGTTCAACTATGTCATCGCCTTTCTTGACATAGGCACCCGGGCTGACTTTGCGCAAACCCGCCAATGCCGTGAAAGGCGCACGAATGACCGTTCTCGCCAACGCAACCCTAACTTCCTGGACCTTTGCTTTCACAATATCCAGATTGGCTTGCGCTTCATCCAGCGCCTGCTGACTGATGAAACCCTTTCCGGCCAGTTCCGCATTGCGCTTGAACCGGCTCTCTGCAAGTTTCAGATCGGCTACTGCTGCCGCCAGCGCGGCACGTTGCTCGGCGTCATCCAGTTTGACGATGACGTTGCCCTTCTTGATGGCTTGCCCTTCGCGAAAAGTAAGACTCACAATCCGGCCATCAATCTCGGGCCTGAGAATGACTTGCTCATGTGGAACAAGCGTTGCGGCCGCGGTGACAATATCTGATACCGGAGCGGACTGTACCTGCATCATCCTGACTGGTACAGGCTGATTACCACCAGGCGGTTGCGCCCAGGCAATCCCGGATGAGAGCATAAGCATGAGCAGAGTCGTTTGCATGGCGAACATCATTTGCACGAAAACCTTATCCTACCCGTAAGTTCATTGCATGGCACACGATCATCAGAATAACAGGGGCACACCATCTTCCCTTGAATCACAACTTAAATAGACAGTTTTGAGGAAGCCTGTTGCGAAACGGGTTAGCCAGATGAGTGAGAACTGACTTAATGGATGTCATGCGCTCTATGCGCGGGGGGTGCCTGAATTGAAAAAAGGGGGCCACATGGGCCCCCTTTGTCTTGCCGAATCCGGCTTGACTCTTAAAGCCCAAATGGCTTGATGACTGGCATAGAAGGAGCAGGTGCCGGCGCAGGCGCTGCCGCAGGGGCAGGCTTGGCGGGAGCGGCCTTCTTTGCAGCAGGCTTCTTGGGAGCGGCCTTCTTTGCAGCCGGTTTTTTAGCAGCAGGTTTCTTTGCAACTGCTTTCTTTGCAGCCGGCTTTTTAGCAGCAGGCTTTTTAGCAGCAGGCTTCTTGGGCGCTGCTTTCTTTGCAGCCGGCTTCTTGGCTGCGGGTCTCTTGGGTGCTGCTTTTTTCGCGGCCGGCTTCTTGGCAGCGGGCTTCTTGGGAGCCGCTTTCTTGGCTACAGGCTTTTTGGCAGCGGGCTTCTTGGGAGCCGCTTTCTTGGCTGCAGGCTTTTTGGCAGCGGGCTTCTTGGGCGCCGCTTTCTTGGCTACAGGCTTTTTGGCAGCGGGTTTCTTGGGCGCTGCTTTCTTTGCAGCCGGCTTTTTAGCTGCAGGCTTCTTGGCAGCGGGCTTTTTGGGGGCTGCTTTCTTGGCTACAGGCTTTTTTGCAGCGGGTTTCTTTGCGGGTGCAGCTTTTTTGGCTGCGGGCTTCTTGGCAGCCGGTTTTTTGGCTGCGGGTTTCTTTGCAGTTGCCATACATCACTCCTTAGAAGTTGAACAAATTCACTACTACTACGAATAAAGCGTGCAGAGGTTTGTAAATGCACTTCCAAAGCGTGGCATCCACATCCGGCATCAATTTTCGAAGGCTTCAATTCGAGAAACTTCCGAAACCCGCTTGGGGCGGGCGATACCAAAGCTCCGCTTGGTGAGCCTCATTCTAGATACTTTTTCGGACACTTCAACAATTAGTTGAGGATATTTGAAATATTTCTGATCAAAAATGTGGCGCATCCACAAATGATATTGAGGCGATACTATTTTAAAGCCGTTCCTAAAAGTCAGGTCCCCTCTGAAAGCTAGTAAACAAGCCATTCTCCAGCCATCAGCCCCTCGATGGATTCCCGTTCTCGGATGAGCCTGATTTCGTTTTTGTTCAACAGTACTTCTGCCGCGCGAGGGCGGCTATTGTAGTTGGAGCTCATGCTCATGCCGTATGCGCCCGCCGAAAGTACCGCTAACAGCGACCCTTCCTTTACAGCCAGGCTCCGCTCAAGGCCAATAAAATCGCCGGTTTCGCACACTGGGCCGACAACATCGCAGGTCATTCCCAAGTCTCCGGAATCCAGAACCGGGACGATGTCATGAAAGGCGTCGTAGAGCGCCGGCCGCATGAGATCGTTCATGGCGGCATCAACTACAACGAAATTCTTGCTGTCGCCAGACTTTACATATTCAACACGGGTAAGCAGCAAACCCGCGTTCCCCACCAGCGAGCGGCCAGGCTCGACAATGATTTCCTGGGAACGCCCCTTGAAGCGTGAAATCAGAATGTCCCGGTAGGCCGCCATATCCGGCGGCGTTTCATCCCGATAGCGAATACCGATCCCGCCACCAATATCGATGTGCCTAAGCTCGATCCCCAAAGATTTCAGTGCGTCTACCAGATTGAGCACGCGGTCGAGCGCGTCCGCGATGGGGGCCAGGTCGATCAGTTGAGAACCAATGTGGCAATCGACTCCAACAACCTCAATGCCGGGCAAGTCCGCCGCCTGCAGGTATAGCTTTGGGGCCTGATCAATCGGGATGCCAAACTTGTTCTGCTTCAACCCGGTGGAGATGTAGGGATGGGTTTTAGGATCGACATCCGGATTGACCCGGAAGGAGACTGGAGCGATTTTCCCCATCTCTTTCGCCAATCGGCTCAACCGAGCCAGCTCGCTTTCGGATTCAACATTGAAGCATCGAATTCCGACGTCCAAGGCTGCCCGCATCTCTGGCTCTGTCTTCCCCACACCCGAAAACACGATCTTTGACGCTTGCCCGCCGGCCTTGATCACCCGCGCCAGCTCACCGCCGGACACGATGTCGAACCCGGCCCCCAGTCTGGCAAAATGCTGGAGGATGGCCAGGTTGCCGTTTGCCTTGACGGCGTAACAGATCAAATGAGGCAATCCGGCAAGCGCCCGCTCGTAAGACTGGAAGGATTCGGTCAGTGCGGCTTGCGAATAGACATATAAGGGGGTGCCATACTCGCGTGCCAAGTCTTCGAGGGACACCTCCTCCAGGAAAAGGCGTCCATCAATTCGGTGCAGGTGGTTCATTTGCTGGATTGCTGAAAGTTGACCGGCTTCTGGTCCGGCAAGGTAAGCGCGCCCTTGGAACCGCAGGCGGTCAGCTGCGACAATAGCAATAACAGAGCGGCGGTAATTGAACGAGAATTCATGCTTGCGATGTTAGCATGTGCAAAGCAAGAGCGTGTTCACCCAGCGGTGAATTCCCCGTCCGGCAGCCCGTATCTGGATCCACATCATGAACGAAACTGATTTTCTCAAACTGACAGGCGCGGCCTTTTCCCGGATTGAACAGGCTCTGGAACAGGCCGACCTGGATTTTGAACAGCCGGCTGACGGCATACTGGAAGTAGAGTTTGATGACGGCGGCAAAATCGTGATCAACCGCCATGCCGCAACCCAGGAAATATGGGTAGCTGCCCGTGCTGGCGGATTTCACTTCCGCCATGACGGGCAAACCTGGCGCGATACACGGGACAACTCAGACCTGTTCGTCAGACTGACCGAGCTGGCCGCGGCCCACGGCGGCATGCTTGTCTTCAGCTAGTCGCCGCCCCGGGCACCATTCAAAATGGCTTAGTCACGCAGGTTGGAAAACAGGTAGTTGCTTTCCTTCTGGGGAGCATGGCACCCAAAGCAGGCTTGGGCCGCATTTCCACCTACGACCGGTTTCCCGGGATCGCCTGCGGCAAAGCCCTCAAATCCCCAGCCACCCGTATCGGTGAACCGCTTCTTGTCCCGGACCATCACACCCAACACCTTCCGCTTGCCCTCGGTCAAGGCATTGCCCTCATTCCTCGCCTCCAGCAAATCAAACACGATTACAGAGCCGTCCTGGAATTTCCCGGTCCGATAGCCTTTTACCGCCTTGGGATTCGCATAGATATGATGCAGGCCGCCAAAGGACTCGTATAGCGGGTGTCCAGGCTTCAATTCCATGGATTTCACATGACGCCAGTCTCGATAGCCGTCCGGGTAGGCAACTTTCATGGCATCGGCTGCCAGTGCATTGGCTGCCGACAGGCTCATCGCCAGAAATAACAGTGTCTTCATTTTGGTCTCCTCTATTTAGTATCGACACGATACGTTTCGTGTCGATACTATTCTATACAGACATGCGGTCTTGTCAAGGAATCCGGCCATGCCTAATATGAAGACATGAAAAACCAGACACTGATCCTTCTGGATACCGTCGAACGGCTGGGGAATCTATTGCGAACAGGGTTGCGCCAGGCCGGTGTGATTCAGGGCCTGCAACCCATTCACCTCCAGGCTTTGCTGTATTTGAATGAAGCCAATCGTTACAGTAACACCCCGCAGGCGCTGGCCGAATATCTCGGACTGACCAAGGGTACCGTTTCCCAAAGCTTGTTACTTCTGGCCCGGCGAAAACTGATTGCCCGGCACGCCGACGAAAAGGACGGCCGCATTGTCCGGCTGACCCTGACCGACAAGGGGAAAGACGTATTGAAGGAGCTGGGGCTGACCAATACCTGGCGTGAGGCATTGGCGGAAGCCAGCCCAGCCAGACTGAGTTCAGCCACCAAGGTTTTGAAGGAAGCGCTGGCCAGAATGCAGGTAAAAAATGGACTGAAAACCTTTGGCGTGTGCTCGACCTGCCAGCACAATCTGCACATCGGCCCCCGCAGCTATGTCTGCGGACTGACCAAGGAAAAGCTGTCCAGCCGGGAAGTCAGCAAGATTTGCCGGGAACACCTGCCCATTGAAGAAAAGACGGTTTAGCGTCCTGCCGACGCCATTTTTCCCCGAGCACGAGCGACAGCAGCCTTGACCTGATCCGGAGCCGTCCCCCCGACATGATTCCTGGATGACAATGACCCCTCCAATGTCAGCACAGCACGGACATCTTGCCCCAACAACGGGCTGAATGCCTGCAGTTCATCCAAGGGCAGATCCGCCAAATCGCATTTATTAATCTCGGCCGCCCGCACCGCTCGTGCCACCGCCTCGTGGGCATCGCGGAAGGGCAGACCCTTTTTAACCAGATAATCAGCCAGATCAGTCGCAGTCGAAAACCCCTCATGGGCTGCCTGACGCATCGCTTGGGGCTTGACACGTACCCCCTTCAACATATCCGCGTAGATTTTCAGGGTGTCCAACAGGGTGTCCACCGTGTCGAATATCGGCTCCTTGTCCTCCTGGTTGTCCTTGTTATAGGCCAGCGGCTGCCCCTTCATCAGGGTCAGCAACCCCATCAGATGCCCAAACACCCGGCCGGTCTTGCCCCGGACCAGCTCAGGCACGTCCGGGTTTTTCTTTTGCGGCATGATGGATGAGCCTGTGCAAAAGCGATCCGCCAGATCAATAAAGCCGAAGCGGGGGCTCATCCACAGAATCAGTTCTTCGGACAAACGCGAGAAATGCATCATGATCAGCGATGCTGCAGCAGCGAATTCGATGGCGAAATCCCGATCCGACACCGCATCCAGGGAATTCTCGCAAACCCCATCAAAGCCCAGTTCGCGTGCGACAAACTCCCGATCAATGGGATAGCTGGTACCCGCCAGCGCCGCGGCACCCAACGGAAGCCGATTGATGCGTTTCCTGGCATCCGCCAGACGTGCATGATCCCTGTCCAGCATCTCGAAATACGCCAGCATGTGGTGCCCAAAGGTCACCGGCTGAGCAACCTGCAAATGGGTAAACCCCGGCATGACGGTATTCGCATGCTGCTCAGCCAGATCCAGCAGGCTGTTCTGGCATGCCCGAATGCCATCCAGAGTGCGATCAACGGCATCACGCAGATAAAGCCGGATATCCGTGGCCACCTGGTCGTTGCGCGAGCGCCCGGTATGCAGCCGCTTGCCCGCATCGCCGATTTTCGCGGTCAGGGCTCTTTCAATATTCAAATGCACATCTTCCAGGTCCAGCGACCATTCGAATTGGCCGGCCCGGATTTCTGCCAGAATTTCCGCCATGCCCTGTTCAATAGCTGCGAAATCCTTGGGAGAAATCACCCCGACTTGGGCCAGCATGCGGGCGTGGGCGAGCGAACCCTTTATATCGAACTCGGCTAGCCGATAATCAAAAGGTATGGAGGCCGTAAAACGCTTGACCAGTTCGTCGACGGGCTCGGAAAACCGTCCCGACCAGGCCCCTGTGGGTTTATCCATGATGACCATTCATGATGCAAAGTAAAAATCATAACAACCAGCCAGGGGTTTTGCCGAATTTCTGCCATTTGGGCACCAGCCTGCGCGTCATTATTGCCGTTGAGGCAGGCGCAATTTTCGCCGCGCTTGCTGGCGCAACCGGCTTGCAGGATGGCTTTCTTGTTTTTTCAGAATGGTCGGCATTGATCCAGCCCGCTCTTTTGATAACCCTGCTCGCACTCTGTCTGGCCTCGCCTTTGGCGCGCAGACTGAACTACATGGGAGGAATGACGGTGTTTTTTTCCGTGGGCACAGCCATGCCTGCGATTGCGGCCGCATTATTCACCTGGCTGCTACCGGATGCGGAATTGCTTTCACCCACTCGAACACTCGCATTCAGCGCTCTGGCGAGTATTACCCTGACTGGATACTTCTATCTGCGCGGCAAGGCACTCTCGCCCGCAGTCACCGAGGCCCGGCTCCAGGCGTTACAGGCCAGAATCCGTCCGCATTTCCTGTTCAACAGCCTGAATGCCGTACTGTCTCTGGTGCGTTCCGATCCCCGCCGGGCGGAACATGCACTCGAGGATTTGTCCGAGCTTTTTCGCGCGCTCATGCGAGAAAACCGTGACCTGGTTCCGTTACAGGACGAACTTTATCTAACAAAAGCCTATCTGGGCCTGGAACAACTGCGTTTGGGCGACCGTTTGTCGGTTGACTGGCATATCGACAAGATGCCGTCCGATGCCTTGATCCCGCCGCTTGTCATCCAGCCGCTGGTCGAAAATGCGGTTTATCACGGCATCGAACCCCATCGCGAACCCGGGCAAATCAGCCTGAATATCTACCGCAGCGGCGACACTGTACATATCGTCATACGCAATCCTTATGCCGAATCCGGATCGCATCACGCGGGCAACAAACTTGCTTTGGGCAACATCCGAGAACGTCTGGCTTTACATTTCGACCTGGACGCTACCCTCAAGTCCGAGTTGATGGGGGCCGTATATCAGGTGCATATCAGCCTTCCCTATACCCGTGCACCCAAACACCGAAACCCCGTTGCGCCTGCTCGTCGTGGATGACGAGGCGCCAGCGCGCCGCCGCCTCTGCGAAGTTCTGGAAGATTGCAGCCATCAATTGCCCCTGCAAGTGGTTGGCGAAAGCGACAACGGCGTGGACGCGCTGGAAACCGCGCAGCGCGAGCGGCTGGATGCGCTGTTGTTGGATATACGCATGCCCGGCATGGACGGCATCGAAGTCGCCCAGCACCTGCAAAAACTGCATCGCCCACCTGCCGTGATTTTTACCACCGCGTATGACAATTACGCCTGCCAGGCATTTGAGGTCAATGCGGTCGATTACCTGATGAAACCTGTGCGCGCCGAACGTTTGGTTGCCGCTCTCGGCAAGGCCAGGAACCTCACCCAATCAACCCTGGATGCACTCAGGCAGGCCCACCCCAAGGCCCGAACACACCTGTCTCTGTCTGAAAAAGGCAAACTGCGGCTGGTACCGGTCGAGGACATCCTTTATCTGAAAGCGGAATTGAAGTACATCACGGTCAAAACCGTTGAGCGGGAATATCTGCTGGAAGAATCGCTGGTCAAACTGGAGGCGGAATTTGGTGACCGCTTTCTGCGCATCCATCGCAATTGTCTGGTCGGGAAAGATCTGGTGGAGCAGGTTGGCAAACTGTCTGGTAGCGAAGATGGCCATTTTGTCCGGCTGCGCGGACTGGATGAAGCCCTGCCGGTCAGCCGGCGCCAGTATTCCCAGCTTCGGGAATTTTTCCGCTAGATAAGCGCTGATTTATTCAGTGGTCACTAGTTCTTTTTGCCTCGGATCTTCTCGAGTCCCTCATCTATCGCCGATTCAATATAACCAAAGTAGTAATCAGGCGTCAGCAATCCAACAATGGGTTTGGACAACTCCTTGCCCTGCGCGTCCACCACTTTAATTGTCGGTACCATAAAGACTTTTTGCCCTGCTGCATAAGCGCCATGGGTAGTCTTTTTGCCGTCAAAACCAACCAGCTTCCAGTCCGATCCCACCTCAACCTGGCGGATGATGACTTTGTCGCGGTAAGCCGGGTCAGTCACCATGGGGCCAAGAAATTCGTTTTTCACCCGCTCGCAATAATGACATTCCGGGCTGGTAAACAAAAGCATGATCGGCACTTTACGATTCGTCGCCTCCCGGCTTTCGGTCTTCAGGCTATCCGTCAGCGGAACATCAGCCTGGCCTGCGGCCATCACTGGCAACCCGAATGCGCATGCTAGAATGCCAGCGGCCAGTAACCGGGTTCTCATTAGATAACTCCTTAAGATAAAGAATGCGGCAGAAACTGCCGCATGGCTCCTATAAATATGCGGCAAATCGCCGCTAGGCAACAGCGTAATTTACTACCAAATTCATGGCTCAACTCCGCCCCCTGATCATTGCCACCCGTGAAAGCGCCCTCGCGCTATGGCAAGCGCACCATGTGCGCGACCGTTTGATGAACCTGCATCCCGGCCTTCAGGTTGAATTGCTGGGGATGACCACACAGGGCGACCAGATTCTGGATGTCACGCTGAACAAAATCGGCGGCAAGGGCCTTTTTGTCAAAGAGCTGGAGCTTGCTTTGCTGGAAGGGCGAGCAGACATCGCCGTGCATTCCCTGAAAGATGTACCCATGACCCTGCCGGACGGATTCGCCCTGGCCGCAATCGGTGAACGCGAAGACCCGCGCGATGCTTTTGTATCAGGTAAATACCATCAGCTTTCAGAATTGCCCCCCGGCGCCATCGTCGGCACCTCCAGCCTTCGGCGCGAATCCCAGTTGCGCGCCCGTTATCCCCACCTCGACATCCAGCCGCTGCGTGGCAACGTCAACACCCGCCTGCGCAAACTGGATGAAGGTCTGTACGACGCCATCATCCTGGCTGCGGCAGGCCTGAAACGACTGGGCTTCGCGGATCGCATTGCTGCCTTGTTGGAACCGGAACAAAGCCTGCCGGCGGCAGGGCAAGGCGCGCTGGGAATAGAAATCCGTGCGGACCGGGAAGACTTGTTGCCCCTGCTTGCACCCTTGCACCATTCCGAAACAGCAGCCTGCGTACGAGCGGAACGTGAAGTCTCGCGCCAGCTTGGCGGCAGCTGCCAGGTGCCCTTGGGCGCTTACGCCATTATCCGCAACAAGCACCTCTATATACGAGGATTCGTCGCCCGACCCAGCGGCGCACCCTACATTCAGGCGGAAGTATCCGGTTCCCCGGATGATCCGGAAAATCTGGGCAAGCAATTGGCCCAAGCCCTGCGCGAGCAGGGTGCCGAACAAATCATCGCTTCGCTTGGATAATCCATCCGGCAGTCGCGTGGATACCCCCCAGCCGCTTGCGGGAAAACGCATTTTGGTCACCCGCCCGCTTGAGCAGGCGGATCGGTTGATCGACCTGATTCGTTCATCCGGCGGGGAAGCCGTCATGTTCCCGGCGATAGAAATCCTTGGCCCGTCCGATCATGCCATCCTCAACAAACAAATCGACCTGCTTCACACCTATGATTTGGCCATTTTTATCAGCCCTACCGCAGTCAAGCACGGGGTAAAACATCTAACGGCAAGACGTGCGTGGCCTTCCGGGCTGCCTATTGCAGCCGTTGGGCCGGGCAGCGCTCGCGCACTTGAAGCCTGCGGGTTTCAGCGCATCATTTTGCCAACCGGCCATTCGGACAGCGAAGCCTTGCTGGCATTACCCGAGCTGAACCGCGTTTCGGGCAAACGCATTATTATTTTTCGCGGAGAAGGCGGCCGTGAGGTGCTGGCCACAACCTTGCGCCAGCGCGGCGCTGAAGTCGTCTATGCAGAATGTTACCGACGAGCAAAGCCCGTGAGCTCGCTGGCGCCCATCCTCGAATCACACCTGCGGACACCGCTTTCCGCCATCACGATTACAAGTACGGAAGCCCTGAACAACCTGCTCGATATCGCTGGCACGACGAATCAGCCGGTACTGGCCGACATCCCGTTTTTTGTTCCGCATCAGCGGATTGCGGAGTCTGCCCGCCAGCGCGGTATCCAGACAGTCATCACAGCGGAAGGTGGGGATGCGGGTCTGGTGGAAGGTATGGTTAAATTCTTCCCATCATGAACGATCAACCCGCCGCCCCCAATTCTTTGCCAGATTTGCCTCGCCGCCCTTTTCAATTCAATTGGGGAGTCGTACTGGCCATGATCGCCATGGTCATGGCGGCAGGTGTCTGGCTGGATAGCCGGGATCAGTCCCGGGGGGCCAAAACCGAGCTTGCGCGAAAGCTGTCCGAATTTGATGCGGCCGTAAAAGAGAGCAAGTTGCTGGCACGCAATGCCGACGACACCACCCGCGAGGTAGCTTCGAGGCTTGCCCAGGTGGAAGCCCAGTTGGCCAACTCGAAAGAGCAACAGCTTGCGCTTGAATCGCTTTACAAGGAACTTTCTCGCGACCGTGATCAATGGGTGCTCGCCGATGTCGAGCAAATTTTGCTGACCGCCAACCAGCAACTGCAACTGGCTGGCAACATCAGAGCCGCCATTGTCGCGCTGGAGACCGCGGATCAAAGCTTGATCAAGCTGGACAAGCCACAATTTACCGCAATCCGACAGGCCATCAGCAATGATTTGGCCAGATTGCGCGCGGTCCCGGAAATCGATCAAACCGGCATCAGCGTGCGCTTGATTGCCTTGGCCGAGCACATTGAAAAATGGCCGCTCTCAAGCGCCCACACTCAAGCAGTTGTCGGCAACCAGAAAAACCGGCCGCCACTGGCTCAGGGCCTGTTGTCCGAACTGAAGAATCTGGTACAAATCCGCCGGCTGGATCAGGGCGAACCCGCCCTGCTGACGCCTGATCAGGAATACTTTCTACGCCAGAACTTGAAACTGCGGCTGCTTAGCGCTCGCCTCTCGGTTCTTTCACATAACGAACCGGGCTATCAGTCCGACCTTAAGGCCGCCGGGGTGCTGCTCGCGCGATACTTCAACACACGCGACACGGGCGTATTGGCCGCCCAGACAGAATTGCGCAAACTGGCCGGACTTCGCGTTGCCCCAAACATGCCGGACTTGAAGGAAAGCCTGTCAACCGTACAACGATTCAGGGAAGCCCGGCAATAATGCGATGGCTGGTTTCCCTCATCGTTCTAGCCATGGTTGCCGTGGGTCTTGCCCTGGCCGGCCGCTATGACCCCGGCTATGTCGTGCTGGTCTATCCGCCCTGGCGCGCCGAGCTCTCGTTTGTCAGCTTTCTGTTATTGCTGGGGCTGCTGGTAACCGGCGCCTACCTGTTGACCCGGCTTGCCATCCTTACCCTTAACCTGCCCGAGGCAGTCAAGGCACGCAATCAAAAGCGTGAAGCCGAAAAACAGAATGCGCTGTTTACGGAGGCCTTGGCAGCTTATCTGGAAGGCCGTTACCAGGAAGCGGAAAAACTGGCCAGCCGCATCCAGGCCGATTCCGCCCGTGTGCAGCTTGGCCGTGTATTGGCTGGGCGAGCGGCCGGAGAAATCCGGGCTTATTCGCGGCGTGACGCTTATCTGGCGGAAGCCCGGGAGAGCGATTCGCCGCTTGCCGCCCTGTTTGCAGACGCGGAAGGCCGACTCGCCGAACGGGACGCCACTGGCGCGCTAAGCGCCATCGAAGCAGGCAAAGTCATCGCACCCGCACACACCGCGCTGCTTCGTCTGGAATTGAAGGCGCGCCAAATGCTGGGCCAGTGGGATGAAGTGCTGAAGCTGTCCGAGCAGCTATCCAAGGCCAACGCACTGGAACCTGCCGTCATCCAGCACATCCAGCGCGCGGCGCATCTGGGCAATATCAAGCGCCGGGCTGACGACGACAAAGGACTGCTCGAGTACTGGAAGAAATTGCCGGAAACCTTCAAATCCGACCCAGCCAATGCGCTTGAGGCAGCGAATGCATTTGCCAGCCTGGGCGGTCACGATACAGCCGTGGAAATTCTGGAAACTTCGCTTAATGCCCACTGGGATCAAACGCTCGCCGCTCGATTTGGCCAGATCATTGGCAAAAGCCCCCTCAGACAAATCGAGCGGGCGGAAAAATGGCTGGCCGAGCGCCCTCGTGATGGCGCGCTGCTCATGTCGCTGGCGGATTTATGCGCGCATGAGAAGCTCTGGGGCAAGGCGCAAAGTTATGCCGAAGCCAGTCTCGCCGTCTCACCCAACATCGACGCGCACCTGGCGCTGGCGGCATTCAAGGAACAATCTGGTCAAATGACCGAGGCTTGCGGCCACCTCAAGCAGGCTTTACAACTCTGCCAACAGAAAAATTAACCTGGCTTCCGCTGGATATTAGTCCGCCTGATAAACAAAAGAATCTGCATAAAACGCGTCTTCCGGCAAACTGCGCGTCTGGGTAAATGACTGGCGGGCCGCATCAACCATTACCGGAGCGCCACAGGCATAGACCTCAAAGCCAGACAGATCATCGAAATCTTCCAGTACCGCCTGATGTACATAGCCGCGGCGGCCCTGCCACTGGTCTTCCGTCAAGGGATCGGACAGCACGGGAATGAAACTGAAATTGGAATGTTCCTGCTGCCACTGGATGGGTAACTCCGGCATGTAAACATCCTTCCTTGCCCGCGCGCCCCAGTAAAGAACCATCTGCCTGCTGCTCTCCTCGGCAAAGAAATGTTCCAGCATGCCCTTGATCGGCGCGAAGCCAGTGCCCCCAGCCACGAAAATGATGGGCTTGTCTGAGTCCTCGCGGATGAAAAAGCTGCCATGCGGCCCTTCAAAACGAAGAATGTCCTTTTCCTTCATTGCGCTGAATACATGGTCGGTAAACCTCCCGCCCGGAACATGCCTGAGATGCAAGTCGATGAACTCATCCGAGTGCGGCGGGTTGGCGATGGAATAACTGCGACGTCTTCCGTCCTTGAGCAGAAAATCGATGTATTGTCCCGCCAGGAATTGCAGACGCTCGTTGGCCGGCAGTTTCAACTGCATCAGCATCACGTCATCCGCCAGTTTCTGCAATTTCTGCACCCGACAAGGCAGGGTCTTGATGGGCACCTCGCCCGCCGCGCGAATTTCCTTCGCCTCGACAACCAGGTCGGTCAGCGGTTTGGCTACGCAGAACAGGACTTTGCCTTCCGCGATTTCCTCAGGCTTGAGCGTATTGGACTGAAATTTCCCGTAATCCACCTTGCCCTGCAATATCTTGCCTTTGCATGATCCGCACGCCCCGTTGCGGCAGCCGTACGGCAAGGTAAACCCTTCCCGCAAGGCGGCGGTCAGGATGGTTTCATCCTCATTGACATAAAACTGGTGTCCGCTGGGCTGGATCGTTACCTGATGTGACATGACTTAAAATTCGTTCATGAAAAAACTGTCATTGTTAATTGTGGGCATGGGCGACATCGGGACACGCCTTGCGTCCAGCCAACCCAACCAGCGTATTCTGGGCCTGGCCCGCTCGAGTGAATCAGCCGTTCGCGTCCGAAAGGCAAGCGCGCTTCCCGTAATGGCTGATCTGGACAAGCCAGGCAGTCTTAATCGAATCGCGGGTCTTGCGCCCTGGGTCGCGCACCTCGCGCCGCCGCCAGGGGATACTGAAGACGACTCACGCACCCGTCACCTCATCGCCGCATTGGGCAAAGCCGCCGCAAAGCGAGGCAGTCTACCACGCCGAATGGTCTATATCAGCACCAGCGGTGTGTATGGAAACTGCAATGGTGAAAGGGTTTTTGAACACCGGCCGACCGCCCCATCAAACAGCCGAGCCAAAAGAAGGGTCGATGCCGAACAGCAGTTGCGGCGGTTCGCAGCACGCAACGGCATCCGGCTTGTCATACTCCGCGCACCCGGAATTTATGCTGTCGACAGACTGCCCCTCGAGCGTATCCGCAAGCAAACCCCCGCCGTGCGAAGCGAAGAAGACAGTTACACCAACCACATTCATGCGGATGACCTGGCCAATCTGGTCAGACTGGTATTGTTCCGCGGCAAGCCCAACCGGGTTTACCACGCCGTGGACGACAGCGTGGAAAAAATGGGGGATTATTTTGACAGGGTGGCTGACCGTTTCGACCTGCCGCGCAGCCCGCGCATTACCCGCGCGGAAGCGCAAGTGGTTTTATCTCCCGCGCTGCTGTCTTTCCTGAACGAGTCGCGCATACTCGACAACACGCGGCTTAAAGCAGAACTGCGGGCAAAGCTCAAATATCCCGACGTGGAAACCTTTCTGAAATCACTTCCCTCTCGCGGGTGAATTCACCCTCGATTACTTCGTCGTTGGCGGCTTCATACCGCCGCATTGGTGGTTTGCGCCATGTTCCGGGTAACACCATCAACACCAGTGCCATGACATCGGTGATCAGGCCAGGAAACATCAGCAGCCCGCCCGCGATAAACAACCGCGTGGACGTAAACAGCGCCTTGAACGGGCTGTGGCCTTGTTGAAGGTTAAACAGCATGCGCGGAGCAAAGGCAAGTCGCTCGAAGCGAATTAATGCCAGCCCGCCAAAAAAAGCCGCCGCCAGCCAGACCAGCGTCCACCAGCCGGCCAAACCGGACATCCAGATAATGGACGCAACCTCAGCCACCGGAAAAGCAAGCATCGCGATCAGAAAAATCCATGCGGGCATGTAAGGCCTTTCATACAAAGCAAGACAAATATGGGCGTTTCATTCCAGTTCAATGCCCGGAGACTCTTTGTACAATGTTAGGCCATGGCTGCGCTGATTGTCTTTTCCACCTTCCCGAATGAATTACTTGCCCGCGAAGCGGCTGGCAAACTGATTGAAGAACGGCTTGCCGCGTGCATCAATATCCTGCCCGGTCTAACTTCGCTTTACCGGTGGAAAGGGAAGATTGAAGCTTCGCCGGAAGTGCTGCTGATTATCAAAACCACCCGTGATCGTTATCCCCAGCTTGAGTCTGCTCTCAAAGCCTGCCATCCTTACGAACTCCCCGAGATCCTCGCGGTCGCAACTGATGCCGGCCTGCCTGAGTATCTGCTGTGGGTAGCTGAAGAAATCGTCAACAACAAAGACAACCCGTAACGAGAGACTGCCATGAACCGCATGCTGAAATACCTGATCGCCTTGCCAGCCCTGTTGTTGTCGGTTGTGGTGTCACCCGCATCGGCCGAAGAAGATTTTCTCGACCCGGCGGAAGCATTCAAATTCAAGGCGCGTCCGCTCGACGCCAACACCATCGAAGCCGCCTGGAAAATTGCTGACGGCTATTATCTCTACCGGGACAAATTCAAGTTCTCATTGAGCGGCGCAAAACTGGGCAAGGCACAGTTTCCGGAAAGCAAAACCAAGAACGACCCCACTTTCGGCACCGTCGAAATCTACAAGAAATGGGCCATCATCAAACTTCCGGTTGAGCGCAAGCCCGGCAAGGCTTTGCCTGTCACGCTGAGCGCTACTTTCCAGGGCTGCGCCGAGGATGGTGTGTGTTACATGCCCATCACGGAAACCGCCAAATTCCAGTTGGTGGCTTTGGAAGCGCCCAAGAAGGAAGCTTCGGCATCCTCCACCCCCAAAAAGCCTGAGCCGTCGAAGCCTGATGCGCAACCTGAACCGCCTGCTGCAAAATCGGCAAACACTCAGCCCGAAATATCCACCCCGGGTGTTCAATCGAGCGCTGCTCTGGCGGGCTTGCGCACACTGGCCAGCGACGAAGGCGTGGAAGAGGAATTTCTGCCGCCAGAAGAGGCATTCAAATCCGCTGCCCGCATGAAAGATGCCGGTACCCTGTCAATCACCTATACGATCGCACCGGATTATTACCTTTACAGGGACAAGCTCAAATTTTCAGTGAAGTCTCCCGAAGGCGTAACTCTCGCGAAGGCCTCCACGCCACAGCCCGATGTCAAGGAAGACCCCAACTTTGGCCGTACCGAGGTCTATCATCACGACTTCACGGCTGATGTTCCACTCTCCCGCGCCCTGGGCGTGGGAGAGAAATTCACGGTTGAAATCAGTTATCAGGGTTGCAGCGAGAAGGGGATTTGCTATCCGCCTATCGACAAGTCGTTTACCTTGACTTCAACTGGTACGACAGCATCTGGCCAGTCTTCAGCCAGCCTTTTAAATACTCCCGCAGATGAAACCGCCGATACAGGTGATGCTGCAAGCATCGAACGCACGCTGAAGGGTGGCGGACTGTGGATGGCGATAGCCGCTTTCTTCGGTTTTGGTCTGGCGCTGTCGTTGACGCCCTGTGTATTCCCGATGATTCCCATCCTGTCGGGCATCATCGCCGGACAGAAACATGTGACTCGCAGCAGCGGTTTTCTCCTGTCACTGGCTTATGTGCTGGGCATGGCCATCACCTATGCCATTGTCGGCATCATCGCGGCCCAATCCGGAACGCTCCTGTCCAACGCCTTGCAGAACCCCATCGCGCTCGGTATTGGCGCGGCGATATTTGTGGCGCTGGCACTGTCGATGTTCGGTTTTTACGACCTGCAACTGCCCAGCGCTTTGCAAAGCAAGCTCACAGAAACCAGCAACAAGCTGCATGGCGGGCATTTCACCGGCGTATTCGGCATGGGCGCACTGTCCGCGCTGATCGTCGGACCCTGCGTGGCCCCGCCGCTGGCCGCCGCGCTGGCCTACATTGCCCAGACCGGCGACAGCCTGAAAGGCGGCCTCTCACTATTTTTCCTGGCCCTGGGCATGGGCGTTCCATTGCTGGCGGTAGGCTTGTCAGCTGGAACACTGCTACCTAAGGCCGGTGCCTGGATGAATGGCGTTAAATACTTTTTTGGCGTGGCCATGCTGGGCGTGGCCATCTGGCTGATTTCGCCTTTCTTGCCTTCCTGGGTCCACATGGGATTGTGGGCCGCCCTGCTGATTATTTCCGCCGTGTATTTACACGCACTGGATCCACTTCCGCAGCATGCACATGGCTGGTCGCGCTTCTGGAAAGGCGTCGGCGTGGTTTCGTTGATTGCCGGTCTGGGTTTGCTGCTGGGTGCGCTTGGCGGCAGCCGCGATATCCTGCAGCCACTGGCGGTTTATCAGGGTGCCCTGTCAGGACCTGTCACGGGCCAGCCCGCGGCATCTCACGGCCTGGCTTTTGAAAAAGTGAAGAATGTAGCGGACCTGGACAATCGTCTCGCCGCCGCCAAAGCCGCCGGCAAACCTGTCATGCTGGATTTTTATGCAGACTGGTGCGTGTCCTGCAAGGAAATGGAAAAATTCACATTTTCAGACGCAAAGGTACAGAGCCGCCTCGCCACTTCGGTTCTGTTACAGGCAGACGTAACGGGCAATACAGCTGACGACAAGGCTCTGCTCAAGCGTTTTGGTCTATTCGGCCCCCCAGGCATTATTTTCTGGGGTCAGGATGGCCAGCAGGCTTCACATAAAGTAATCGGCTACGAAGCTACGGACAAATTTCTGGCCAGCCTGAATAAAGCCTTTGGCGCTCCCTGAACACGCATGAGCCGCCAGACCGCGCTATTGGCAACTGTTGCCTTACTGGCGCTTGCAGCGGGCATTGGCGCTTCAATCTGGCATCGGTTGCCGGGCACCCCAGAATCAGGCGTGGCAGATGCCTTGCTTCAAATCTCCATGCCTGATTTGCATAACCAGTCCCAGACCCTCGGCCAGTACCGAGGCAAGGTGTTGATAGTGAATTTCTGGGCGACCTGGTGCCCCCCTTGCCGGGAGGAAATCCCCCATTTCGTTGAAACCCAGGAACGATTAACCGGTGAAAATGTACAATTTGTCGGGATTGCACTGGATAATCCCAAGGATGTTGCTGGCTTTGTGCGGGAATTTGCCGTTAACTATCCCGTTCTGATCGGCGGCATCAATGAATCCGAAAAAATGCGCGCGCTTGGTAACTCGACTGGTGGTCTTCCCTATACGCTGATTTACGATCGGCGAGGCCAATTAAAGGAAAAAATCATAGGCGGACTCGACAAGTCACGGCTAGAGCTACTACTTGCTCCACTGATTTAGCCACAATTTTCTTCAAAATCTGGACATTTTCATGGATTTTGTTGCAAACTCGCGCCCATGCCCAAAATGACCAGCACCCGCAAAAGCGGCAAGGGATTAGAGGAACTTCGTAAAACCATACTGGTTTTACATGGCCCCAATCTCAATTTGCTTGGCAGCCGCGAACCTCAGCACTACGGTCTGGCGACTCTGGAGGACATCAACCAGTCGCTGAAAACCCGGGGCGAGGCCTGCGGCGTCGGTGTGGACAATTTTCAGAGCAACCACGAAGGCCAGTTGATCGACCGCATTCAACAGGCAAAGCGCGACGGGGTCGACTTCATTCTGATCAACCCGGCCGGTTTTACGCATACCAGCGTGGCCCTGCGGGATGCGCTGGCCGCGACCGGCATTCCCTTTGTGGAAGTGCATTTGTCCAACGTGCATAGCCGCGAATCCTTTCGCCATCATTCCTATTTTTCCGATCTGGCCCTGGGCGTCATCGCCGGGCTGGGTGAGCAAGGCTACGAACTCGCCCTTGAGTTTGCCTTGCGCCACTTACATGTAAAGGTTGCGTCCCATGGATCTCAGAAAACTGAAAAAACTCATTGATCTGGTGGAGGAGTCCGGCATTACCGAGCTCGAGATCACCGAAGGCGAGGAAAAAGTGCGCATTTCCAAAGGCATGGCGGGTGCGCCCATGATGATGGCTGCGCCACACATGATGCAGGCGCCTGCTCAGGCCGCAGCTCCAGCAGTACCGGCACCGGCGGCCGATGCAGCTCCGGCCGAACCGGAAGGCCATGTCGTGCGTTCTCCCATGGTTGGCACGTTCTACCGCTCGCCTTCTCCCGGCGCAAAGTCATTTGTTGAAGTCGGGCAATCGATATCTTCGGGCGACACGCTTTGCATCATCGAGGCCATGAAACTGCTGAATGAAATCGAGGCGGATCAGGGTGGCGTGATCAAGGCCATTCTGGTTGAAAACGGCCAGCCGGTGGAATACGGCGAGCCGCTGTTCATCATCGGGTGAACCTGACCCATGTTTGAAAAAATCCTCATCGCCAACCGTGGCGAAATCGCCTTGCGGATTCAGCGCGCTTGTCGGGAAATGGGCATCAAGACAGTGGCCGTGCATTCCGAGGCGGATCGTGACGCGAAATATGTCAAGCTCGCCGAGGAATCTGTCTGCATCGGCCCGGCTCCTTCCAGTCATTCCTACCTGAGTGTCCCCGCAATTATCGCGGCGGCGGAAGTCACGGATGCCGAAGCCATCCATCCTGGCTACGGCTTTCTTTCGGAAAACGCCGACTTCGCCGAGCGCGTCGAATCTTCCGGTTTCGTCTTTATTGGCCCGCGCCCGGACTCCATACGCCTGATGGGCGACAAGGTCGCCGCCAAGGACGCCATGAAGAAGGCCAACGTCCCCTGCGTGCCAGGGTCTGACGGCGCCCTGCCCGACGACCCGGACGAAATCATCCGCATCGCACGGGAAGTCGGTTACCCGGTGCTCATCAAGGCGGCTGGCGGCGGTGGCGGACGTGGCATGCGCGTGGTGCACACCGAGGCTACGCTACTGTCTTCCGTGCAGATGACACAGGCCGAAGCGCAATCAGCGTTTGGCAACCCCATGGTTTACATGGAGCGCTACCTGCAAAAACCGCGACACGTCGAATTCCAGGTCCTGGCCGACGAACACGGCCATGCCATCCATCTGGGTGAACGCGACTGCTCGATGCAGCGCCGCCACCAGAAAGTCATCGAGGAAGCGCCCGCCCCCGGGCTTGATCCCAAGCTGCGCGACAAAATCGGCGAACGTTGCGCCGAAGCCTGCCGCAGCATTGGCTATCGCGGCGCCGGCACGTTCGAATTCCTGTATGAAGATGGCGAGTTTTTCTTCATCGAAATGAACACGCGTGTTCAGGTGGAACACCCGGTCACCGAACTGGTGACCGGCGTCGATATCGTGCAGGAACAACTGCACATTGCCGCCGGCGAGCCGCTGCGCTACAAGCAAAGCGATATCCGGCTCGATGGCCATGCCATCGAATGCCGCGTCAACGCCGAACACCCCTATACCTTCGTGCCCTCACCCGGTCGTCTCACTGCCTGGCACCCCCCCGGCGGGCCGGGCATTCGCGTCGATTCACACGTCTACCAAGGCTATTTTGTGCCGCCGCACTATGACTCGATGATTGGCAAACTACTGGCTTACGGCAAAACCCGTGATCAGGCTATTGCCCGCATGCGCGGCGCACTGATGGAAATGATTGTCGAGGGCATCCAGACCAACATTCCCCTGCACAAGGAATTGATGGACGACGCCGCTTTCCAGAAAGGCGGCACCAGCATTCATTATCTGGAGCAAAAACTCTCCAAGGACAAAGAGGGCTGATGTGGCCTGGCAGTCGGTGCGGATCACCGTGGAAGCGGCCCGCGCCGAGGCCTTGTCCGACGCATTGATCGAAGCAGGCGCCCTGTCGGTTTCGCTGGAAGACGCCAACGCCGACAGCGTGGATGAAACCCCGATTTTTGGCGAGCCCAACATGCCCGATGCCGGGTTGTGGGATCAATGCATTGTGGTGGCTTTGCTGGACGAACACGCGCAAGCGACCGAAATTTTGCAGTCCGCGTCAGACCTGGCCGGCCTGCACGCACTGCCCGAACACACCGTTGAAGCCGTCGCCGAACAGGACTGGGTGCGGCTGACCCAGTCGCAATTCGACCCCATCCCCATTTCCCGGCGCTTATGGATCGTGCCAACCTGGCACGAGGCGCCGGATGCTTCTGCATTGAACATCCGGCTCGACCCCGGGCTTGCTTTCGGCACTGGCTCTCACCCAACGACAAAACTGTGTCTTCAATGGCTGGATGACAATATCCGGGGTGGCGAATCCGTACTCGATTATGGTTGCGGCTCCGGCATCCTCGCCATTGCCGCAAAAAAGCTGGGGGCGGATGGCGTCTGGGGAGTGGATATTGATCCGCAGGCTGTTCAGACCGCGCATGACAATGCCGTTATGAACGGCGTGAATATTTTCTTTTTTACTTCGGAAAACGCGCCAGCAACTCAAGCGGGCATTGTTGTCGCCAATATTCTGACCAATCCGTTAAAGACCCTGGCCCCTTTACTGGCCGGCCTTGTCCTGCCCAAGGGACGCATCGTCCTGTCGGGAATTCTTGAACAGCAAGCCAAGGACGTCATGCAGGTCTACGAAAAATGGTTCGATTTTGAAACGCCGGCATTCATGGAAGGCTGGACAAGGCTGGCAGGGATTAAGCGATGAGCGCCGACAATACCTTGACCGCTCAATGCCCCCAATGCGAAAGCATTTTCCGGGTGCAACCGCAGCATCTGGAAGCTGCCAAAGGCTGGATGCAATGTGGCGTGTGCGGCAATGTTTTTCATACGCCGCTGGCGACCGCCGCCAAATTGCCTGAACCCGAATCGGAGAAATCCGATGCTGCCGAAGCCACTGACATGTCTCCGGTCAGCGAGACGTCCATGCCTGCCGAGCCTGTTTCTGCGGAACCTATCCATGCGGAAGCGGCTGATCAGGAAATGGCGGAAAGCGCTGAAGCGCTTTCACAAACCACCACAACCGAACCCGACGCCTCGGGGCCGCCCACTCTGGCCGGGTTGGCCCAACGCATGGCCGATCAGGAACCCTCCGACCCCTTCGGGCCAAAACTGGAATCCATCATCCTGGTCGACCCGGACATCCCGGTAGATGATTTTGGTCCCCTGCCTACCTTTGAAGACATCGATGAATCGGTCACGGTACCCACCACTCAAGCTGCATCAGGCGGGTATTCCAGCGCGACCGAGTCAGGATGGATTCCCCGTAAGGCTACCGAGACCGGCCCGCGGGTTAATAAAAAGACCTCATGGATCTGGGGAGTGGGTGCATTCTTGCTGGCAGTGGCAATTGCCGCTCAGCTGATCTATTTCCTGCGCAATGATCTGGCCGTGCAATTCCCGCAACTTCGTCCTCAGATGGCAAAACTGTGCGAAGTGCTGGATTGCAGTCTGACCCTGCCACGCGATACCAAACAGGTGCTGATTCTGGGATCCGACCTGCAAACGGAGAGCCCAGGCAATCTGGCGCTGGCGGTCACCCTCGCCAATCGTGCAACACATGCCATGGCTTGGCCCGTTCTCGAGCTGACCTTGACCGACATCAAGGACCAGGCTGTAGGGCGCCGGGTTTTTGCGCCCAGCGAATACCTGCCCTCCCCGGAACTGGAATCGGCGGGCATGCAACCCCTGGCCGAAGTTCCCCTGACACTCAAGCTTCAAACCCGGGGTATCAAGGCCGTGGGATACCGGCTTCAAATGTTTTACTGACCGCCTGTGTTAAACTTGACCCGCAGCGGGAGAGAACAGCCAAACATTCTGTCGCCGAAGGCGTAATCACCCGGGAACGCTCAGGCAAAAGGACCGCGCAAGGATACAAATACTCTGGAGAGTGCAGTTCGTTCTGCCGCCGAAGGGGATCAATCTCTCAGGCACCAAGGACAGAGGGGTGATGCAGGACAGGGTTTTGCATCGCCTTTTTTATTTCCGGAGACCTGTTTGCAAACCCAGCCCCTACGCAACATCAGCCGCATGCCACCCTGGATCAGACAGAATCTGGGCACGGAAAAGCATTTTGGTTTGACAGGCCGCGCTGTACATCACAACCAGTTGCATACCGTGTGCGAAGAGGCCAGATGCCCCAATCGTGGCGAATGCTGGAGCCGCGGCACAGCCACCTTCATGCTGATGGGCGACACCTGCACCCGCGCCTGCGGATTCTGTTCCGTCAAGACCGGTAAACCCTCATGGTTCGATACCAATGAGCCCATCCGCATTGCCGAAGCGGCCATGCGTCTGAATTTGAATTACCTGGTGCTGACCTCGGTCAACCGCGACGACCTTGAAGATGGCGGTGCTTGGGTATTCGCCGAAAGCCTGCGCCAATTGAGAATGCGCCAGCCGGATATCGGCGTGGAATTCCTCACCCCCGACTTCCGCAATGTGCAGGACGAAGCCGTGCGCATCATCATGGATGCCGTGCAAAACCACCCCATCACCTCACATGCATCAAGCCTCAAGCCGCACCTGGTCTGGGGCCACAACGTGGAAACCGTCCCGCGCCTCTATCAAACCGCTCGCAAGGGTTCGCAATACGAGCGCTCATTGAATTTGCTGGAAAAAGCCTCGATACAGGCAGGCATGGAAACAAAATCCGCGCTGATGCTGGGATTGGGCGAAACGCGCGAGGAAGTCATTGCGGTACTTCGTGATCTCCGCCATGCTGGCGTTTCCCGGGTTTCGCTCGGCCAGTACTTGCGCCCCTCGCTCGACAATCTGCCGGTAGCCGAGTACATCCGTCCGGATGTTTTCGCCGAATACGAGAACGAAGCGCGCGCGCTGGGCTTTACCTGGGTGAAAGCCGGCCCGCTGGTGCGCAGCAGCTATTACGCAGAAGAGATTCAACAGGAACTGCAACGTGTCTGAACTGAAAAAAACCCCTCTCAACGACACCCATCGGGCGCTTAACGCCAAAATGGTCGACTTCGGTGGCTGGGACATGCCGGTCAATTATGGTTCGCAGATTGAGGAACATCATGCGGTTCGGCGCGATGCGGGCATGTTTGATGTTTCACACATGCTGCCCGTTGATGTCGAGGGCGAAAACGCACGGGCATTTCTGAACCAGCTCGTGGCCAACAATATCGACAAGCTCAAAGAGCCGGGCAAAGCCCTGTATTCCTGCATGCTCAACGAAGCCGGCGGCGTCATTGACGACCTAATCATTTACTGGCGCGGGGATAATCGCTACCGCATCGTGGTCAATGCCGGCACCGCCGACAAGGACCTTGTCTGGATGTTCAAACAGGCAGAACCCTTCGGAATCAATCTTGTGCCGCGCCGGGATTTGGCCATGATTGCCGTACAAGGCCCCAATGCCCGCCAGAAAGTCTGGAATGCCATGCCCGGGCTGGAGGATGTTACAGCGGACAAAAAACCTTTCAATGCGGTGGAAATCGGCGAAATGTTTGTCGCCCGTACCGGCTACACAGGCGAAGATGGATTTGAAATCATGCTGCCCGTGAAGGCAGCACCGTTCTTTTGGCAGGCGCTGATCGAGGCTGGCGTCAAACCTTGTGGCCTGGGCGCGCGCGATACCTTGCGGCTGGAAGCCGGCATGAACCTTTACGGTCAGGACATGGATGAAACAACCTCACCGCTCGAATCCGGACTGGCATGGACGGTCGACTTGCAAAGCGAACGGGGCTTTATTGGCAAATCCGCCCTGCAGCAAAGCGAAATTACCCACCAGCTTGCCGGGCTGGTCTTGCAGGACAAGGGGGTTCTGCGGGCGCATCAGAAAGTCTTCACCCGGCATGGCGAAGGTGAAATCACCTCTGGAACCTTCTCACCCACACTGGAAAAATCCATCGCGCTTGCACGCATTCCATTGGGCATCGCACCGGGGGAAGAAGTCGAAGTCGAAATCCGCGACAAAAAACTTAAGGCAAAAGTGGTGAAATATCCTTTTGTGCGAAACGGTAAAAGCCTGATTGGCTAATTGCAGCCACGTTTATTTTTGGAGTTGATAATGAGCATTCCCGCTGACCTGAAGTACACAAAATCCCACGAATGGGTACGCATTGAAGCCGACGGCACCCTGACTGTCGGTATTACCCACCACGCGCAGGACTTGCTGGGCGACATGGTGTTTGTTGAGAACCCGGCTGTAGGCCGCAGCCTGAATGCCGGTGAGGAATGCGCCGTGGTGGAGTCGGTGAAAGCAGCTTCCGACGTGTATGCGCCCGTTGCCGGTGAAGTTGTCTCCTCCAACAGCGAAGTCGAATCCAGCCCGGAAAAAATCAATCAGGATGCCTACGGCGCATGGATGTTCAGGATCAAACCCGCCAATGCCGCCGATGTGAACACGCTCATGGACGCTGGCGGGTACGAGGCGCATGTCGCGAGCGAAGCACATTAAACTTCAGTGAGGTGTTAGGAGTGCGGAGTGAGGCGTAAAGTCAAAACCTCCAACTCCAAACTCCCCACTCCTTTCTCCTCAGAAACAAAATGCCATTCATTCCCCACTCCGAACAGGACATCGCTGAAATGCTCGCCACCATCGGTGCGCCGGACATCGATGCCTTGTTCGATGAAATTCCCGCCGAGCTGAAAGCAGGCAAGCTGACCAAAGTGCCTGAAGGCGCTTCCGAAATGGAAGTCACCCGACTGATGACGGAACGCGCCGAAACTGACGGCCGTTATCTCAACTTCATTGGCGCGGGCGCCTATGAACACCATATTCCCGCTGCCGTATGGCAAATCACCACCCGCGGCGAATTCTATTCCGCCTATACGCCCTATCAGGCAGAAGCCAGCCAGGGCACCCTGCAGTTGATTTACGAATATCAGACCATGATGACCCGGCTGACCGGGCTGGATGTTTCGAACGCCTCGCTCTATGACGGTGGTTCCGGCCTGGCCGAGGCGTTACTGATGGCGGTTCGAGCCAACCGCTCGGGCGCACGCAAGGTGCTGATGCCAAAGACAGTGCACCCACTTTATCGCGCCGCCTGCCGCGACATCGTGAAGAACCAGAAAATCGACTTGATTGAAGTCGATTACGATGCCGCTACCGGTCAGACCGTGCTGCCGGCAAACGCGGACGGTTGCGCCGCGCTGGTCATCCCTCAGCCGAATTTCTTCGGCGTTCTGGAAGAAGTGGATGCGCTGACGGACTGGGCGCATGCCAATAAACTTCTGGCTATCGCGCTGGTAAACCCCATGACGCTGGCGGTTTTGAAAGCGCCCGGCAAATGGGGGCAGGCTGGTGCCGATATCGCGGTAGGCGACGGCCAGCCGCTGGGCGCGCCCCTGTCCTCCGGCGGGCCGTATTACGGCTTCATGTGCTGCAAGCAGGAATTCGTGCGTCAGATGCCGGGGCGCATCGTCGGCCGCACCGTCGATCTGGACGGCAAGCCCGGCTTCGCACTGACATTGCAGGCGCGAGAACAGCACATCCGACGCTCCAAGGCCACGTCCAACATCTGTACCAATCAGGGGCTGGTCGTTACCGCCTCCACCATATACATGAGCCTGCTGGGACCGGAAGGACTGGCCCGCGTGGCGCGCTCCAGCCATGACAATACGGTCAGGCTGACAAAAAAGCTGATTGCCGCCGGGGCAGAGAAGGTTTTCAGCGGGCCGTTATTTCATGAAGCGGTGATCCGCACCAACGTGGAGAACGGCAAGCTGCTGCGATCATTGACCGGCCAAGGCATCAACGGCGGCTACGACCTGTCGCGCGACTATCCGGAACTGGGCAACGCCATTCTGGTATGCGCCACCGAAACCAAGACCGAAGCCGATCTGGATCGCTATGCCACGCAAATGCAACGCATCGTAGCCAGGCTGAACGAACCGCCGCCCTGTGCGCGGAAGTGATTGAATGACAATAGCCATTAAAAGGAGAGCATCATGGCAAACGTAACTCTGGGCGGCAGCCCGATCGAAGTCGCTGGCACCTTTCCCAAGGCGGGCGATTCTGCGCCAGATTTCAAGTTGGTCAACAAGGACCTGGCCGATGTTTCGCTGGCCGATTTCGCCGGCAAGCGCAAGATTCTCAACATCGTGCCATCGCTGGACACCGGAATTTGCGCCGAGTCCGCGCGCAAATTCAATGCTGCAGCCGCCAGCCTGCCTAATACCGCCGTGCTGGTAATCTCAGCTGATCTGCCTTTTGCCTCGGGTCGCTTTTGCAGCGCGGAGAAACTCGACAACCTCACTACGCTTTCCACCATGCGCGGCTGGGAATTCAAGAAGAATTATGGCGTGGACATCCACAGCGGCCCGCTTACCGGCGTGTGTGCCCGCGCGGTGGTTGTGCTGGACACAAACAATAAAGTCCTGCATGCGGAACTGGTTCCGGAAATCAAGCAGGAACCGAATTACGACGCCGCGCTGGCGGTATTGAAATAAAGAGGAACCCCGAAGGACGCCAAGGACACAAAATTTCTAATTTCCTTGGTGCCCTTTGTGTACTTAGTGGTTAAAGGTATTGGCAATGCTTATATTCGAACACGCCCATCCCGGCCGCAAGGCCCATTCCCAGTTTCCGACACAAGATGGCGCATTAGGCGACCTGCCCGCGAATCTTCTCCGGGATGTCCCGCCAGCCTTGCCGGAATGTTCCGAACTCGACGTGGTTCGCCATTACACGCGACTGTCGCAAAAAAACTTTTCCATTGATACGCAGTTCTATCCGCTGGGCTCGTGCACCATGAAATATAATCCGCGCGCGTGCAATTCGCTGGCCATGCTGCCGCAGTTCCTGGCACGGCATCCGCATGCTCCAGCGGAAACCGGGCAGGGATTCCTGCAAAGCATGTTCGAGTTACAGGAAATACTGAAGGACGTGACCGGCATGGCGGGCGTATCACTCGCGCCAATGGCCGGCGCGCAAGGCGAGTTTGCCGGTATAGCCATGATCCGCGCCTATCACGAATCACGCGGCGACTCGATGCGTACCGAAATCCTAGTCCCGAACGCGGCGCATGGCACCAACCCCGCCACGGCCGTGATGTGCGGCTACACCGTCAAGGAAATCCCCACTGACCGTGAAGGTAATGTGGAACTGGATGCGCTTGCTGCTGCCGTCGGCCCCCAAACCGCCGGCCTGATGTTGACCAACCCGTCCACGCTGGGCGTGTTCGAAAAATCCATCCTTAAAATCCGCGACATTGTCCATAGCGCGGGCGGCCTGCTGTATTACGATGGCGCAAACCTCAACGCCATCCTCGGCCGTGTCAAACCCGGCGCCATGGGCTTTGACGTCATTCACATGAACCTGCATAAAACATTCTCCACCCCGCACGGCGGTGGTGGCCCGGGCGCAGGCCCGGTCGGCGTGGCCGAACGTTTGATGCCTTTCATGCCGGTACCTGTCGTCATCAATGACAGGGGCAGTTTCCGCAATGCTGTGGAAGACGACCTGCCGCAAACCATCGGCCGCATGAGCGCCAATGGCGGCAACGCGGGTGTGTTGCTGCGTGCGTACATCTATGCACGCCTGCTTGGCGCGGAAGGCATGCACCGCGTAGCCGAATTCGCCACGCTCAATGCCAATTACCTGATGGCCCGGCTGCGCGAGGCCGGATTTGAACTGGCTTATCCGGGCCGCCGGGCCAGCCATGAATTCATTGTCACGCTGAAAAAACTCAAGGACGAGACCGGCGTTACTGCCATGGACTTCGCCAAAAGACTATTGGATTACGGCTTCCATGCACCTACCACCTACTTTCCTTTGCTGGTGCCTGAATGCCTGCTGATCGAACCCTCTGAAACAGAGAGCAAGGAAACACTTGATGCATTTGTCCAGGCCTGCATCAACATCAAGCAGGAAGCGCATACCGACCCTGAAAATGTCAAAGGTGCACCTTATACCCAGCCCGTGCGCCGCCTGGATGACGTCAAGGCAGCACGTGAACTTGACTTGACATTCAAAGCGTAAAATTCGCCGAAGTTAAGTGCAAAAACCCGAATTAGCCCACAAGATACGGCATAATCGCGTCATGACATCTCCCTTTAAAGGCAAAACGGGGTTGGTTAGGGTCTGGAACGCCCTGTTTTATTCCTTTGATGGTCTTAAAGCTGCATTCCGACAAGAAGACGCTTTCCGACAAGAGCTAGTGCTGGCAGCATTTCTGTTGCCTCTGGGTACCTGGCTGGGGAAATCAGGCGTGGAGAAAGCCTTGCTTTGCAGTGTTGTGCTGTTGGTGCTGGTTGTGGAACTATTGAATTCAGGGATTGAGGCAATCGTGGACAAGGCATCGCCGGAAACTCACGAGTTGGCCAAACAGGCAAAGGACATGGGCAGCGCGGCCGTTTTTATCTCTTTAGCACTGGCCGCTTCCGTATGGTTTTTTGTGCTTCTGGATTAGCCAGGCAGATTACTTGCTGTTTTAGTTAAAGTTTAAGGTTCCGATGGCCGGAATAAGAACAACACTTCATAGAATAATCAGAAACTTGGCGCAGATTTACCTTACTTTTCGCTGGATGATCTACGGGCTGGCAATGGCAGCCACTGTTCCGGCATTTGCATTGGGACTTGGAGACCTGACGGTCTCCTCGAGCCTGGGTCAACCCCTGAATGCGCGCATTTCCCTGTTGGGGGACGGGAAGGATCTAAATCCCGATTGCTTCAAGATCGTTTCGCCAAATGGCGATTCCATGGTTTTACCCAGCGATATGCGTGTGAAGCTGGAACAATCGCGCGACCATGCCAGCCTGCGGATTCAAACCCGGCAGGCGGTCAATGAGCCCGCCATGATGTTTACGGTATCGACTGTCTGTCCCGAGCGGATACAACGTGATTATGCCGTGCTGCTTGATCCGCCCGCCTTGCCAGACGCCGTTCCTGTCGTGGCGAGCAATTCAGACACGCCCGCTGCAAAAAGCATTCAGCCGCCTGCCCTCGCCAAAACCACCAGAAAAGCCAACAGCCGCCATGCCGCCGCTGGCAGCCGCGTCACCCGGACCGCACCCCGAAACAGCTCTAGCCGCATCAATAAATCCGCAAGCGATGGCCCCCGACTGATTCTTTCCGGAAGCCGCCGCACCTATTCTCCGGAATCCGCCCAGTTGGCACTCGACATGGATGTGAGTGTGCTGGACATGAACCGCAAGGCTGAAGTGCCTTTGACACCCGTCGAACTGACTGATGAGAACACGGCCCTTTCGCGGAAAGTGGTACACCTGGAACAGCTTCTTGCCTCCCTGCAAAAGCGCAATGCCGAGCTCGAACAGGCTCGGGCCAAAACCGCCCAGCCCGGACTCTCGCAAACATCCCCGCCCAGGAAATCATCCGATGGCGCAGGGTGGCCTTACTTCATGCTCGGATTCGCCCTGCTTACGGGTGGTGCCGCTTACGCCCTTTACCGGCGGCGCCGGCAGATCCCGGTCGAGCGATACCAGGACACTGAGCCCCTGGCTGTACCCGCTTCACCCTTGTCCATGCATCCTGCCGAGAAAGAAAAAGAGCTGCCCACTATAATCAAAGCGGCGCGCGCCGCTCAACCCGCTTTTCCTGACATCCAGCCGAATGTCAGTCCACTGTCCGCCCATTCGAACGAGGGCACCGAGGTCAAGGATAGTGTGGCTGACGAGGTTGAGGTCTTTGTCGCCCATGGCCACTCGGACCTGGCCATACACATGCTTGAAGACCACATTGAGAAAACACCGGATGAATCGCCAGTCCCCTGGCTACTGTTGCTTGACCTGCTCAAGCGTGAAAGCGCCGAAAGCAAATACGAGAGTTATCGCCAGAAAATCAAGCTGCATTTCAACGTCGCAATGCCTGCTTACAGCGAAGCCGAGACAAACCCGGCGGGCCATGGGCTGGAGTCCTATTCACACATCATGTCCGAACTGGTACGCCTTTGGCCGACCGATCAGGTCAATGCGTACCTGGATGACCTGATCTATGATCGCAGGGGAGGCAGCCGAATGGGCTTTGACCCCGCGACCTATCGAGACATCGTTCTGCTCAGGGCCTTGCGCACCGGTAACGCCTGGAAGTCGCTGGTCTGAGTTGCTTTATCGCGGGCTTTCAAAGAAAACATACGGTGTCGAGTAGTCGCTAAACTCGAAGTAGACTTTTTTCTCGCCTTCATCAACCTGAAAATTCAGGTTTTCATCCAGATACCCATAACCATAACGATAGCTGCGCGCAAAATCATCACTCGTTCCAATTGCAGTGCTGATTTTGTCTATGCGCAAAAAACGCTTCGCGAGCCTGTCACCAAAGTATATTTCCAGCACGCCATTGGTGCCGGTCCAGTTCTGTATCCCTCGCCCCAGCTGGTTTTGCTGCTCCTGTGTACACCCCGCAAGCACGATAACTGCCAATAAAATCAGACCATGTTTCATTTTCCTTCCCTCCAATCCAGTCTTCTCCAATCCAGTCAAGGCTGACTCGAGTCACGCCTTATAATGCCGATATTTCATTCTCCCAAACCATCATGCGCACCCTGATATGCGGTTCACTAGCCTTTGACTCCATTATGGTCTTCCATGATCATTTCAAGCACCACATTCTGCCGGACAAGATTCATATTCTGAACGTGTCATTCCTGGTGCCCGACATGCGCCGCGAATTCGGTGGATGCGCGGGGAATATCGCCTATAACCTCAAACTGCTGGGCGGCGAACCGATCATCATGGCGACGATCGGGGAAGATTTCTCACCATACGCTTCAAGGCTTGAAAGTCTTGAACTCTCGCAGGAATGTGTGCGCACCGTACCCGGAAGTTATACCGCCCAGGCGTTCATCACGACGGATCTGTCCGACAACCAGATCACCGCCTTCCATCCCGGCGCCATGAACCACTCTCATCTCAATGATGTCCGGTCAGCGGATGATATCCGCCTTGGCATCGTCTCGCCGGATGGGCGCGATGGCATGCTCAATCATTGCGCGCAATTCGAACAAGCTGATATTCCTTTCATTTTCGACCCGGGCCAAGGCATGCCGCTCTTCAATGGCGAAGAATTAATGGCCATGGTCAGGCAGGCGGACTATGTCACCCTCAATGATTATGAAGCGCAACTGTTGCAAGCGCGTACCGGCAAGTCGCTGACAGAACTGGCAAACGAGGTCAGCGCCCTGATCATGACCAAAGGCGCGGATGGTTCTGATATTTATGTCGAAGGCAAGATGCTGTCCATCCCGGCCGCGCCTGTCAGTCAGGTGGTCGATCCAACCGGATGCGGCGATGCCTTCCGGGCAGGTCTGCTGTATGGCATCGTCAATGACCTGGATTGGGAAACTACAGGCCGCCTGGCGAGTCTCATGGGTGCGATCAAGATTGAAAGCCGAGGTGGACAGAATCACGCCCCCAGCCGGATGGAGATCGAAACCCGCTTTGCCGAATCCTTCGGCTATCGTCTATGAATGAATGGGAGTGACATCATGAACAAGCTTGCCGTACTCACCCTGATTACCGCATCCAGCGTGCTGTTGACCGGCTGCCCCGCCGGTCTTGGCAGCAAGGATTATTCGCGCGAACAGGCCAGAAAAGTTCAGGAAGTGCAAATGGGCATTGTCGAGTCCGTACGCACAGTGAAGATTGAAGGCACCAAGTCTCCGGTCGGCGCAGGTGCGGGCGCCGTTGTTGGCGGTGTCGCGGGCAGCACGGTTGGTTCCGGCAAAGGCAGCGCGGTCGGTGCCGCAGTCGGCGCCGTGCTGGGCGGTCTTGGCGGTGCGGCAGCGGAAGAGGTCGTCACCCGCCAGGAAGGCGTTGAAATCACGGTCAAGCTGGACTCTGGCCGCCTGCTGGCCATTACCCAGGCGGCGGACGAAGAATTCCGGGTCGGTGACAGAGTCCGGGTGCTTTCTGGCAGTGGCACTACCCGGGTAACGCACTGATATTGATGGTACAGATCCGCCGCCTGTCCCGTCTTGCCCGCCTGCTAATTCATTTATCAGGGGGCATCTGGCAGGTGGCGGTGATGTTTCAGTTCTATCCGAAAATCAGGCGAGATCAGGTCATATCGGCCTGGTCCGCAAAACTTCTGAAAATTCTCGGCGTCACGCTCAAAGCGGGTCATCCGCCAGAATTTGATCACGGTGCATTACTGGTTGCCAATCACGTTTCCTGGCTGGACATTTTTGTCATCCATGCCGCCAGGAGAGTGCATTTTGTTTCCAAGCACGAAATACGAAGCTGGCCGGTCGCAGGCTGGCTTGCGCACCGTGCCGGTACGCTTTTCATCCAGCGCGCGAAAAAACATGACACCGCCCGCATCAATAACGAAATGCATGCCTTGTTGCAGGATGGCGCCTGGGTCGCTGTCTTTCCGGAAGGCACTTCTTCAGATGGCCGCCAACTCAGACGTTTCATGCCTTCGTTGTTCCAGCCTGCGGTAAAGGAAAATCTGCCAGTTGTGCCTGCAGGGATTCGATATCAAACACCCGAGGGGAATCACTGCCAGGCTGCCGCGTATATTGATGAAATGACATTCGGCAAATCGCTCTGGCAAATTACAGGCGAGGTGGAAATTGTCGCCCGTCTCGATTTTTGCATGCCATTGAAGAATTCCGACCGCCGGGCATTGGCGGAAGAGGCACACCGTGAAATATCTACTTGTCTGGGTTTCGAACCGATGGGCAGTTCACCTGAATTATCCGGCGATCTTCAAGCCGCCCTGCTTCAAACTTCAGCGCACTAAGCTGGCCGCCCCACAGGCAGCCGGTATCGAGCGCGAAGATGTCCTCGCGCAGATACAGCCCCAGCGCCGACCAGTGGCCGCACACAACAGGCAAGCCGGCAGTTTTCCTGCCCGGCACATCAAACCACGGCACAAGCGGTGCAGGCGCACTGCCAAGACGACCCTTGTGATGAAATTCCATTTCGCCATCGAGCCCGCAAAAACGCATGCGGGTAAAGGCATTGGTAATCACGCGCAGCCGGTCGGCGCCCGTCAGGTCATCCGACCAGATCGAAGGGACCGATCCATACAGATGCGCGAACACCCATTCGAAATCCGGGCCGCGTAATGCCGCCCCCAGTTCCTGTGCATGAAACAGGGTGTCTTCAAGCGTCCAGCCCGGCCATACGCCAGCATGCACCATCAACACGCCGTGTTCGTAATGCGCGATTTCCCTGTGCAGCAACCACTGCATGAGCTCATCGCAATCGGCTGCCTCCAGTATCGGCGCCAGCGTATCGCTGTGATGTACCTTGCGGTGACCAGCCCATACCCCCAACAGGTGCAGATCGTGATTACCCAGCACCACCACTGCCCGGTCGCCAAGATCGCGGACAAAACGCAGCGTTTGCAGGGATTCCGGACCGCGATTGACCAGGTCGCCGACAAACCAGAGTGTGTCCCTTGCGCGGCTGAAATCGCAAGCCTTCAGCAGCGTTTGCAATGATGAAAAACAACCCTGCACATCGCCGATTACATAGGTGGGCATTCAGGAATTCCGGGGATTGTCATTGGAGTCGAATGATACAATTCTTCCCTGATTTTCCTGTCTTTTCTGATGCTCTCCCAACTCAACCCTCCCCAACGCGAAGCCGCGAAATATCTGGATGGCCCATTGCTGGTCCTGGCTGGCGCGGGTTCCGGCAAGACTCGTGTCATCACGCACAAGATTGCCTGGCTGATACGTGAATGCGGGTACAAGCCCGGCGGCATTGCCGCCATCACCTTCACCAACAAGGCCGCCAGGGAAATGCAGGAGCGGGCTGAAAAACTGCTTGCCGGCAAGGATAGCAAAGGACTGATCGTCACCACCTTCCATTCGATGGGTTTGCGGATTCTGCGTGAGGAAACGGCATCCATCGGATTGAAGCCGCGCTTCTCGATTCTGGACAGCACCGATGCCCAGCAGATCATTTCCGAAATTCTCAAGACGACTGACCGGCAACTCATCCGTCAGGCCGCCACGCAAGTTTCCCTTTGGAAAAACGAGATGCTGACGCCCGCGCTGGCTCTGCAGGCTGCGGTAAATGAGCATGAACATGTTTGGGCCAAACTCTATGATCGTTACGATGCCACGCTCAAGGCCTATCAGGCAGTGGATTTCGACGATCTTATCCGGCTGCCGGTTTCACTGTTCATGGAACATGCAGAGATTCTGGACAAGTGGCAAAACCGCCTGAGGCACCTCCTGGTGGACGAATACCAGGATACCAATGCCGCTCAATATCAATTGCTGAAGCTTCTGGCCGGGCCGCGTGCAAGCTTCACGGCGGTCGGCGACGACGACCAATCGATCTATGGCTGGCGCGGCGCCTCGGCGGATAACCTGCGCGTTTTGAAAGATGACTTTCCGCAATTGCATGTCATCAAGCTTGAGCAGAATTACCGTTCCACGGTGCGCATTCTCAAGGCGGCCAACAGCCTCATCACCCACAATCCCAAGCTGTTCGAGAAAAGGCTGTGGAGCGATCTTGGACTGGGAAACGCCATTCAAGTTGTCACCGCAAAGGATGACGTTCAGGAAGCGGAAACCATCATCATGCGCATGCTGGCGCACAAGATGCAGCACCGCACCCGCTTTCGGGATTACGCCATTCTGTATCGCGGAAACCATCAGGCCCGCGTTTTCGAACAGGCGCTGCGCAATGAAAAAATCCCCTACAAGCTTTCCGGTGGGCAATCATTTTTTGACAAGGCCGAGATCAAGGACATCACTTCCTACCTCCGGCTTGTCGCCAACGCGGATGACGATCCGGCTTTCATCCGGGCAGTGACCACACCCAAACGCGGGATTGGTGCATCCACGCTCGAAACACTGGGTGCGGTTGCCGCGGACCTGCATGTCAGCCTGTTCGGGGCGGCGTTCTCCAGCGCGGCGGCGGAACGCCTGAATCCGCGTCAGCTCGAACCGCTGCGCGAGTTCTGTGACTTCATCAATCGCATCTCATTCCGCGCTGAAAGGGAACCCGCTGGCCAGGTTCTGGATGACCTGATGCAGGCAGTCGGCTATGAAGCCTGGCTTTATGACAATGAAGAGCCACGTGCCGCCGAGTCGCGCTGGAACAATGTTCTGGATTTCTTCACCTGGCTGAAAAAACGCGGCGATGAGGATGAGAAAAATCTGCTCGAACTGACACAGATGGTGGCGTTGATCACCCTGCTGGATGAACGCGATGATCAGGAAGCCGACCTGCTCAGGCTGTCGACGCTGCACGCCGCCAAGGGGCTGGAATACGACCATGTCTTTCTGGCTGGCGTCGAGGAAGGATTGCTGCCACATCGCGAGGCGGCCGAAGAAGGACGCCTGGAAGAAGAACGCCGACTCATGTACGTGGGCATCACCCGGGCTCGCAAATCTCTTACTGTTACCTACTGCGATCGACGCAAGCGGGCGGGTGAATGGGTAGGTTGCGAGCCCAGCCGATTTATCTCCGAAATGGGTGAGGATATCCGGCTGCCAGGAAAACCCGACAGCGCGGAATCGCGTCAGCAGGGAAGCGACAGCCTGGCCGCGCTCAAGGCCATGTTTACAGCCGGCTGATTATTTTTCTGACAGCGCGCTATCCAGTTTGAGCGAAGGGTCGGCTTCCCTGGCAGGCAGTCCGGCTGGCGCATCCGTCCTGGTATCCGCGCCTGTCATGCCGCTCATTTCGTCGTGCAGTTTGCGGGCCGCTTCCTGCGCTTCATTTACCTGTGACGGCGGAATCTGCTTGAGCGCGACATCCCTGATCCGTGAAGCCTCTTCATTACCACGCGCGGCAGCGAGATTGAACCAGATATAGGCCTTGGCCTTGTCAACCGGAATGCCCATTCCCTTGTAATACATTCGGCCAAGCTGAAATTCCGCGCCAGGGTGCCCGCCCTTTGCTGCAGCCTCCAGCCACTTGAAGGCCGCCTGGTAATCCTGCACCACGCCACGACCGTCCATCAGCGCAAGCGCATACTGGTACTGGCCTTCCCGGTTGCCAGCATTGGCCGCCTGCCCAAACCAGCGAACCGCTTCCTTGCTATCCCTCAGGATGCCATCGCCATCTTCGTACATCCTGCCAAGCTGCACTTGGGCTTCCGCATCCTTGGCTTTTGCGCGCTTGTGCAAAGAACCCACCAAATCATTGTTCGATGTATAACGGACGCCGCCGCCATCACCGCTCAACCAAGCGCCCAAAGCGACAACTGCAATCAATAGGACAAAGAACACGATGGCCGCTACGATACGCGGGCTGGAGCGCAGCCAGTAACGATGCCGGCAATTCCGGCAGCGATAAGGGTGATAGAAAAACCGGTGTATCAACCCATCGTTGCCATGCACCGCGGCAATGCGTACTTCCGTGCTGCCACAGGCAGGGCAAACAAGTTCAGTCATTACTTCGACTGTCCGACCATGTAATCCACCGCAGCTTTCACATCAGCCTCGGACAAACCGGCATTGCCGCCCTTGGCCGGCATGGCACCTTTGCCCTTCAGTGCGGATCCATAAAGCGTGTCGTTGCCGGATTTGATGCGCGGTCCCCATGCAGCCTTGTCGCCAAGTTTTGGCGCGCCAGCAACCCCCGCCCCATGGCAGGTGCCGCAGCTGGCTTCATAGACACTTTTACCTTTGGCGGAATCATTTGCAGTAGCGACTGCGGCGGCTGCCGGTGCCGTCGCTGGTGCAGATGTTGCTGCTTCGGCTGGCGCGGGTGCGGCGGCCGCACTGGGCGCAGATGCCTCAGGGGCAGTGAATTTCGCCCCAGCGGAGTTCGCCAGATAAGCCACGGCCCGCGCTACCTCGGTATCCGTCAAATCCGGGTTGCCGCCACGCGCAGGCATCGAGCGAATGCCATTGATGGCATTAGTGGTCAGCTTTTCAAAACCCTGGCCCAGCCGGGATGTCCAATCACCTTTGGCATTCAGCTTGGGCGCACCCAGCGCGCCAGCGGTATGGCAAGAGGTACAGACCGTGTTGAAAATCTCTTCGCCCGATTTTTCGACTTTCGGTGCGTTGGCATCCAATGCATCCAGATGCGCAACTGGCGTGATATTTTTCAGTACGCTTTGCTCAGCGATTTCGGGGGCATCCGCATCGACCTGATCGCCCTGAATCCGGTTGACCAGCGCAAGCATCAGCACGATGGCAATTAACGGGGCAACCAGCCCAAGCACCACGGAGACGATAACTTCCTGTGGCGTCGTTTTGCTTGAATTGGCATGGGAGTCTGCCATGGTCTGTCCTTAAGGCTTTCAAAAGTGTGAATTATATGGATATTCAAGCCTTGCTGGAATGCTTGGCCTCCGGGCTTGCTGGACGCTGTCCCGCAAACAGGCTATTCTTCCAGCCACTTCGCGCCCGTAGCTCAGCTGGATAGAGTACTGCCCTCCGAAGGCAGGGGTCGTGCGTTCGAATCGCGCCGGGCGCGCCATGAATCTCTTCTGGCAATAACCACATTCCCTACTGCTTTTCTCCGCGCCGGGTTTATGGTGCAATTAATACCTTAACGAAATACTCAGGAATTATCATGTCCGGACTGGCCAAAGACACGCCCATCCCCACGGAAATCAAGTTGCACAAGGCTTCAAAGAAACTTGAAATCGCTTTCGATAACGGCGCGAGATTTGAATTGCCCTTCGAATATCTCCGGGTTTACTCGCCCTCTGCCGAGGTGCGCGGGCACGGCCCCGGCCAGGAAGTGCTGCAAACCGGCAAGAAATATGTCGACATCGATCGCATCGAACCGGTCGGCCAATATGCCGTGGTGCTGGAGTTTTCCGACAGGCACAACTCCGGAATCTACTCCTGGGACTATCTGTACGATCTTGGGCTGAATCAGGATGCATACTGGCAGACGTATCTGAAACGCCTGGAAGAGGCTGGCGCTTCACGCATTCCGGAAAGCGCCAAGTACGTCTCGCTGAAATAGGACCGCAGGGTTCCGCATGGCAGCGTTCGATGAAATCGCGGCCGCCATCGCTCACGCCACCGGCGAATCATTCCGGCCAGATGCACAGCACAGCGCAGGCGGCGGCTGCATCAACCAGGCATTCATCCTCGCCAGCGGCGCACGGCGTTATTTCATCAAAACCAATCGCACTGCCCTGGCATGGATGTTCGAGACCGAAGCAGAAGGACTGGATGAACTCCTGAAAAGCCACAGCTTGCGCGTGCCACAACCAATCTGCCATGGCACGGCAGGGGACATCGCATATCTGACGCTCGAATACCTGGATCTTGGCGGCCTTGGCAATCCATCCGAAATGGGCCACCAGCTAGCGGCTCTGCATCGCCACACCACCGTGCAATTTGGCTGGAAGCGTAACAACACCATCGGCAGCACGCTTCAATCCAACCCCTGGACAAAGGACTGGGTTGAATTCCTGGGCAAGCACCGTCTTGGATTCCAGCTTGAACTCGCTGCGCAAAATGGATTGGGCAACAAACTGCAAAAGCAGGGCGAAGCGCTCCTCATGCATCTGGAAGATTTCTTTCAGGGTTATCAACCCATTCCTTCCCTGCTACACGGCGATCTGTGGGGTGGCAATACCGCGTTTACCCGATCCGGCGAACCGGTTATTTTTGACCCGGCTGTTTATTACGGCGACCGCGAAGCTGATCTGGCCATGACTGAGTTGTTTGGAGGATTCCATTCAAGCTTCTACTCAGCCTACCGGGAAATCTGGCCTCTCGATGCCGGCTATTCAACGCGAAAAACCCTTTACAACCTCTATCACATCCTCAACCACGCCAACCTGTTTGGCGGCGGCTACATCAACCAGGCTGAAAACATGATCAGGCAACTGCTTGCCGAAACCCGCTGACGGCAACCATAAAGAAGTTTACGGCAGCCGCCGTCAATACGGTTGAACAACAGCGTCTAACAACATGGCGGTCCCGCGCCCTGAGACGGACGCAATTATAAAATCACAAGGAGACCGAATCGTGCTGCATCGCATCTTGTTGTCCCTAACCTGCCTGTTGATGTCCGCACCCGCCTGGGCCATCAATCCCTATTTTTACGGCGACCCGCTTGCGGCAGGAAATGTGCACGCGGTAGCAACATCCGCCGAAAAACGGCTTGAGGCAGAGGGTTTCAAGGTAGTCGGAAAATATTTCCCCAAACATTACCCTGGGCACGGAATCGTCATTGCCACGGACGAGGCCATGCTCAAGGAAATCGCCGAAACCGGTAAGCAAACCATCGCCGGCGCGGCCATCCGGGTGGGGATCAAGGCCGATGGCACGGTTTCCTACACCAATCCGGATTACTGGTACCGCGCCATTTTCCGCAACCGCTTTTCCGGTGTTGAGAGCACGGTGGAAGGCATACAAAAAAGACTGGCCCGGGCGCTGGGCGCGGGCCAGGGATTTGGCGGGGACGAAAGCGCCAAATCTCTCAGCAACTATCGCTACATGGTGGGCATGGAACGGCTGGATTCCGGCAAAAACAGGCTGGCGGAAATGGAAAGCTTCAACGATGCGGTTAGAACCGTCCGTGACAATCTGGCCAAAAAAGTCGCGAACACGGCCAAGGTTTATGAAGTGATCATTCCTGGAAAGCAGCTTGCCGTGTTTGGCGTGGCCTTTACCGATGAGGAGAACGGCGACGCCAGCTGGCTGAAGACAATCAATGCGCCCGAATCATTCGCCAGCCTACCCTACGAAATCTTTATCGTCGGCAATGAAATTCATGCCCTGCACGCGCGCTACCGCATTGCTCTCAGTTTCCCGGATACCGGCATGGGTACCTTCATGCGAATTTCGAACGTTCCCACCATGATTCGCGATACTTTGCTGCAAATAGCGGGCGGCAAGGTCGAGGAATTCAATACAATAATTGAATAGCGAAATTTCGCAGGATGGAATCCAGGTGATAGCCATGTGCCATACCCTTTCTTAATAATGGATTAACACTCCCAGACTCCTGTCACAGCCTATCAAGTTCTTCTGGTTGACGCCGTAACCGGCTTAGTCCACATACCGAAAAACTTTGTGGACCTTGTCAAAATCAATAACAGGAGATTAAGAATGGCAAAAGATAAGGTTGCAAAGTCCGCCGTGGTGGGCAAACTAATGTTCGCAGTACTCGGCATGGGTTTGGGTGGCGCTCTTGGCGCTTACGCCATGATGGATTTTGCCGGTTCAAAGGCATATGCGGCTCAGGCAGTCAATGAAGCACGCTCCGTCGCCGACATGGCCGAAAACTTCGGCACATGGGCATCTAGTTACAAGGGGGTCTGGATCAAGGACGATGCGCTTGCCGGTCTGGAGATCGGCAGCTCGATTGATACCCAGCGCTACCAGAAATCAACCGAAAAAGATGGCGTCGATCACATCAATTTCGACACCTACCACAGAAAGAATCCCGCTCTCGTACAGCGCGAGTTGGCGGATATCAGCCAGAAGTCAAACGCACGCAGCAAGTTTCGCCTGACTTCGGAAAAATACATGAACCCCATGAATGCCCCTGACGGCTTTGACCTCAAAGCCATTCGCGAACTGGAAAAATCCGGAAACAAGGAATACTTCGAAATCCAGTCAGGAGAATTGCGATATGCACGCCGCGTCGAAGCCAAGGAAAGCTGCCTGAGCTGCCATGGCACGCCAGAGGCGGCGCCAAAATCAATTTCCATGATGTACCCGGGTCCGCAAGGCTATGGTTACGTCAAGGGCGGTTTGGCGGGCATTATCAGCGTCCGGCTGCCTCATGACTACAAGCCGGGCATTATTCTTGGCGATATCAACTAGATGTTTGAGGATACCGCCGCCCTTTGAGTCGGCCTGGCATCCCCCGCATTCCTGTCACAACTTTTATCGTTCAGCCCGGCCCTGATGCCCGGGCCAGAACCTACTGAATAAATAAAACATTGCCTATCGGCACTGGACAGCCGGCTTACATGGCCACCCGTCACCCGTCCTTAAAGAATTAACAGTGTCATCCGTTAACCCTTTCGTAAGTCGGCATCTGCCGTAGCCAACCCTAGTACAAATGGAGGGAAATGTGTCCGAAGCCCCAGCCCTGAAAGGCGTGAAAGTCATGGTGATTGACGATAGCAACACCATAAGGCGCAGTGCCGAAATTTTTCTCAATCAGGCCGGCTGTGAAGTCATTCTTGCCCAGGATGGTTTTGACGCCCTGGCAAAAATTACCGACCACCAGCCCGACCTGGTCTTCGTGGATATCATGATGCCGCGTCTGGACGGATACCAGACCTGCTCGCTGATCAAGCGAAACAACCGCTACCGCGGCACACCCGTGATCATGCTCTCATCCAAAGATGGACTGTTCGATCGCGCGCGCGGCCGCATGGTCGGGTCGGACGAGTATCTGACCAAGCCATTTACCAAAGACACGCTGCTCAAGGCAGTGCGTGAACACACCCTGCCGAAGGCAGCCTGAATCAGGAGCAATTCATGGCCATTAGTCGCATTCTCGTAGTGGATGATTCTCCTACCGAACGCTTTTTCATTTCTGAATTGCTGGTCAAGAACGGGTTTCTGGTCAGCATGGCGGAAAACGGCGAAGAGGGCGTGGCGCAAGCCAGGCAGACCCATCCCGACCTCATCATCATGGACGTCATCATGCCGGGCATGAATGGTTTTCAGGCCACCCGCGCCCTGTCCAAGGAAGAAGACACCAAAAACATTCCCGTCATCATGTGCACGACCAAGGGACAGGAAACCGACAAGGTTTGGGGCTTACGCCAGGGCGCGGCGGCCTACATGGTCAAGCCGGTCAACCCTGATGAGCTGATCAAGCAGATACGCGCACTGGGCTGATCTAACCGGGAACGAATAAAGATGTCGCGCAGATTCAATCTCCGTCAGTTTCAAACCGAACTTTCCAAACGTCTGCAGGCGGCGGCTTCGCTTCCAGCGGAAACCTCGCGTCTTGGATTCATGACAGCCGGACAGAACTGGCTGGTGCCGCTTTCCGAAATCGAAGAAGTCATGCCGGTGCCCGACATTCTGCCGGTACCCGGGGCCAAGTCCTGGTTCCGCGGCCTCGCCAACATACGTGGCAATTTGTATGCGGTATCCGATCTCAGTGAATTCCTGACCGGCAAGCCCACCCCAGAATCCAGTGAAAACCGCCTCGTTCTGGCCCACCGGAAGCACGGGGTGAACGCGGCCCTGCTGGTGCAAAAGGCCTTGGGCCTGAAGCAGTCCGGCAGCCAGGATGCACAAGGCATCCCGGGCATGTGGCCATGGGCCACGCAACAGACACTCGATTCCAGTGGTACGCACTGGAATGAAATCAACATGGCCCGCTTTCTGGCGGAGTCCGATTTTCTCACCGTGGAAGCATAACCACACCTAGCGGAGAAGCAGATGGCAATTTCCATTACTCAACTCAAGGGCCTGGCAGGCCGCATGTCCGGTTCCGGAAAAGGCAAGGGACAGTCGGAACATACGACCATGATCATGGAGGGAATGCGCAAGCTTGCCGACCGCGAGCCGGGCAAAGTGCCGCTGGTGGCGCATCTGCCGGTAGAAAAGCAGTACTTGTATACCGGTGGCGCGCTGATTATCTCCCTGCTGCTGGCAGCCGGATTCACCATTTATGGCGTCGTCAAGTCAGGCAACCAGGCACACTATCTCGACCGTGCCGGCCAGATCGCAACGTTGACCCAGCGTCTGCCCAGCCTTGCGCAACAGGCCGTTCAGGGCAACACTGAGGCATTCAAGGAATTCGACAAGGGGCGGATGGAATTCTCCAAATCCGTCAAAGGCCTGCGCGACGGGGACGACTCCGCGCCGGCATCGCCCGCTGACGCCCAAGTGATTCTGGCAAGAATCTCCGAAGTCTGGGAAAAACTGGAACCGCAAGCCGCGGTAATCGGCAAGAACGAGAAGGTTCTGCTCGATTCGAGCAAGAACATTTACAAGATTGCCAAGCTTTCCGATGACATGCTGGAAATGACCGAACAACTTTCGTCTGCCCTGTTGCATGGCGGCGCCAGTTCCAGAGTGGTTTCGCAAGCCAACCATCTGGTCATGCTGACCCAGCGGATCGCCAAGAATGCCAATGCACTGCAGGCAACCACCAACCCCACGCCAGCAGTCTTTATCCAACTGGAAAAAGACATTACCAGCTTCCGCAATACAGTGGTTTCACTGGAAGACGCCTCCATCGGCGGTAATGCCGGCGGCATACTGGCAGATGTCGGCGACCAGACCGGCGATCTGGTTGAATCGGTTGGTGGCGTCCTGTCCCACACACCAGTACTGGTCAAGTCAAAGGGCGCCGCGATGGCCCTGTTCCAGGAAAGCGACAAGCTGCTGAAGGATGCCAGCGAATTGAGCCGTACCTTTGACACAGCCGGTACGATCTCCTATCTGCTTGCCGGCCTGCTTGCCATGGTGTCGCTCGCCTCCCTCGTGCTGTTGGGCCTGATCAACATCAACGAAACCAAAGCCCGCGCGCGCAAGAGCGAAGAGGAAAACCGCCGCAATCAGGAAGCCATTCTTCGTCTCATGGACGAACTGGGCGAACTGGCGGAAGGCAACCTGACCATCAATGCCAGCGTGACTGAGAACATCACCGGCGCCATCGCCGACTCGATTAACTTCACCGTTGAAGAATTGCGCGGCCTGGTGCGCGGCATCAACAACGCGACGGTTCAGCTGGATTCCGCCGCGCGTGATGCGACGCAGGTTTCCGAACAGCTCAGCTCAGCAGCTCGGCGTCAGGCGGATGAAATTGAAGAAACCTCGCTGGCGGTGGTGGACATCTCCCAGTCGGTGCAGAAGGTGTCGGCCAATGCGGTCGAATCCGCCAACGTTGCTCAGCAATCCCTGTCCGCGGCTGAAAAGGGCCAGCAGGCCGTGCAGAACACCATATCAGGCATGAATTCGCTGCGCGAACAGATTCAGGAAACGTCCAAGCGGATCAAGCGGCTGGGCGAGTCGTCGCAGGAAATTGGCGAAATCGTGGAACTGATCTCAGACATTACCGAACAGACCAACGTTCTGGCACTCAACGCCGCCATCCAGGCCGCTTCGGCGGGTGAAGCCGGCCGCGGATTCTCGGTGGTTGCGGAAGAAGTTCAGCGCCTGGCGGAACGTTCGGCGGAAGCGACCAAGCAGATTTCCGCCATCGTCAAAACCATTCAATCCGATACCCAGGACACGGTGGCCGCCATGGAAATCTCCACGCAAGCGGTGGTGGAAGGCGCCAAGCTGTCTGATGCGGCGGGTCAGACCCTGAACGAAATTGGCCATGTGTCGAAAAAACTGGCCAGCCTGATTGCCGACATTTCCAGCACCACGCAATCCCAGGCGGAAGCGACCGCCAAGGTCGCGGAAACCATGCAGGAAATCCGCAACATTTCGGTGCAAACCAGTGAAGGCACCCAAAAGACGGCTCAGTCTCTGGGCGGCCTGACCAAACTGGCCGATTCGCTGAAGCATTCCGTATCGGGCTTCAAGCTCGCGTAACCCGTTTGAAAAGGAAAACGTGCCATGAGCGCCATGTTGGAATTTGATACCGGACCGCTGAACTGGGTTCGGGGCGACATCGAAGCCGCACTTAAAAGCGCGGTCGACCGCATCCGCGCCTACCAGGCTGATGCCAGCCTGGAAAATGCCTTGCGTCTGGCGCGGGATGAGTCACATCAAGCCACCGGCGCGCTGCGCATGGTGGGGCTGGAAGGAGCGGCCGCGGTCGCTTCCGCGCTCGAGGAAACCCTTACCGCCATGGACAGCCGCACGGTGCAGGCAGACCAGGCAACCGGCACGGTAATCGAAGCGCTGGAATCATTGCTAAAGTGGGTATCCCGCATGGCTGAAGGCCGGGGCGAAGGCGAGCTTGCCTTGTTCCCGGTCTATCGCAAGCTTCGCGAACTGAATGGCGCGGACCATATTTTTGAAGGCGAACTGTTCTATCCCAGCCTGCAAGTCCGCTCTGTTGAATCCGCTTCCCCGGAAATTCCTGCATCTGAACTCACTGCCCTGGTAAAAGCCTCTCGTGCCGGATTCCAGCGCGGCCTGCTTGCATTCCTGCGCGGCGTGCAAGTCGATGCCGGGCTGGCCGCCATGCGCAAATCGCTCTCCCAGATTGAAACCGCCGTTCCCTCTCAGGCTGCCAGGACATTCTGGTGGGCTTGCGTCGGATTTATCGATGCCTTGCAGAACAAGGGGGTCGAACCCGATTTCCACGTCAAGCAACTGCTGGCACGGATTGACCTGCAAATGCGCAGGTTGACGGACGGGTCGCCCCAGGTCGCGGAGCGGCTGATGCGCGATGCCCTGTTTTTCATCGCAAAAAGCAAATCCGTCGGTGATGAAGCACAAGCAGTCCGCTCCGCGTTTGCCCTCGAAAAATATCTGCCCAAACACGCGGCGCTGGACGCTGAACAACTGGCGCGGGTACGCCCCCTGCTGGCCGCCTTGAAGGAAACATTGACCGAAGCCCGGCATCACTGGAGCGCCTTTGCCGAAGGGAATGCCACGGCATTAAATGACTTCCAGACATGCTCAACCCGGCTTAATGCCCAGGCAGGCACGATCGAGGTGCCCTCGCTGGTTCAATTGACCGGCACCCTGAAAGAAGCCGTATCGTCCATCGCGCAACTGAGTGACGAGACACGTGACGCTGTCCGGCTGGAAATTGCCACGACCCTGCTTTTCCTGCAAAACGCCACCAGCAGCGAGGACGTGTTCGATCATGATTTTCCCTCGCGCGCAGAAAGCCAGGTCCGCCGGATCAAGGCTGCGCTGTCAGGGCAAGCAGTTGGCGGCGCCGAGGACCTGCTCGATGAAGGCACACGCAAGGCCTCGGAGCACGCATTGCTGTCCCAGCTGGGTCGCGAAATCAGTTCCAGCCTTCATCAGATGGAAGAAAGCCTCGATACCTTCTTCCGCAATCCCGATGAGCGTGGCGCGCTATCCAACATCGAGGCCCTGACAGCACAGATCCAGGGCGCCTTGTCCATGCTTGAACAGGATGCGGCCTCGCAGCTGCTGGGGTGTGGAATGGATTTGGTGAGCCCTTATCTGGTTGAAGGCAGCCCAAGCAACGAGGAAAAAACAAGAATTGCCGATGCGCTGTCCAGTATCGGGCTGTTCATCGAAGCGCATTGCGCCGGACGCCAGGATGCCGCAAGAATTCTTGCGCCTGCCCGAATCTCCTTCGGCCTGGACGAACCCGAATCCGCCTCGGCAAATCTCATCCCCACCGTGGAAGACGGACTGGCCTCACGCAAGGCGACAGTTGCCGCTTCTTACCTGGACTGGCAAGGCACGGGAGGCGACGATACCAGAAAAAAGTGCCTGGCGGCCCTGACTGAACTGGGCCATGACGCTGACCTGATAGCGGATAGAGCACTGAAATCCGCTGTTGAAAATGCCTTCCGCATGGTCAACGTCGGGAACCCGGATGAAAGTCTGGCGGCCGCGATTGCACACCTGACAGGCCACGACATTGTCTTCCTGCCTGTCGAAATTGCCACCGTCGAGGCATTGGGCCTTGTCGAAGATGATGCCAGCGCAGTGGAATTCAGCGAAGCCGAGACCAGCCCTGACACTACGGTGGATGAACCTGTTTCATCTGTGCCGGACGAACATGTCGTGGCAGAAGTTGACGCGCCTGAATACGCATTTGAATCATTCTCACCAGATCACGCTGCCAGCGAGCATGCCGATTCATCAGAACAGACAGTCGAGGAAGAAACCGCAGCGGTCGACAGCGAACTGCTCGAAATCTTCCTGGAAGAAGCCAACGAAGTATTGCAAACCCTCAACGGCGCTCAGGCTGCGTGCCGTACCCAGGGCGATAACAAGGTAAGCTTGACCGTCATCCGGCGCGCCTTCCACACGCTCAAGGGCAGTGGCCGCATGGTCGGGCTGACCGATTTCGGCGAAGTCGCCTGGGAACTCGAACAATTGATGAACGGTTGGCTTGCCGAGGAAAAGTCCGCAAGCCCAGACCTGCTTGACGTGGTCATGTTGTCGCACGACCATTTTGCCGGCTGGATCGCCCAGTTGCAGGCAAGCGGCCGGGCCAGGGTGGCCTCGGAGGGATTGCTTGCCGCTGTGGCGCGCGTTGCGCAAGGCGAACCCCTTCATATTGAAGCGCCTGTCGAAACCGAGCTTGTTGAAACTGTGCCTGTTGAATCCGGGCCCGTCGATTCCGGGATTGAATCGCTGACGACTGAGACGCCACAAGAAACGCCTGCCGAAAACGAAGCATCCATTCCTGAAGAAACCGCGCAGGAAACCGAACCTGAGCCCATCGAAGTGGACATCCTGGTTGCCGGGGTTCGTCTGTCGCCTGGGCTGTATCAGATATTCAAGGATGAATCTTCCCTCTGGTCGCAGTCCCTGCTCGAGGAACACGACAGGCTGGCATCGTCCGAGGTTCCTCTTGTCAGCGAGTCTGCACGCCGAGGCGTCCACACCCTGGCTGGCATAGCCGGCACCACCGGATTCACCGCACTCTCCGACCTGGCCCACGCCATCGAAATCTATCTCAAGGAACTGGATGACAGGCCCTTGCCACAGAATGCCCGCGCCACCGTGCTGGATGCGCTTTCCCGTTTGGTTGGCATGATCGACAACATTCATGCCGGCGCCGCGCCGCTTCCCGCGGAATCCCTGATCAGGGCATTGGCTGGCTTGCAGCTTGAAGAGTATCTGCCCGGCATTGAAGCCGAGACCGTTGTCGAATTCGTGGAGTCTCCAAGCGTCGAAACGACTGAATCTGTTACGGAACCCCAGGAAACCGTATCAGCGAATCCGGAAAACTCCGCTGAGACGTGCGAAACCTTCGCGCCCTTGCAGGGTGAAACTGATTTGGTGCAGTCCGCCGAGACAGAAGCTGCAAATGACATCAATGAATCCGAACTGGCACCCGCTACCGAACCTGAATCCGAATCCGTTGGCAATACTGGCGCCACTGAATCTGAAGCCGCGCAGGCGGAAACAGAAACCAGCCTTGAAGATCTGATCACCCAGGCAAAGCGCCAGGCCAATACACCTGTCTTTGAACAACGGCAGGTACGGGATGAAATCGATGCGGAACTTTTGCCGATCTTCCTGGAGGAGGCCGAAGGCCTTGTTCCCGCTGCGGCGGAAAGCCTGCGCCGATGGAAGACTCAACCCGGAGATGTTCAAGCACCCTCGGAATTGCGCCGCGTACTGCATACCGTCAAGGGCTCGGCACGCATGGCAGGTTGCATGCGTCTGGGCGAACTGACTCATATCATGGAATCGCGCGTCGTCGCGGTTCTGGAAAGTGGATTGACCGCCGATGCCAGCGTGTTCGATGCGCTGGAAAGCCAGTTTGACCGCATGGCCAATGACGTGGACAGGCTCAGACTGGGCGGGGCTACTACCGAAGTCACCCAGACAGACACCGAAGCCGCAGAAATTGGCGTGGTTCTCCCACCAGAAGAGCCCGGCACCCTGGCATCCGAACCTGCCGCTACGACAACCGCCTCCGCTCAAACAGCGCCCATACCCACTGTGCAGTCGGAAAGCACGGTTCTGCGCGTAAGGTCGGACTGGGTTGACCGCATGGTCAACGAAGCCGGTGAAGTCGCCATCGCGCGTTCGCGCATAGAAAGCGAAATGTTCTCCCTCAAGCGGCAAGTCTCGGAATTGTCCGAAGCGCTGCGCCGCCTCAAGGATCACATGCGCGAAGTTGAAATCCAGGCCGAAGCACAGATGCAGGCAACTTTCCACAGCCATGGCGGAAAAAGCGATTTTGACCCGCTTGAATTTGACCGCTTTAGCCGCTTCCAGGAAGTCACCCGCTTCCTGACGGAAAGCGTGCACGACATTTCCACCGTCCAGCAAAACCTGTCCGTGCAACTGGGCGAAGCCGATGCGGCGTTGATTCAGCAGGCCCGCATGAATCGCGAATTGCAGCAGAACCTGCTGCGTGTCCGCATGGTTCCCCTGCACAGCATTTCGGAACGTCTCTATCGGGTTGTGCGCCAGACCGGGCGCGATCTGAACAAGCGTGCTCAACTGGACATCCGCAACGGCGACCTTGAACTTGACCGCGGCGTGCTCGAAAAAGTTGTCGCGCCTATTGAACACCTGCTGCGTAACGCGGTGGCACATGGACTGGAATCGTCTGAAACACGTGCCGCTTCAGGCAAGCCGGAATTCGGCGAAATTCGCATCGATGCGCGCCAGGAGGGCAACGAAATGGTGCTGATCATCAAGGATGATGGCGCCGGCCTGAACCTGAACCGTATTCGCGAGAAAGCCCATGCGCTCAATCTGCTGAGCGCGGGTGTTGAGCCTTCCGACAGCCAACTGGCGCAGATGATATTCATCCCCGGTTTTTCCACGGCAGAGCAGGTCACCGAAGTTGCCGGACGCGGCGTCGGCATGGACGTGGTCAAGAATGAAATCAGCAGTCTGGGTGGACGAATTGAAATTGATACGGAAATCGGCAAGGGCGTCACATTCAGCATCTATTTGCCGCTCACGCTTGCCGTCACGCAGGCAGTTATCGTGAATGCAAACAGGCATGAGTATGCCTTGCCCGCCACCACGGTGGAACAGGTTCAGGAACTCAAGCCCGATCATCTCGCTGCCGCCATGCAGGCGCGCGCCATCGAATGGCGCGGCAATCGTTACCCCCTGTTCTATCTGCCACACCTGTTGGGGCAAGCGGATGCCGTTCACGAAGTGCAGCGCTTCAACACGGTAGTGCTGATGAAGAGCGGCACATCGCACGCGGCATTGCTGGTGGATGTCGTGGAAGGCGCCCGCGAAATCGTGGTCAAGAATACCGGCCCGCAAGTTGCCCGGTTGACCGGCATTGCCGGCGCAACGGTTCGTGGTGACGGCAAAATCATCCTGATTCTGAACCCCGTGCCGCTGGCTATCCGCGCATTGAACACACCCGTGGATGCGCCCATGCCGGCCCAGATCAAGGTTGAGCCGGTACAGGAAACACCGCAGGCGCCCATGGTGCTGGTCGTGGATGATTCGCTGACCGTGCGCAAAATCACCAGCCGCCTGATGGCCCGAGAAGGATATCGCGTCGACACCGCGAAAGACGGCGTCGATGCGCTGGAGAAGATGCATGACCTGGTTCCGGATGTCGTGCTGCTCGATGTCGAAATGCCGCGCATGGACGGCTTCGAACTGGCGCGCGTAATGCGCAACGATGTCCGGCTCAAATCCGTGCCAATCATCATGATTACCAGCCGCACGGCCGACAAGCACCGCAATCACGCGCTGGAAATCGGCGTCAATACGTATCTGGGCAAGCCTTTCCAGGAAGCCGTACTGCTCGGCCATATCGGCGAACTGTTGGGTGATCGCGCGCTGAAAGCTGAATTGGCGCTGTAATTGACGAATCCTGATTGCCCCGGATTACGCACGTTAACCGGAGCGATTGACATGGGAGAAATCATGAATAAATTCCTAATTACTTCAATTCTTGCTGTTTTCTTGTGTACGCCTGCAGTGCAGGCAGCAGAAGGCAAAGGGGATGTATTCCAGGAAATGGAAGCAGCTGCGGAACGCATCCGGCAGTCTGGTGAGCAGTTCCGGGCCGAACTGAAAAAGGCGCGTGAAGAACGCCTGCGCCTGCAGAAAAAGCAGGAAGCTGAACGCAAGCAGGAAGAAGAACGCGAACGTCAGCAGGCTGAAGAGGATGCGGCAAGACTTGCCGCCATCAAGAGCGCCCAGGAACGCAAGGCGCTCGAACTCGCCCAGGAAAAAGCCCGCAAGGAAATCAGGGTCAAAGCCGAACAGGCTGAGCAGGCCCGCAAATCAGCACTGGAAAATCTTCAGGTCAACGAGCTGGCCGCACACCAGGCAACAATTTCCACTCAGGAAATGACCCGTGAAGAAAGAATGGCGCGTGCGCGCGCAGTGCTAGCCCAGGCCAGGGCCGAGGCCGCGCAGGAAGCGAGGGCATTCGAAGAGACGAAAAAAAGCGAGCAGGACTTGATCATGGAGAAAGCATCCCGTGCACAAGCGGCCCTGCTGCAGATCAGGCAGGACAAATCGCCAAAGGCATTTGATGAATAGTCGTAGCTCTTACACGTTCCGCCCAAAACGGCTTCAAGGCGTGCTCCAGTCCACCAGACCAGTGTAGGCAGTCGCCAGCACGATCAATCCAAACACGATCCGGTACCAGGCAAACACCGTGAAATCGTGCCGCGAAATAAAGCGGATCAGCGCACGCACGGCAATCGCTGCGCTGACAAACGACGCTACGAACCCGGCAACGAACATGGCAACATCTTCACGCGTGAACAAATGCCCGTGCTGATAGAGTTCATACAGTGAAGCAATGCCCAGTGTCGGCACCGCAAGAAAGAATGAAAACTCCGTTGCCGCCTTGCGCGACAGTCCATACAGCAAACCACCGATAATCGTTGCGCCCGAGCGGGAAGTACCGGGAATCAGGGCAAGCGCCTGAATGAAACCCATCACCAGCGCATCTTTCCACGTCATCTTGTCGACTTCGTCGATGTGCTTGCTGTGCGGCATTTTCTCCGCCCAAAGAATGATGACGCCCCCAACGATGAATGCCAGCGCGACCGGTACTGGCGAAAACAGGGTTTCCTTGATTTGCTGGCCGAACAAAAGGCCAAGTATGGCCAAAGGCATAAAAGCCAGAAGCAAATTGATCATAAAACGATTGGCTTCGGGATCGCGGCCCAGACCTTTCGCTACACTGGAAAATCGCAAGCGATAATCCCACACCACCGCAAGGATCGCCCCAAGCTGGATGGCAATTTCAAAAACCTTGCCTTTTTCGTTATTGAAGCCGAGAAGATCACCCACCAGGATGAGATGTCCCGTGCTGGAAATGGGCAGAAACTCGGTCAGGCCTTCCACCATGCCCATGACCAGGGCTTTGAGTATGAGTATGAAATCCATTGGGCATCCATAAATGCAGGATTCATCCCGCATTTATACAAAAAACGCGCGGGATATCCGCGCGTTTTCCATGATAACCGGGTTTTGTTACGTTCGGTCGCCTTCGACTGGCCTTGCGTCAGGTTTGGTATCCGGAGCAACCCCGGTATCGGGTTTTTCCGGAAAGGCCTTTACAAGCTCGCGTTCAATTTCATCCAGCAGCATTTCCATCAGGCCAAAGCCCTTTTCCCTGATCCGCTCGCCGATTGCCTTCGCGCGGTCGGCAGTGCCCGGAGAGGGAATATAGCTTTCGCCTTTTGCCGCGGCACGTGAAGCCTGACGGGCTTCGTTAAGAAAAAATCGCAAATCCTCCGGCGATACCATTTCCCGCATCATCGCTTCAGGTGTGGATCGAGGCTCTTCCGAAGCCTGCGCAAAGCCGGACATCCCCAAAAACAGCATGACACCCAACAGGTATTTCATCGTGAAGTCCCTTTCGCAAAAGGTAGCGAATCTGAGACTTCAATATAGCCTGCAAAGCTCCCGTGATTTTCCCTGATTCAGCATTTTTTACAGCCAAGTCAGGCCATGCCCTGTCAGCGCATGCTCAGCGCCATCCAGAACATCCTGCGCACAAACTCGGCTTTTTGCGCATTTATCTGGCGATCCTGTCCGGCCTGGGCTACGCTTGTAGCGGATTTCTTCTGGCCTTTGCCGGATTGGGTTTTTGGCGCCGGCTGACTCATGCCCACCCGGTCAAATTCCCCCATGGAATAGGCCACAACGCTGTCCATGTCCGCGGCCTGCGCGTTAACATTCAGCCCCCAGGCAAAAACGGCTGCTAGTGAAAGTCTGGCGATTGCATTCATGATGTTCTCCCGGTTATCGCGCCGCACCATGCGGCGTCATCACGATGCAAAGATTAGGCAGTTGGCGGGGGCTTGATTAGCAACCAGGTCCAAACCTGGACGGCAAACCGGAGCGGCCAACCACCTGGGCCAACCTGGTACCCCAACCTGGTTGGTAACGAACCCACTTCAGAAAGCCATAATGGGTTCCGTAGAGTAGGTGAACAGAAAAAGGAGCACCTCGATGTCATACCTGAACAGCAAATGGAAGGATTACCACACCCAGCCGCTGCGTCCGCGCAGCTACTCGAACCAGCGTGAATTCGAGGCCGACTGGGTCAGCGGCATGCGCCGCCGCTACCGGATTTCGCAGGAAGCCCTGGCCGCCATGGCCGCGGTTTCCGTGACCACGGTGCAGAACTGGGAAAACCCGCTGTCGAAGAAAGCCATCGCCAGCCACAACCAGGACCGCTTGCGCGACATCGAGCGCGACCTCTGGATCAAATCCCATGTCACCCTGCTCAATCCCTGCCCGCCTACCATCCGCGCCCTGTACGACCTGATGTGCACCGGCCGTGACGAGAGCGCCCAGGCGCTGGCCGAACACTTCGTCAGCACGGCAACGCACAACGATCCCGAGCGTGCCCGGCTATTACATTGGGCCAGCCTCACCTACAGCATCACCGACCCGGCTTCGCACAAGGCGCGCCTGTACCAGCAGGAAGCCCTGCAGGCCATTGGCGAAGGTGATGGCCGCCTGGCCGCCGCCATCGAAAACGAAATCCTCGGCTACCAGTTCGAAATGCTGATGCAGGCTCAGCCCCAATCAACCCAGTCCAGCTCCGACCGCATCCAGCAGGCGCGCGACCTGATGCAGGCCTGCGAACGGCTGCATGTGCGCGACCAGCAGCCCGCTTACCTGTGGAACGCACTGGAAGTTGCCTGCCGCGCCCAGTTGCCCGAGAAGGAACTGTTCCGGCTGACCGGGCAACTTACCGACCTGCTGGGAGCAGACGTCGTGCAGCGGCGCATCGAATCGGAGGCCCCGTTCATGGCCGCGCGCATCGTCTTCAAAACCGGCAAGGCCCACTGAGGAGACAGCCATGAAACAGCTCCTCACCGCCGCACTGGTTCTGGCCAGTCTCCTGTCTGCGCAGGCAGTCAAGGCAGACGAATGTCAGCCAGTCTCTACCGCACAACCGGAAACCGCCGCCCCCGCCCCCGAGCCCATCGTCATCAGCTGGGACCGCGTGGGTGGAAAAGAAAGATGGTGGGTTTAATACTGCCAACAGCAAAAAAGCCGGGGCAACCCGGCTTTTTTCATCTCCAACCCCAATGAACGGCTTCACTGCCCCTTGATAAAGGGGGGTCGGGGAGATTTGTCATGATGCCAAGGGCGATGAGTTTAGGCTACCTCGACACACCCACCACAAAATCCCCCGGCTCGCGTTGCGAGCCACCCCCTTTATCAAGGGGGTAAAAGGCAACGGGCCTCACGTTCCACAAAACGTCCGGAACTCCGCCATGAATTCGCCAGATGCCGGCTCAGTGTAGCGGGCCAGCGCCAGGTCTTCATCAAAGGGCTTTTGCAAGGCTTTCAGCAAAGCTTCAAACGGCGCCAGATCGCCTTTGTCCGACGCAGCGGCCAGCGCTTCTTCCACGCGGTGGTTGCGCGGAATCAGCCAGGGGTTCACTTTGCGCATGCGCGTGGCCCGCGCTTTATCTGCATTGGGCTTGCCGGCATTCTCGCCAAAATCTTCAACAGCGCAGCGTTCGCGCCAGTGCTTCAGCCAGCCATCCAGTCCCGGCTGCCCAGCAAATAGCGCGCGCAGCGGCGCCTCGTTGCCCTCCGCCGCATCCGCCAGCCGCCGCCAGGCCAGGGTGAAATCCACCTGTTGCGCATGCAGCAGATCCAGCCAGCTTTCACCCAGTGCCGCATCCGCACGGTTGTCTTCTTCACGCTGTCCACCCAACCCCAGCTTGGCGCGCAGTCCGGATAGCCAGTGCGCATGAAAGCGCAGCGGAAAATCATCCAGCACCCCCGTCGCCAGCTCGATTGCCTCGCCCTCATTGTCTGCAATCAGCGGCAGCAAGGCCTCGGCCAATCTCGCCAGGTTCCAGCGCGCGATGTGCGGTTGCGCCTCGTAAGCGTAGCGCCCGCCTTCGTCGATGGAACTGAACACGGCGCGCGGATCGTAGGCTTCCATGAAAGCACAGGGGCCGAAGTCGATGGTCTCGCCGGATATGGCCATGTTGTCGGTATTCATCACGCCGTGGATGAAACCCACGTGCATCCACTGCGCGATCAGCGCCGCCTGCCGTTCCGCAACGGCACGCAAAAATGCCAGGTAGCGGTCTTCTGTCTCCGTCACCTCCGGGTAATGGCGGGCGATGGCGTAATCAGCCAACTGCCGCACCTGCTCTGGCGTGCCATGCGCCGCAAAGTACTGAAAGGTGCCCACACGCAAATGACTCGCCGCGATGCGCGTCAGAATCGCGCCGGGCAGCGTGCGTTCGCGAAACACCGGCTCACCGGTCGAGACAACTGCCAGCGCACGGGTAGCGGGAATGCCCAGCGCATGCATCGCCTCGCCGATCAGCACCTCGCGCAGCATCGGCCCCACCGCCGCCTTGCCGTCGCCCCGACGGGAAAACGGCGTGCGACCCGAGCCTTTCAGGGCAATGTCCCGGCGCTTGCCATTTCGATCGATCACCTCGCCGATCAACAACGCGCGTCCATCCCCCAACTGCGGGTTGAACTGCCCGAACTGATGCCCCGCATACGCCTGTGCAATCGGCTGCGCGCCTGCTGGTAATTCGTTGCCGGAAAACATCGCCGCCAGCGAAGCGTCATCCTGGCCGGCAAGACCCAGTTGCAATTCATCAGACAACCCTCGGTTGAAGAACAACAACACCGGCTCACGCACCGTCGCAGGCTGGCAAGGCTCATAAAAGCCTGGCAGATCGCGGGCATAGGTGTTGTCAAAAGGGATGGCGCGTTTTGGCATGGCGGGTTCACGTTACAGGGAAATGCAAAGTGCCTGACTGGCAAGAAAGAGTTTAGGCCGACCGTGGGCAAATTCCACCCTGCCGCGATCAGGGAATTGCATTCTGATTCAGGTCGCAATTGCCTGAATGACATGCAAATCAGATTTCTTGAAACCTATATTGCAAGTAGGGAGGTGGGTTTTTACAGACTATGTATTTTGTGAAAGGAAAGAGAGATGAGACGTTTTAATGTGATTATGCTGGCAGCAGCGCTTTTAATGCCCTTGAGTGCCAGCTTTGCCCAGGAATTCCCAAGCGCCCCTCCCAACATTAAAGAAATGGAGGCAAAAGGCTTGCCTCGTGTAAGCACGGAGGAACTGAAGGGATTCTTCCCGAGTGTGATTGACCTGAGGGGCCCAACTGGCAGACATATCGTCATCCACAATGCAGACGGCACCTGTATCAGTAAAGTCGGCAAGCGCGGGGTTGGGGAAGACACCTCGGGGACATGGTTTATCAATGAAAAAAACAATACCTTGTGCAGGAATATGCCCAGAAGAGGAAGAGGCGTAATTGCAAGGGGTGGAGTTGAGGAGCATTGTTTTGCCATATACCGCGCCGCGGATGGCCTCCACTTTTTCGAGTACGATGTTAAAGATGGGTTTTATGCCCACACATGGCGGAAAGCGGCCGAGCAATGATGGTTTGAATCTTTTCCTATTAAATGGGCTGCACCTGCAGCCCATATTTCATTGGGTCGACCAGTTCGGGCATTCCACTCGCCCGGTTCAACGCCCCCACCGCCATTGATCCACCTGGCGCTTCAACTCCCGCTCTTCCTCTTCAATCGTATCCGCAGTGGAATCGGGCGGACAGCCTTCTGGCGGAGGGGGGCGGTGGCCGGGCGGCGTGTAGCTGGGCGGCGAAGAACCGTTCCACGCATATGGGTTTTTGAAAGCTTCGGGCTCCGGCAGACAGTCCAGTTTGTAGCTGGGCGGCCACCCCGTCTCGTACGGTAAAAACGAAATGGTCTGCTCAAAAACCAGCGGCTTTCCCGTTGGCGTCGGCGGCAACGGCGGCATATTCTGAATCGCCTTCCAGGCCAGCTTCGACGCCAGCTCCGAGGTCGACCAAAGCTCTTCCACCCTGGCAATCTTTCCGTCAGGCGCGATCTCGATGCGAAACCGGACCACCCCCTGGCCCGGCCCCTCGACCGCCGTGCCCATCATGCTTCGCACCTGCTGCCCCCAGTTGTACCGGTAACGCTTGCTGTTCTTGAGCGTGTAGGTCGACGCGATTTTCCATTCCTCCGCAGTCGGCGCGAGCGGCGCCGCCATGGACGCCAGCACTTTCTCTGGCGTGGGAGGGGGCGGAGTGTCAGGTACTGAACGTGGTTTGGCCGGCTCCGGAGGCGCCTTCTTCCAGGGCTTGGGTGGCGGAGGCTTCACCACAATGTCCGGCTTGACTTCGAGGCGAACCTGAATGGGCTCTTTTTCCGGTGGCTTCGGCTTGCCCCACCATGGCCCCATCAAGCTGGCGTGAAAAGCCAGCGACAACAAAATCGCCGCGAGAAAGCCAATCCGGAACCGGGGCACCAAGCCTTCCCTCAAAGTCGTCACCTGATCGTTTGAATGCGCCGAGTTTTTCCTTGTGCGGGTCTCAGCAAAGAATATCTGTCTGCATTTCAAGCAGACAGACCGGGGCAGGCAGTATACAAACTCCCGCTTTGGCCGAATGTAGCGGAAAAGTACCAGGCACATTGTTGATGGGAAACTCATGAACTTGAATTTCCCATCAACCACCCTGGCGTGATAGCGGCGTGCGCCCAGAACCCTTCAGCGCAATTTCACGACGCCAGCGTTGCCATCAATGACCTCGCCAATCAGCGGCGCGCGCGCAGGCTGGCAAGGTTCATAGAAATCTTGTAGGTCGCGGGCGTAGAAGTTGTCGAAGGGGATGGCGGTATTCGGTATCGGCTGGTCCACGTTTCAGGGACGAGTGGGGCATTTGGCTGACACGAAGGAATTTAAGGCTGAACGTGCGCAAATTCCACCCTGCAAGCATTAGGGGAAACGATGTTTGATCCGTCATGCCCGCAAGCCGCTTCCGACTGCCCACGACTAGTTCCCTTGCACCACCCCGAACCTTGGTGCCAGAATCCACAAAAACCTATACCAATAAGAGAGATTAGCTTGTTACATGCCCCTTTGGTTCCGACCAGTTTTTGCCTTGAGGAGGCTAGCTAAAATCGCGTACTCGAGTAACTCGAGCCGGATTGTTTAAATTTAGTTTTTCTCCTATTCCCCTAAGTAGAGGTGCCAGATGTTGCAAACAGAAAAAATAGAAAAAATCTTGGATTGGCAACTATCCTGGATTTCTGCTGCTGATTCAAGGCTAACCTTAGTGTTACCACTTTCCACTGCGATGCTCGGAGCCCTCTCAGCGTTTGCACCCAAACCGGCAGCATGGACACTAGAATCAGGGATACCTGCTGCATTTGCGATTTTCTTTTTGTGCCTGAGCATTTTATTTTCAGGGTTTGCCACTTTCCCAAGGACAACGGGCACAAAAGGGTCGGTTATATTCTTCGGGGGTATCGCATCGCATGACCTCGATCAATATGAGTCAAACATCAACTCAATTGATGAGGGAGGATATGCAGCCGATCTTATTAAACAGTGCCATGTCAACGCATTAATAGCATCCACTAAATTCAACTGGGTAAAGCGAGGAATGGTTTGCTTGCTCTTGTCCACCATTCCCTGGACATTGGCAATTTATAACTTTTTTGGAAGCTGAATATATGGCCCTAGGGGATGATCTTCTTGGGGATGTACAAACAATCATCAACACGCCGTGGGATAAACGGGATGGTAGAAAAGTCCCCGAAACAGAGGAGGTTGCCCTAGCTGGTGGAGCTGTTGAGATTGAAGCAGCCTTTCTTTACGCAGACTTGGCTGATTCGTCCAAGATGGCGAAGGAGCTTGATCGACGTGTTGCGGCAAAAATCATCAAATCATTTCTTTATTGCTCTTCAAAGATCATTAATGCTCGTGGTGGAAAGATTGTTAGCTTTGACGGGGATCGAGTTATGGGGGTTTTTTACGGCGACTCAAAAAACTCATCTGCCGCGAAGTGTGCCCTCCAAATAAAGTGGGCGGTCGATGAGATAAGAACTAAATTCGAGTCGAGCTATGAAAGTGTTAGAGATGCGAGCTTTAGTATCCGGCATGGTGTTGGTGTGGATACAGGCACAGTATTGGCTGTACGCGGTGGCGTTCGAGGGTCAAATGATCTTATATGGATAGGACGAGCTCCAAACCTCGCTGCAAAAATGAGTGATTTACGGGAACACCCATACAGCACATTTGTCACTGCGACTGTCTTTAACAACCTAAACGATGAATCGAAGTATGGAGGAGAAGATAAGAAGCTGATGTGGGAACGTCGTTCTTGGACGTTTTTGGGTGACGCCATTCAAGTTTATCGCTCCTCTTGGTGGTGGAAGCCATAGAAAGTTACTGGTCATTCGAGTAGGTATCACTTCCTGGAATTTCTTGGCCTCGAGGTCGAACCGAGATGTGATTTCGCTGTCTACTTTCCCTACAAAAAGCTGCACAAACAGCCGCTATCAATCAGTCCTGACGTTACTGGATTCAACCCTTCCGATAGACCTCAGCCCCCTGCTTCACAAACTCCACCGACTTCACTTCCATCCCCTTCTCCAGCGCTTCGTTTTCGCTGATGCCCTGCTTCGCGGCGAAGTCGCGCACGTCCTGGGTGATCTTCATGGAGCAGAAGTGGGGGCCGCACATGGAGCAGAAGTGGGCGACCTTGGCGGATTCCTTGGGCAGGGTTTCGTCGTGGAAGCTCTTGGCTTTGTCGGGGTCGAGGCCGAGGTTGAACTGGTCGGCCCAGCGGAATTCGAAGCGGGCCTTTGAAAGCGCATTGTCGCGGATCTGCGCACCGGGGTGGCCCTTGGCGAGGTCGGCGGCGTGGGCGGCCAGCTTGTAGGTGATGATGCCTTCCTTGACGTCGTTCTTGTCCGGCAGACCCAAGTGTTCCTTGGGCGTGACGTAGCAGAGCATGGCGGTGCCATACCAGCCGATCATCGCGGCGCCGATGCCGCTCGTGATGTGGTCGTAGCCGGGGGCGATGTCGGTGGTGAGCGGGCCGAGGGTGTAGAACGGTGCCTCGTCGCACCACTCCAGCTCCTTGTCCATGTTCTCCTTGATGAGCTGCATGGGCACGTGGCCGGGGCCTTCGATCATGACCTGGCAGTCGTGCTTCCAGGCGATCTGGGTGAGTTCGCCGAGGGTCTTCAGCTCGGCCAGCTGGGCTTCGTCGTTGGCGTCGTAGATCGAGCCGGGGCGCAGGCCGTCGCCGAGGCTGAAGCCGACGTCGTAGGCCTTCATGATCTCGCAGATGTCCTCGAAGTGGATGTAGAGGAAGCTCTCCTTGTGGTGGGCCAGGCACCACTTGGCCATGATCGAGCCGCCGCGAGACACGATGCCGGTCATGCGCTCGGCGGTCATGGGGATGTAGCGCAGCAGCACGCCGGCGTGGATGGTGAAGTAGTCGACGCCTTGCTCGGCCTGTTCGATGAGGGTGTCGCGGAACATCTCCCAAGTCAGTTCCTCGGCCTTGCCGTCGACTTTTTCCAGCGCCTGATAGATCGGCACCGTCCCGATTGGAACCGGCGAGTTGCGGATGATCCACTCGCGGGTTTCGTGGATGTTCTTGCCGGTGGACAGGTCCATGACCGTGTCGCCGCCCCAGCGGATCGCCCAGGTCATCTTGTCGACTTCCTCGTTGATGGAGGAGCCGAGCGCGGAGTTGCCGATGTTGGCGTTGATCTTCACCAGGAAGTTGCGGCCGATGATCATCGGCTCGGATTCGGGGTGGTTGATGTTGGCGGGGATGATGGCGCGGCCGCGGGCGACTTCCTCGCGCACGAACTCGGGGGTGATTTCCTCGCGCAGCGCGGCGCCGAAGTGCTGGCCCGGATGCTGGCGGCCGAGCAGTTTGGCCAGACGTTCGCCTTGCGGGCCGCTGGTGCGCAGCGACTCGATGTATTCGCGGCGGCGCAGGTTTTCCCGGATGGCGATGAATTCCATCTCGGGGGTGACGATGCCCTGACGCGCGTAGTGCATCTGGGTGACGTTCTTTCCGGGCAAAGCGCGGCGCGGATGGCGATGCAGACCGGGGAAGCGCAGACGCGACAGATCGGCCATGTCGGCGCGCTGGCGACCGTATTCGGAAGTGAGGCCGGCGAGCTGTTCGGTGTCGCCGCGCTCTTCGATCCACTTCGCGCGCAGGGCGGGCAGGCCCTGGCGGATGTCGATCTTCACCTTCGGGTCGGAGTAGGGGCCGGAGCAGTCGTAGACGAAGATCGGCGGGTTTTTCTCCCCACCCATGCCGGTCGGCGTGTCGTCCTGGCTGATCTCGCGCATCGGCACCTGAATGTCCGGGCGCGAGCCTTCGACGTAGATCTTGCGCGAATTGGGCAGCGGCTGGATGGCGGCTTCGTCGACGTGGGCGGCGGAAGCTAAAAATTCGGGGTTGGCGTTCATGGTGCACTCCAGAGAAAAATCAGGGAGCGCGGAGGGGTGAGTCCAACGCTTCCCTACGCCGGTATGAGCCGGATCAGGTTCCAAGGGTATATCTCACCGGCCGGACATTGCCCGGCCAGACCCCTAGCGGTTACCCGCAAGGTAGCGGATTTGTGGAATAATTGCAAGGCAATCCCCTCTTTAACTTATTGATATTCAACCAAAACCGGGAACAATCATGGACATCGAACAAGCCCGTTTCAACATGGTGGAACAGCAGGTCCGGCCCTGGGAGGTCCTTGACCAGACCGTGCTCGACCTGTTGTTCAAGGTCCGGCGTGAGGAGTTTGTGCCCGCTCCATATCGTTCGCTGGCGTTCATCGACATGGAAATTCCGCTGGGTCATGACGAATCCATGTGGGCCCCCAAACTGGAAGCTCGCGCGCTGCAAGCGCTGCAACTGAAAAAAACCGACAAGGTGCTGGAAATCGGTACCGGCAGCGGCTATCTTACCGCCCTGCTGGCCTCGCTTGCGGGACAGGTGCACAGTGTGGAAATCCACCCCGATTTGCTGAGCGAGGCGGAATCCCGGCTGAAGGCCCATGGTTTTAACAACATCACTCTTGAAACCGGCGACGCCAGCCAGGGCTGGGAAAAACATGCACCCTACGATGCGATCATTGTTACCGGCTCGTTGCCGGTCATGCCCGCCAACCTGCCCGCCCAGCTTGCGCCCGGCGGCCGCCTGTTTGCCATTACCGGCGACGATCCCGTGATGGAAGCGCAACTCGTTACCTGCGTGTCGCATGGCGTATTCCGGACGGAGAGCCTGTTCGAAACCAGCCTCAAACCACTGGTCAATGCACCGCAGCCGGAACGATTCGTCTTTTGATGCGTCATCCTTGAATGCGTCATTACACCGTACACGAACTCAGGAAAAGACTCGATCAGGATAATCCCCCGGTCTTGCTGGATGTGCGTGAAGAATGGGAAATGGCGCGTTGCCAGCTTCCGGGCAGCACGTGGATTCCCATGGGCCAGATCATGGCCAGGGCATCGGAATTAAACAAAAACACGGAAACGGTCGTTATCTGTCACCATGGAATACGGTCCTGGCAGGTTGCAAAGTTTCTGGAACGGGAAGGGTTTGGAGACGTAATCAACCTTACGGGCGGAATCGATGCCTGGGCGAAGGAAATCGACCCGGCCATGCCAATTTATTAGGGAATTTTGTAATGAAACCAAAGCTTTTGACATTCATGCTCGCCGCGACATTCGGCATGCCCGCGTTTGCGGAAAACCTGACCGAGGTGTACCGCGCAGCCCTGGCCTATGACGCGCCCTATGCCGCAGCCCAGGCCAGCTACCAGGCCGCTCGGGAAAAGCTGCCGCAGGCGCGTGCCGGTTTGCTGCCCAACGCCAGCCTCAATGCCAACGGGCGTTATAACGATGTTGAAACTTCCATCCCCAGCAGCGCGGATTTCAACTCGCACGGCTGGAGCGTATCCGCAGCCCAACCCATTTATCGCGGCCAGAATCTGGTGGCCTATGACCAGGCCAAGGTTTCCGTTCTGCTGGCGGAAAACCAGTTCAAGACTGCCGGGCAGGATTTGATTCTGCGTACCGCACGCGCCTACTTTGATGTACTGCTGGCGCAGGACAGTTTGTCATTCATTGGTGCGCAGAAGGCCGCCATCACCGAACAGCTCGCCTCGGCCAAACGCAATTTTGAAGTGGGCACCGCTACCATTACCGACACGCACGAAGCGCAGGCCCGGTTTGATCTGGCCACCGCGCAGGAAATTGCCGCGCAAAATGATTTGGAAGTCAAACGCCGTGCCCTGCATACCCTGACCGGCAAGCCGATCGAAAAACTGGCGCCGCTGGCGGCGAAGCCTATGTTGGCAAGCCCCGCGCCACAGAACATGGATGACTGGGTCAGCCGCTCGCAAAGCGACAACCTGCAGGTGCTCATTCGCCAGCAGGCCCGCCAGATCGCGGACAAGGAAATCGACCGTGCCCGGGCGGGTCATCATCCCACCCTGGATCTGACCGCGAGTTACAACGACAACTACAACCAGAATTTTGGCGCCGGGCAAATCGACAGTAGGTCGACCGTGTTGGGGCTTGAGTTTGCACTGCCGATTTATCAGGGCGGGCTGACCTCCTCGCAAGTACGCGAAGCGGTTGCCAACAAGGAAAAAGCCCGCCAGGAACTGGAAGACGCCCTGCGCAACGCCGCGCTGCAAACGCGTCAGGCTTATCTCAATGTCACCAGCACCGAAGCACAGGTGAAAGCGCTGGAAGCCGCGCTCTCTTCAAGCGAGAAATCCCTCGAATCAACTCAACTGGGATTGCAGGTCGGCGTGCGTACCAATGTGGATGTGCTGAATGCCCAGCAGCAGGTGTTTTCCGCCAAGAAAGATTTGGCGGCCGCGCGTTACAACTTTCTCCTGTCCGTGCTGAATCTGAAAGCTGCCGCGGGTTCGCTGTCCGCCACCGATCTGGAAGAAATAGACCGGCTGCTGGCCGGCATGCCAGCCGCACCCGCGAAAACTTCGACGGCGCCTGAAAACTCAGCCATGCGCTATGCCCTGTCACTCCGCAATCCGATGCAGCCTGCCAACGAGGCGGCCGCACCCGTGGCACCGGCCACCGTCAATCAGCCGTTGCAACTGCGCAGCGAGCTCACACTGGCCTCACGCAACTAAGGAGCGCAAAGCAGTTCGCAGACTTTCGCCGCCGCGCCCTTGTGGGAGGCGGCGAAATTCTTTCCGGCTTCGCCCATGCGTTGCCGCGCAATTTCATCCTGCATCAACCGGATCGCCTGAACAGCCCAGCCTGCCGCATCGTCAACTCGCAAGGCCGCGCCCTGTGCGATGGCGTCATCCGCCGCCTGCTTGAAGTTCTCGGTGTGCAACCCCAGAATCACCGGGCAACCCATCGCGCAGGCTTCAATCAGATTTTGTCCGCCGTATGGCAATAAACTGCCGCCAATCAAAGCGCAATCCGCCGTTGCGTAGTAGGCAAACATTTCGCCCAGACTGTCGCCCAGCCAGACGCGGGTCGACACGCGCACCGGTTCATTCTCACTGCGCCGCTGCACATTGAGTCCGAGGTTTTTTGCCAGCGCCGCAACTTCATCAAACCGCTGCGGATGACGCGGCACCAGCATCAGCAACGCATTTTCCGGCGCGGATTTTCGGAAAGCGTCCAGAACGAGTTTCTCTTCGCCATCGCGTGTGCTGGCTGCCAGCCAGACCGGGCGGTTGCCAATCCGCTCGCGAAAAGTCCTGCCCAGTTCGAGTAATCCTGCCGGCGGATCGACGTCGAATTTCAGGTTGCCCGTGACGCCAACCTTGCGGGCACCCAGCTCAGTCAGACGATCGGCATCCGCTTGTGTTTGCGCCGCAATCGCTTCGAAGCCGCCGAGTGTTTCACGAGTGAGCGTAGCCAGCTTGTGATAGCCGCGAGCGGATTTTTCGGACATGCGCGCGTTGACCAGAAACAGTTTCACACCTGCCCTGCCGCATTCGCGCACGAGATTCGGCCACAACTCGGTTTCCATGATCACGCCTGTTGCGGGTTGAATCTGCCTCAGGAAACGGCGAATGGCGGAAGCAAAATCGTAGGGCAGGTAACGTACGGTTACCCTGCCGCCGAACAACTGTTCCAGCGTTGCCCGGCCCGCGGGTGTCATGCAGGTCATCAGCACTGTTTGGGCAGGCGATTGAGCGAGAAATTTTTCAACCAGCGGCGCGGCGGCGCGCGCCTCGCCAACGGAAACCGCATGAATCCAGACCGCGTGTTTTGAAGCCTGTCCAAAAAAGCCGAAACGCTCGCCCACATGCTGCCAGTATCCGCGCTCTTTCAGGCCGCGCAGCAACAGGCGCAGGGGAATGAATGGCAGTGCCAGCCACAGCAGGAATTGATAGAGCGCTCGTTGGATAAAAAGCAGCATCCGCGCATTTTACGAGGATGTACGGCTGCCTGCTAAAATCCGGCTAACCCTGGAGGAGACAAATGAAGGTTCTGCTTACCGGCGCGGCCGGATTCATCGGCATGCATGTCGCCAAACTGCTGCTTGAACGCGGCGACGAAGTCGTCGGCGTTGACATCCTCAACGACTACTACAACCCTGAGTTGAAACTGGCCCGGCTGGAACAGCTCAAGCCCTATGCCAGGTTCAAGTTCCACAAGATCGACATCGCCGACCGCATGGCGATGGAAGACCTGTTCGCCGCCGAGCACTTCCAGCGCGTGATCAATCTGGCCGCGCAGGCCGGCGTGCGTTATTCGTTGAAAAACCCGCATGCCTATGTGCAGTCGAACATCGTCGGCTTCGCAAATTTGCTCGAGGGCTGCCGGCACAACAAGGTGGAGCATTTCGTCTACGCCAGTTCGTCGAGCGTGTACGGCGCCAATACAAAAATTCCGTTTACCGTGCATGACCCGGTCAACCACCCGGTCAGCCTGTACGCCGCGAGCAAGAAGGCCAATGAACTGATGGCGCACACCTACTCGCACCTGTATGGCCTGCCCACTACCGGCCTGCGCTACTTCACCGTGTACGGCCCTTGGGGCCGCCCCGACATGTCGCCCTGGCTGTTCACCTCCGCCATCCTCGAAGGCCGCGCCATCGATGTGTTCAACCACGGCGACATGATGCGCGACTTCACCTACGTCGACGACATCGCCGACGGCACGGTGCGCGTGCTGGACCGCATCCCCCAGCCGAATCCAAACTTCGACCACGATCACCCCGATCCCGCCAGCAGCCACGCGCCCTACAAAATCTACAACATCGGCAACCACACGCCGGTTCAGTTGATGGACTTCATCGGCACGATTGAAAAGGCGCTGGGACAGGAAGCGAAAAAGAATTTCCTGCCCATGCAGGATGGTGACGTGAAAGTGACCTACGCCGATGTGGCTGACTTGACCCGCGACACCGGCTTCAAGCCGGATACGTCACTTGAATACGGGATTGGCGAGTGGGTGAAATGGTACCGGGGGTATACCGGTATATAAAAAACTACGGCGAGCATTTCGCTCGCCGTAGACCTGTCAAAAATTACTTCTTGCTAGGTTTTGACGAGGAAGGGGTTTTCACCCTCTCAGTCTCGGTAATTCTAGGATGAGCTTTTGTAAACCTTTCGGTCACAAAACGTCCTGTCTCAGAACTCCGATGCACCGTCTTATTCTTGATGCTAGCCATAATTCAATTCCTTGTTGGCCAAGTAAATCACAAGAGAAACCAAAGCAGTTTGCTCAACAAGATTGCATTAGTTAATTTGCTAACTTAACATTGTCGTGCTTCACAAAAGCCCGCTAAGGGTTTTCGGCCCCAAGTAGTAAGAGCTATTTGGGGCCTATCTCCACCTCCAGCCGCACCACTAAATATGGTGTTGCACATCTGCTGTTGCAACAAATTCTAGTAGCGCTCTAAATTCCGTCAAGGGATAACTTTATGGATAAACTGTGCATTCAATGCGAATCAAAGCTTCGCGCTCCGTCCCCCATCCCCCGCCAGTATCTGCCCGTTGATGAAGGGGCGTCCTCGATGAAGAAGCGCACGGCATGGGCGATGTCGGACGGGTCGCCCGCGCGCTTGATCATGAATAATCGGGGACAGCCCCCGGTTACGCCGCCTTCAAATCCAGTAACGCCTCCGGATGCACAATCGCAACACGCAACAGTGTTTGCGCCGCGCCGGTGGGTTTGCGGCGGCCTTGCTCCCAGTCTTGCAGCGTGCGGGTGGATACGCCCATCAAGCTGGCCAGTTCGGCCTGCGACATGCCGAGCCGGCTACGTGCCTCGGCGATGGGTGATAGCGCAACCTGTGTCTTCCGGGCAGCCTTGCCTGCCTTCATCTGACGGACAGATTTCAGCAAATCCTTCTGGAACTGCTCCATTTCCTTATCCATGTTCAATAGCCTCTCGCAGTTGTTTCAGGAATGACGCGGGCAGGTTGTCGAATTTTGCTTTCGCATACACCATCAGCAGCCATATCTCGCCGTGTTCCAAGCGGTTGAAATAAATCACCCGTGACCGCCACGTTTGCCCATGCCGGGGCGCGACCATCGAACTTTGCGGCATCCGCCCGATCCCGGAATGACGTCGCCCGCCTCTGGATTCGCGGCAAGCCAGTTGATGAATTCAATACGCTCGGTATCCGTCCAGACCTGGGATGCGGCACGCACGAATACTTCAGTTTCGATGACCGTGTACATTAAATAAATATACGGCATTGCCGTATGGCTGGCAACTGTGCCGCCGGAATACCGGAGAGAGAAGCATCAGGCCTGGAAACCGGGTTACGCAACATCACGCCCCCTCAGCTGTTTTCAGTCAGAGCTTGGCGCTCCGCCCCCCATCCACCGCCAGTATCTGCCCGCTGACAAACGGCGCATCCTCGATGAAAAAACGCACGGCATGGGCGATGTCGGACGGGTCGCCGGCGCGCTTGAGCATGGTGTGGGAAACGATGCGCTGGCGCGAGACTTCGTCGAAATGCGGGTTGTCTTCCGGCCACATGATCGGCCCTGGTGCGACGCCGTTGACGCGTACTTCCGGCGCGAGTTCGCGCGCGAGGGATTTGGTCAGGCCGACCAGTCCTGCCTTGGCCACTGAATACACCAGGTAATTTTTCATCGGCCGGTCTGCATGGATGTCGGTAATGTTGACGATGCAGCCATGACGCCGCTTGAGTTCATTTGCCGCGGCCTGCGACAGAAAAATGGGCGCCTTGAGGTTGGTGCCCATCAGGTCCACCCAATCCTTTTCCGTAATGCTGCCCACCGTCGTGGGATAGAAGCTCGATGCATTGTTGACCAGCGCATCCAGCCCGCCGAAGGTGGCGATGGTCTGTGAGATCAGGCTGGGCAGCACAGCGATATCGAGCAGGTCGGCTTGAATCAGCGCGACCGAATTTTCCCGGATGGCATTGAGTTCATCCTGCAGGGCACGCGCTTCGGTGGCCGAGCTGCGGTAATGAATCATCAGATTGGCGCCGGTGCCGTGCATCATGCGTGCAATCGCCGCGCCCACGCGTCTGGAACCGCCGGTAATGAGGATGGTTTTGGCAGACATGCCGTTTTCCTGTTGTATGCTTTCGGACGATTATCCAACAAAACCCGTCCCGATGTCCCTCCCGCTACCAAGCCCGGAACAACTGCACGCCAGCGAACGGCTCGTTCAACATATCCAGTCGGAAATTGAAAACAGCGGCGGCTGGATTCCGTTTGCGCGTTACATGGAGCTGGCGCTCTACACGCCGGGACTGGGGTACTACAGCGGCGGATCGGCCAAGTTTGGCGCGGGAGGCGATTTCGTCACGGCACCGCAGATTTCCCCATTGTTTGGCCGCGTGCTGGCACAACAGTTTGCCGAGGCGCTGAAACAGACCGGCGGCGGGATTCTGGAACTGGGCGCGGGCACGGGATTGCTGGCTGCGCAGATACTGAGTGAGTTTCGCACGTTGGAGGTGAAAGCGCCCTACTCGATTCTGGAAGTCAGTGCGGAGTTAAGGGCGAGACAGCAGGAAACGTTGAAATCAATCACGTCCAGTCAGCCCGTCTGGCTGGATACCCTGCCGGAGAAATTCACCGGCTTGATTTTCGGCAACGAAGTGCTGGATGCCTTACCCGTTCATCTCGTTCACTGGACGAGAAATGGCCCGCTGGAAAGAGGGGTGGCCATTCATGCAAGCGGTTTTACGTGGGAAGACAGGCTCGTAACCGATCCGCTGCTTCTTGAAAAAGCCCGCGACCTCAACCTCCCCGATAGCTATGTCAGCGAGATCAATCTCGCCGCGCCCGCGCTGGTCAAAAGTCTTGCTGAACGGCTTGAAAACGGATTGCTGCTTTTCATTGATTATGGTTTTGGCCGGAGTGCGTACTACCATCCACAACGCCACATGGGTACGCTGCGGGCGCATTACCGCCACCATGCGCTGGATGATCCGTTTCATCTGCCGGGACTGTGCGATTTGACCGCGCATGTCGATTTCACCGCCGTGGCCGATGCCGGACTTGATTCAGGACTGGCGATTTGCGGCTACACCACGCAGGCCAATTTTTTGATGGCGGGGGGCATCACCCGGATGCTGGCCGAAACGCCACCTGATTCTGCCGCGAATTACCTGCCGCTTTCCACCGGCGTGCAGAAACTGCTGTCGCCTGCAGAGATGGGCGAGTTGTTCAAGGTGATTGGAATGTGCAAAAGCACAGCATGCCCGAGCGGGTTTTCATTGGGTGACCAGCGTCACCGGTTGTAGGTGCCAGGGATCCCTGAATCCTGATCCCGTCAGCTCAACTGGCCGTGGCAGTGCTTGTATTTCTTGCCGCTGCCGCAAGGGCAGGGATCATTGCGTCCAACCTTGGGCATGTCCCGCGTGAAGGGCTGCGCGGGTGCCGCTTCGCCTTCGGGCTGATCGGTGCCCGCAAGCGCCTCGTCGAAGTCGGCGTGGTGATATTGCACGTTTGATACATCCGGGTGCTGCTCTTCAACTGCCTGCACGTCCTGTTCGGTGCGCACCTGCACGGTGGTGGTGATGCGGGTGACTTCGAACTTGATCGCATCCAGCATGTTCGAAAATAACTGGAAGGCTTCGCGCTTGTATTCCTGCTTGGGGTTTTTCTGCGCATAGCCGCGCAGGTGGATGCCCTGGCGCAGGTGATCCAGCGCGGAGAGATGCTCGCGCCAGTGACTGTCCATGCTCTGCAGCATGACGGCGCGTTCGAAGTGGCGCAGCACTTCCGAGCCCACGATCGCTTCCTTGGCGGCATACGCCTCGTTGGCTGCAGCTATTGCCTTCTCGCGCAAGCCCTGTTCGTCGAGTTTCTGGTCCTCCTTGAGCCATTGCGCCAGGGGCAATTCCAGGGAAAATTCAGATGCCAGCGCCTTTTCGGCACCTTCCACATCCCACTGCTCCTCCATGGAGCCCGGCAGGATGTGCTGGTCAATGGTCGTGTTGATCACGTCCGCGCGCATGGCGCGGATGGTGTCGCCAATATCCTCTGCCGGCAGCAATTCATTGCGCTGCTCGTAGATGACCTTGCGCTGGTCGTTGGCCACATCGTCGTACTCCAGCAATTGCTTGCGGATGTCGAAGTTGCGCGCTTCAACCTTGCGCTGGGCGTTTTCAATAGCACGCGACACCCACGGATGCTCGATGGCCTCGCCTTCTGGCAGCTTGAGCTTGTTCATGATGGCGGCGACGCGGTCGGACGCGAAAATACGAAGCAGAGGATCTTCGAGAGAGAGATAGAAGCGCGAGGAGCCGGGGTCGCCCTGACGCCCAGCGCGGCCACGCAACTGATTGTCAACGCGGCGGGATTCGTGGCGCTCGGTGCCGATGATATGCAAACCGCCCGCCGCCAGAACCTGTTCATGCACTTTTTGCCAATCGGCCTTGAGCGCATCCTTGCGTGACTTCTTTTCAGCACCGGACAGGTTTCCGTCGGCATCCACCGCGTCCAGCTGTTTCTGGATATTGCCGCCCAGCACGATGTCGGTTCCACGGCCGGCCATGTTGGTGGCGATGGTGATCGCGCCGGGCTGGCCTGCCTCCGCGATGACTTCCGCTTCGCGCGCGTGCTGCTTTGCGTTCAGCACCTGATGCTGCAAGCCTTCCTTGTGCAACAGGCCGGACAGGTATTCGTTGATCTCAATCGAGGTCGTGCCCACGAGAACAGGCTGGCCACGCTGCTGGCAATCGCGAATGTCCTTGATGACCGCAGTGTATTTTTCCTGCGTCGTCAGGAACACCTGATCGTGGGTGTCCTTGCGGATCATGGGCCGGTGGGTAGGAACAACCACGGTTTCCAGGTTGTAGATTTGCTGAAATTCGTAGGCTTCGGTATCCGCCGTGCCCGTCATGCCGGACAGCTTGCCGTACATGCGAAAGTAATTCTGGAAGGTGATGGACGCCAGCGTCTGGTTTTCCTTCTGGATGGCTACGCCTTCCTTGGCTTCCACCGCCTGATGCAGCCCTTCGGACCAGCGACGTCCTGACATCAGGCGGCCGGTGAATTCGTCGACGATGACCACTTCACCATTCTGCACCACGTAATGCTGATCCTTGTGATACACCGCATGCGCGCGCAGCGCGGCGTTGACATGATGCATGAGGCGAATGTTGCTGGCATCGTACAGGCTGCTGCCGTCTGGCAGCAGTCCCAGTTCGGTCAACGCCTCTTCAATTTTTTCGTGGCCGGATTCGGAAATCAGCACCGAATGTGCCTTTTCATCCACCCAGTAGTCGCCAGGGCCGTTTTCTTCCGCTTGCCTGGCCAATCTGGCGGGCACGGCGTTGATGGCCTGATACAGATCGGTGCTGTCATCGGCCTGGCCGGAAATGATCAGCGGCGTGCGCGCCTCGTCGATGAGAATGGAGTCCACCTCGTCGACGATGGCAAAATTCAGCCCGCGCTGAACCTTTTCGGACATCTGGTAGACCATGTTGTCGCGCAGGTAGTCGAAACCGTATTCGTTGTTGGTGCCATATGTGATATCGGCGGCGTAGGCGGCCTGCTTCTGGTCGTGCGGCATCTGCGAAAGATTGATGCCGACCGTCAGGTCCAGAAAACGGTACAGACGCCCCATCCATTCGGCATCGCGCTGGGCGAGGTAATCGTTTACCGTCACCACATGAACGCCCTTGCCGGTCAGCGCATTCAGGTAGGCGGGCAGCGTGGACATGAGGGTTTTACCCTCGCCAGTGCGCATTTCTGAAATCTTTCCGTCATGCAGCACCATGCCGCCGATCAGTTGCACGTCGAAGTGCCGCATGCCCAGCGCGCGCTTGCTGCCTTCACGCACCACGGCAAACGCCTCGGGCAAAAGCTTGTCGAGCGCTTCGCCCTTGGCCAGGCGATCACGGAATTCCTGCGTCTTGCCACGCAGGGCGATATCGTCAAGCTTTTCCATATCAGGCTCGAGCGCATTGATCGCCCGCACCTTCTGCGTGTATTGTTTGATCAGCCGGTCGTTGCGGCTGCCGAAGATTTTTCTGACAATGTTTTGCAGCATGGGATGCCGGATTAGCCGGAAATGTCCAATAAATCAGCGGATTTTAACACACGGACCCAGGCGGCCCGGTGACTGTTCAATACAGCGGAGCACTGCATGGCCCTAAGACTGGGCGAGCTATTAGGTGACCTTCCAGCCGTTCGGCAGGCGCAGACGCTGGCTGCCCTGCAAAAGTGCTTCGACGCGGTTTTGCCCGCCCGGTTCCGTGGCGAAGCCGATGTTGTCGCGCTGGAAGAAGGCGAGCTGAGAGTCCTTTGCAGCAATGGCGCCATTGCCAGCCGCCTGCGGCTGGAGGCCGCCACCCTGGCTGCGCAACTTGAGAAGAAGGGCTTGCAAGTGCAGCGGGTCAGCGTCAAGGTCAGGCCGGCCAGCCGCAGGGCGCAACCGGTCAAAACCAAGGCTCCACTGTCGCCCGCCGCCCGAAAGGCTTTCAAGGAAGCAACCGATCAACTGGAAGAAGGCGAAGTCAAGGCCGCGCTGGAAAAACTGTTGCGGCATCATCAGGCCTGAATCTGTTCAAAACCCTGAATTGGCCGCTGTTTGTCCCGCTTTTCCCAGCTCCACTTCGGGTCGTATCCGGATTAAATAAGAGCAGAAAATTCCGCCCTGCGAGAACTGCATGGAGCAAACCCCGAAAACATTGACTGGCTGGGTCAGGTTTCTAAGCCACGCCGAGATTCCCGTGCTGAAACAAACTGCACGCGACCTCTCGCGCCTGCGTGAAGAGGCCGAGCGTCACGATGCGCGCGAAGTCGCGGGCATCGTTACCCGAGACCCGCTAATGACCATCAAGCTGCTTCGTTACATGCAGGGCCACAAGCGGCTCTCGCAGATGCAGGAACTGGTGCAGGTTGAACAGGCCATCATGATGATGGGGTTCAACACCTTCTTCAACGAAATCTCCACCGAACTGGTAGTCGAAACCGTGCTGGAAAAGCACATGAACGCTCTTGTTCATCTCATGCAAACCGTGCGAAGGGCGCAACGTTCCGCTGATTTCGCCTTCGACTGGGCAGTGCGCCTGCGCGATCTGCACTGGGAAGAGGTGCGCATTTCCACCCTGCTCACCTACGTTTCTGAAATGCTGATGTGGTGTTTCAATCCCGAACCCATGCTGGAAATCCGCAAGCGGCAGAACGCCGACAAAACCTTGCGCAGTGCCGATGTGCAAAAAGAAGTGCTGGGATTCGTCGGCCTGGAGCTTCAGCGCGCGCTCACAATCGAGTGGAAACTGCCCGAATTACTTAAAACCTTGATGGACCCGAAACAGGCTGCCAACCCAAGGGTAAGAAATGTCCTGCTCGCGGTAAACCTGGCGCGCCATTCGCAGCATGGCTGGCACGATGCAGCCCTGCCGGATGATTTCAAACAGATTGGCGAATTGCTGCGCATGGAGCCGCTTCATGTCATGGAAATTGTAGGCGCGCCAGCGATAGAGCCGCCTCAAATTCCCTAAACCAGCAGCAACCGCTCCACCACATAAACCAGCGCTACCACCACGCCGAGCACAACGATGAAGCGCAGGATGCGCGTGGCGATGCGCAGGTATTTGGCGTCTTTGGTGAACAGCCATGCCAGCACCAGGCCGGCGATGGCGGCAAGACCCAGTACCAGGAGCAGACGTAAAACAATCATGCCGCTTGCGGATAAAACTGTGCGATCGCCTGTGGTGCTTCTTCGGCCTTTTCAAATCGGGCGATTTCCCAGGCGGATTGATTTTCCACCAGCGCACGCAAAAGCTGGTTGTTCAGCGCGTGGCCGGACTTGTAGGCTTCGAGCCGGCCGATGATGGGTTTTCCAATCATGTAGAAATCGCCGATGGCATCAAGCACCTTGTGTTTGACGAACTCGTCGTCGTAGCGCAAGCCATCGGCATTCAACACGCGGTATTCATCCATGACGATGGCGTTGTCGAGCGAACCGCCCAGCGCCAGGTTGTTGTTGCGCAGCATTTCCACCTCATGCATGAAGCCGAAGGTACGCGCACGAGCCACTTCCTTGATGTAGGAAGTCTCGGCGAAATCCACGCTGACAACCTGGCTGGAATGATCGAATACCGGATGATCAAAGTCGATGGTGAAGTCGATGCGGAATCCATCGTAAGGCGTGAGCCTGGCCCACTTGTCGCCATCCTTCACTTCAATTGGCTGGATGATGCGGATGAATTCCTTGGCCGCCGGCAGTTCCTCGATGCCTGCGGATTGCAGCAGGAACACGAAGGGTGCGGCCGAGCCGTCAAGAATCGGCACTTCGGGTCCGGTGAGATCAATCACGATGTTGTCGATGCCCAGCCCGGCCAGCGCGGACATGAGGTGCTCAACCGTGGCCACCTTGGCCTTGTCCACCGTCAGAGCGGAGCACAGGCGCGTATCCGTCACCTTGTAGGGATCGACCGGAATATCCACTGGCGGATCAAGGTCCACGCGCCGGAACACGATGCCGGTGCCCGCCGCCGCCGGTCGCAAGGTCATTTCCACTTTGGCCCCGGAATGGAGCCCGACGCCGGTGGCCTTTACCTGGGTTTTAAGCGTGCGTTGTTTGAGCATGGTCTGTGAAATATTGTTGTTGTGTAAATTGTAGTCCTTATCCCGCCGGATCAATAAAAATCATGGGCTTGCGAGCCTGTTTTCAGGCGGTCTGTGGCTTTCGCGTCATCCCTTGATGCAGACTTTGGGCCTTAGAAACGCCACCCGCTTCGCCAATCCCGCCATTTCCGTGGCTTCGGCCACCCGGTCCACATCCTTGTAGGCGCCCGGTGCTTCTTCCGCCGCGCCGCGCATGGATTGCGTGCGGATCAGTATGTCTCGACCCGCCAGTTCGGCTATGAGTTCCCGGCCATGCCAGCGCTTGAGCGCGGCGTGGCGGCTCATGCTGCGCCCGGCGCCGTGGCTGGCGGAGGCAAACGCGGGGTTGTCATGCATGCCGGCCAGCACATATGAGCCGGTGCCCATGCTGCCGCCGATGATGACAGGCTGACCCGCCGTCCGGTAACGCTCCGGCAAGGCGCCATGCCCCGGAGGAAATGCGCGGGTGGCACCCTTGCGATGCACATACAGGTGGCGCTTGCGGCCCTCGACCTCGTGGGTTTCCTGCTTGCAGGTGTTGTGCGAAACGTCGAAAAGGGTTTCCAGACGGGAATGAGGCAGCACCTCGGCGAACACCTCGCGCGTGAGGTGGGTGAGTATCTGCCGGTTGGCCAGCGCGCAGTTGATCGCGGCATTCATCGCGCCCAGGTACTGCTGGCCTTCGTCGCTGTTGATCGGCGCGCAGGCGAGTTCGCGGTCGGGCAGATGCACGCCCAGCCGCGAGGCGGCCTTGGCCAGGCTGACCAGATAATCCGTGCCGATCTGGTGCCCCAAGCCGCGCGAACCGCAGTGAATGGAAACAACGACCTGCCCTTCCTGCAGGCCAAAGGCCTGTGCGGCTTTATTGTCGAAAATGCGTTCCACCACCTGGACTTCGAGGTAGTGATTGCCCGATCCCAGCGTACCCATCTCGCCGCGCTGGCGTTTCTTGGCCAGATCGGAAACCTGTCTGGGGTCGGCACCTCTCACGCAACCGTTCTCCTCGATGAACTGCAAATCCTCGGCCTCACCGTAGCCGCGCGCCAGGGCCCAGTTCGCACCATGCAGCATGACCTCATCGATCTGTGCGGGACCGAGTTTGATTTCACCTTCTTCCCCGACGCCGGCGGGAATTGCGCGGAACAGCTCATCCGCCAATTGTGCTGCCTTGGGCGCAAGTTCCCCCAAATTGAGATTGGTGCGCAGACAGCGAATCCCGCAGGAAATATCGAAGCCGACTCCGCCTGCCGAAATGATGCCACCCTTGTCAGGGTCGAATGCCGCCACCCCGCCGATGGGAAACCCGTAACCCCAATGCGCGTCCGGCATGGTCATCGCCGCTCCAACAAGCCCCGGCAACTGCGCGACGTTGAGAATCTGCTCCCTGACTTTTTCATCCATGTCTGACAGCAGCTGGCGGTCCGCAAAGAGCTTCACTTCCGCGCGTTTTTCGCCGCTGGATCTGGGGATGGTCCAGCAGGTTTCAGATAGGGGATTGAGTTTGGTCAGATCCATTCAGACATCCACCACGCATCTGGCTTCCCAGCCGGTTTCATCCTGTTTGACCGAAAGTGCCGTCAGGGTTGCGCCTTTCACTTCCGTGCCGCGCGGGATGGAGTCATTCCATGTGCAACCGTACGCCTTTCCCACATAGGAATCACCTTCCTGCTCAAGTTCGAATCGCCGGAAAACCGCACCGTGCACCCGCGCTTCAGCCAGCAGGCGGTTAAGCCAAGTCACCAACGCCAGTTCCTTGTCGCTTTCCGTAAAGCGGATTTCCACAGCCAGTGTTTCATTCAGACTCTCGGGGGCGGCCATGATGGCGAACATCGCTGCTGCAGCCGCAACAAACGCATCGGTCAGCTTTTGACCGCGCCCGATTACGCCGATATCTGAAACATGCTCAAAATAGGCAAATTGTTCTTGCATCTTGTTCATCTCAACTCTCTATTCAATGTAGCTTGTTGCACGCATTTTCAGCGCCTAACCTTAAAAGAGAGGTGGTAAATATGTTTGCCAACCGAAATGATGCCGGACGCCAGCTTGCGAAAGTGCTTGATACCTACAAAGGACAAAGACCTTTGATACTGGCCATTCCCAGAGGCGCGGTGCCCATGGGAAAGGTCATCGCCGATGCATTGGAAGGCGATCTGGATGTGGTGCTGGTGCGCAAGCTGACCTCGCCTTATAGCAGCGAATTCGCCCTGGGCAGCGTGGATGAATCCGGCTGGATGTTCGTGGCGGATTACGCGGCGGGCTCAGGCGGAACGCCGGAATACATGGAACGCGAAAAACAGCGGCAGATGGAAACCTTAAAGGCTCGACGCGCACAGTACACGCCTTTCCGCCAGCCGCTGGATCCAAAGGACCGCATCACCATCGTCATCGATGACGGCCTGGCCACCGGCAGCACTATGATTGCCGCGCTGCATGCCACGTGGGCCAAACAGCCATCCAAACTAATCTGCGCGGTGCCGGTTGCACCGCCTGACACGCTGGAGAAAATCCGCCCCTATTGTGATGAGTTGGTGTGCCTGTCCGCGCCGTACAATTTTCAGGCGGTCGGCCAGTTCTACGCAGACTTCAATCAGGTGTCAGATGAAGTGGTGATGGAAACGCTCAGGCAGGCACATAAGCCCTGAAATGTGACTCAAACCATTTCGCCGCCTGTTTCGCCACCAGCTCCAGCGTGCCGGGCTCCTCGAACAAATGCGTGGCACCGGGGATGACAGAAAATCTCTTTTCGCACCGGAGATCAGCGAAGGCTGCTTCGTTCAACTCGATCACCCCATAGTCATGGCCGCCAACCAGAAACAGGGTGGCAGCCTCGACACGTTCGAGCGCTTCCACACCCGCCAAATCAGGACGACCACCGCGAGACACCACGGCTGAAATTGTCGCGTCCTGAGCTGCTGCCTGCAAGGCCGCCGCCGCCCCGGTACTGGCACCAAAAAAGCCCAGCGGCAGGCTGCCCGTTTGCGGCTTTTCCTTTATCCAGCGTGCGGCATCCAGCAAGCGTTCTGTCAGCAGATCGATGTCAAACCGGCGAGAGTAATCGCGGTCTTCTTCCGGCGTCAGCAAATCCATCAGCAGCGTGCCAACGCCATGCTCGCGCAACACACCGGCAACGTAATTATTGCGCGGCGAATGACGGCTGGAGCCGCTGCCGTGGGCGAACAACACGAGACCGATGGGATTTTCCGGTAATTCCAGCGCGCCTTCGATATGCGCGCCATTGACCGGGATGCGGACGACTTCGTTTTTCATAATGAATTCTCCACCACAAAGACACAGAGGCACAAAGAAAACAAAGCGTTACCTTGGCGTGCCGGTTAGAAAGCAGGAAATCACTTGTCATGTTTGTGGATGATTCGTCATGTCAGGCTCTCTGTGCCTCTGTGTCTCTGTGGTTGAAATGAGATTTTCATGTTTCCTCAAGCCCCCATTCTCAGCCTGACCGGAATCCGCTGGTTGCCGAAAGCGCCTTCATACCTGCCGAAGCGGCCGGCAATGGCAGTGTGACAATGCGGGCAATACCCGTCTTCCGTCACCTTGTAGTCCAGGATGCGGTGCCAGTCGCGCACAATCAGGGCCTCGCCGCAGCCGGGACAGAAGGTGGTGCCGCCGTCCGTATCGTGCACATTGCCGGTATAAATGTAGTGCAGGCCTTCTGTGCGGGCGATCTTGCGGGCACGAGTCAGTGTCTCAACTGGGGTAGACGGCACGTCGATCATCTTGAAGTCCGGATGGAAGGCGGTGAAATGCACGGGAACATCCGGTCCCAGTTCCTGCCTCACCCACCTGGAGAGCCGTTCAATTTCCTGATCCGAATCGTTGTACCCGGGTATCAGCAGGGTGGTGATTTCCGTCCATACTTTCGTTTCATGATGCAGATAAGCCAGCGTATCCAGCACCGGCTGCAAACGGGCGCCTGTCAGTTTGAAATAGAAGTCATCGGTGAAAGCTTTCAGGTCGACATTTGCCGCATCCATGACCGCATAAAACTCGCGGCGCGGCTCGGCATGGACATACCCTGCCGTCACCGCCACGGTCTGGATACCGCGCTCGTGACAGGCATGCGCCGTGTCAATGGCGTATTCGGCAAAGATAACTGGATCGTTGTAGGTGAAGGCCACGCTTTTGCAGCCGGAATTTTCCGCCGCGATGGCAATTTGCTCAGGACTGGCCTTATCCATCAGCCGGTCCATGTCGCGCGACTTGGAAATGTCCCAGTTCTGGCAGAACTTGCAGGCGAGATTGCAGCCCGCCGTGCCAAAGGACAGCACCGATAAGCCCGGATAAAAATGATTCAACGGCTTTTTCTCGATCGGGTCGATGCAGAATCCGGACGAGCGCCCATAAGTCGTCAACACCATGTGATCGCCTTCGCGCATGCGCACGAAGCACGCGCCGCGCTGACCATCATGCAGCCGACAGTCGCGAGGGCACAGGTCACACTGGATGCGACCGTCTTCCAGTTTATGCCACCAGCGTGCAGGGTAAAGTTCGGTCACGTCATTCCCCATATCCGGCCTCTTTCCACTTCGTGACCGCATACCTCGACAGGCGGATGCCCCCATGCCAGAAGTTCACCGGGAGTCCCGCCTTGCGCTTTAGCTGCGCCAAGAAGTCCGCCGGGGACGGCAACGATTCCCACACCTGTGGCAGAAAAGTGCCGCGCGAATGACCATATTCCAGCACGAGGCCATCCACACCAGGCCGCAGTTGCGCAAGCGCATGCTGCTCGCTATCAAATGCAATAACCTCAGTTCTGGAAAGCAATGAAACTTCAATCCGGGTATGCGACAGTTCCCGAGCACTCAGGGGAGCAAATCTGGGGTCGTGCACGGCGGCGGCAATGGCATTGGCACGCACATCTTCCAGCAGCGGCCGATAGGCCTCCAGGCTGCCGATACAACCGCGCAAATTGCCCTGCTGGGTCAGCGTGACAAAACTTGCGCCCGGTTCATTTATCCAAGGCTGGATGGCATGCGGTTTCTCGGGTTCACCCAAATGGCTGGCGATGGCATTGCGGGCAACCGTGAGGAGCGTTTCACCGCGCTCATCCCTTTCAGGCTTGTTTTCAGCTTTCGCCGACTGCGGTGCTTCATAAAACGCGATGGATGCGTATCCCACCACACGAGACTTGTCTCCCGCAGTATCGCCGGAATTGCGCACATCCAGGGCCTCGACCGCAAGACCGTGTTTGGCAGCATAAACCAGCAAGCCGTTGACTGGCGTCGCGCCGCAGGCCTGTTCATGGTTCAGCCCTGGCCGAAGCGACAGAATGCGGTTCACTGTTTCGCCGTCGATTTGTTTCGCCAAATCATGTGGCAGAAAGTGGGAAAGATCAGAGCTGATGACGATCAATGTCTCTTCGCCTCCCCACACCCTTTCCAGAACCTCGGCCACTTGCTCCGGTGTGGCACTGCCGACCGCAAAGGGTATCAGGCTGAATTCGCCCAGCACAGTTTGCAGGAAGGGCAGATGCACTTCAAGCGAGTGTTCAAGCGCATGCGCTTCATCACTGACCGTCACCTGTGGCAATTCCGAAACCGCGCTCATCGTTTCCATATCCAGCGGTATCTTCCCCAGCGGCGTGACAAATTCCGTGGCACGGGGCAAGGCCAGTCCACGCACTGGTACGCGATGTACCGGCCCCAGCAGCACCACCCGCCGGATCTGTTTGGCCACGGGTGCAAGACGTGTATAGGCTTCGGCCGCGACCGGGCCGGAATAGGCATAGCCTGCATGGGGAACTATCAGTGCTTTCGGCGTGCGCGAGGATGCCGCCCGCCGTGCGCCAGCCAGCAACATGCGAACTTCCGCTGACAAGTCAACGGGGTTGGCTGGATAAAACATACCTGCGACCGCAGGCTGACGCGATAAACTCATACCACCACCTCATTTTCAATGTAGACCAGTTGAGGGGGCTTAAAAAAATATCAATACCGCCATGGAATCTGAAATGCAGAGGGCAGAAAGCCCCTCCCCCGGAGAGCGGCGGGGGAGAGGTAAAGAACGTCAGGCCAGCTAGGGCTTAGTCAGCCTGTTTGCGCAGGAAGGCAGGGATATCCAGTGAATCGACGCCGGATTCTTCCCAGGCCTTGACAGTGCGTTCACGCCGGTTGCGCATGACATTTGGCGCATCTTCTTCCGTGCCGCCGATTGGCATGTTGTCGGTGCCCGTGCGGATGATCTGCATGGGTTTCGCCTGTGTCGTCCGGACCGGACTGCCCAGACCGGTGGCTACCATGGTGACGCGCAGCCTGTCTTCCATGGCGTCGTCAACTACGCTACCCACGATCACCGTTGCTTCCTCGGCGGTAAATGCCTTGATGGTGTCCATCACTTCATGGATTTCCTTCATCTTGATCGACGAAGATGCGGTGATGTTGACCAGGATGCCGCGCGCGCCCTGCAGATTCACATCTTCCAGCAGCGGGCTGGCAACAGCCTGCGCGGCGGCATTGCGTGCACGGTTCTCGCCAGTTGCCATGGCGGAACCCATCATGGCCATGCCCATTTCCGACATTACCGTGCGCACGTCGGCAAAATCGACGTTGACCAGGCCCGGACAATTGATGACCTCGGCAATGCCGCCGACCGCGCCATGCAAAACCTCATTGGCTGCCTTGAAGGCATCCAGCATGGACACATCATCGCCCAGGACCTGCATGAGCTTGTCGTTGGGGATGATGATCAGCGAATCGACGTGGCGTGTCAGCGCCTCCAGGCCAGCGTTGGCTGCGCGCACGCGCTTGCCTTCAAACATGAAAGGCTTGGTGACAACCGCAACCGTAAGAATGCCGAGCTCCTTGGCCACTTCCGCCACCACGGGTGCGGCGCCAGTGCCGGTTCCTCCGCCCATGCCGGCGGTAATGAACAGCATGTCCGCGCCGTCTATCAGCTCGGCAATACGCTCGCGATCTTCCAGCGCGGCCTCGCGGCCAACATCCGGATTGGCGCCCGCGCCCAGACCCTTTGTCACGCCGGTGCCCAGCTGGAGCTGGAGCTTGGCCTGGTTGCGTTTCAAGGCCTGCGCGTCGGTGTTGATGGCAACGAACTCAACGCCCGACAAACCGGAAGTAATCATATGATCGACTGCATTGCCACCGCAGCCCCCCACGCCTATCACCTTGATGACGGCATCCTGTGTATCGGTATCCAACAATTCAAACATCCTTGCTCTCCTCATAAAAACAAACAAGCTCACTACATTTGCCACCAGCTTTGGCCAGCAGACAAATTCCTTATTGCCCCCGCTAGAAATTTCCCTTGAACCAGGATTTCATGCGATCAAGCAAATCCTTGAACCCGCCGGCACCCAGCTTTACCGGGTTGTCTCGTCCACGGCTTTCCAGCCCAGCCAGCAACAGCCCCACGCCGGTGGCGTATCGCGGATTGCGCATGACTTCGGACAGGCCGCCTTCGTAACGCGGATAGCCCAGCCTGACCGGCATGTGGAACACTTCCTCGCCCAGCTCGACCATGCCCTGCATGGCGGCCGAACCGCCGGTGATGACGATGCCGGACGACAGCAGTTCTTCGAAGCCGGAACGGCGCAGTTCCGCCTGTACCAGCGAATACAGTTCTTCCATGCGCGGCTCAATGAACTCAGCCAGAGTTTGCCTGGAAAGGGTTTTTGCCGGCCGGTCACCGACGCTTGGGACTTCGATCATGTCGCGTGCGTCTGCCAGTTGCCGCAGCGCACATCCATGGCGAATCTTCAAATCCTCGGCATCTTTTGGTGGGGTACGCAGCGCTACGGCGATGTCGTTGGTAACCTGATCGCCCGCAACCGGAATCACGGCGGTGTGGCGAATGGCGCCATTGGTGAAGACAGCGATATCGGTTGTACCGCCACCGATATCCACCAGGCAAACGCCCAGCTCCTTTTCATCATCGGACAACACCGCAAGCGCGGATGCCAGCGGCTGCAAGACCAGATCGCGCACTTCGATGCCGCAGCGGCGTACGCATTTGACAATGTTCTGTGCGGCGGAAACCGCGCCGGTCACCATGTGCACGCGCACTTCCAGCCGCACCGCGCTCATGCCCAGCGGATCTTTCACATCTTCCTGGCCGTCCACCACGAATTCCTGCGGCAGGGTATGCAGGATCTGCTGGTCCATGGGGATATTCACCGCGCGCGCCGTGTCGATCACACGCTCCACATCGATCTGGCTGATCTCTTTGTCCTTGATCGCTACCATGCCGTGGGAATTGAAGCTCTTGATGTGATTGCCGGCGATGCCGGTATACACCTCGCGGATCTTGCAGTCGGCCATCAGTTCGGCCTCCTCAAGCGCCCGCTGGATGGCGTTGACGGTGGACTCGATATTGACCACCACACCGCGCCGCAGACCTTTGGAAGGATGCGTGCCCATGCCGATCACTTCCAGCGTGCCTTCCGGCTGAACTTCGGCAACGATGCAGATGATTTTCGATGTGCCGATATCCAGGCCGACAATCAGGTTCTTGAGATCTCTCTGTTTACTCATGACTTTCTGTTCACTGTTTCTGTTACCCTCGACGGCTTGACTGCAAATCCGTCGGCGTAACGCAAATCCACGTAGGCTGGGGCCGCGCCGAGTTTTTCGGTGACACGTGTATGGAGTTGGGAAAAACGCTCGAGACGAACATCCGGTTCGACCCGCCCCAGGGCAATCTCCAACCCCAAGTCAGTCTTCAGCCGCCATGCGCGGCGGGGAGAAAAGCTCAATTCGCTGATGCGCATGCCGGCCGGCGCCAGGGTCTTGCTGTATCGCTTGTAGGCTTCCGCCACCTCCTCGGCCGAGCCCTCAAAACCGTTCAGCCTGGGCAATCTGTCCCTGGAAGTGGTGTTGAACACGACGCCTTCCACGCTTAACAACGCTTTGCCATTCCAGTGCGCAAGTGGGGTGTGTTCAACCAGCTCCACCACCAATGCATCGGGCCAGTAGCGAGACACCCTGGCCTCGCGCACCCAGGGCAATTTCTCGAAAGCCGTACGGACTTCATCCAGGTCGACGGTAAAGAAATTGCCGCGTATGCCACGGTTTGATACGAGATGAACCTGGCCTTTATTGACATGCCGCAGATCGCCACGCACCTCGACGCGATGCAGGGCGAATACCGGCAGCGATATCAACCACATCAGCAGCCCATAAACCAATAACGCACCCGCGCCGAGGTACAGTACATTCGCCAGACGATCAGCCGGCGTCCGCGCCGTCATAGTGTCCTCTCCAGTATCCTGAGGCACAGCGCATCGAAATCGATACCCGCCACCCGCGCCGACATGGGAACCAGACTGTGATCCGTCATGCCCGGCGAAGTATTGATTTCAAGCAAATACGGATTGCCTTGACTGTCGAGCATCACGTCGACCCGGCCCCAGCCGCGACAGCCCACCACATTGAAGGCCTTGATACACAGCAACTGGATGGCTTTTTCCTGCACCGGCGCAAGATCGCAAGGGCAGCGGTACTCGGTGTCGTCGCGGATGTATTTGGCTTCGTAGTCGTAAAACTCGTTCTTCGGCACGAGATGGATCATGGGCAATGGCTGGTCGCCGAGAATGGCGCAGGTGAATTCGCCGCCATCGACAAATTTTTCCGCGAGTACCAGGCTGTCGAACTCGACAGCCTTTTCATAGGCGGCCTTCAATTCACCAGGCAGCTTGACCTTGCTCATGCCGATGCTGGAGCCCTCGCGAGCGGGCTTGACAAAGATGGGCAGGCCGAGCTGTTTCTCCACCGCCGCGAAGTCGGTATTTGCATCCAGCAGCGCCCACTCGGGTGTGGGCAATCCTGCCGCCTGCCATAATAATTTCGTGCGCCACTTGTCCATGCCAATGGCGGAAGCCATGACCCCACTGCCAGTGTAGGGCAGCCCCATCAATTCCAGCGCGCCCTGAATGCAGCCATCTTCTCCATAGCGCCCATGCAAGGCGATGAATACGCGATCGAATTCCGCCATGGCCAGATCGCCCAGACTGCGCCTTGCCGGATCAAAGGCATGCGCGTCGACGCCCTGGCGCTGCAATGCAGCCAGCACCGCATTGCCACTTTTCAGCGACACTTCCCGCTCGGCGGAATTGCCACCCATAAGGACTCCAACCTTTCCAAACTTCTTCAAGCCATAATCCTTTCAAAACCTTTCACCACAGAGGCACAGAGACGCAGAGAGAAACCATATGGGTTTGCTTTTCTCTGAGCCTCTGTGTCTCTGTGGTTCATGCTTTTCACGCCCTGTCCCCGATGATCCGCACCTCGCGTATCAACCTGATGTTGGTTCGCGCCTCGACTGTGTCTTCCACTTTCTCGATCAGGTTCTCGATATCGCTAGCCGTCGCCCCGCCGAGATTAACGATGAAATTGGCGTGTTTTTCGGAAACCTGGGCATTGCCGACACGCACGCCCTTTAACCCGCAGGTTTCAATCAGCCGCGCCGCGTAATCCCCGGGCGGATTGCGGAAAACCGAACCCGCGTTGGGCAGATTGAGCGGCTGGGTGGCGATGCGTTTTTGCAGCAATTCCCTGATGCGGGCGCGAGATGTATTGCCATCGCCTTTCGCAAATCGCAGCCATGCCGCCACAAACCATTCTTCATGTCCGGCACGCAGGGAAACATGGCGGTAGCCCAGCACGTAGTCCGCCGGCGGGCGTTCGGTAAACTGCCCCTTGCGATCCAGCGTAAGCACCTGCACCACATGGTTCCAGATTTCATCGCCATAACAACCGGCATTCATTGCCAGCGCGCCACCGACTGTTCCGGGAATGCCCGCCAGAAACTCCGCACCGGTCAAATCGTGATTGGCCGCGAATCGCGCCACTTTTGGCGAGGCCACGCCCGACTCCGCATAGATCACGCTGCTCTCGCCCATTCCTTCAGGCGCAGCGGGAAATCCATAGGTGCGTGACTCCATCGACAGTTTCTTCAACACACCATGAAGCAGCACGATCACACCTCGCACGCCACCGTCGCGCACCAGCAGGTTGCTGCCCAGCCCAACCATGTGCACAGGCTCATGTTCAGGAATGGCCTGAAGCAGCAGGCGCAGATCTTCAAGATCGGCAGGAACGTAGATGCGCTGCGCCGGTCCGCCCGCCCGCCAGGACACATGCTTGGCCATGGGCTCGTTATGCATGAAGCGGCCGCGCAAGGCCGATCCGTGTGGAGCCAGCCCGGCAGCCTTGCCGTTCATTTCTTCAGGCGCGTGGAATCTGGCTTCCATCTCAGTGGTTTCCTCCCGCGCCCGTCAGTTTTCCAGCCACTTGGCCAATTGAACCCGCACCCATCACCAGCACGACATCACCATTCTGCGCATGGCTGAATACAGCGCCTGGCAGTTCAGCCACCTGTTCCACAAACAGCGGCTCCACCTTGCCTGCAACACGCACGGCGCGAGCAAGCGCCCGGCCATCCGCGGCAACAATGGGATGCTCGCCAGCGGCATAAACTTCGGTCAGAACCAGTGCATCGACTTCTGAAAGTACGCGCACGAAGTCCTCGAAACAGTCTCGTGTTCTGGTGTAGCGATGCGGCTGAAAAACCAGCAGCAATCTTTTATCCGGATAAGCGCCGCGCACGGCGGAAATGGTTGCGGCCATTTCCACCGGATGATGGCCGTAGTCGTCAATCACGATGGCCTTGCCACCGCTGGGCAGCACCATTTCACCGTAATGCTGGAAGCGGCGGCCCACGCCGGCAAATTCGGCCAGCGCCTTGATGATGGCTTCGTTGCTGGCGCCCACTTCGCTCGCCACCCCAATTGCCGCCAGCGCGTTCAACACGTTATGCCGACCCGGCAGATTCAGGGTGATGGGGAGGCGCGTGATCCCGCCATTTCTTATTACAGCCTCAAACTGCATGGCGGGACCTGTGGCGCGCACGTTCTCGGGACGGATATCCGCATCTTCCGAAAAGCCGTAGGTCGTTACCGGCTTGGTAACGCGAGGCAGGATTTCCCGCACATTAGCATCGTCGATGCAAACCAGCGCGCGCCCATAGAAAGGCAGATGCTGGAGAAATTCGACAAAGGCATGTTTCAGACGGTTGAAATCATGCCCATAGGTGTCCATGTGATCAGCATCGATATTGGTCACCACCGACACGACCGGCGTCAGATACAGGAATGAAGCATCCGACTCATCCGCCTCTGCCACCAGGAAATCGCCCTTGCCCAGACGCGCATGCGCGCCTGCCGCTGTGAGCTTGCCGCCAATGACGAAGGTCGGATCCATGCCTGCCTCGGACAGGCAGGACGCCACCAGCGATGTGGTCGTGGTCTTGCCATGCGTGCCGGCAATGGCGATGCCTTGCTTCAATCGCATCAGCTCGGCCAGCATCATCGCGCGCGGCACGATGGGAACATGCCTTTCCCGTGCCGCCACGACTTCCGGGTTGATTTCCGGCACTGCCGTGGACACCACCACTGCGTCGGCGCCCGCTATGTTTTCCGCCTGATGCCCCTGAAATACCTGTACACCAAGATTTTTAAGACGGCGTGTCGTGGCACTGTCGGAAAGATCCGAGCCGGAAACCGTGAATTCCAGATTGGCCAGCACTTCGGCAATGCCGCTCATGCCCGCGCCGCCGATGCCAACGAAATGAATATGCTTGACGGCATGTTTCATCTTGCGGCCCCCTCGCACATGTCAGCCACGGTCTGGGTTGCTTCGGGTTTGGCCAGCGACTGCGCAATGTCCGACATGGCAGCCAGTTGTTCACGCTTCAAAGCCGCGAGATGCGATGCAAGTTTTTCCGCGCTCAACTCACTTTGCTGCATCAACCAGGCAGCGCCGCTTCCAACAAGAAACCCGGCATTGGTGGTCTGATGGTCATCCACCGCAAAGGGAAATGGCACGAGAATCGCGGGCACACCCGCGCAGGCCAGTTCCACTACCGTCATCGCCCCGGCCCGGCAAACCGCCAGATCGCACCATTCATAAAGCGTGGCCATGTCATCAACAAAGTCGCGTACGTCGGCTTCTACACCAGCAGAGGCGTAGTTGGCGCGCAGTGCCTCGACATGTTTCCGGCCAGACTGGTGTACAACTTCCGGTCTGATATCCGACGGCAGCATGGCCAGCGCCTTGGGCAACAATTCGTTCAACGCGGCAGCGCCGAGGCTGCCGCCCACCACCAGCAGGCGCAATGGGCCATCGCGGCCGGAATATTTCTCATGCTCATCCGACAGACGCGCGATCGGTTCGCGCACGGGGTTGCCAGTCCAAACCGTTTCAACTTCGCGACAAGGCAGCGGCTTGTCGTTTGCATTCTTGAACGCGGAAGGGAAAGCCACCAGCACCTTGTCAGCCAGGCAGGCCAATATCCGATTGGTCAGCCCGGCAATGCTGTTTTGCTCGTGTATGACCAGCGGTCGATTCATGAGCGCGGACATCATCCCACCTGGGAACGCAGTATAGCCGCCCATGCCAAGCACCACATCGGGCCGGCGGGCAAGAATGGCTTTCAGGCTTTGCCAGAATGCCCGCAACAGCATGAACGGTGTCAGCGCGAATCGCAGCATGCCGTTCCCACGCAGGCCGGACATCGACACCCAGACAATATCAATGCCTGCCGCCGGCACCACGCGCGCTTCCAGACCGTTCTTCGTGCCAAGCCAGAAAACCTCCCAACCGCGTGCACGCATTTCGTCCGCCACCGCAAGCGCAGGATAGACATGTCCGCCGGTGCCGCCGGCCATGACCATGATGGTGCGATTGACTGAAGCCATCAGAACGTCTTCCCGCGCATCATCTGCCGATGTTCCCAGTCAATCCTGAGCAGCACGGCAACGGCAATGCAATTCGCCACGATGCCGCTGCCGCCAAAGGACAGGAACGGCAGCGTGAGGCCCTTGGTGGGCAACAAGCCGACATTCACGCCGATATTGATCCCGGCCTGTACGCCCAGCCAGATGGCGATTCCAAATGCTGCCAGGGCGCAGAAATTCCGCTCCAGACGTGCAGCATGACGGCCTATGAGAAAAGCTTTGCCCACCAGCATCACAAACATGGCCAGCACGACGGCGACGCCGATAAATCCAAGTTCTTCCGCGATCACTGCCAGCAGAAAATCGGTATGCGCTTCGGGCAAGTAAAAGAGTTTTTCCACGCTGCCGCCCAGACCCAGACCGGTCCATTCGCCGCGGCCGAATGCAATCAGTGCATGGGAAAGCTGATAGCCTTTGCCGTATGGGTCGGCCCAGGGATCGAGAAAGCCTAGAATGCGCTGCAGGCGATAGGGCGACATCACGATCAGCGCAACGAAACCTGCCAGCAGCACGCCAATCAAGCCAATGAAAACCTTGCCGTTCAGGCCGCCCAGAAACAGGACACCCATGGCGATGCTGATGATGACAACAAAGGCGCCGAAGTCAGGCTCCATCAGCAGCAATCCCCCCACCAACAGCATCACCCCAGCCATGGGCATGAAGCCCTTTTTGAAGTCATGCATCAGCGCGGCCTTGCGGGTCGTGTAATCCGCGGCGTAGATCACGGCAAAAAACTTCATCAGCTCGGAGGGCTGCAGATTGGCAAAGCCCAATGAAATCCAGCGGCGGCTGCCATTCACTTCCTTGCCCAGACCGGGGATCAGCACGACGATCAGTAATACCAGGCCCGCCAAGAAAAAGAATGGGGCCACCTGCTGCCAGATGCGCATGGGCACCTGAAAAGCCAGCACACCCGTCACCATGGCGGCGACGAGAAAAATGCTCTGGCGCAGCAGGAAGTAATGCCCTTGATGGCCGGTCATGCGCGACCCCTCTGCAAAAGCAATCGAGGCTGAGTACACCATCACCAGACCGAAACCAAGCAAGGCCAGGACCAGCCAGACCAGAGCGAAATCCAGCTCGCCCGAGGGTTTGGGTGAGCGCGCCGCATAAAGCATCAGGCAGCCTCCGGATTTGATTTGAGCGTGCGCACGGCCTTCACGAACACTTCCGCGCGGTGGACATAATTGCGGAACATGTCGAAGCTTGCGCAGGCAGGCGATAACAGCACCGCATCGCCATCAATTGCGAGTTCGAATGCCTGATTGACGGCTTCCTCTAACGATCCGGCCTTTTCCAGAGTTGCGCCCGATCCGGCTATTGCCTGTTCGATGGCAGCGGCATCACGCCCGATCAAAACGACAGCCCTGGCATTGGCCATCACCGCCTGCTTGAGAGGTGAGAAATCCTGGCCCTTGCCGTCGCCACCCAAAATAACAACAACCTTTCGGTTCATGCCGTATATCGCTGCTTCGGTAGCGCCGACATTGGTACCTTTGGAATCGTCGTAAAAGCGCACGCCGTCAATTTCTTCGACGAATTCGACGCGATGGGGCAGCCCCCTGAAATGCGCCAGGCCCTGCAGCAGCTTGTCCATGGGCAGGCCTATGCAATTGGCAAGCGCCAGAGCGGCCAGCGCATTGGCTGCATTGTGGAGCCCCGTTACAGGCAGGTCCGATACTGCCATGATTTGTTCCGTTCCACGGCAAAGTTCGCCTTCGCACAGACCGTAATCGCCCTCGGCGGGCTCGTTGTTCAATCCGAAAGTGACATGCCGCCGTCCAGCCAGCGACATGGCCATCACCCGTGCATCATCTCGATTCAGCACCTGTATGCCATGTCCGGAGAATATCCGCGCCTTGGCCGCCGCATATGCTGTCATGTCTGGATAGCGGTCCAGGTGATCTTCGCTCAGGTTCAGTACCGTTGCCGCATCGGCATTCAAGCTTGAGGTAGTTTCGAGTTGAAAGCTTGACAGTTCAAGCGACCAGACTTGCGGTACCGGCTGTCCACCATTTTCGATATCGAGCAAAGCATCCAGCACCGGCAAACCAATGTTGCCGGCCACGCAGGTCGCTCGACCCGCGGCCTCGCTAATCGCGCCGCACATGGCCGTGGTGGTGCTTTTACCGTTGCTGCCGGTAATGGCAATCATACGCATCGGGTGTTCGCGGTCGCGATTCAATGCATTGACTGCCCGGGCAAACAGTTCCACATCACCCACTGTCTCGATGCCCTTTCCCACCGCGCGCGCCACAGCGGGTTCGGTGAGGGGTACACCCGGGCTCACCACCAGCATGTCGGCGGCTTGCAATGCAGTATCTGCAAACGGACCGCAGTGCAATCTCACATCAGGCAGTGCATCAGCCAGCGCCTGCTGATGCGGCGGCCGTTCGCGGCTGTCCGCCACCGTCACTTCCGCACCGCGGGCGGAAAGCCATTTGGCGCAGGACAGGCCTGTATCGCCCAGGCCGAGCACCTGGATCTTGCGTCCGGAAAGTCGCAGGCTGTCGTAGTTCATCGCAGTTTCAGGGTCGACAGCCCAACCAGAACCAGCATCATGGTGATGATCCAGAACCTGACAACGACCTGGGTCTCTTTCCAACCCTTTAATTCATAGTGATGATGCAATGGCGCCATGCGGAACACGCGTTTGCCAGTAAGCTTGAACGAGGCAACCTGAATCATGACCGACAGGGTTTCCATGACGAACACGCCGCCCATGATGAAGAGCACGATCTCCTGCCGGACGATGACCGCCACTACACCCAGCGCCGCGCCTAGAGCCAGTGCGCCGACATCGCCCATGAACACTTCGGCCGGATAGGCGTTGAACCAGAGAAAGGCCAGACCCGCTCCCGCAATCGCCGCGCAGAACACCACCAGTTCGCCCGCACCGGGAATGTGCGGCAGACCAAGGTATTTGGAAAACACGGCATGGCCGGCCACATAGGCAAATATCGCCAGCGCAGATGCCACCATCACGGTCGGCAGGATGGCCAGGCCGTCCAGCCCGTCGGTCAGGTTGACCGCATTGCTGGAGCCGACGATCACGAAATAGGTCAGCACGACGAAACCAGCCACCCCCAATGGAATGGCGACATGCTTGAAGAACGGCAGGATCAGTTCGGTCTGCGCAGGCAGGTTGGTGGAGTAGGCGATATAAAGGGCTGCACCCAGTCCGAACACGGATTGCCAGAAATATTTCCAGCGCCCGGCAAGCCCCTTGGGATTCTTGTGGACGATTTTCTTGTAATCATCCACCCAGCCGATAATGCCGAAGCCCAACGTGGTCAGAAGCGCAATCCAGACATACTTGTTGGACAGATCCATCCACAGCAGCGTTGAGATCGCAACCGACATCAGAATCAGCGCACCGCCCATGGTCGGTGTACCGGCCTTGACGAGATGCGTTTGCGGGCCGTCATCGCGCACTGCCTGGCCAAATTTCATGATCTTCAACCGGTCGATCATCCACGGCCCGATAATGAAGGAAATGCTTAACGCAGTCAGTGTCGCCATCACCGCGCGCAGTGTCAGATAATTGAAGACATTGAATGCGCGGATGTCCTGGCCCAGGGTTTGAAACAGCCACAGCAGCATCAGTGCACCTCCTCGCTCAAGCTCTGCACGATGCGTTCCATGCGCATGGCGCGCGAGCCTTTCACCAGTACCGTGACATCGGGTGCCAGTGCGTTTTCCACTTCTGCCAGCAATTCCTCGATGCGCTCGAAATGCATGCCGCCAGATCCAAAGGCGCGCACGGCTTCCTTCGATAAATCTCCCAGGCCAAAGAGCCTTTCGACACCTGCTTGCCGCGCAGCCAGGCCCATCTGGGCATGCAACGCGGGAGCGGACTCACCCAGCTCGCCCATGTCACCGAGCACAAGGTACTTATGCCCCAACTCGCGCGCGAGCACGGCAAGCGCCGCGCGTGTGGAATCGGGATTGGCGTTATAGGTGTCATCGATGAAACGTCCGCCGTGCAGACCCAGTTTGCGCTGCAGGCGGCCCTTCACCCCGGTAAAGCCGGACAGGGCTTTCGCAATGGTTTGCAGATCAACCCCCACCGACAGGGCACAGGCTGTGGCAGCCAGCGCATTACGCGCATTATGCTCACCGGGAACAGACAACTTCAGGCTGACCGTACCCCGCTCGCGGGCATCAATAGTCAGCGAATCCCTGTCATTCGATAAGTAGATGCCGCGCACGTCCGCCTCGGGATGAAAGCCAAAAGTCAGTACCTGATGTCCGGCATTGATCCCGATCCAGTAATCGGCATGGGGATCGTCCCGGTTGATTATGGCGATACCCTTTTCGTTCAATCCCTCGAAAATTTCGCCCTTTGCTTCAGCAATGGCCTGTACCGATCCCATGAGGCCGATGTGTGCCATCTGCGCATTGTTGACCAGGGCGACATCCGGCTTTGCCAAATTCGTGAGATAGCGGATTTCTCCCGGATGGTTCATGCCCATTTCCAGCACGGCATAACGATGTTGGCCACGCAGCCTGAGCATCATCAAGGGGCAGCCGATGTCATTGTTGAGATTGCCCTCGGTGGCCAGCACGGCTTCCGGATTTCCTGTTTGCGACCTGAGTATGGCCGCAGTCATTTCCTTGACCGTGGTTTTGCCGTTGCTGCCGGTAACAGCTATGACAGGCATGTCGAATCGATTACGCCAGTGGGTTGCCAACCGCCCAAGTCCAAGACGCGTGTCATCCACCTGTATGCAGGGTAATGCAGAAGTCGACGCATTTATGTTGATCATCACGCCCGCCGCACCCGCCTCGATGGCCTGTCCTGCAAATGTGGCGCCGTCGAATTTCTCGCCTTTTAGCGCAATAAACAGATCGCCTGATTTGACGGAGCGTGTATCCGTTGATACGGAAAAAAACTCGCGATCATCACCCGTCAGCTTTCCATTCACCGCAGCCGCTGCTTCGGACAGGCGCATCATGACCAAGCCTCCAATGCCTTTTGAGCCAGATCAACATCTGAAAATGGAAGCTTCTGTCCCTGAATTTCCTGGTAGTTTTCGTGTCCTTTTCCAGCAATCAGTACGATGTCGCTGGCTTTGGCTTCACCTATCGCTTCAAAGATGGCTCGGGCGCGATTGGCTTCGATACGGGATGACCCTGCCTGCACACCTTCAAGAATGTCCGCAATGATGACAGTTGGGTCTTCGTTGCGCGGATTGTCGCTGGTGACATATACGAGATCGGCGCCTTGCGAGGCAGCGCGGCCCATCAACGGGCGCTTGCCGCGATCCCGGTTTCCGCCGCAGCCGAAAACACAAATGACTTTACCGCCTCCACTCAGCGGACGCAGGGTAGTCAGCACTTTTTCAAGCGCGTCAGGCGTATGCGCGTAGTCAACAACAACCAGCGGAAGAGTGCCGCCACCCAGCATCTGCATGCGCCCGGCCGGTGGCGTAACTCTAGAAAGTGCATTGCAAGCATCATTCAGGGAAACGTCCGACACCAGCAATGCCGCAAGCGCCGCCATCAGATTGGCGGCGTTGAATCGTCCCAGCAGCCTGGCATGAAGCTCCGCGCGTCCCCATGCCGTGTTAAGCGACAGCGCCATGCCTTCGCGATCAGCAGTGATCGCTTCGGCAACTACCTCGCCCTGATGAAATCCATAGCCGATGGTTTTCACGCCATTTTTTCTTGCCGCCAGCGACTGTCCGAATTCATCATCGAAATTCAGAACAGCGTACTTCAATCCTGGCCAGGCAAACAGACCGGCCTTGGCATCGGCATAAGCTTCCATGCTGCCGTGATAATCCAGGTGGTCGCGCGACAGATTGGTCAGCACCGCCACATCGAAATGGCAGCCATTGACTCGGCCCTGATGCAAGCCGTGCGAAGACACTTCCATGGCACATGCGCGCGCGCCCTCCTTGACGTAGTGCGCCAGCATTTCCTGTAGCTGGACAGCATCGGGCGTGGTATTGAGTGATGGGCTCAGGCTTCCGGGGAAACCATTGCCCAGCGTGCCGACAACTACCGCGGAGTTGCCGGTCAAGGCAAGCGCCTGGGCAATCCAGTGCGCCACCGATGTTTTTCCATTGGTTCCAGTGATGCCAAACATGCGGAGCTTCTGACTCGGATCGCCATAAATGCGGGCGGCTATGGCGCCAATGTGTAATTTGAGATCTGGCACGGGCACATTCGGAACCTGCCAGGCGGGATCCCACAGGAAATGTGTTTCATCCCAGAGAACGGCTGGCGCGCCCTTGGCGATGGCCTGAGGAATGTAAGCGCGTCCGTCGTGCGCCGCGCCAGGATAGGCGGCGAATGCAATCTGCGGGCCTGCGTGACGGCTGTCAGCGGTCAACGCTGTCAGCGGTACATTCAATTGTTTGAGCACCGTATCGGGGTCGGGTGGACTGACATGGTTCAATCGAGTCTCTCCATGTCAGGCCGCCCCCGGTTTCGCCAGCGATTGCGGCTGCGTCATTCGCGTGGCAGGCAATTCAGGCGCATCGGGAGATACGCCAAGCTGTCTCAAAGACGCAGCCATGACCTGGGCAAACACCGGCCCCGCCACCGCGCCGCCGTAGTGCACATCGCCGCGCGGCTCATCAATCATCACCGCGATGATCAAGCGCGGATCGGAAGCCGGCGCCATGCCTACAAATGACGAGACATAGCGGTCATGCGCATAACGGCCCTCCATCAGCTTGTGGGCAGTGCCGGTTTTCCCGGCCACGCGATACCCCGGAACATTGGCGGCAATGGCAGTTCCGCCTTCATGCGTCACGGTCTCCATCATCGTACGCACCATGCGGGCTACCTGCGGTGACAGCACGCGTTCGCCATTCAATTCCTGGGGTTCGCGCTTGAGAAAGGTCAGGGGCATGACCACGCCGTCATTGGCAAAGGCCATATAGCCACGCGCCATCTGCATCAGACTGACGGACAGGCCGTGACCATAGGCATGGGTTGCCTGTTCCACCGGCTTCCAGGTTTCAGGATTGCGTAAGCGGCCCCTGGCCTCGCCAGGAAAACCGGAGCCAGGCTTCTGTCCGAATCCGGCCCGGCTCAGCACATCCCAGAACTGCGTCGGGGTCAGCTGCATGGCCATTTTCACTGACCCGATGTTGCTGGATTTTTGCAGAACCTCGGTAACTGTTAGCTCTGGGTGGTAATGCACATCAGTGATGTGTTTGCCGCCAACAACATAATCCTTGGGTAGATAAAGGCGGGTTTCGGGTCGCACCAGACCGCGTTCCAGCACTGCCGCAATGGTGAACGGCTTGATGGTCGAGCCTGGCTCGAACGTATCGATGACCGCACGGTTGCGCATCAGGTCCGGCTTGTAGTTTTTCCGGTTGTTGGGATTCACCACCGGGAGATTGGACAAGGCGAGGATTTCACCCGTCTTGGCGTCCAGCACCACCACGCCGCCTCCTTTGGCCTTGTGCTTTTCAACGGCTGCCGACAGTTCGCGGTGCGCGAGATATTGCAGTTTCAGGTCCAGCGCAAGCCCCAGGTTACCGCCCATGCGCGCACCACGCGCCGGGCTCAGATCCTGTATCACGTGACCGCGCCTGTCTCGCAATACATGGCGGCTGCCAGCCTTGCCGGCCAGCCAGTCCTGATAGGCCAGTTCAACTCCCTCCTGGCCGACATCGTCGATGTCGGTAAATCCCACCACATGCGCGGCAACTTCCCCTTGCGGATAAAAGCGGCGGAATTCCCGATGCAGCTTCAAGCCAGGCAATCCCAACGCAGTCACGCGCACTGCCTGTTCAGGCGTCAGTTTGCGGTTGATCGCCACTTCGCCCTTGTGTGGCGTTTTAAGTTTCTTCGCCAGCGCATTGACTGGCATATCCAGCACGTTCGCCAGGCGGACAATTTGCTGATAGTTCAAATTCTGCGCAAGGCTTGGCCGCGCCCACAAGGTTTCTACCGGCGTGCTGATTGCCAGCGCTTGTCCATAGCGGTCCTGCACCATGCCACGGTGAGCAGGGATGGCCACCTTGCGCGCGGCCACCGCATCTCCCTTGCCTTGCAGAAAGTCTGTGTTCAGGCCTTGCAGATACACCGCGCGCGCGGCCAGCGCCAGAAACCAGACACCCAGCAAACCGGCGACCAGGGCAACTCGCCAGGGAACGATATGAACCTGAAGCAGCTTTCTGCTCGAATAGTTCACGGCTTCGTCCCTGATTCAATCAGCATAATTCTGTCGAGCGGCGGAGACACCAAGCCCAATTCATGCTGGGCCAGAGACTCCACCCGCGCATGGCTGACCAGCGTACCCTGCTCAAGCTGCAACTTGCCCCATTCCACTTCCAGGTCTCTCGCCTCTTTTTTCAAATTCTCAAGATCCATGAACATCATGCGTGCCCGATGCTGGGCGGTTACCACTGCCAGCGCGCAAATCATCAACACCAGCGCCAGCAAAATATCCAGACGCTTCATGCCGGTGCATCCGTTCGCGCGGCAACCCGTAACACCGCACTGCGCGCGCGAGGGTTGGTTTCAACTTCTGCATCTCCGGCATGAATTGCCTTTCCAACACGACGTAAACGCCCCTGCGGAATATCAGCAGCGCGCACCGGCAATCCACGCGGCAACTCGGGGCCACGTTCTTCATCCCGCATGAACCGCTTGACGATACGGTCCTCCAGGGAATGAAAACTGATCACCGCCAGCCTGCCGCCTGGTTTAAGTCTTCTGACACATACAGGCAGCACTGCCTCTAGCTCCTCAAGCTCACGATTGAGGTAAATCCGAACAGCCTGAAAGGTGCGCGTTGCCGGATGCTGGCCTGGCTCGCGCTTGCGCACCGCATTCGCGACAATTTGCGCAAGCTGGCCTGTCGTGCGAATCGGCGATGCTGCTCGCGCCGTAACAATCTCATGCGCAATCTGTCGAGCAAACCGTTCTTCGCCATAACGTTTGATCACCTCCACCAACTCATTTTCTTCTGCTCGCGCAATCCACTCGGCTGCGCTGAGTCCGCTATCCGGATCCATGCGCATGTCGAGCGGGCCATCCGCGCGAAAGCTGAATCCGCGTTCCGCTTCATCCAGTTGCGGCGACGACACACCGATATCCAGCAAAATGCCGTCAACCTTTTCTATCGCCAGCCCGTCCAGCGCTTCTTCCATGCGCGAAAAGGGCACGCGAACCAGGCTTAAACGGGGGTCATGAATCATCTTGCCCGCCTCTATCGCCGCCGGATCGCGGTCCATCGCAATCAATTTCCCCACCGGCGACAGTTGTTCCAATATCAAACTGCTGTGCCCGCCGCGGCCAAAAGTGCCATCCACATAAACGCCGTCCGGCTTGATGGCCAGTGAGTCAATCGCTTCCCTGGCCAGCACCGGAAGGTGCGCCATCACAAGGTAAAGCCCTCCAGTTCGGGAGGGAGTCCGTTTTCGCCAAAGCTCAGCGCCTGCGCGATCCGGGCCTCCCATTTGTCTTCATTCCACAACTCCACCCGACTTACCTGGCCAGCCAGCACTACGTTTTTATCGAGGCCGGCAAATTTGCGCAGCATGGGCGGCAGCAGAATCCTGCCCGCGCCGTCCATTTCAATTTCTTGCGCGTAGCCAATCATGAGTTGCTTGATACTGCGTGTTTGGGGATTGAAGTCAGACAGACCGGAGAGCTTTTTCTCGATGGGCTCCCATTCGGGAAGCGGGTAAAGGAGCAGGCATTCGCTGGGATCAGCCGTCACAATCACGCGACCGCTCGCCACCGCCAACAGCACGTCACGATGCCGGGACGGCACGACGACCCGGCCCTTGCTGTCCAGACTGACGGTGCTGACACCGCGGAACATGTCTCCCTCTCTCCTTTTTTGATTGTGGGCAATCACTCACCTGTAATGCCACTGATTACAGGCAATACCCATAATCATCCACTTAATGGCACTTTTACCCACTATAGAGGGAAGAAATCTGCGCTGTCAAGCAACAAATTGAAAATTTTCCTTCAAGGTCAAAGACTTACATAACCTATCCACAGGACTGGCTTACCATATAAAACAAAGGGGTTATCTGTGCATCCTAAATACGATACACAGATAAATTAGGTAACTTATTGAATTGATTGATGGGGAGCTGGCCGATAAGCCGGGTTCTGTCAGGGAGTAATCCCTGAGGCAGCCATTCCTCTAGATCCGCCATTGCTGGCGGATTCAAGCCACCTACCCGCAGACTCAGCGAGCCGCTTCATCGCCTGCCTATTTGGTGTTGCTCCGGATGGAGGTTACCGCGTTTCACCCCGGTCTTAACCGGCTCGTCTCTGTGGCCCTGTTCCTCGCCTCACGGCGTCCGGCCGTTAGCCGGCATCCTGCTCTATGGAGCCCGGACTTTCCTCTCCGTGCGAAAGCACGCAGCGGCTGCCTGACCAACTCCCCTCATCATTATATGGTTGTTTAGTGGCTGATAATTGACTAATACACATAGCAAGGAGCCGCGATTCGACTCTGAAAGCCCCTGATTACAAAGCGGGCTCTATTTTATTGAGAGGAGATCATCATGAGACGACGGCTATATTTCATGGTGCCGGATGTAACTGGCGCCCGTATCATTCGCGACGAGTTACTGCTCGCGCGCATTGAAGACAGCCACATACACGTACTGGCCAAGGCTGGCGTACCGATGGAAGGCTTGCATGAGGCATCCATCCTGCAGAAAACCGATTTCGTGCACGGCGCGGAAACCGGGCTGGTCATCGGCGGCGGCATCGGCATACTGGCCGGGCTGGTTGCCATTCTGTTCCCGCCCGCTGGCGTCAACCTGCAACTGGTGACGATTCTGGTCACGGCCTTGATCGGCGCCGCTTTTGGCGCCTGGGTATCGAGCATGGTCGCCAGTTCCATCCCCAATTCGCGCCTCAAGACTTTCGAGGCCGGCATCGAATCAGGCCGCATTCTGATGATGGTGGATGTACCCGCTGGCCGTGTGGATGAAATCAGGAAACTCGTTGCCTCCCGGCATCCGGAAATCAGCGGTTCCTTGCAGGAACCCACCATTCCGGCTTTCCCTTAAACCTCCCTGCCGCGATTCCCCTGTCGCGGCCTTGACCTGAAGCGCAAGGCTTTCAGGTATGACGGCAGGCAAAAAGCCTGCCGTTGTTTTGTCTCGAATCCGGCATGTACACTTCCACCGACATGCCTGCGAATATTCTTCTTGTCGAGGACGACAAGCCCATTGCCGAAAACGTTATCCTAGCTTTGGAACGGGATGGATATGCATGCTCGCATGTCCAGCTTGGCGCTTCTTGCATGAGATCACTTTCCAGCAATGCCTTTGACCTTGTAATCCTTGATGTCGGCCTGCCGGACATGAATGGATTTGAAGTTTGCAAGGCAATCAGGAAATCATCAAATATTCCGGTCATTTTCCTGACCGCACGTTCGGATGAAATTGATCGTGTGGTTGGCCTTGAAATCGGCGCGGACGATTATGTGCTCAAACCCTTCAGCCCTAGGGAACTGGTGGCGAGAGTCAAGACCATACTGCGGCGCAGCCAGCTTTCCCCGCCGCCAGGCCAATCCGTCCCGGGAATTCACATCGACGAAGACCGGGCCTGCATTTTATGCAACGGCATTGTCCTGGATTTGACCCGCGCAGAATATTTCATGCTGCGAGCAATGATTCGCGTGCCCAACAAGATTTTTGACAGAGAGGCCTTGATGGATGCCGCGGGTCTGGCCGAGGCCAGTCTGGATCGGGTCATCGATACTCATATCAAATCCCTGCGTGCCAAACTGGTAACCGCCGCACCTGGTGTTGAAATTATCCATACCCATCGTGGCATGGGTTACAGCTTCGTGCCAGTCAGCGAGAAATGAACTTCCTGATCCGCTTTTTGACCGGTTATGCAGTCGTAACTGCTGTAGCCGTCCTTTTGGCAATGAAACTGTTCTCCGAGCAACTGGTTCCGGGCGTGCGCCAGTCGGTAGAAGACATGCTGGTGCAAACCGCCAACCTGCTGGCCGAATCCGCCGCCAGCGAGGCGGCAAACGGCAAGCCGGATCTTGGCCGGATTGAAAGAATGTTTCAGTCCTACCAGCAACGCCAGTTCGATGCGCGCATTTACGGCGTGCTGAAAAACGATCCGGACTTGCGCGTTTACGTCACGGATTCGCGCGGCATCGTCCTGTTTGACAGCCGCAACCAGGCAAGGGGCCAGGACTATTCGCGCTGGCTGGATGTCAGCAAGACACTCAAGGGCGAATATGGCGCGCGCACCACGCAGGAAGATGCCTATGATCCATCCAGCGTCGTCATGTATGTGGCCGCGCCCATCACCATCAATCAACGGATTGCCGGCGTGTTGAGCGTGGGCAAACCCGCGCGCTCGTTTCAGACATTCATAGATCTGTCCAGACGGCAGGCCTGGGAGGCCGCATTGGGATTGTTCGCGATGGCCATGCTAATCGCCCTGGTCTTCTCCTGGTGGATGACGCGCGACCTGCGGCGGCTGGTGGTTTACGCCAACGAAGCCGCCGAGGGCAAGCGCGCCACCATCCCCATCGAGGGGCGCAGTGAACTGCGCAGGCTGGCCCAGGCCATCGAACATCTGCGTACCGAACTGGACGGCAAGGCACATGTGGAGAAAGTCACCCAGTTGCTGGCGCATGAACTCAAAAGCCCGATCGCCGCCATACGTGGCGCGGCCGAACTGCTGGAGGACGTGCCTGATCGACAACAGCGAGCCCGCCTGGAACAGAACATCCGCGATGAAACCGCCCGCCTGCATAACATCGTCGACGGCGTCCTGAACCTTGCGCGCGCGGAGACCATGAACAAGCCGCCTTCGCTGGAATCTCTATCTGCCGCAAAGGCGCTCGAAGAAATTTGTGACATGCGTCAATCGCGTCTTGAGCAGAAACATCTGGTATTGGATATTCAGTCAGCCGCCGGTCTTCAAATCAAGGCGGATCGGTTCCTGCTGCGCCAGGCCCTGCTGAATTTGCTCGATAACGCCATCGACTTCAGCCCTTCCGGCAGCACCATTCTTTTGAGCGCAAATCAGGCAAACAACCAGGTTGAAATCAGCGTCCGTGACCAAGGTGCCGGCATACCGGATTACGCCAGGGATCGCCTGTTCGAACGCTTTTATTCCACACCCAGGCCAGACAGCGGCCAGCGCGGCACGGGGCTTGGATTGAATCTTGTCGAGCAGGTCGCGCGACTGCATGGTGGAAGCATCACGTTGAAAAACCATTCTGATGGCGGCGCAGTAGCCGTCATATCCTTACCCGCATAACTCCACACAAACTCCACACTCGCTCCACGGTTCCTGAATACCCGGTGCCTAAGATTGTCGGCATCCATCACAACGGGAGCCGACATGAACAAGGGACTGGTTATCAAACTGCTGGCGCTGGCCACAATGGCGCTTATTCTGATTATTGCGCTGGGGCAAATCGAGTGGAAGGTGCAGGAACGCCGCGCTACGCGCGACACCGTCGTGGCCGGCATCACACGGCAATATGCTGAATCACAGCAGGTGGCCGGCCCGCTGTTGTGGATTTCGTGCAGCGAATCGCGCAGCGTCACGCGCTTCGACAGCAATCACCAGCCCCGCGTGGAGGAAGAAGCCGTGGACTGCTCGCGCATTGTCCGTCCCGCGCACCTTACAGGCAATGGCAATCTTGCGGTTGCAGAACGTTATCGCGGCATCTACAAGGCGCGCTTGTATACCACCAGCTTGCGGTTGAATGCCCGGTTCAATCCGGTCGATCTGGCAATCAAATCCAATCAGTCGCTGAAAGGCACCTACTGGGTTTTCGCCGTATCCGACCCGCGCGGCCTCAAGCAGATCACCGTCAAGGATGGTGGCGGCAAGATGCTGGAGGCCAAGCCCGGAACCGCAAAAAGTTCACTGTTCAAGGGGTTTCATGTACCCGTTGACATTGAAAGCCTGGCGCGCGAACAACGCCTGGTTGCTGATATCGAACTGACTGGAAGCGGACGTTTCGACTGGGTGCCCGTCGCGGAAAACAACGATTTCTCCTTGAATTCCGCGTGGCCGCACCCTTCATTCAGCGGCGAATATTTGCCAGATACGCGCAAAATCAGCAGCTCGGGATTTGATGCGCGCTGGCGCATCAACGCCTTCGCCACCGGTGGCGACAACGTGCTGCAGAAAGCAGCGTCCAACCCGCCGCCGGAAGGACGCGAAGCCTACGAAACCGCTGTCCAGGCAAGTTCACCTGGCCACTTCACACACGGCTTCGGCGTTTCACTCATCGACCCTGTCGATGCCTACGTGCAAAGCGACCGTGCCATCCGCTATGGATTCCTCTTCGTGCTGCTGACCCTGGGCGGCTTTTACCTGTTCGAATTGCTCAAGCAGAAAACCCTGCACCCGCTGCAGTACCTGCTGGTCGGTTTCGCGGTCGTCGTGTTCTTCCTGCTGTTGCTGGCCTTGTCCGAGCACATCGGTTTTCTCCTGGCTTACGTGGCCGCTGCTTCGGCATGCACCACACTCATCACCGCCTATGGCCGCACGCTGCTGGGCAACTGGAAGGCCAGCGCCGTTCTCGGGCTGGGTTATGGCGGGTTGTTTGGCGGCCTGTATCAGTTGCTTGCCTCGGAAGACCATGCGCTGCTGATGGGCGCCTGGCTGGTGTTCGGCGTGCTGGCCGCCACCATGTATCTGACTCGAAAACTGGACTGGCAGGGCATAGGCAGGCTGCAACACGCTTCGCCCCGTAGCGGCTTCCAGCCCGAATAAGGAGACCGCCATGTTTCTTGCCCACCTGCCCGCAGGATATTTGATCGGCCGCATTTTGCTGCGGGAAAAACGCGGCGGTGGGATACTGACCGCCGCGATGACCGGCGCCGTGTTCCCCGACCTCGATCTGCTCTATCTCTATCTTCTGGATGCAACTCCGCAACATCATCACACCTACTGGACGCACTTGCCCGTCGCATGGTTGGGCATTGGCTTGATCGCCGCGATTGCCTCGCGCCACCGCAACCGGAGTTTTCGACTGGCACTGCTGGCTTTCATGCTGGGCTGGTTCAGCCATTTGCTGCTGGATAGCTTCGTCGGCCACATCTGGTGGCTGTATCCGCTGTCCGGAAAATCTTTCTCCCTGACCGAAGTCGAAAGCCGTTTCCAGCCCTGGTGGATGAATTTCATCCTGCATTGGACCATGCTGCTAGAGGTGCTCATCATCTCCATTGCAGCCTGGGTGGAAATCAGGCATCCGCTCATTTTCACCCGCCTGCGGCTGGCCAAACCGGTTGCGGTTACGGCCATCGCGCTTGGCGGTCTGATGCTGATGGAAGCCTATCGCCCCGCACCAGTCCTTGCCCAGCCCGTACTGGGCGCCAGCGCAAAAGACTGGAATCAAAAATCCTTCTGGCACCCCCACTGGGGAGATTCCGGCGTACACAAGGGCATCGACATCTTCGCCGAACGCGGCACGCCAGTCATGGCATCGGAACATGGTCTGGTTATGTTCCGAGGAAATTTTAAGCAGGGCGGCAAGGTTGTTCTCGTGCTATCGCCGCGCGGCTGGCTGCATTACTACGCCCACCTCCAGTCCGCCATGCCCGGCCCTGGCTCGTGGGTGGTGCAGGGCGAACCCATTGGATTTATCGGCGACACTGGAAATGCCAAAAGCAAATCCCCGCATCTGCATTACGCCATCTTCAGCCCTATTCCAAGATTCCAGTCATTCCGCCCCGTGACGCAGGGATGGAAGCGGGTGTTTTATCGTGATCCGGGCCAACTTATTCGATCAGGAGCTTCCTCTTGACCGTTTCACCCGCTCGCTAGGGAATGAGCTTCTGCCCGCCCATATCCAGGCTGTCTGGCACGGTCCAGCCTTGACCTGAAGCACAAGGCTTTCAGGTATGACGGCAGATAATAAGCCTGCCACTGTTTTGTCAGCAGCAGTCTTGTGTTCATCAATTTAAAAGCATTAACCCCGGCTAACTAAACAAGCACACAGAATTGATGCTCCCCAAAACCTGCAAGGTTGGCAACACATCCCCAATATAAACAATTGGTTAGGCAATTTACATTTCACTCAAGATCGCAGGCGTGACACCCGTTAAGCAAGTAGCAATAAAAGGAGTCCGCCATGTTCAAGCTTTTACTTCCGCTGTATTTTGCTGCTGTTTCCTTTCCCGCCAGTGCTCAGCTGACGCTGGCAATTGTTCGAGGAGACAATGAGTATCTTGGAGACCTGGAGACGCACAAGAAGTATGACCGACTCTCACAGATCATCCAGGACGCAGCTGGCGAGCCAGTAAAAGTGAAATTCTATCGCGATGCTTTTTTTGCGATCAAGCGTGGAAAGACTGGCGAATTCGACATGGTGCTCGGACCTAGCCAGGTGGCCGCCAACCTGATCAAGTTCAAGTATTCCCCGTTGCTTAAATCCGTTGATTTGGTCACCGCCGTGTATGTGACCCCACCGGGTTCCGGAACGGGATCCTTGCAGGACGCGCGCGGCATGAAAGTCGGCATGCCGCATTATGAATCCCTGACCGGCGGCCTTGCGCGTGCCCAGTTGAATGAAATGGGTATCAGCGGGAAAAAATACTTTGCCGAGCTGCATTACCAGCCCGTATCAGAGGCCACGCTATATGGCCTTAACATAGGCCGCTACGATGTCGCCGTGGCGGATGCCGACATGGCTCAAGCCTGGGTAAAAAAGAACGGTGGGAAAATCATTGCTAAAACTTCCACCTCGCCCTCCAAGGCTTTCTCCGTTAAAGAAACGCTGAACCCTTCCCAGGCCGACAAGATTAAAAACGCCATGCTCAATCACGACAGCATTCGTTTTGCCAGTGCCGAGAAGTCCGAATTCAAGAAAATCGGTTCCATGCTGAACACCACGCCAACCGTGCTGCCCGGTGCGCGCGTGGTTCAAGCAGCACAGGCAAAAATTCTCATAGGGCAGGGAATTCCCGTGTACGACGTAAGAATGAAGGAGGAATTCCAGGATGGGCATATTCCTGGCGCCATCCACGTTCCCTACAACGAATCCAGCGCGAAGGAGCCTGAATTCGATGGAAGCAGCGACAGCTTCGAGCTGGACAAGCTCCCGCAAGACAAGAAAACCGCCCTCATCATGTATTGCGATGGCACAACCTGCTGGAAAAGCTACAAGTCTGCAATCATGGCAGCCAAGAACGGCTGGAAGAACATCATCTGGTTCCGTGGCGGCTTCCCTGAATGGAAAGCCGCGGGTTATTCAGTGGAGTCAGGCAAGCCTAATAAGACAGCTTCCAAGTGATGCGCTCACCTGCCCTGAGCGGTACGAGCTTGTCTGCGCCCATTGAGAAGATTTCCGGCACGTCCCAGCTTTCTCTTTTAAGTGTGACTTTCTGAGAGTTGCGCGGTAGGCCATAGAAATCCGGGCCAAAAAAACTGGCGAAGGCTTCAAGCTTGTTGAGCGCGCCAGCGTTTTCAAATACTTCCACATACAACTCGATAGCGGCATGCGCCGAATAGATGCCCGCGCAGCCGCAGGCGGTTTCCTTCGCATTCTGGGCATGCGGCGCGGAATCGGTGCCAAGGAAATATTTCGGATTGCCCGAAATGGCAGCGGCAATCAAGGCTTCACGGTGCGCTTCGCGCTTCAACACCGGCAAGCAGTAATAGTGCGGGCGAATGCCGCCCTTGAACATAGCATTTCGATTGAAAAGCAGATGATGCGCCGTAATCGTGGCGCCGACATTCGCGGGTGCAGACTTGACAAATTCAGCAGCCTGCCGTGTCGTAATGTGTTCCAGCACGATTCTGAGTTTGGGAAAATCCCTGATCAGACGCGTGAGCGTGCGGTCAATGAATACCGCCTCGCGGTCGAACACATCAACCTCGGCATCTGTCACCTCACCATGCAGTAATAATGGCATGCCGTGCTCTTCCATGGCTGCGATGGCAGGATAGGCCTTGTGCATGTCCGTCACACCGGAGTCGGAATTGGTGGTGGCGCCGGCGGGATAGTATTTGACGGCATGGATGAAACCACTTTGCCGGGCTTTGGCGATTTCTTCCGCTGGTGTGTTGTCGGTTAGATAAAGCGTCATCAACGGCTCGAAGGAAGCACCGGAGGGCACAGCCGAAATGATGCGATCGCGATAGCCGCGCGCGGCTTCCACCGTAGTCACCGGCGGCTTAAGGTTGGGCATGACAATGGCGCGCGCAAAGCGTTTTGCGGTATCGGGCAGCACGTTTTTCATGGCATCACCATCTCGCAAATGCAGGTGCCAGTCATCTGGGCGAGTAATCGTCAGTTCATTCATGTTCTTGCATCAACAAGGCATAGAGTTCGGATTTCCTGAGGCCAGTGATTTTTGCGGCAAGTTTGGCCGCCTGGCTTGCCGGCAGTTCTTCGGCCAGCAGCCGGGCAATACGCCCAGCCTCGGCCATCACTGGAGTTTCATTTTCCTCGCCTTCCACAACCAGCACAAATTCGCCTTTCTCGTGAAAATCGCTGGCATCCAGCCAGACGGCTGTTTCTGCAAGTTTCATCACTGCCAGCTCTTCAAATTGCTTGGTCAGCTCGCGCGCGATGAAAATCCTGCGATTTCTGCCAAGCACCCGCGCCATGTCAGCCAGGGTTTCTCGAACGCGATGCGGCGCTTCATAAAAAACCAGTGAACAGGGCAGCGGTTTCAGGGAAGCAAGCGCTTCCTGCCGGGCTTTTGCCTTGGGCGGCAAAAAGCCCGCAAACAGCCAGGGACCACCAGACAATCCCGAAACCGACAACGCGGTAACTGCCGCGCTGGCGCCAGGCAGAGGAATCACGAGAAATCCGGCACCACGAACAGCCTCAACCAGTCTGCTTCCCGGATCTGATATGGCAGGAGTGCCCGCATCAGTCACATACGCCACGGACTCGCCATTGCGGATGATTTCGATCAGCTTTTCCGCGCCCTGCTGTTCGTTGTGCGCCCGAACCGAGAGCAGCGGTTTGCTGATGCCAAGCATCGACAGTAATTGCCCGCTGACGCGGGTATCTTCCGCGGCCACCCGATCCACCCGCTTCAATACATCCAGCGCGCGCACGGTAATGTCGCCCAGATTTCCGATGGGCGTGGCGACTACGTACAATCCCGGGGGTAATGGACCTTCATTCATTTTTCTATTGTCGCAAATGCTGAAGCAACTATTGGGGAAATTCGCCGAAAATCGCGCGGAGAATTTACTGAAATCCGCCGGCCTCATCATCGAAGCGCGCAACTGGTGTTGCCGTCAAGGTGAAATTGACCTGATTGCACGCGAGGGCAGCGTTCTGGTGTTTGTGGAAGTGCGCAGCCGAAAGCATGCTGAATTCGGTACCGCCGCCGACAGCATCACCCTTGCCAAGCAGCGCCGCATCATCAAGGCGGCCAGGCATTACCTGGCCTCGCTGCCAACGGTCCCCGCATGCCGCTTCGATGTAATCACTCTGGATAAAGGACAAGATCCCGAATGGATCAAATCGGCTTTCGATGATTTCGGATAATCGGAGATAATGCCTGCATGATTGACCGCATCATCGAACAATTCAATGAGTCAGCGCGTTTAAAGCTGGATATGTCTGACCTGCTTCCGCCTGCAATCGCACGGGCGGCGGATCAAATCCTGCAATGCATTCTGCGAGACGGCAAGATTCTGACCTGTGGTAATGGCGGTTCGGCCGCGGATGCGCAGCACTTTGCCTCGCTGATGGTCAATCGCTACGAGCTCGACCGCCCGGGACTTGCAGCCATTGCCCTGAGCACCGACTCATCGGTACTGACATCAATTGCCAATGACGATGCTTTCGATCAGATATTTGCCCGCCAGGTCTCGGCGCTGGGCCATCAGGGTGACATTCTGCTGGCTATTTCCACCAGCGGCCATTCACCCAACATATTGGCCGCTGCCGAAGCCGCGCGCCGGCGAGACATGACAGTCATTGCCCTGACAGGACGCGATGGAGGCGGACTTGCGGAACAATTGAGCGATCATGATGTTCTTATCTGCGTGCCGGCGGATTCCACCGCCCGCATTCACGAAATCCATTTATTGACCCTGCACTGTCTGTGCGATGCCGTGGACAGTGCCTTGCTTGGAGTTGAAACATGAAAAAATTTATCTGGGTCGCATTGCTTGCCGCCAGCCTGCCCGTTGTCCATGGATGTGCCGCCGTTGTTGTCGGCGGCGCCGCAACCGGCGTTATGGTGGCGGATGACCGCCGCAAGACCGGCGTGTATCTGAAAGATGAAGAAATCGAGTTGCGCGCAATGGACCGACTGCGCGGCCAGTTTCCGGAAAAAACCGTCAGCGTATCCGTGACCAGTTACAACCATCAGGTCCTGCTGACCGGTCAGGTGCCCGACCTGGAAACCAAGACCCGGGTTCAGGAAGCCATCCGTGTCATTCCCAACGTTGCCAAGGTGTATGACGAAACCACGGTTTCAGGCGTGACCTCGCTGACTTCGGAAACCAATGACACAGCGATCACGACAAAAGTCAAAGCCCGCATGGTTCAAAGCGACAAGGTTTCCTCCAACCACGTAAAAGTAGTAACGGAAGCAAGCGTGGTTTATTTGATGGGGCTGGTAACCAAGGAAGAAGGAGAGGATGCCGCGCAAATCGCGGCGTCCACCAAAGGCGTCACACGGGTGGTGAAAGTATTTGAATACCTGAATTGATCGCAACCTGCTCGAACAAACCCCACGCCCAGCCATGAAATACCGCGACCTGCGTGATTTCGTCGCCCAGCTTGAACAGATGGGCGAACTGAAGCGCATTGCGCTCGAAGTCGATCCCCATCTGGAGATGACCGAGTTCTGCGACCGGATACTCAAGCAGGAAGGCCCTGCCATCCTGTTTGAAAAACCCAAAGGCCACGGCATGCCGGTTTTGGGTAATTTGTTCGGCACTGTCAGGCGGGTAGCACTGGGCATGGGCGAGGAAGACCCGGCGAAACTTCGCGAAATTGGCAGACTGCTTGCCTACCTGAAAGAGCCGGAACCGCCGAAGGGACTTAAAGACGCCTGGGAAAAGTGGCCGCTACTCAAGCAAGTGATGAACATGTCGCCGAAGGAAGTGGGCGGCGCGCCCTGTCAGGACATTGTGTGGGAGGGCAAGGATGTGGATTTGTCACGCTTGCCCATTCAGACCTGCTGGCCGGGTGACGCCGGACCATTGATCACGTGGGGACTCGTGATCACCAAAGGCCCGCATAAAAAACGCCAGAATCTGGGCATCTACCGCCAGCAGGTAATTGCTCCAAACAAAGTCATCATGCGCTGGCTGGCGCATCGCGGCGGCGCGCTGGATTTCCGCGAGTTCCAGCAGGCGCATCCCGGTCAACCGTTTCCGATTGCAGTCGCACTCGGCGCCGACCCTGCCACCATTCTGGGTGCGGTGACGCCCGTGCCGGATTCGCTTTCCGAATACCAGTTCGCCGGATTGCTGCGCGGATCAAAGACTGAAGTCGTGAAATGCATGGGCAGCGATTTGCAGGTGCCGGCCAGCGCGGAAATCGTGCTCGAGGGCCACATTCACCCGGATGAGATGGCGCCCGAAGGTCCTTTCGGCGACCACACCGGCTATTACAACGAAGTCGAACGCTTCCCTGTTTTCACCATCGACCGCGTCACCATGCGGCGCGATCCCATCTACCACAGCACTTACACCGGCAAGCCGCCGGACGAGCCTGCCATTCTGGGTGTCGCGCTGAATGAAGTCTTCGTGCCGCTGCTGCAAAAACAGTTTTCGGAAATTTCCGATTTCTATCTGCCGCCGGAAGGGTGCAGTTACCGCATGGCGGTGGTCAGCATGAAAAAGCAGTATCCCGGCCACGCCAAGCGCGTCATGTTCGGCGTGTGGAGTTTCCTGCGCCAGTTCATGTACACCAAATTCATCCTCGTGACGGATGAGGATGTGAACGTGCGCGACTGGAAGGAAGTGATCTGGGCGCTGACTACGCGCGTCGATCCGGCGCGCGACACCTTGATTGTCGAAAACACACCGATCGACTACCTTGATTTCGCCAGCCCGGTTTCAGGACTGGGCAGCAAGATGGGCATCGACGCCACCAACAAGTGGCCGGGCGAAACCCAGCGGGAATGGGGCACGCCGATTACGATGGACAATGCGGTCAAGGCGAGGGTGGATACGCTGTTCAGCCAGCTGGGGCTTTAGAATTTCCCTCGACCACAGGTCAGGGATTCGCCGGGCCCATCTGGATGTTTCTCCGAACTTCAATTTCCGTATGCGTCAGCGTGACCTCCACGGGTTTGGCGGGCGTGATGCGCAGTTCATATTCGCCCGTCTCGGGAGAAATCACTCGCAGCATCGTTTGCGTCACATAAGTCGCTCCCATCGGTGAATCAATCGTGCCGGTGTGATTGATGTTGAACATGCCGCTGGCGACCACCGAACCATTTCTGCTCAGGCTGGCCTGATAGGCATTCCACTTGCCGATCTCATTTGGATCGTCGCCATGCTGCGCCTTGAAGTTGATCGCAACGGGTGACATGTCGGGCGAAAGCTGGATCAACACCGGTCCGATGCTGCCATCTTCGCTCGCCTCCACGGGGATCAGAAAATCCCGCTCGCCCGTTGTTACGCCCTCGCAACCTGCCAGCACGAAGGCCACCAATACTGCCCAGCCCACACTGGTATTGAGTATTCCGGTCATGCGTTCATTTCCCCTGGCAACTTGTACACCCCTTCCTGAAAATCGAATAACGCGTAATGAACAGGTAAAGCAGCACCGGATAGATCGCCAACAGGCCATACTCCCATCGCGCAAGCGCTTCGCCCTGCCACCAGCGGACAACGACAACCAGTCCGTGAATCATCGCCAGACCGAAAGCCATAAAATAAACCAGACGCAGCAGTGCCTTCACTGCGGCATGCCCTGATACACCCATTCAACCAGCGCATCCTGCGCGGTCCCGCCACGTTCGGCATTGGGATGGTTGATGAAGTTGACCACCACCCAGCGGCGTCCCTGATTGTCCAGTACATAACCTGCCAGATTCTTTGCGCCATTGAGTGAACCGGTCTTGAGGTGCGCATTGCCTGCAACGCCATTTTTTCTGGCGCGCGTTTTCATGGTGCCATCGACAGCGGCAATCGGCAGGGAAGACTCCAGTTCCGAAAACAGCGGGCTTTGATGGGCCGCCTGCAGCAGCCTGGCCATCGAATGAGGGCTGATGCGTTCGATCCGCGAAAGGCCCGAGCCATTCTCAAGCACCAGTTCCGCGAATTGCAGACCCTTGCCACTCAGCCATTCACGCACCACCTTCGCGCCTTTCTCGGGTGTGCCGGGCGAGTCGAGTTTTTCCGCCCCCAGCGTCAACAACAGCTGGCGCGTCATGACGTTATTGCTCCACTTGTTGATGTCGCGGATGGCATAAGAAAGAGGTGGCGAATCCAGCCTGGCCAGCAGCAGAGATGTGGCTGGTGTTGTGCCTTGCGCAAGTTGTCCGGACAGGACACCGCCAGCTTCCTTCCACAGGGCCAGGAACATGCCCGCAGCGGTGAGCGCGGGGTCACCAAGATTGACCGGGTAGCTTTTTTCTCCGCACAGCCGCGAGAAATTGCCTGACACAACCAGCTGCTGCCCCCCGTTTCCAGGCAGCAGATCAAATCCCGGCCGGCTCTCGTCATTGCAGTAGCCGTTAGTCAACCGCATCTGGTTTACCAGAGTGTATCCCGTTGGCATCGGGTCGACGTTCAGCTTTACGCCTGAATTTTCAACACTCACGCGAACCGTAGCTGAATTGAAATTGGCCAGCAAGGCGGAAGGTGGCGTGTTGTAAGCCCGGCGAGGATCGCCGTCAAACCGCCCAGGATCGAAGGCGGGCAAATCGAACCAGGTGACATCCGCCACCACGTCACCTTCAATTGTCATCAGGCCGCGTTGCCTGAGTTCTCGCACCAGCAGCCATACTCGCTCAAGCGTTAGCGTCGGATCGCCATAGCCCTTCAGGTACAGATTTCCCGAAAGTCTTCCATTCACCACCGGGCCATCGGCATACACTTCAGTCTTCCAGGCATACGCCGGACCCAGAATTTCGAGACCCGCATACGTTGTCAGCAACTTCATGACCGAAGCCGGGTTGAAGGCGGATTGCGCCTGGTGCATAAAAGCCGGTTCGGCCTTGCCTGCTTCCCAGATCACCACGCCAAAGCGGCTTTCCGGAATGCCCGCAGTCTTGAGCGCACCGCTGATTTGCGGGGGCAAATTCTGCGCAACCGCCAGCAAGGGCAGCATGGCCAGCAGAAATGCGGTACGGCGGATCAAAAAAAATGGGGCCTTCATCGGCCCCATTATGCCAAGCAATTATGCAATCAGCTCAGGTCGTTCACATACCACGCCATCGCTTCCTTGAGTCCTTCAGCCATGCGGTGAGACGGTTCATACCCCAGCAAGGTGCGCGCTTTACTGACATCGGCCTGTGAATGACGCACATCACCCGCTCGGAAATCGCGGTAAGTGGGTTTGAAATTCTGCAGATGGGGGAAATGCGGCAACAGGCTGACGCGAATGGCCTCGAACAAGTCGTTCAAGGTAGTGCGGTCGCCCACCGCCACGTTGTAGACCTGATTGGATGCTTCAGCATTCTCCGCGGTAGCGGACAGGATGTTGGCCTGAATGACGTTGTCGATGTAACAGAAGTCGCGGCTCGTTTCACCGTCGCCGTTTACATACACCGTTTCGTTGTGGATCATGCTGGCGACCCATTTCGGAATCACCGCAGCATAGGCGCCTTCCGGGTCCTGGCGTCGGCCGAAGATATTGAAATAGCGCAGACCGATCGACTGCATGCCATAGGCACGGCCAAACACATCAGCGTACAGCTCGTTCACATATTTGGTAACGGCATAGGGAGAAAGGGGCTTGCCGATAATGTCCTCCACCTTGGGCAGCCCGGGATGATCGCCATAGGTGGAACTGGATGCCGCATAGACAAAACGCTTGACGCCCGAGTCCCGCGACGCCACCAGCATGTAGATGAAACCATCAATGTTTGAGGCATTGGTGGTCAGCGGGTCTTCGATGGAACGCGGCACCGATCCCAGCGCAGCCTGGTGCAGCACATAATCCACCCCGGACACGGCCTTGCGGCAGGTTTCCAAGTTACAGATGTCGCCACGCAGAAAGGTGAAACGCGACCATTTTTCTTCACCAACACTTGCAGCGACTTCATCCAGGTTCTTCTGATGGCCAGTGGCAAAATTGTCCAGACCGACCACATGCTGATTGAGGTTCAACAGCGCTTCGACCAGATTGCAGCCAATGAACCCTGCCGCGCCGGTTACCAGCCAGGTCCTGGGCGCGGCAAGGAGCTGCGCCCGCACATCCTGATAGCGTGACATCTATAGTCTCCAGAGCTTGAAGCCGGCACCCGCCACGGTGGCAGGATCATAAGCGGATTTCACATCCGTAAACACACCGCCCTTTTTCAGCCTGATGGTCAAATCGCCAAAGGGTTTGTCCAGATACGCTTTGTGCGCCACAGCAGCGACAATCGCGTCGCATTCGGGCATGTTTTCCCATTTTGTCAGGCTGATGCCGTATTCGTGCTCGGCTTCCCTTGGCTCACCCAGCGGATCGTGCACATTCACTACACAGCCGAAGGATTGCAGTTCACGAATCACATCGACGACTTTGGAGTTGCGCAGATCGGGGCAGTTTTCCTTGAAGGTCAGCCCCAGTACATTGACCTTGGCACCCTTCACCTGCACCCCGTTGCCGATCATCTGCTTGACGGTTTCCTGCGCCACATAAGCGCCCATGCCATCGTTGATGCGGCGGCCAGCCAGAATCACCTGCGGATGGTAGCCCAGCATGTCGGCCTTGTGCGTGAGGTAATACGGATCAACACCGATGCAATGGCCGCCAACCAGACCGGGACGGAAAGGCAGGAAGTTCCATTTCGTGCCAGCGGCCTTCAGCACTTCCAGCGTGTCGATGCCGAGGCGATGGAAAATCAGCGACAGCTCATTCATCAAGGCTATGTTCAAATCGCGCTGCGTGTTTTCAATCACCTTGGCGGCTTCGCCCACCTTGATGGAGCTGGCCTTGTGTATGCCGGCGGTGATGACGCTGCCATAGAGCCCGGCCACTTTTTCCAGCGTGGCGGCATCGTCGCCCGACACCACTTTCACGATCTTGGTAATGGTACGTTCCTTGTCGCCCGGATTCACCCGCTCGGGCGAATAACCGACATGGAAATCCTGCATCCATTTCATGCCGGAATTCTTTTCCAGAATGGGAATGCAGACTTCTTCGGTCGCACCGGGATACACCGTGGATTCGTACACCACGGTGGCGCCCCTTTTCATGTATTTGCCGACAGTCGTGGAAGAACCGACAAGCGGGGAAAAATCCGGGATGTGCGCTTCATCAACGGGCGTGGGTACGGCAACAATGATGAAGTCGGCTTTGGAAAGCTCGGACGGGTCGGTCGTCACCTTGAGGCGAGTGGCCGCCTTGAGATCATCTGTTGAAACTTCGCCGGTGGGGTCGCAAAATCGACGGTAGCTGTCAATTTTTTCAGTCGACAAGTCATAGCCGATGGTGTCATATTTCTTGCCAAACTCGACCGCGAGGGGCAGGCCGACATAGCCCAACCCGACCACTGCAACCACACTCATGAAAGCGCTCCTATGAAAAAAGTGAATAGCCTAGCCGGTCGATTTTACCCAAAGATGATGGCTTTACTGACCGGATTGATGGTTTGTTCGGGGTTTTTCCTGAGCAAGGCCCATGCCGAAGTCGCCGATACCCTGCACAAAATCAAGCCCGCCGTGATCGGCATCGGCACCTACCAGCCCTTGCGCAGCCCGCGAGGTCAACTTAAGGGAACTGGATTTTCCGTCGCGGACGGCCGCCACGTTGTAACCTGTTACCACATTGTGAAAGCGCTGCCAGACGTCGAGAAAAATGAAACCTGGGCAGTGTTTGTAGGCCAGGGGCGCAATATCCAGTACCGCCCCGCAAGCAAGGTCGTCATTGATGAAGAAAACGATCTCGTCCTGCTTAAAATCGAAGGTGACCCGCTTCCCGTACTGAAGCTTGGCGATGAAACCGCGGCGCGGGAAGGCGAGCAGCTCTATTTCACCGGCTATCCCATTGGTTCGGTACTCGGCCTCAATGCTTCCACTCACCGGGCCGGGCTGGCTGCCATCGTGCCCATCTTTCAACCATTGGGTCAGGCGGGCAGGCTCAATGCCCGCACCATCCGTCAGGCCGACAATCCCTACCGAATTTTCCAGCTGGATGCCATCGCCTATCCTGGCAACAGTGGCAGCCCCCTCTGGCACCCGCAAACCGGTGAAGTAATGGGCGTGGTCAACTCGGTATTCGTCAAGGGCGCGAAGGAGACCGTGCTCACCGATCCCAGCGGCATCAGTTATGCCATCCCCGCCACTTACATCAGGGACTTGATGAAGCGGGCAGGGTTAAGCCAGTAGATATTTCCCGCCCGCTTCCGGCACCTGCGCTTCCCAGCCCAGGTCATGCCGGATTTTTCCAGCGAACAGCACCGCGGTTTCAGCCTCGCCATGCACCACAAAACATTGTCGGGGAGCCGCGCGAAACCTGCCAAGCCAGCCCATCAATGCAGCCTGGTCAGCATGGGCAGACAGGCCGCCAATGGTATACCTGCGCGCGTGCACCGGCACTTCCTCGCCCATGATGCGCACGCTTTTCGCGCCATCCACCAGCCGCCGTCCCAGCGTGCCTTGTGCCTGAAAACCGACAAAAATCACGCTGTTCTCATCGCGCGGCAAATTGTGCCGAAGGTGATGCTTGATACGCCCCGCATCGCACATGCCGGACGCCGCGATGATGATGGCACCTCCAGAAATACGATTGATGGCCTTTGAATCCTCCACCGATTCGGTAAACGTTACCGGCAACGGCGTATGCCGTCCCGATTGCATATGCAGGACGAATCCGCGTGCTTCTTCGTCCAGCAGACGGTGGTGCCTGAGCGTGATTTCGGTTGCCGCGCGCGCCATGGGCGAGTCCACGAAAATACGCGGCTTGCCAACGAGTCTCCCCTCCTGTGCCAGGTCCGACAGGATGAACAGCAGATCCTGCGTACGGCCTACAGCAAAAGCGGGAATCACAATGTTGCCGCGCCGGCGCTCCAGCGTTTCGTTGACGGCTTCCACCAGTTCATCGAAGGTTTCGCTCATCGGCTTGTGCAGACGGTTGCCATAGGTCGACTCAACAACCAGATAATCCGCCTGTTCGATGGGCGTCGGATCCTTTACCAGGGGATGGCCAGGTTGCCCAAGATCGCCGGAGAAAACGATCTTGCGCGTAACGCCTTCCGTTTCCAGCCAGACTTCCAGAATCGACGAACCCAGGATATGGCCCGCATCCCTGAACCGCACCTTCACGGAAGCATGTGGCTTGATTTCCATGTCATACCCCACGCCATGCAACTGGCGCAGACTGTCTCGCGCCTGCGCCACGGTGTAGATGGCGTTCACGCTATCGGGGTCGCGCAGCGTCTCGCCTCGCCGCTGCCACTCGCGTGCGCGCTCCGCTTCCTTTTCCTGGATATGCGCGGAATCCAGCAGCATCACTTCCAGCAGGTCACAAGTTGCGCGCGTCGCGTAGATCGGTCCGTCAAACCCCCGCGCAACCAGCAGGGGCAACAGTCCGGAGTGATCGATATGCGCATGCGTCAGCAGCACGAAATCGATCTGCCTTGCCTTCAAATGCAAAGCATCACGATTTTTTTGCGAAGCGCCCAACCCCTGAAACAGGCCGCAATCGACTAGAAACCGCACCGATTCCGTCTCCACCAGAAAACAGGAACCAGTAACTTCACCCGCTGCACCAAGAAATGTGATGTTCATTCGACTTCGTCCAGTATGATTTGAGCGGTCAACGCCATTTTCGTCATCTCGTCTTCGCCCACCACATACGGCGGCATGAAATACACCGTATTGCCGATCGGGCGCAACAGCACGCCGGTTTTCAACGCGGCTTGATAGGCGCGCGTGGAGAAGCCGGTCGCGGCGTTCGCCACATCAAAGGCCCAGATCATGCCAAGGTGGCGAAAGTGCTTTACACGTCGATGCTGTTTGACCGCATCGAGCAGTTGACTGAATTGATTCGCTTTCAGACGGTTATTCTCCAGCACCTTGTCCTGCTCGAAGGTATCCAGCACAGCCAGGGCCGCACGACAGGCCAATGGATTGCCGGTGTAGGAATGCGAGTGCAAAAAACCCTTCGCCGTTTCGTCCGCATAAAACGCCAGGTACACCTCATCCGTGGTTAGCACGCATGACAGCGAGAGATAGCCACCGGTGATGCCTTTGGACAGACAGATGAAATCCGGCTTCACGCCAGCTTGTTCGCACGCGAACATCGTTCCGGTCCGGCCAAATCCAACCGCGATTTCATCCGCGATCAAATGCACCCGGTACTTCGTGCACAACTCACGCGCGCGCGCAAGATAAACCGGGTGATACATGGCCATGCCCGCCGCGCCCTGCACCAGCGGTTCCAGAATGAAGGCAGCTGTCGTTTCGGCATGCTGTCGCAAATAATCTTCCAGCGCCTCCGCGCAACGCAGCGCAAAGGCCTCGGTGCTTTCGCCGCCTTCCGCCAGCCGGATATCGGGCGACGGCATCTGAACAGAATGCCGCAACAACGGCGCGTACTGATCCTTGAATAATGCCACATCCGTCACTGACAAGGCGCCCAGCGTTTCACCGTGATAGCCGTTTTGCAGGCTGATGAATTGTGTCTTGCCGGTTTGTCCGGTATTGCGCCAATAATGGAAACTCATCTTCAGCGCGATCTCGGTGGCGGATGCGCCGTCCGAGCCAAAAAACGCATGACTCAAGCCGGTGAGTTTCGACAGGCGTTCGGACAGTTCGACCACTGGCTCGTGCGTGCAGCCGGCCAGAATGACATGCTCGATTTTCGCAAGCTGATCGATGATGGCTGCATTGATGCGTGGATTGGCATGTCCGAACAGATTCACCCACCAGGATGAAATCGCATCGACGTGGCGATTGCCTGCATCATCAAACAGCCATGCTCCCTCACCACGCACGATAGCCAGCGGCGGCACCGTCTCCAGATTTTTCATCTGCGTGCAGGGATGCCAGAGGAAATGGCGAGAACGGTCTTGCAGGGAAGACATGGGGGCTATGGGTTATGGGCTGGGGGAAGTATAGCCTCCTCACCCTTCACGCCTGACCTCAGTTGTATTCGCCGCTGGCCGGATTCAGTTCGATGTAAAACGGCGACATGCTGGTATGGGAAACCTCTTCGTGCTCGGGCCGCCGGTTGCGCAGCGCCATTTCCACTTGCGCGGCCTTGAGTTGCGCGGGGTCAATCAGTTCCGGGTAAAGGTGATGATGCTTGATCATTTCCGCTGCCCGCATGCGGGCAAGCGTCTCCATGGCGCGCCGCGTCTCAGGCTCCAGCGTATCCAGCAACAGAAGCCAGGGTGCCTGCCAGCCCAGATAATCCGAAATCAATTGCGAATAAGGCGGCTCATGCTGGTCCGCCGCAAGAAACAAATCCGGAAACTGACTGGCCAACATGCTGCGCCCGTCCTGAAGACTGAGACCGCTGCCATCTGGCAGGCGGGCAACCCATTCCACTCCGGAAGCCTGCTGGTTAATCCAGCCATTCAGCATCCCGGCAGCATTGTGTTTACCGGAGGACGGGCTGCGAAACTGTTCCTCGGCCGCGTATCCTGCGCGCCAGTGCGCCGGCGCCTTTGAAGCCATTTCCGCTCGTGCCTCTTCTTCCGTCAGCACGCTGTGCAGAAGCGCCATAGGCTGTCTGCCTTCATCTGTCAGCCACTGCTCGAAGAAATCGGTAAATGCAAACGGAACTTCCTGATGATGTCCGCGCAGATAGGCATAAACAATGTGGCCCTGCGCTTCCAGCCGCTTGAAATCATCAGAGGGGTAAAGTGGTCCGCGCTTGAGTCCGTCGGCCTTGCTCCAGCTGCCATAACGGATATCGCTGATCTGCGCGCGGCCTTTCAACCCCGCCTGCAAACTGTCATTGGCGACGTAGATATCCCAGTGGATGCCGTCCATGGTGACGGCTTCGGCGGACTCGTACTTGATGACATTGACCACCCCGCGGAAGGGATTAAGCAACCGCTGCGCGTAGGTATGAATTTGGCCGGAGGTGGAACTCATCGCTTTTTATTCTGGATCAGCGTTCTCAAGTTTCAAAGCCGTTTTTTTCACAGGAATTATTGATCCGAAACGAATGAACTTGAATTGAGCGACATCCCATGCACATCCCCAATTCGTTCGTTTGCCTCGCCAGGTTTCGGATCAATAACAATTAAATCTCGGCGGGTTATTGAGGGGAAATTCAAGTTCTTGAATTTCCCCTCAATAACGACCGTTCGTCGGCTGGCCTTTAAAGGAAATTGGCGGGGCAATCCCCCGCATTTCGCCAATATCCCGACAGCCCTGTTGCGCTACCGTCAACATCAGTGATCGTCATGGAAAAGGTCTGCAGCGGCCAGCATGGTCCGTCAAACATTACCCATTGATAGCAAAGGATTTTCTGGTCGTGCGCGGAAACCCGTCAGATAAAAAGTTACTGCCTGGAAACATGCGGGTGCGATCCTGGAAAACCATGCCAGAACATCGACCTGGCCTGTCACCTGTTCGTCGCTTCAAGACCTGACTGGCCGCGCCGATAAGTGACTTAGGCAAATGTAAAACAAGAAAATTTTAACCCTCATGCAACCCCAGGCCAAACAACTTCCGCCCAGTCAGGCACACGCTACGCCCGCTCAGCCAAAAATGGCTGTCCAGGCATCGCGCGCGGTGCTGTCGGCCGAGCAGCTGCTGCAATTGCAGGCCGAGTTGCTGGGCCGCAAGCGATTCAACGAAGCGGCCACCGCCCTGGCCCAGCAACTGGCCAGCAGTCTGAAATGCGACCGCGCCAGCATCGGCTGGCAGGAAAAAAACGGCATGAACATTGTGGCGGCTTCCTATGTCGCAGAAGTACACATCCGTCAGGAAACCGCCCGGCTGATCGCGGCCGCGATGGAAGAAGCCGCCGAACAGGGCATCCGGCTTGTCCATCCCGAACCCGACAACAGCAAGCCGCACATCCTGCTGGCGCATGACGAGCTGGCGCGCCGCCAGGGTTATTCGATATGCACCGTTCCGCTGGCATACGATGGACGCATCGTCGGCGCGCTGACCATGGAGCGCCGCGACCGGGAGTTCACCCCGGCGGAAGCTTCACATATCGAACGCGTGGGGGCGATGCTGGCTCCCTCGCTGACGCTGAAATATGAAAACAGCCTGTCGCTCTGGCGCCGTTTCTACACAGGCCTCAAAAGCGGATTCGATCACCTTCTTAAAACCGATACCCCAGCGCGCAAACCGGTCGCGATCGGTATCGCCAGCGCATTTGTGCTGCTGGCCGCCGTGTTGCTGGTTCCGGTCAGCTACCACGTCAGCGCACCCGCGCAACTGGAAGGCGCCATTCAGCGAGTGCTTACTGCACCCGCGGATGGTTATTTGCATCAGGTTCATGTACGCCCCGGCGACCGTGTGACCGCGGGTCAGGTGCTGGCCGAACTGGCCGACCAGGACATGCAGGTGGAACTGCGCGGACTGGAAGCCGAACTGGCCCAGCATCAAAACGCGCTGATTTCCGCCCAGGCACACGGTGACCGCGCGGAATACAGCGTCAGCCAGGGCCGCGCCGAAGCCGCCCGCGCCCGGCTCGAACTGCTGCAGCAGCAGATCGAACGCAGCCAGTTGCGCGCGCCGTTTGACGGCGTGGTGATCAAGGGCGACCTGACCCAGTCGATCGGCACCCCGGTCGAACGCGGCGCGGAACTCATTACCCTGGCGCCTTCAACGGGCTATCGCGTGATGATCGAAGCCGAAGAATCCGAAGTCGCCGATCTCAAGACCGGCCAGACCGGCCGGCTGATCCTGGCCGCCCTGCCTTCCCAAGCCTTGCCTGTGCAGATTGAACGCATCACCCCGCTTGCCAGTACCGAAGCGGGGCGTCACTTCTTCGCGGTCTACGCCACACTGGAAGGCAGGCAGCCTGCGCTGCGTCCGGGCATGCAGGGTTTCGCCAAAATCGAAGTGGACAAGCGGCCCCTGCTGGTGAACTGGGCCAGCCGCCTGTTGAACTGGAGCCGTATCCAACTGTGGTCCTGGGGGGCATAAGGTGTCCACCGATTCGCTGTTCAGTCCCAACTGGTTTCGTGTCGCCAACCTGCACCCGCAACTGGGCGGCCACGTGCAGGTGCGCCGCCAGTCCAGCCGCGACGCGCTGTGGTATGTGTTTACCGATACCGCCACCGGCCGCCAGCATCGGCTGAATGACATCGCCTATCAGTTCGCCGGCCGCTGCAACGGCCGCCATTCCGCCAACGAAATCTGGGAAGCCCTGCTGCGGAAACTGGGCGACCACGCGCCCTCGCAGGAAGAAATCATTCATCTCATCGGACAGCTGACTGAAGGCGGCATGCTGCAGGTCGAAAAACTGTCGGATGTCGAAGCCCTGTTCGAGCGGCATGAAGAACGCGCCAGCAAGCAGCGGCGAAGCGCGCTGAATCCGCTGTCATTCCGCCTCAACCTGTTCAACCCTGATCGCCTGCTGCGCAGATTCGATGGCATTGGCCAGCAGTTGTTTCGCACCTGGGTGCTGGGCGTGTGGGCGCTGGCCGTTGGCCTGGCGCTGTTCAGCGGATTCGCGCACTGGGATGAACTGCGCGCCCATGCCGCCACCTACCTGCTTACACCGCGTTATCTGATCCTGATGTGGCTGTGCTTTCCCGTCATCAAGGCCGTGCACGAACTGGCACATGGCCTGGCGGTACGCCGCTGGGGCGGCGAAGTCACGCAAATGGGCATCGCCCTGCTGGTGCTGATCCCGGCGCCGTTTGTCGATGCCTCGGCGGCTTCCGCATTCCGGCCTGCATATCAGCGCGTCATGGTCAGCGCCGCCGGCATCATGGTCGAGCTGCTGATCGCCGCCCTGGCGCTGTTCGTCTGGCTCAATGTCGAACCCGGCCTGCTGCGCGACATCGCCTTTGTCTTCGCCTTCATCGGCAGCGTGTCCACCGTGCTGTTCAACGGCAATCCGCTATTGCGCTTCGACGGTTATTACATGCTCAGCGATGCGCTCAATCTCCCCAATCTTGCCCCGCGCAGCAGCCGCTACTGGGCCTACCTTGCGCAGCGTTACCTGCTCAAGCTGCCCGGCGCGCAATCGCCCGAACCCGCAAGCGGCGAGCGCGTGTGGCTGCTGATCTACGCGCCGCTGTCCTGGCTGTACAAACTGTTCATCGGCATGATGATCACGTTCTGGATCGCGTCGAAATCGTTTTTCCTCGGCCTCGCCGCCGGTCTGTTCCTGCTTGTCACCACCCTCGCGCAGCCGCTACACAAAGTGCTGCGTTTCGCGTTTTTTTCGCCCGTGCTGGGCACGCAGCGCATGCGCGCCCGCATGATCACGACCGGGGTGGCGGCGCTTGTCCTGCTTGCCATTGGCGTCATGCCCATGCCCTCGACCACCGTGGCGGAAGGCGTGGTGTGGCTGCCCGAACGCGCGCAGCTTCGCGCGGAAACCGGCGGCTTCGTTGTCAGCGTGGCGGCGCGCGATGGCGACACCGTCAAGCCGGGCCAGTTGATCGCCGTGCTCGAAGACCCTGCCCTGGAAGCCAGCCGCCGCGAATTGCAGGGCAAGCTGGATGGCCTGCGCGCCGAGCACTATCAGACTTTTCTCAGTGACCCGTTCAAGGCCAAAAACGCCGACGAAGCCATGCTGCGGGTCAGCGCCGAACTGGCTCGCATCGAGGAGCGGCTGGCGCAGCTTGAAGTGCGGGCCCAGATCGAAGGGCGGCTGGTCATGCCGCGCCAGCAGAACCTGCCGGGCGCGTTCATGAAGCAGGGTGCGCTGCTGGGCTATGTGTTCAGCCCCGATCAGGTTCGCGTGCGTGCCGTGGTCGACGAGCACGACATCGCCCTGGTGCGCGAGCGCACCCGGTCCGTTGACGTGCTGCTGGCCGATCGCGCATGGCAGCGGCTCGATGCCGGGTTGACCCGCGAAACACCCGCCGCAACACAAACCCTGCCCAGCCCGGCACTGGGCGACCGCGCGGGCGGCAGCCGGATCACCGACCCCGCCGACAAGGACGGCGTCAAAATCCTGGAGCCCGTGTTTCTGGTCGACCTGACCCTGCCGCCCCTCGCGACGAACCGGGTCGGTGGACGCGCCTGGGTGCATTTCGATCATGGCGCCGCGCCGCTCGCCGTGCAGTGGACTCGCCGCGTACGGCAGCTTTTCCTCAAGCATTTCAGCGCGGCGGAGTAGCGGATGACCATGCAGACACACGCGCTTCCGCAACCCGGACTCATTTGGGGCCTGTATCCGGAGAATCGCCAGCCGGAGAACAACAGCGCCTGGCTCAGGCGTTTGAATGCCCTCGGCCAGCTTGCTGGCCGCTCGGGATTGCGGCGTTACGAACAGATCGCCCGGCATTCGCTGGAACTGGAACAGCATGTGAGTACGCTTTCCAGCACCGCATTCAGCGAAGCTGTTCGCGGCCTGAAACAGCAGTTGAAAAAGGAAGGCTTCAACGCGGAAACCATCGCTCAGGCTTTCGCGCTGACCGGCGATGCCTGCCGCCGTCATCTGGGCATGTCGCCCTTCGTCACCCAGCGCATGGCTGCCGCCATCATGCTCGACAACCAGCTTGCCGAAATGGCGACCGGCGAAGGCAAAACGCTGGTGGCCGCGCTGACTGCCGCCGCCGGCGCGCTGGCGGGCATGCCCGTACACGTCATCACCGCCAACGAATATCTGGTCACACGCGACGCCGCCAAACTGCGGCCAGTATATGCCGCGCTGGGGTTGACAGTGGGCGCCATCCAGCAAAGCCTGGAAAGCAACTGGCGCCGCGCGGAATACGCCCGCGACATCACCTACTGCACGGCCAAGGAACTGGTATTCGATTACCTGCGCGATATGCCCGTGCGCAGCCAGCACCGCACCGACCTGGCCTGGCATGCCGCGCAGTTCCCGGAGACCGAAACAAGCCAGAAGCCCCTGCTGCGCGGCCTGTGCATGGCCGTCATCGACGAAGCCGACAGCATCCTCATCGACGAAGCCCGCGTGCCGCTGATCATTTCCGAGCTGCACGAAAACGCGGGCAAGCAGGAAGCGGCCGCGGAAATCCTGCACCTTGCCGCCACCCTGCGGCCGCAAATTGATTTCAGACTCGACCACCACGCGCACACCGCGGTGCTGACAGACACCGGCAGGGCAATGCTCGATGGAAAAGCCGACTCGCTGCATCCGGCCTGGCACAACCGTCGTCATCGCGACGAGAACCTGTGCCTGGCGCTGGCAGCGCTGCACCTGTTCCAGCGCGACCTTCATTATCTGGTGCGCGATGACGGCGTACACATCATCGACGAAACCACCGGCCGACTCGCGCCCGGGCGCACCTGGTCGCGCGGCCTGCACCAGTTCATCGAAATGAAGGAAGGCTGCAAGGTGAGTGGCGAGGCCGTCACCCGCGCGCAAATCACCTATCAGCGCTTCTTCCCGAGATATCTGCGGCTGTGCGGCATGAGCGGCACGCTGGCTGAATCGCGCGGCGAACTGTCGCGCGTGTATGGTCTCAACGTCGTGCGCGTTCCGCTGCGCAAACCCAGCCGCAGGACAGAACTTGGCCAACGCGTATTCCTGCAACGCACCCAGCAATGGAATGCCGTGGCGCAGCGTGCGGCAGCGTTGGCCGGTCAAGGCCGGCCGGTACTGATCGGTACCGATTCGGTCGCCGATTCCGACAGCCTGTCCGCGCACCTCACCCAGCAAGGCATTGCCCACACCGTACTCAATGCGCGCAATGATCAGCAGGAGGCTGCCATTGTCGCGCTTGCCGGTTATCGCGGCCGCGTCACCGTGGCCACCAACATGGCGGGGCGCGGCACTGACATTCCGCTGGGCCCGGGTGTGGAAAATCGCGGCGGCCTGCACGTCATCTCCTGCCAGATGAACAGCTCGCGCCGCATCGACCGCCAGTTGAAAGGCCGTTGCGCGCGCCAGGGCGACCCCGGAAGCGTGGAAGCCATGCTGTGCCTGGAAGCGCCGTTGATGCAGCGCAGCCTGCCTGCCTGGCTCAAGCGCTTCGCCGAAAAATACGCGGACAAAAACACCGGCCAACTGCCCGGCTGGCTTGGCAAGTCAATGACCGCCCACACCCAGCGCATGGAAGAATCCCGCCAGCAGGCGCAGCGCGCGCAACTCCTCCACAGCGACCGGCAGCTCGACCGCCAGGCGGTGTTCAGGGATTAAGCATGCTGAACATTCCTTTCCGCCGCCGCCCGCTGATCGAAGAACTGGAGCCCCGCCTCCTGTATTCGGCCGACCTCGCGCCGCTGGCGCTGGACGGCGTGCAGCCCGCGCCAGAACAACGCGTGGTCAATGAAACGGGTGAGTTTTCCGACACAGTCACCGCAGTTCGACACGAGCTGGTCATCGTCGATACCGGCGTCGGAAACTACCAGACCCTGATCGATGACATCCTGAAGCAGACGGGCAACCGCCGCATCGAGGTCGTTGTGCTGGACACCAACCGTGATGGCGTCGATCAGATCACTGAAATCCTTGGCCAGCACAACAACCTCGATGCCCTGCATCTTATTTCCCACGGCGATTCGGGCATGTTGCAACTCGGTAACGGCGTGCTCGACAGCAGTGCCCTGCAAACCCGCGCGGAAGAACTCGCCGCCTGGAAATCCGCCTTTGGCGAGCAGGCTGACATTCTGCTTTATGGCTGCGAGGTCGCGGCCGACAATGCGGGACAGACGCTGATTCATGACCTCGCCGCTTTGACCGGCGCCGACGTCGCGGCCAGCACGGACAACACCGGCAGTCAGGTCGGTGGCAACTGGGAACTCGAACATCGTGCCGGCAGCATTGAAACCGGCATGCTGCTCGGCGAGGTGCAGATGGTGTGGCAGGGTCAGCTCAATATCAATCCTGAAACTGATCAAAGTGTCAGCAACGCCGTCAATCCCAATGCCCAGGATACTGCGCCTTCCGCCAGACAGGTGGCCATGCACAGCGATGGCAGCTTTGTCGTGGTGTGGACCAGCAATAGCCAGGACGGCAGCGGCTATGGCGTCTATGCCCGCCATTTCGATGCGAGCGGCAACCCGCTCACCGGCGAAACCAAGGTCAATACCACTACCAGCGACGATCAGAGCGCACCTGTCATCGCCATGGATGCAAGCGGCAACTTTGTTGTGGTCTGGCAAAGTGCCAAACAGGAAACCGGCGGAGGTAATACGTGGGGCATTTTCGCCCAGCGATTCGACTCTTCATGCAACAAGCTGGGAAGCGAATTCCAGGTCAATAGCACGGTAAGCAATGATCAAATGTCCCCATCGGTTGCCATGGATGCAGCAGGCAATTTTGTCGTGGTGTGGGAAAGCAATAACCAGGATGGCGACGGCCTGGGGATTTACGCCCAGCGCTTCGATTCCCTTGGCAACACGATTTTGACTGCCGGTGAAAATGAGTTTCTGGTCAACAGTACGACCGGCCTCAACCAGTCGCAGCCCGCGGTCGCCATGAATGCGTCAGGCGCTTTTGTGATTGCCTGGACCAGCCAGGACATCGACAGCGGCACCAGCGACGGTGTAGTCGCCCGCCTGTTTGATTCTTCCGGCAACACGGTAAAGGATGAATTCAAGTTCCACCCCTTGCCCGCCAATAACCAGCACTCGCCGGATGTGGCCATGAACGACAACGGCGAGTTTGTCATTGCGCTGGTCGATGAATTCTGGGGCAATGCCAATGTCAGCGCCTGGCTGTTCGACGCCGCCGGTAACCGTCAAGGAATTGGCGCCCAGCTCAACCAGTATTCAAGCGGTACCCAGCAGAACCCGTCGGTTGCGATCAACAACGCTGGCGATTTCATCGTCGTCTGGGAAAGCCAGAACCAGGATGGCGATGGCTATGGCATCGTGGCCCGGCATTTCAATTCCAGTTATTCGGCTTATGAAGACGAGCAGATCATCAATGCCGTGACGGTGGCGAATCAGTATGCACCCAGCCTTGCCTGGAAAGACAATCAAGCGATCATCGTCTGGAGCGGTTTTGGCACGGAAGACAGCCAGGGCGTGTATTTCCGGCAGGCGGAAATCAACACCCCGCCGGCGATCACCTCCGATGGAGGGGGATCAAGCGCGAATCTTTCCATTGCGGAAAACACGATCTTCGTCACAACAGTAACCGCATCCGATATGGATGTTCCGGCGCAGGTCCTTTCCTACAGCCTGACAGGCGGTACTGATCTCACGAAATTCACCATCGACTCCGTCACGGGTGCACTAACTTTCATTTCTCCACCCGACTACGAGTCGCCAGCCGACAGCAATGCCAATAACAGTTATCAGGTCATCGTTCAGGTGGATGATGGCCACGGCGGCACCGATACGCAAACCATCAACATTACCGTCGGCAATGCCGCACCGACGGCGCAGGATGACAGCTATACCGTCCTTCAGGATGCCTCGCTTACGGTTACGGCGGGAACAGGCCTGCTCGGCAACGATGCTGATCCTGCTGGCGGCTCGCTCACTGTTCTATCGGCCACCCAGCCGGCACATGGCACGGTGTCGCTTGTACCTGCCGTCATAACCAGCTTTATCAACCTCACCAACAACGCCGCAATTGATACGCGGGCCGACTGGTCGCCGGATGGCAGCAAGATCGCCTTCGACACCGACCGCAATGGCAACAATGAAATTTATGTCATGAATGCCAACGGCACCGGCCTGACACGCCTGACCAACAACAGTTACGACGACAGCCAGGCGGCCTGGTCCCCCAACGGCAGCAAGATCGCGTATATGTCGAACAGCAGCGGCACCTACGACGTCTGGGTGATGGATGCCAACGGAAGCAACAAGACCAAGCTCACCACCTCCGGCAGCGGCAAGGTCAGCGGGCAGCCCGCCTGGTCACCCGACGGCAGCCAAATCGCATTCACCTCCAATCGCACCGGCAGCACGGGCTACGACATTTACGTCATGGACGCGGACGGCAGCAATGTCACGAAATTGACGACCGCTTCTGGAGACGACTCGGAACCGGTGTGGTCGCCGGATGGATCGAAGATCGCTTTCTACTCCAATCGCGACGGCAATACCGAAATCTACGTCATGAACGCGGACGGCTCCGGTCAGACACGGCTGACCAGCAGCAGCGGAACGGATAAATCACCAGTGTGGTCGCCGGATGGATCGAAGATCGCTTTCGCCTCCAACCGCACCGGCACCTATCAGATCTATATGGTGGATGCCGATGGCTCGAACCCGGTCCAGGTCACCAGCGCCGCCACCGATGTCACTTTCCCGGATTGGTCGCTTGACGGAAAAAAACTGCTGTTCACCCACGGCAACGAGATCAAGGCTGGCGGGGTGGTGTTTGGTGGCTCATTCATCTACACCCCTGACTCCGGCTATTCCGGCACCGACAGCTTCACCTATACGGTAAGCGACCCAGGCGGCTTGACCAGTATGGCCACGGTGACGATCAATATCACCCCGACCAATATCGCACCCACGACGACCCCGGTCACGCTCTCGGCAATCGCGGAGGACAGCGGCGCACGCCTCATCACCCAGGCGGAACTGCTGACCAACGCCAGCGATGCCAACGGTGACACGTTGATCGCCAGCGCACTGGCCATCACCAGCGGTACCGGTGTGCTGGTGGACAACGGTAACGGCACCTGGACTTACACGCCCGCAGCCAATGACAACAGCGCGGTCAGCTTCAGCTACACCATCACCGACGGGCAGGGCGGTTCAGCAGCAGGCAGCGCGACGCTGGACATTACGCCCGTGAACGACGCGCCGGTTGCCGTCAACGACAGCGCCTCCGGTAATGAAGATACCGCCATCACCGGCAATGTGCTGGGTAACGACACGGATGTCGAAGGCGATGCGTTGACTGCGGCCGTGGTCAGCGGACCTGCCCATGGCAGCCTGACACTCAACCCTGATGGCAGCTTCACCTACACGCCCACCGCCAACTGGAACGGCACCGACACCTTCACCTATCGGGCCAATGACGGCTCGGACAGTTCCAATACCGCCACGGTGACGATCACGGTTGCCTCCGTCAACGATGCCCCCGCTGGCACCGACAAGACCGTGACGACCAACGAAGATACCCCTTACATCTTCAGCACGAGTGATTTTGGTTTTACCGACCCCAACGATACGCCCGCCAACAGCCTGAATGCGGTCAGAATCGCCACCCTGCCCTCTGCAGGAACCCTGTGGATTGACAACGATCCCGTGTCAGCGGGTCAGGTGCTCAGTGCATCGGATATTGCCAGCGGCAAGCTCAAATACACTCCGCCGGCCAATGCAAATGGCAGCAATTTTGCCAGTTTCAGCTTTCAGGTCCGCGACAACGGCGGAACGGTCAACGGCGGCGTCAGGCTCGATCCCACGCCCAACACACTCACCATCAACGTCACGCCGGGGAATGACGCGCCGACCGCAGCCAATTACAACTTCGATATTCCAATCAATCTGCTTTACTCCGGCACGCTGCCCGCTGCCACGGATGTGGATGGCGACACGGTCACTTACACGCTGGCCACACCAGCAAGTCATGGTATTGCCTCGGTCAACACAGATGGCTCATTCACCTATCTGCCGGTTCTGAGCTATTTTGGTTCCGACAGCTTTACCTACACGGTGTCGGACGGCAACGGCGGCAGCAACAGCTATAGCGTGACCATCAATGTCGGCTCGATCAACACGGCGCCCGTCGCATCGGACGACACCGCGTCCAACCTTGAAGACAATGCCATCACCGGCAATGTGCTGGGCAACGATACCGATGCCGACGGCAACCCATTGACGGCCACACTGGCAGGGGGGCCATCCCACGGTGTCCTTATATTCAATAGCAACGGCAGCTTTACCTATACCCCCAACGCCAACTGGAACGGGACAGACAGCTTTACCTATCTCGCCAATGATGGCGCGTCTGACTCCAATATGGCGACCGTCACTCTCACCATCACCGCCGTCAATGACGCCCCCGTGGCTGCTGACGACAGCGCCTCGGGCGATGAGGACTCCACCATCACCGGCAATGTGCTGGGTAACGACACGGATGTCGAAGGCGATGCGTTGACTGCGGCCGTGGTCAGCGGACCCGCCCATGGCAGCCTGGCGCTCAATCCGGATGGCAGCTTCACCTACACGCCCACCGCCAACTGGAACGGCACCGACACTTTCACCTATCGGGCCAATGACGGCTCGGACAATTCAAATACAGCCACGGTGACAATTGCGGTCAATCCGCTCAGCGACACGCCTGAAACCAGCCTCGTGACGCTCGCGCCGATTGCGGAAGACAGTGGTTCGCGCCTGATCACGCAAGCGGAATTGCTTGCCAATGCCAGTGATGCCGACGGCGATACGCTGACCGCGACCAGCCTCGCCATCACCAGCGGCAATGGCACATTGATCAACAACGGCAACGGTACCTGGACATACACCCCCGCACTTCATGACGGAAGCGATGTGAGCTTCAGTTATACCGTAACGGATGGCAGCCTGGCTGCACCCGGCACCGCCTTCCTCGACATCACGCCAGTCAACGAGGCGCCTGTTGCAGCCACATACAGCTTCGAAGCCAAAGAGGACACGCTCTACATCGGGGCGTTGCCCATTGCAGCCGATACGGATGGCGATGCCATCACCTACGCGTTGGCTGTGCCGGCAAGCCACGGCATCGTCAGCATCGCGGCGGATGGCAGCTTTACGTACACCCCTGCCGGCAATTTCAATGGCGCCGACAGCTTCAGTTTTTCCGTCAGTGACGGCAATGGTGGCAGCAATACCTATGCAGTCGACGTGTCGGTAACGCCGGTCAACGATGCGCCAGTCAGCGCTAATGGCGTCGTGAGCACAAACGAGGATACGACCTACACCTTCCAGATCACCGATTTCGCTTTCAGCGACCCCAGCGACAGCCCGTCTGACAACCTGTTGTCGGTCACCATTGTCTCCCTGCCTTCGGCGGGTACACTGCTATATGAAGGCTCGCCCGTAACACCGGGGCAGACTATCGACGCTTTTGAAATTGGCCTTGGCAAGTTGCAGTTCGCCGCGGTTGCCAATGAGAGTGGTGCGACTTATGCCAGCTTCAGCTTCCAGATCCATGATAGCGGCGGCATTGCCGATGGCGGAATCGATACCGACCCGATCTCCCGCACCCTGACCATCAACGTCACAGCAGTCAACGACACACCCACGACGAGTGGCATCGCCGACATCTCGGTGAGCGAGGATGCGCCCGACACGGTGATCGATCTGTTCGCGGCTTTTGCCGATATCGAGGATGCCGATGCATCGCTCAACTACACGGTCGTCGCCAACACCAACCCCTCCCTGTTCAGTGCGACTGTCATTGATGGCATCGCTGGCACGCTCACCCTTGGCCACGCGGCCAATGCCCACGGATCAGCGGACATCACGATTCGCGCCACTGACATGGGCGGATTGTGGGTGGAAAGCACATTCACCATGACGGTCGATCCGGTCAACGATGCGCCGACCTCCGGCAATACAAATTTCAGCACACAGGAAGACACGGTTCACAGCGGGAATCTGCCACCAGCCTCTGATGTTGACGGCGATGTCGTGTCCTACACGCTCACCGTGGCAGCCAGCCATGGCACGGTATCCATCGGCGCGGATGGAAGCTTCAGTTACACGCCAGCTGTTAATTTCAGCGGCAGTGACAGTTTTGCTTTCACCGTCTCCGACGGCAATGGCGGAAGCAATGCCTACACTGCATTCATCAACGTGCAATCCGTAAACGATGCCCCCACGCTTGCAATGGGTTCGCTGGCTGTCGCCCAGGGCGGCACCCTCATTCTGGATGGCAGCAAACTCTCGGCAAACGACGCGGACAACACGGTTGGCGAGTTGACCTATGTTGTGACGGCCCTCCCCGCAGAAGGCACGCTTGCGCTGAATGGCGGGGCGCTGGCAGTCAACGACACCTTTACCCAGGCCGACATCGACGCAGGACTTGTCACCTACACGCACACCTCCGCCACCGCATCGCCCGACAGCCTCGGCATCAAGGTAATCGATCCTGCCAGCGCGGAAACACCCGGCGTGCTGGCCATCGCCATCTCGGCGCCGCCTCCCGATCTTGCTGAAGCGGGCGCCCCGATGCCCGAGCCGGAGCCAGCACCTGAACCCACGGCAAAATCTCCCGCCAGCGAGACTGAAACCGTTACTGAAGAGGCATCCGCCACAATCGGCGATTTGCCCGCTGGCTCGCTGACCGAGGATGAGGACGACAAGGAAAAAACCAGCGGCTTCTTCGAGGAAGACGGGGAAAGCAGTTTTACCGAAGCCTACCGGCGGGCCAGCACGCTCAATCCGCTTCAAATCGCTTTCAACAGCTATCTGCTGCAAAACGAAGCGCCCATCACGACACCGCTGCTGGCTACGCTGAACCGCGCGCTGGATGCCATCGCCAGTGACATGAATGCGCTGGAGTCTCTGAAAACCAGCCTGGGCAGCGACAGTTTCCAGCAGCAGCTCAACCAGTTGCAGGAGGACATCCGCCAGCAGCTGAGTCTGGACAAGAACACCGTGGCCTCGACCCTGGCGGTGTCCACCGGCCTGTCGGTGGGCTATGTGCTGTGGCTGGTGCGCGGCGGCGTGCTGCTGTCCAGTCTTTTGTCGTCCCTGCCGGCATGGCGGCTGATCGATCCGCTGCCCATCCTCGGCCACCTCAACCGCCAGAAACATGGGGATGACGAAGACGATTCCCTTGAGGGCATGCTGAAAAAATCCGCTAACAGGGACAAGACACCCGCCAAGGATACCCACGCCTCATGAAACGACTATTAAGAAAACTGAGCGCTCGCTTCTATCTCAGCCTGGGGCTGGTGTCCCTGGTCATGAGCCTGCTGCTGCTGGCCTTTTTCTTCGGCATTGTGCCGGATGCGAACAAGGCCGCCCGCGAAGGCCGTGCCGCGCTGGCCGAATCCATCGCCGCGTACAGCACGGCCCTGATCAGCCAGGACCAGACCGAGGAATTGCAGGCAACCCTGGGCTTCATCGTCGAGCGCAACCCCGACCTGTTGTCCGCCGGCATCCGCACGGTGGACGGTCAGGTCGTCGCCGCCCTGGGCGAACACGACAAACACTGGATCAACGCGGGCAACACCGCCTCCACCGAAGCGCACATCCATGTGCCGATCTATGCTGGAGACAATGCATGGGGCCAGGTCGAACTGGCGTTCGAGCCAATGAACCCTCAAGGCATACTGGGCTACGCTTATGACAAACGCGTGCAGCTCTCACTGTTCCTGGCTCTGTCCGGATTCGTGGTGTTCTATTTCTATCTGGGCCGCATGCTCAAGCACCTCGATCCTTCGCGCGCCGTGCCCGAGCGCGTTCGCTCCGCGCTCGACACCCTGACCGAGGGTCTGCTGGTCATGGATACCGAAGGCCACATCGTATTGGCCAACCAGGCGTTCGCCGACCTGATCGGACGCGAGCAAATCAGCCTCACCGGCGAAACCGTCGAAGGACTGGCGTGGGAAAACGACTCGGGCGCGAAACCGGCTTCAACGGATTTCCCCTGGCAGCAGGCATTGCAAAATGGAGCGCCCATCCGCAACAGCATGCTGTGGCTGACCGGCGCTGACGGCAAGCGCCGCACCTTCATGACCAACTGCTCGCCGATTCTGGTCGGCAAGGGTGAATACGGCGGCGTGATGGTCTCGCTCGACGATGTGACGCTGCTGGAAGAAAAGGAAATCGAGCTGCGCAAATCGCAGCAGGAGGCGGAAAACGCCAACCAGGCCAAGAGCGATTTTCTCGCCAACATGAGCCACGAAATCCGCTCGCCGATGAACGCGATTCTCGGCTTTACCGAACTGCTGCGGCGTGGCCAGGCCAAGAGCGAAACCGAGTACCGCAAACATCTGGACATCGTGCATGCCAGCGGCACGCATTTGCTGGGGCTGATCAACGACATTCTTGACCTGTCCAAGGTCGAGGCGGGGCGTCTGGATGTCGAACAGATTGCCTGCTCGCCCTGGCGGATCGCGCACGAAGTGGTGCAGTCGCAAGGCGTGAAGGCGGCCGAGAAAGGCATCAGCATCGCGCTTGAATGCCCTGGCTCGGCGCCGGAAAACATCGATACCGACCCTGCGCGCCTGCGGCAGATCCTGACCAACCTGATCGGCAACGCCATCAAGTTCACCGAAAAGGGCGGCGTTAAACTTGCATTGCGTTTTGTGCCCAGCCGCCCCGTGGCTCAGTTGCAATTTGAAGTAAGCGATACCGGCATCGGCATCGCCGCCGACAAGCTGGATAGCGTGTTCGAGCCTTTCACCCAGGCCGAAAACTCCATCACCCGCCGCTTTGGCGGCACGGGCCTTGGCCTCACCATCAGCCGCCGCTTCGCCCGCGCAATGGGCGGCGACATCACCCTGAAAAGCGCGCCGGGCGCAGGCAGCACTTTCACGGTAACCCTGCCCGCCGGACCAATCGAACAGATCAGGCTGCTGACGCCGGAAGAAATCACCCGCCAGCAATCGGATGCCGTTATCCCCACAGGCGCAAGCTGGAAACTGCCCAAGGCCCATGTGCTGATCGTCGACGACGGCGAGGAAAACCGCGAGCTGGTGCGTCTGGTGCTGGAAGAGGCTGGCGCGCTCACCGAACAGGCCGAAAACGGCCGCGTTGCGGTCGAAAAAGCCCTGGCCCGGCCTTACGACCTCATCCTCATGGATTTGCAAATGCCGGAAATGGATGGCGAGACCGCCACCCGACTGCTGCGCAGCCGTGGACTGAAAACCCCCATCGTCGCGCTGACCGCCCATGCCATGAAGGGCTTTGAGGACAGCATCCTTGCCGCCGGCTGCACGGCTTACCTCACCAAGCCCATCGATCTGGACAAGCTGATGGCCACGGTCGCCCGATTAACCGGTGGCGAGCAGGTTTCGTCCAGCATGAAGAAGCCCCCCCAGATGCCGATAACCACATATAAGGCAGGCAGCGTGCCGAGGGCTCAAATCGCCTCGCGTCTGGCTGGCAACCCCCGGTTGCGGCCGGCGGTCGTGAAATTTGTCGACCGGCTGCCCGAGCAGCTCGACGCCATGGAAAGCGCCTGGAAAGCGCACGATTTCAGGGCCCTGTCTGAACTGGCGCACTGGCTGAAAGGGGCAGGCGGCACGGTCGGGTTCGATGTCTTTACCGAACCCGCAAAAGAACTGGAACAACTGGCGAAAGCCGGTACGGAGGATGGCATGAATGAAGTGATCGGCGAACTGCGCGACCTGGCCTCGCGCCTTGTCCGTCCTGTGGAAGCAGAGAACAACAACACGCAGGCGCCCGTTTCGGCGCTGAAATAGGGACTAAATCATGGCAGCGAACCCTTTATCCGCCCTTTCCCTGAACGACACCACGGACATTGACGCGCAGTCTCCCGAACGGCTGGTCTCGATGCAGGCCTTGCGAGACGCCCGGGTCATGATCGTCGACGACGAACCCATCATGATGGATGTGGTGCAGGCCTTTCTGGAAGACGCGGGCTACACCAATTTTCTGACCACGGATGACTCCGATGGCGCGCTGGACATGATGCTCAAGGAGCGGCCCGACGTACTCCTGCTGGATCTGATCATGCCCGGCAAATCCGGTTTTGAACTGCTGGCTGAAATCCGCAGCGAACCCACGCTGCGCTACATGCCGGTGATCGTACTTACCGCGGCAAGTGATTCCGACACCAAGCTGCAGGCGCTGGAGCTGGGCGCCACCGATTTTCTGGCCAAGCCGGTCGATCCGAGCGAGCTGAACCTGCGCATCCGCAACGCCCTCGCGTTCAAGGCCTACCAGGACCAGCTGGCCTACAACGACGCACTGACCGGCCTGCCCAATCGCCAGCTGTTTCTTGAGCGCCTGTCGTGGACCTTGCGTCTGGCCCGCCGCCACAACAAGCAATGCGCTTTGCTGCAAATCGGTCTGGACCGCTTCAAGCAGATCAACGATACGCTGGGCCATGAAACAGGCGATGAAGTGCTGAAAGCGGTTTCAAAGCGGCTTGCCGCGACACTGCGCGAATCCGACACGCTCAGCATGCTGGACGACCGCGAGGACGCCATCAGCCTGTCGCGCCTCGCCGGCGACGAGTTCATGGTGCTGGTATCGGAAATCAAGCATCCGGAAGACGCCTCGATCATCGCGCGCCGCCTGCTGGAGACGATGAAGTCCCCGCTGATGCTGAACGGGCATGAGCTGTTCATCACCATCAGCGTGGGCATCGTGCTGTTTCCGCAGGATGGCCAGCAGGGCACGGACCTGCTGACCAATGTCGACCTGGCCATGGGCCAGGCCAAGCTGCATGGCCGCAATACCTATGCGTTTTATTCGCCGGAAACCAACGCCCGTTCCTTCGAACGGCTGACGCTGGAAACGGCTTTGCGCAAGGCCATGGAAAGAAACGAGCTGGAACTGTATTACCAGCCCAAGGTGGAAACCGCCACCGGCCGCATCATCGGCGCCGAGGCCCTGCTGCGCTGGACTCACAAGGAGCTGGGCGCGATTTCTCCCGCGCGCTTCATCCCGCTTGCGGAAGAAACTGGTCTTATCCTGCCACTGGGAGAATTGGTCTTGCGCCAGGCCTGCCAGGATGCCGTCAAGTGGCAGCAAGGCGGCTGCAACCTGCCGGTGTCGGTCAACGTCTCCAGCCTGCAATTCCGCCGTGGCGACATGCCCGCCATCATCCAGTCCGTTTTGCAGTCCAGCGGACTTCAGGCAGGCAATCTCATCATCGAGCTGACGGAAAGCCTGTTGATGGAGAACGCGAAAGCCAACATCGACATGCTGCGCGCCATCAAGCTCCTGGGCGTGCGGCTGTCCATGGACGACTTCGGCACGGGTTACTCGTCCCTTTCCTATCTCAAGCGTTTTCCGCTGGACGAACTCAAGATCGACCAGGTGTTTGTACGCGACCTGCCGGATGATCCGGGCAATGCCGCCATTGTCGGCTCGGTCATTTCCATGGCGCGCGGGCTGGGCCTGACGGTGACGGCCGAAGGCGTGGAAACCCCCGCGCAAATGAACTTCCTGAAAATGCACGGCTGCGACCTGTTCCAGGGCTACCTGTTCAGCCGTCCGCTGCCCCTGAACGAATTTACCGCCCTGCTGGCGCAAAAAACCAACTGTTTTTCCAAATCAAACATGAACTGAAGAGGCCTTCCATGAACACCTTTACCCTGCGTACCCTTTCCCGATCCCTGCTGTTTGCTGTCATGGCAACTGCCAGCCAACTGGCGCTTGCCGGCCAACCATTGGTCTGCCTGATCCAGCCCTCGAAAATCGCCGAAGTCGGCACCTCGGTTACCGGCGTCATCGAAGACATCCGCGTCGAGCGTGGCGACTACGTTAAAAAAGGCCAGGTCATCGCCGTGCTGCGCGGCGATGTCGAGCGCGCGGCGCTGGATGTGGCCAAGAGCAAGGCCCAGGCCGATGCCGATGTGCAGGCGGCGCTGGCCAATGTCGACTACTCGCGCCAGCGGCTCGATCGCGCCATCGATCTGTACAAGAAGAAATTCATCTCCGAGCAGGCGCTGGACCAGACCCGCACCGAATTCCAGGTGGCGGAGCAGAAACTCGCGCAGGCAAAAGAACAGCGCCGCATCTGGGAACGTGAAATGGGCCTGGCCAAAAGCCAGCTTGCCGAGCGCACCATCACCAGCCCCATCAGCGGCATCGTGGCGGAGCGTTATCTTTCCACCGGCGAGCGCGTGGAAGAGCGTTCCGTGGCCCGCGTGGTCAGCATCAACCCGCTGCATGTCGAAGTCATGGTGCCCTCCGCGCACTTTGGCAAGGTCAAGACCGGCATGACCGCCACGGTCATGCCCGATCTGCCCGACGCGCCGCCGGTTGAAGCCAAAGTCACTTTGGTGGATAAGCTGATTGACGGCGCCAGTAACACCTTCCGCGTGCGCCTCAATGTACCCAATGCCGACCAGTCACTGCCCGCCGGGCTGCGCTGCAAGGCCGATCTGGGACTTGAACCCGTTGCATCCAGCAGCGGCATGGCCAAGCCGGCGTCTTTCCGTTCGGGCCAGCCCGCGCCTGCCAAGGCTGTCAGTTACCGGCAGTAAGAATGTGAGAGCCAGTACGAAAAAATCTGGATTGCCACGCGCCACGCAAAAAACGCGTGGCGCTCGCAATGACGTCATTGCGAGGAGGCAAAGCCGACGAAGCAATCCAGTTTTTTATGGCGCCAAACGAATCGAAAGCTGACAAATCATGCCCCCCGCCCCCTTCCCGCGCCGCGCGCTGATCGAAGAACTGGAGCCCCGGCTCCTGTTCTCGGCCGACTTCGCCCCGGGGGTAGCGGATGTGCTCAGCCCGCAAACCGAGCAGCGTCTTATCGGCAGCGATGGCGAATTCGCGAACGCCACCGACAGCCAGCAAGCCCAGCACGCACGCCTGGAAGTCGTGTTCATCGACCTGCGCGTGCAGGATTACGACAAAATCCTGGCCGACATCCACGAGCAGAACACCGATGGCCACTCAATCGAAATTGTTTTACTGGATTCAGAACGTGACGGCGTGGCCCAGATCGGCGAGTTCCTCAGCCAGCGGCAGGACATCGACGCCATCCACCTGATTTCCCACGGCACGGCCGGTTCAGTTCAATTGGGTTCAGGTGAACTGAATTTCGATTCACTTCTTTCCAACGCGGCAACAATCAAGCAGTGGGGCAATGCCCTCTCCGCCGAAGCAGACATCCTGATCTACGGCTGCGACCTTGCCAGCACCGAATCAGGTCAGTCGCTCATCAACGCCCTGGGTAAACTGACTGGCGCCGATGTGGCGGCAAGCGACGACAAGACTGGTGCCGCCGAACAGGGTGGCGACTGGGTGCTGGAGTACAAGACCGGCACGATCCAGACCGGGCTCGTGTTGAGTACGGCCATGCAGCAGAACTGGGAAAACGTGCTGGCTATCACAGCGAATGGCACGGCCTCTTCCACCCAGACCACCAACGCAACCAGTCTGACCTGGTCGCATACCGTAGCCAGTGGCACAGATCGCCTGCTGGTGGTCGAGCTGGCCATCGATGGGCTCGGCGCCGGGGTTTCCTCAGTCACCTATGGCGGCGTCGCGATGACCCAGATCGGGCGAGGCACAGGCAACCACGCTGTCGAGATATGGGGATTGGTCAACCCCACCGTGGGAACCGCGAACATCGTCGTATCGTTCGGCGGAACGACGGCGGCAGCGGGTGGTGCCACAAGCTTCAATGGCGTCAACCAGTCAACGCCATTCGGTACCTTCGTCAGCGCCACTGGCACAGGAACTGCGGCATCGGTCACCGTGGCCAGTGCGACGGGCGACCTGGTCATTGACGCGCAGTACTGGAAGCTCAACACCGCAAATGTTAATGGAGCGGGGCAGACTACACAGTGGTCTCAAGCAAATGCTTCAATGCTGGGTGGATCGACCACAGAAACCGGGGCAGCATCGGTAACCATGAGCGGTTCTTCCGCAAGTTCGTCGCAATGGGAAATCGGCGCCGTATCAATCAAGGCTGCAACCACGCCCGCAGGCATCACAGTGTCACCCATATCGGGCCTGGTCACGACTGAAAGCGGAGGCACCGCCCAGTTCAGTGTGGTACTGGACAGAGCGCCAACCGCCAATGTCACAATCGGGCTGAGCAGCTCGGACATCACCGAGGGCACGCTGTCAGCATCCAGCCTGACTTTCACCACCGCCAACTGGAGCACGCCACAGACGGTAACCATCACCGGCGTCGACGACACGCTGGATGATGGTGACATTGCCTACACTATCGTTACCGCAGCCGCGACCAGCGCCGATACAAGCTACAACGGACTGAACGCAGCTGATATTTCGGTCGCGAATACCGACAACGACACGTACAACACTATCGTTGTCGACACCACGAACGATACGCTTGACGGCAACACCACGAGCATTTCGGCGCTGATTTCCAACAAAGGCGCAGATGGCAAGATCAGCCTGCGTGAAGCGATCACCGCAGCCAACAATACCGCCAATGGCGCGGGGGGGGCAGACCGCATCGCCTTCAGCATCGCAGGTACCGGCGTCCATACGATCACGCTGAGCTCCTTGCTGCCTACGATTTCCCAAGCAGTTGTTATCGATGCCACCACGGATGATAGTTACGCCGCCAACGGCAATCGTCCGGCCATCGTGATCAACGGCAACAACACGGTGCAGGATGGCTTCCAGCTCTATACCAACTCCAGCGGCACCACAATCCGCGGCTTCGTGATCCAGAATTTCACGCAGGACGGCATCGACATTTCCGGCAGCAACGGCAATACCATCGCCGGCAACTGGATCGGCCTCAACAGCGCCGGCACGGGAGCCGCCGGCAACCAGCAAGGCATCAACCTCTGGAACTCGAACAACAACATCATCGGCGGTTCGGCGGCGGCCGACCGCAACGTGATTTCGGCCAACAGCGGGCCGGGCATCTCGATCAATACCAACAACGGCACCAGCACCGGCAACCAGATTCGCGGCAACTACATCGGTACCAACGCGGCTGGCACAGCGGCCGTTGGCAACGGCAACCAGGGCGTCTTTATCAATGCCGCCAATAACGTTGTGGGCGGTACGGTCACCGGCTACGGCAATGTCATCAGCGGCACGGTGAACTGGGCGGGGATCGGACTGGATACGCAGGCTTCCGGTACCCTGGTCGCGGGCAACCTGATCGGTCTGAATGCTGCGGGCACGGCGGCGCTGGCCAACAACGGCGGCGGCATTACTGTGCTGTCGGCCAACAACACCATCGGCGGGGTCACGGCCGAGACGCGCAATGTGATTTCGGGCAACAACAGTCGGGGCATTTACATCTATGGCGCTGCAGCCACGGGCAACGTGGTGATCGGCAACTACATTGGAACCAATGCGGCCGGCACCGGCGACGTCAACGGCACCTTGCAGGTGAATGGCAACAGCGGCGTGGTGATCGACGGCGGCGCCAGCAACAACCGCATCGGCACCAACGCGGACGGTTCAAATGACGTAGCCGAGCGCAACCTCATTTCGGGCAACAACTGGTATGGCGTCGAGATGATCGGCGCCGGCACCACCGGCAACGTGGTGCAGGGCAACTTCATCGGCACCGATGTGACCGGCCTTACGGCGCTGGGCAACAGCAACGGCGGCGTGTCGTTCTGGGGCGGCTCGGGCAACACACTGGGCTCGGGCCTGAGCGGCGCCGGCAACGTCATCTCCGGCAACGATACCGGTGTGCTGGTGGCCAATGCCGCGACGAATAACAAGGTGCAGGGCAATATCATCGGCCTGGGTGCCGACGGCAGCACGGTAGTCGGTAATACCGGCGACGGGGTGTATTTCTACAACGGCGGCAACGCTTCGCTGGTGACGGGCAACATCATCGGCACCGATGCAGACGGCAGCAACGATGCCGGCGAACGCAACGTCATCTCAGGCAACTACAGCGGCGTTGCCATGGAGAACACCGAGGTAACCGGTAACACGGTTGCGGGCAACTACATCGGCACTGACGCAACCGGAACTCTGGATCGGGGCAACACGCACAGCGGTGTATATGCAGACAGCAATGGCAACACCTTTGGCGGAGACACCCCAGCTGAACGCAATCTGATCTCAGGAAACAACGGCTACGGCTTTTACGTGGCGGGCAGCAACAACGTCATTACCGGCAACTGGATCGGCCTGGACTCAACAGGCAATGTGGGCATGGGCAACACCTGGAATGGTGTGTACCTGGGCGGTGGCACCAATAATCGGGTTGGCGGAACGGCAGCGGGAGAAGGAAACGTTATCTCCGGCCACGGCGATATCGCGGTTCGCCTGGAAGGCGGCAGCGGGCACATCATTCAGGGCAACCTGATCGGCACCAACCATGATGGCTCGGCGCTGATCGGCAATCTGGTGGGCTTCTCTGCGCGTTTCGGCGCCACCAATGTTCTCTTTGGCGGTACGGCTGCTGGTGCAGGTAACGTGGTGGCTGGCAACGGCCATGGCGTACTGATCGACGACAACACCACCTCGAACATCGCTGTTCTTGGCAACCGCATCTACTCGAACACCAATCTCGGCATCGACCTGGGCAGCAACGGTGTGACTGCCAACGACGCCCTCGATACCGACACCGGCGCCAACAACCTGCAGAACTTCCCGGTGCTGGCGGCGGCGGGCACCGACGGCAGCAAGCTCTCCGTGGTCGGCTCCATCAACTCCACCGCCAACACCGCGCTGCGCCTGGAGTTCTTCGCCAATGCCACGGGTGACGCCAGCGGCTACGGCGAGGGCCAGACCTACCTGGGCTACGCCACGGTCGTCACCGACGGCAGCGGCAACAGCAACTTCGTCGTCAGCTTCAGCAAGGTGGTGACTGCCGGGCAGGCCATCAGCGCCACCGCCACGGTGATGAATGCCAACGGCACTTTCGGGTCCACCTCCGAGTTCTCGCTGAACGTGAGCGCAACCAGCGCGCTAATCGTCGACACCACCAATGACGTGGTGGACGGCAGCACCACCTCGATCGCCAACCTGCTGGCCAGCAAAGGCGCGGACGGAAAGATCTCGTTGCGCGAAGCGATCATCGCTACCAACAACACCGCCGGGCAGGACACCATCTTCCTGCCAGCGGGAACCTACGCGCTCACGCGCACAGGCGCCAGCGAAAACCTCGCCTCAACCGGCGACCTGGACATCCTGCAGAGCCTAAGTCTGATCGGCGCAGGAGCTTCGTCCACCACCGTCAACGCCACCGGCCTCAACGACCGTGTATTCGAGGTTTCGGGCACCGGCACCTCAGCCTACCTCAGCGGCATCACGGTGACAGGCGGGACCATCAGCAATGGCAGCGGCATCCTCACGAACAGCAATACGTCCCTGACGCTGTGGGACAGCGTGATCGCCAACAACACCACGGGTACCACCGGCGGTGGCCTCTACGCGAGCGGCACGACGTTCATCAACAACGTCACGGTGTCCGGCAACGTCGGCGCAAGCGGCGCTGGTATCTACAGCAACAACACTCTGGTGATCAGCAATTCGACCATCAGTGCCAATACCGCCAGCAACCAAGGCGGGGGCATCTGGAGCAGCGGCGCCAATGCCGATCTGAGCTTGATCAACACAACGATCAGCGGCAATACCAGTGGCAACCAGGGCGGCGGCTTGTACAACGGCAATCTCGCGAGCCTGATGAACGTCACCATTGCCGGCAACACCGCCGCCCAGGGCGGCGGCATTAACAGGGGCACCGGCACTGTCACGACCACGCTGCTGAACACCATCGTCGCCGGCAACACCGCTACTGGCGGCACCGGGCCGGACGTCAGCGGCGCGATCACCAGTTCAGGCAACAACATCATCGGCAACACCACCAGCAGCAGCGGCTGGGTCGCCAGCGACCAGCAGAACGTCAATCCGCTGCTGGGTACCCTGCAGGACAATGGCGGCCCGACCCTCACCCGCGCCCTGCTGGCCGGCAGCCCGGCCATCAACACAGGTTCGGCCACGGGCGCACCGGTCATCGACCAGCGTGGCTACTTGCGCGACGCCACCGTCGACATCGGTGCCTACGAATACAACGGCACCGATCCCAGCCCCAACACGGCGCCGGTGATCACCAGCAACGGCGGTGGTGCCACGGCGTCTGTTTCGGTCGCCGAGAACACCCCGGCGGTCACGACGGTGACGAGCAGCGACATCGACGGCGGCACGGCGGTGTATTCGATCTCTGGCGGCACGGATGCTGCGAAATTCAGCATCAACAGCTCGACCGGCGTGCTGAGCTTTGTCGCGGCACCGGACTACGAAACGCCGACCGATGCTGGTGCCGACAATGTCTACGATGTGACGGTGCAGGTCAGCGACGGTAATGGCGGCACCGATACGCAGGCGATCGCCGTGACGGTAAGCAACCAGGCCCTTACGACGGTCAGCGCCAGCGGTTCGGCCACGTCTGCCGCGGGTGGCGTCTACACCCTGAACCTGAACGCGGACGAGGATGCCACCAGCTGGACCATCAACTGGGGCGACGGCACGATCGAAACCATCGCGGGCGATCCCACCACCGCCACGCATACCTATGCGGCGGCCAATGCCGGGCTGACGTTCAATATTATGGTCAGCGCCACGGACGCAGCCGGGACGCATTTTGGCAACGGCCTGATCGCCCCCACCGCGTTTCTTACCGGCGAGGGACTCTATCGCTACTCAGGTCAGACGGGAACGTTCACCCAGTTCTTCAGTGGCGGAGAGCTGACCAATCCGTATGCCGTCATCGTCGGCCCGGACGGCCTGATTTATGCAGCCGGCCATACCTCCGACAACATTGTTCGATACAACGCGGCGACCGGCGCCTATGTGGATACCTTTGTCGCGGCAGGCAGCGGCGGACTCAATGCCGCCACCGGGCTTGCCTTCGGTCCCGACGGCCACCTGTATGTCAGCAACCAGATCGGCGACTCGATTCTCAAGTTCAACGGGACGACCGGCGCTTTCATGTCGGCCTTTGTTTCCGCCGGCAGCGGCGGGCTCAACGCCCCGGTTGCGTTGACGTTCCGGCCGGATGGCTATTTGTACGTCAGCAGCTACAACACCAACAGCATCCTTCGTTACAACGCGACTACGGGGGCATTCGTAGGCACCTTCGTTGCTGCGGGTAGCGGCGGCCTCGTTGGACCGGCGGGAATGGCGTGGGGGGCCGACGGCAATCTCTATGTGGCCAGCAACGATGCAACGGTAAAGCGTTACAACGGAACGACCGGCGCCTTCATCAATAATTTCGTCACAACGGGCAGCGGTGGTTTGGGCGAGGCGGTCGGGCTGGCATTCGGTCCGGATGGCAACCTGTATGTGTCCAGCTATTCGACTGACAAGATCATCAGGTACAACGGCACGACCGGTGCGCTGATTGGCGATTATGTCACCACGGGCAGCGGCGGACTGGACGGACCGACTGGATTCACCTTCCTGCCCAGCCATCAGGTACGCGTTGTTTCGACCAACGTCAGCCCGGTACTTGATTCCAGCAAGAGCCCCACGCTCGCATCCGTCAATGAAGATGCCAGCGCCCCGGTAGGCGCGGTCGGCACGCTGGTCTCGTCGCTGGTGGATTTCGCCTCGCCTGCGGGCCAGGTCGACAACGTCACCGACTCCAATGTTGGCGCGCAGTTGGGCATCGCGGTGACTGCCGCCGACACCGGTAACGGCACGTGGTACTTCTCGACCAACGGCGGCACCAACTGGAGCGCGCTTGGCGCGGTCAGCGAAGCCAGCGCCCGACTGCTGGCCGCCGACGCCAACACACGCCTCTACTTCCAGCCCAATGCCGACTGGAATGGCACGATCACGAATGCCATTACCTTCCGCGCCTGGGACCAGACTAGCGGCAGCAACGGCGGAACGGCCGACACGAGCACGAACGGCGGAACTACGGCTTTCTCGGCCGCCACCGACATGGCCAGCCTGACCGTCAGCGCGGTCAACGACGCCCCATCGCTGATTGCCTCGGCTCCGTTGAATGGTATTGCCGAAGACGATGTGAACAACAGCGGAACCTTGGTCTCGCAACTGATTGCCACCTCCATCAGCGATGTCGATGCCGGCCCGCTGAAGGGCATCGCGATCACTTCAGTGGATAACACGAACGGCTCCTGGCAATACACGCTCAATGGCACAACCTGGCTTTCGGTCGGCAGCCCTTCGACCAGTGCGGCTCTGCTACTGCCGAGTGACGCGACGACAGCGATACGTTATGTGCCGAACGCCAACTACAACGGCACATCCGGCTTGCTTTACTACAAGGCCTGGGACCAGACTACTGGCTTGGCCGGAGGAACGCATGACGTCACTGTCAGCGGCGGCACTACTGCCTTCAGTTCTACCGCCAACGGCACGAGCGTCGGCGTCGCCGCCGTCAACGACGCCCCGGTGAACACGCTTGCAAGTGCCGGTGCTTCAGTGCCCGAAGACTCGGTGGTTCAGCTGCTGAACGTGCTCTCGATCGCGGATGTGGACGCCGGTGTCGGCAGCTTTACGGTCACTCTGTCCGTCACGCCCGCCGCGGGTACTCTCTCGGCGGCGTCCGGAAGTGGCGTGATGGTGAGTGGGTCGGGCACTTCGACGCTGGTCCTGACCGGCTCCCTCGCCTCGATCAATGCCTACTTTGCCTCGGCCGCCACCGCGCCCGTCTTCACGGCGGTTGCAGACTATAACGGCGCCGTCTCCTTGACTGCAGTGACCAACGACAATGGCAACACCGGCAGCGGCAGCGCCCTGACCGACTCGGATACGTCCGGCGGAACCATCTTGGCAGTTGCAGATATCGCCGACGACAGCGTCACGACCAACGAGGACACGCCCGTCAGCTTCGCACCCTTGAGCAACGACAGCTTCGAGGACGCCGGCCGTACAATCACCCATATCAACGGAACGGCCATAGCCACCGGCGGCTCGCTTGCGGTGACCGGCGGCACCGTCACGCTCAACGCAGACAGTACGCTGACCTTTACGCCGACGGCCAACTACAATGGCGCCCCGAGCTTCACGTACACGGTTACCTCCGGCGGCGTGACGGAGACCGCATCGGTCAGCGTCACGGTGAATCCGTCCAACGATGCACCCATTGCCGCGGACGACCGGCTGGCACTCGAATTTGACGGCGTGGACGATTACGTGTCGATTGCCGACAGCGCTTCGCTGCAAATGACGTCCACCATGACCATGGAAGCGTGGGTCAATCCCGACGTATCGGGCAACGCAGTCCAGATCATCCTGAACAAGGAAGGCGAGTACGAGATGGCGATATTTGCCGATGGCTCGCTGAACTTCGCTTTCGCCGAGGGTGGCGTCTGGTCATGGCACGACACCGGCGTGGATATCGCCCGACACACCTGGACGCATATCGCGATTTCTTACGATACGGGTGTTGTCACAACCTACATCAATGGCGCATTCGTCGATAGCCAAACACTGACAGCCTCGGTTATCGATGACGTTTATCCGGCAATGAATGAATTGCGCATCGGCGGCCGCACCAACAGCCCAGCCGGGCAGTATTTTGAAGGCCAGATTGCCGATGTGCGGGTGTGGAATGTCGCCCGCAGTCAGGCAGAGATTTCTGCCGCCATGAATACGCAACTTACCGGCAGCGATGCAGGATTGGCGGGATATTGGATGCTGGATGACAAAACCGGCACCACGGCTGTGGACATGACAGCCAATGTCAACCATGGAACGCTCGTAAACGGTGCCGCCAGGGCAGGCTATCGCGTGCTCGAGGACGGCTCGCTGAATGTCCCGGCGCCAGGCGTGCTGGGAAATGATTACGACGCCGATGACGATGCATTGTCAGCCATCAAAGTTTCCGACCCCGCTCACGGGTTGCTGGTCTTGAATGCCGACGGCAGCTTCACCTACACGCCGGATGCCGACTGGCATGGCACCGACAGCTTCACCTACAAGATCAACGACAGCTCGCAGGATTCGAACGTGGCCACGGTCTACATCACCGTTGACCCGGTGCAGGATGCACCCGACGTGGCACCGGTCGATCTGGGCAATGTCAACGAGGACGACAGCCAGCTGATTACCCAGGCAATGCTGCTGGCGGGTGCAAGCGATGCCGATGGCGATTCGCTGACCGCGATCAACCTGACTCTGACCGCAGGCAGCGGTACGCTCAGCGACAATGGTAATGGCACCTGGACGTTTGCCCCGGCAGCGGACTGGAATGGTGCGGTGAGCTTCAGCTTCGACGTCAGCGACGGCATTACGGCCACGGCCAATACCGCGAGCCTCGCCGTCAACCCAATCAATGATGCGCCCATTGCTTTCGATGAAAGCGCTTCGGGCAACGAGGACACTGATATCAGCGACAATGTGCTGGCTAATGACGCGGATGTGGACAATGCCAGTCTCACCGCCTCCCTGGTCTCCGGCCCGGCCCACGGTACGCTGGTTTTGAGTGCTGATGGCAGCTTCACCTATACGCCGGATGCCGACTGGCATGGTAGCGACAGCTTCACCTACTCCGCCAATGATGGTGTACTGGATTCGAATGTGGCCACGGTTTATATCACCGTTGACCCGGTACAGGACGACCCCACTGTGGCCAATCCGATCAGTGACCAGTCGGCCACCGAGGATGCGTCGTTCAGTTTCCAGTTCGCGGCCAATACCTTCAATGATGCCGATACTGGCGATACTTTGACCTATACCGTTACCGGGCTGCCAGCCTGGCTGTCTTTTGATGCAGCCACCCGCACTTTCTCGGGCACCCCGGCCAATGGCGACGTCGGCGTTTACACCCTGACCGTGCGCGCCACCGATGGCTCCGGCGCATTCGTCGAGGACCAGTTCGACGTCACCGTGATGAACGCCAATGACGCACCCGTGCTTTCACCGATTGGCAATCAGAGCATCAACGAAGGGGCGACGCTCACGTTCACCGCCACGGCCAGCGACGCGGATGTCCCGGCCAACACCCTCACGTTCAGCCTTGGCGGCGCACCGGTCGGGGCGACCATCGACGCCGCCACCGGCGTGTTCAACTGGACGCCGACCGAAGCCCAGGGTGCGGGCATCTACAGCTTTGACGTCATCGTCAGCGATGGCGCGGGCGGCGCTGACAGCGAAACCATCACCTGTACCGTCCATGAAGTGAATTCGGCACCGGCTGGCACCGACCGGACGGTCACCACGCTTGAGGACACCCCTTACATCTTCACAGCGGCGGACTTCGGCTTTACCGACCCGGGTGACGTACCCGTCAACCTTCTGCTGGCAGTGAAAATTACCACGCTGCCAGGTGCGGGCAGCCTCACCTTGAACGGCATTGCGGTGACGGCAGGACAGACGATTTCGGTGGCCGACATCAGCGCCGGATGGCTGGTGTTCGAACCTGCGGCGGACGCCAATGGTTTGGGCTATGCCAGCCTTACCTTCCAGGTTCAGGACGATGGCGGCACGGCCAATGGCGGCGTCGATCTCGATCCGACGCCGAATATGATCACCCTCAACGTGACCGCGGTGAACGACGCGCCAACCGTTACACCGATCAATCTGGGTGCAATCGACGAGGACGGCTCGCTTCTGATTACGCAGGCCTTGTTGCTGTCGGGCACCAACGATGTCGATCTGGATTCATTGACCGCGATCAATCTGACCCTGACCGCCGGCAGCGGCACGTTCACGGACAACGGCGACGGCACCTGGACCTTCACGCCCGACACCGACTGGAGCGGCAGCGCCAACTTCAGCTTCGATGTGTACGATGGCACGGACAGCACACCCAACACTGCCAGCCTTGTCGTCAACCCGGTGAACGATGAGCCGGCCACCAGCCCGGTGATGCTGGCGCCGATTTCCGAGGACAGCGGCCCGCGAATCATCACCCAGGCAGAACTTTTATCAAACGCCAGCGACGTCGACGGCCCGGCGCTGACCGCGATCAATCTGTCCATCACCAGCGGCACCGGCACGCTCACCGACAATGGCGACGGCACCTGGACCTATACGCCTGCTTCGAATGACGACACTTCAGTCACATTCAGTTACGTTGTGACCGATGGCAGCCTGACCACCAGCGGCTCTGCAGCGCTGGATATCACACCGGTCAACGATGCGCCCACGGCAGGTGACATCAGCTTTGCCACTGATGAAGACAACGTCTATTCCGGAACCCTGCCCGCCGCCAGCGACATCGACAGCGCGCTCATCACCTATGCGCTTGATGTGGATGCGACGCACGGCAACGTGCTTCTCAATAGCGACGGCAGCTTCAGCTACACGCCGGACAGCAATTATTTTGGCGCGGACAACTTCAGCTACACGGTTTCCGATGGTGCGGGCGGCAGCAACACCTATACCGTTACGATCACGGTCAACCCCGTCAATGACGCGCCCACGATCGTCGCGCCCGTCGACCTGGGCGCCCTCAACGAAGATGGCAGCCTGGTCATCACGCAAGCGATGCTGCTGGCCGGCTCTTCCGACATTGAAAACAATCCCCTGACGGCAATCAATCTGATTCTGACTGCCGGCAACGGCACGCTCACCGACAATGGGAACGGCACCTGGACCTTCATCCCCACCGCTGACTGGAATGGCGCGGTCAGTTTCGGCTTCGACATCACGGATGGCATGGACAGCACGTCCAATACGGCCGATCTCGTTGTAAATCCGGTCAACGATGCGCCGCTCGCCGTGGACAATGCCTTCTCCGGCAACGAGGACAACGATATCGGCGGCAATGTGCTGGCCAACGACAGCGATGTCGACAACGCCAGCCTCACCGCCACCCTGGTCGCCGGCCCGGCCCACGGTACGCTGGTTTTGAATGCGGACGGCTCGTTCACCTACACCCCGGATGCGAACTGGCATGGCGGCGACAGCTTTACCTATGTCGCCAACGACGGCGCGCTGGACTCGAATGTGGCCACGGTCAACCTCACGGTCAACCCGGTCAACGATGCGCCGACGGTGGCGCCGATCGATCTGGGCGCGATCAGCGAGGATGGCAGTCTGCTGATCACCCAGGCCACGCTGCTCTCCGGCGCGAACGATGTCGACGGCGACAGCCTGACCGCCATCAGCCTCACCCTGACCGCCGGCAGTGGCACGCTCACGGACAATGGCGACGGCAGCTGGACCTTCACACCCGATGCCGACTGGAACGGCAGCGCCGGCTTCAGCTTCGCGGTCGACGACGGCACCACGATCACCGCCAATACCGCCAGCCTCACGGTCAACCCGGTCAACGATGCGCCGACGGTGGCGCCGATCGATCTGGGCGCGATCAGCGAGGATGGCAGTCTGCTGATCACCCAGGCCATGCTGCTCTCCGGCGCGAACGATGTCGACGGCGACAGCCTCACCGCCATCAGCCTCACCCTGACCGCCGGCAGTGGCACGCTCACGGACAATGGCGACGGCAGCTGGACCTTCACACCCGATGCCGACTGGAGCGGCAGCGCTGGCTTCAGCTTCGCGGTCGATGACGGCACCACGACCACAGCCAATACCGCCAGCCTGACTGTCGATCCGGTCAACGACGCACCCGTGATCACCAGCAATGTCCTGAATATTGTCGAAGGCGGCACCGTGGTTTTGAGCAACACCGATCTGAGTGTTGCCGATGTTGAGCAGAGCGCCGCTCAACTGACTTTCACCATCAGTAATGTGACGCATGGCCAGTTCGAGTGGGCGGCCGTGCCAGGCGCTGCCATCACCAGCTTTACCCAGGCGGACATCGATGCCGGCCTGGTTGTGTTTGTTCACGACGCCAGCGATATGGCGCCATCCTATGACGTAAGTGTCAGCGACGGCACCACGACGACCGGCCCTCAAGCCGCCACCATCACTTTCACGCCGGTTGATGAAGGCATTAACGTGACGGCGCTGTCCGGGATGAGCACAACCGAGGCAGGCGGCGCCGTGACCTTTGATGTCGCGCTCAATTCGCAACCCATCGCCGACGTGACGGTGTTCATCGCTTCCGGCAATCCGGCTGAAGGTACGGCATCGGTTTCCAGCCTGACTTTTACTTCAGCCAACTGGAGCATTGCCCAACAGATCACCGTTACCGGCGTGGATGATTTTGTCGACGATGGCGACCAGAATTACACCATTCAAATCGATGCAAACTCAACCGACCGTAATTATCATTTGCTTGCTGCGCCGGGTGTTGCGCTGACCAGCCTGGATGACGATACAGCCGGTATCCTCATCACTCCTGCCAGCGGCCTGGTCACAGACGAGTCCGGCGCCAGCGACACCTTCTCTGTCGTGCTGACTTCGCAACCGCTGGCAAACGTCATTATCGATCTAAGTTCATCCAATCCGGCCGAGGGCACGTTGTCGACGTCATCGCTGACCTTCACGCCCGGCAACTGGAATATTCCGCAGGTTGTGGCCGTAACCGGTGTGAATGACATTCCAGACGATGGTGACATTGCCTATCAGGCCGTTGCCGCGCCAGCCAGCAGTGCCGACGCGAACTACAACGGCCTGGCCGCCGGCGCTGTCGATCTCACCAACAGGGATGTGGCGGAGCCGGTCGTGGTTGATACACCGCCGATTGAACCCGCACCCGAGCCTGATCCCCAGACGCCTCCCGGCGAAGAAGCAGGTGCGCCCCAGTCCCCGGAAGACTCTTCGCCTTCCGTAACGGAATCCGGCTTAGCGCCTGTATTGCAGGGTCAGCCCATTGATGAATCTGGTTTTGCCGTGGAAACCGCCCCCGAAAGCCAGTCTGAAACTGCACTCAATGCCGGATTGAAGAGCGGTGCGCCTTTATCCGTTAACAACGAATCCGTCAGGCATGACGTGCTGACCAATCCTGAATCTCAGGGCGGAGTATTGCTGCGCCTGTTGGAAATCATCCAGGCCGATTTCACCCTGGGCGAGGATGGCGGCAACAGGATTTCTCCTGCCATCCAGGTGGACATTGTTCAGGACGAGCAATTCAGGGTGGACATCCTGTCTCAGGGCGCGCAGATCACCGCAGTATCGCTGTCTGTTGGCGCGGTTTGGTGGGCATTGCGGGCGGGCGGCTTGTTTGCCAGCCTGCTGACTTCGCTGCCAGCCTGGCGGTCTTTTGATGTGCTGCCGGTGTTGAGCCGTGACGAAGATGATGATGATGCATCCTGGAGTTTTGGCGACGAGCCGGAAGACGATGACAACAAAGATGACACGCGCATGCCGGAGTTGACGCCATGAAGGTGCGCATGCCTCACTTTACCCCCGCCGTGCGCATTGCACTGGGGCTGATTTCGCTGATTGTCACGCTGCTGCTGCTCATCGACATCGCGCTGAATCTGGTGCCTGACCAGACCGACATGCAGCGCAAGATTCGCGAAAGCACCAGCGAGCGGCTGGCCGTGCAGGTCACCAGCCTGATTCAGGCCCAGGAATGGGATGCGCTGAAGCTGACGATCAGCGAGGCGCTTTCACGCGACAAGGAAATCCTGTCGCTGGCGGTTCGTCAGGAAGATGGGAAAATTGTCGTGAAAGCGGGTGATCACCACCGTCATTGGGTGTCGCCGGCGGAAGGCAAGTCCACGCTTACCCATGTTCGCGTTCCCGTTTACGCAAGAAATGCGCACTGGGGCGATGTGGAAATCAGCTACGTGCCCGTCACGCCGCAAACGCTCAGAGAATGGCTGCAAACGCCGCTGGTGGCGCTTGGGCTGGTGATCGTACCAGCAGGGTTTCTGGCATTTTATTTGTACATGCGACGGACCCTGCAATACCTGGATCCGACCTCGGCGATTCCCGATCGCGTTCGCGTGGCCTTCGATGCGCTGACCGAAGGCGTGACGGTCATCGATCGGTCCGGCCGCATCATGCTGCACAACAAGGCCTTCCGGCAGCTTCACCCCTACGCTACCGATGACATGATGGGCAAGAACCTGTCGCAGCTGCCCTGGCTGGTGGGAAGCGGCGAGGCGCCGGAAGTCCCCTGGGAATACGCCATGAAAAGCCAGACCAATACCAGCGGGCATCTATTCACCATTACCCAGCCCGACCAGGGCGTAATAAAAGTCATCGTTAATGCCGCGCCCATCGAGGACGCCCGCGGAAGACTTCGCGGCTGCATGGTGACCTTTTATGACGTCACACAGTTGCATCGCGCCAATGAAAAAATGCGCAGCGCGCTGGTTGCCCTCGAGGCTTCACGCGAACAGGTGGAAAAGCAGAACGAGGAATTGATGCGCCTGGCCACGCGCGATTCGCTGACCGGCTGCCTCAACCGCCGCGCCTTCTTCTCGGCGGCCGAGCCGCTGCTCGACAAGCTGCAACAGGAAGCGCGCAACATGTGCTGCATCATGGCCGACATCGACTCCTTCAAACTGGTCAACGACACCCATGGCCATCAGGTGGGCGACCAGGTCATCGTGGCCGTGGCGCGCGCGCTAACCCTGCACATGCGTGGCGGCGACCTGCTTTGCCGGTATGGCGGCGAGGAATTCTGCATGGTATTGCCCGGCGCTTCCGAAGAAGTCGCCATGGAAATCGCCGAACGGCTGCGCAACGAAATCGAGGCGCATGTCGGCACCAGCATCCGCACCATTGAGGGATTGCGCATCACCTCCAGCTTTGGCGTCGCCAGCCTGAAATCCGGTGCGGACAATCTGTCCGAACTGATCGAACTCGCCGACTTCGCGCTTTACACCTCCAAGCGGGGCGGCCGCAACCGATCCACGCTGTGGAGCGAAAAGCTGGGTCAGGAAACCGCTACCAACGAGACATCCGGCGCTGTCGCCGGAAACCGTACCTGAGTTTTCATCGCAATTCCTTGCAGTGGGGGGAAGGTACTGGTTTGATACCAAGAATGAACCGGGATTAGGCTGGAAATATCGGGAAATAACGAGACACAACAAGGGCTTAAAAGAAAACGAGCCGCTTACCCTGATTTGAAACCTGAGAGCGGCTTTTTGACCGCTTTGAGGCTTAAGGTTTGAAACCTAGATATTTACTTGCCTGATTTTATTGAGACTCTGGGGCGGGCGTGTGAATCAAAAAAGCGCCATGACCCACCACTTCCCACGTCCATAACGTTTCTGGGTATGAGCCAGACGGATGGTATGTCACAGCGCAGTTGAAGATTAGCACATGGTTAAGGCGGGCGGTGGGGCCCCCCATTCCGCTTTCGCGGCAACCCCACATGGCGCTCCAGCCTGATGGCTGTGCTACGGCCGGGGGAATATCACCGTGTCACGCCCGACAACGACAAGTATAAGCCATGTTCTGTGGAAGGGTTGTGCAAATCAGGCAGAGGACGGGGCGGGCGGCGCCAGGATTCGAACCTGAATCATGCGTCGGTCATTACCGACACAACCTTTCCTTAGGAAACTACCGCCCACGCCCAGAAAATAGCACAATTTATGGGCTTAAACCCTTCTCCCACGCTTCAGCGAAGCCATATTAAGGACAGCCTCAACTTCTCGGGCTATTTCCGGCCGAGCCATCATGGGAAACTCCCCCATGCCTCCGATCTTGAGTATCACAGGATGTAACCCAGTCCCGCTACGCGACACCGGCGCGGCGGCGACGCGGTCGACGATGCCGCCATCGGCAAATCGCGGAATCTGCCTGGCGTTCAAGGCGCGCATGAAATTGCGCCCGTAGTAGCGCACTGCTTCCTTATTGGTGACTGCCTCTCCCGCCTCAAGCAGAGACAGGATGCGATCGCCGCCGCCGAAGCCTGGCAGCACGGTGCCGGTTGCAAAGCCCGGCACTGGCGATGCCGCGCCGTTTTGCTTCACGGTCAGGTTCACGGTTTTGTCGGTAATGCTGTCCCAGATCGCCTTCACCTGCTGCATGGCCGTGGTGGCATCAGACACGTCCAGGTTCACCTTTTTACCCGCTTCCAGATCTTTCAGGATGGCTTGCAGGCTGGCTAGGCGCTTGTCGTTTTCCGCTTGCTGGGCGGCAATATCCGCCTGGCGTTGCGATTCCTCGCCCGCCGCCCGCTCCAGCGCATCGGCCTGGATCAGTTTGGCCCGGTTGATCGCCTCGGTGGCGCGCGCCTGGTCGTTGATGCCCTCGGCCAGCTGCTGCACCAGTTCCACCTGGGCGCGGATGTCCTCAAGGGGCGCGCTGCCTCGCATTCGCATCAGCGCCTGCTCAGCCGAAATCAGATCCAGCAGGCCAGCCGCCTGGCCCTCCACCGAATCATCGCGCGGCGAAACCGACGCCTCGGCGCGGAGCTTCTTCGCCTCTGCCAGGTAATCCTTCTGGGCGTTGCGCGAATCGTCAAACGCCTTGATCAGCGCATCGCGCAGGCGCTCGTAGTCCTTGATCTGCTCGTTGACGGACTGCTTCTGCTCCTTGGCCAGCTCCTTGGCGGACTTGCCCATGCTGGCGGTGGCGTTCCCAACTGCAGAGGCAGCCTTGTTGGCGCTATCGGCCAGCGGTTCAAAGCTCACGCCGTTGAGATTTCCGGCCAGCTTGGTCAGCGCCTCTTCGTGTTTTTTATCAGCGGCGGCCATTTGTTCTGAAGTCTTGGAAAAATCAAAATTCAAGACCGCATCTTTCCAGATGCGCAGGTATTCAATATCCCTTTTGAGGTCAGCGCCGATTGAGGCAAATAAAAAAGTTATGGGCTTGGCGACGTTCTCGATCAGCCATGTCCCCACGGAAAGAAAGCCGGTTTTCAATGGCACCAGCAGCTGGCCAAGGCTTGCCATGAACTTGCGCGTCTCGGCATTCGATTCGGCAACCTTGTGCTGATAGTCTTCTAAGTTCCTGGTTGAGTTGCCTACTTGGGCAGCAGTTTCACGCATGATGCCCGCGTGCTCAGCTTCAACTTTCTCGGCCTGGGTCAGGTCGGTCACGCTCTTGCCGATCGACTCCGCGTATTCCTTCCACAACACCGACACATTCTTGGTCACGCCGGCGTTGTCCACCAGAATCGAGTTCTCGTTTTTCAAACCCTCGGAGGCGGTCACCACCGCTTCGCCCAGGCTCAGGTGCGCGGCGCGACCAAAAAAGGCCGCGTCGCGCAAGCGCATCAAGGTCTGCTCGGCCTGCTCGATGCTGTAACCGCGTGAGAGAAGGTTTTGCAACGCCTTGCTGGCTTCGGCCGTTGTCAGCAGGCCATCCGCCGAGAGCTTTTCGGCCACCTGCATGGCTTTGCCGATGCCCACGCCGGTAAAGTTGGCCACCGCTTCCAGGCCGCGAAAGGCCATTTCCGCGCGGGCGAATTCGTCCACGCTGGCATCAACAAACTGCTTGATGGCCACGGCACTGACCAGCCCAGTCAGCTTTCCTGCGAGGCTGCTGACTGCGGCGGATGTCTTGTCCGCCCCATCACGCAAGGGGGGTGTAGGGTCGGGAATCGGCTTGCTGGCCTCTCCCCGCAGGGCCTTGACCTCGCTGCTCAGTCCAAGGACGTTTTTGACGCCATCCACTAGCGCGCGGATGCGCAGCGCAAATTCAAGATTCTGCTTCGCCATCACCGCCCCCTAATTTTTATTCCACCGCCACGCTCTGCAAATCCGCTGCCAGTTCATCACGGCGGCTGAGCAGTTCCTGGATTTTGGCATCGAGGTCTTCGAGGCGCTGGCGTCTGTGCAATACCGGCATGGTGTCCTCCGGCCAGTCCAGTCCCTCGATTGCCTGTTCAAAGCGCTCGATAATCAGGCCGCCGAAATACCAATAGAAGGCATCGGGGTCGAGGTTCACGCCTGGCGTGGGAACCTCGCCGTTGATGTAGGGGATGGGCTGCAAATCGCCATTCGTGAAGTAACGCTCCAGCCTCACGAAATTGTTGTACTGCCCGTCCCGCGCCCATTTTTGCTTGAGCACGTAGGGCAGGCGGGCGGAACGGCGGCGGATGTCCTCGCGCACGTAATCCATGAAGTCCGCCTTGGACACCGGCGCGTTGTTGATTATCCGGCGCTGTTCTTCCAATACGGCGATTTCCTCATCCAGCGCCTGAATCTGGCCGCGCACATCGTCGGCGGCCTTTTTAACTTTGGCAACGAGCGTTTTGAATTCTGACACGATCAGCCCTCCTGGTGGACGTTGACAACCACCTTCTTGGCAAAGGGCTTGTTCAGGGGCTCGACTGCCTTGCACTCCAGCAACGGTTTGGCCTCGTGATCCGACAGCTCGACTTCCGCTCCAGGCGGATATTTGACGCCATCGTGATTGAGATTGGTCAGGGTTTTGTATTTCATGATTTGCTCCTCAGCATATAAGTAGGTGCCGGTTTACCAGCCTGGAAGCAGCAGGCGGGGGCTACACCGGCGGAGCCCTGATGGATCATTTTCCCGATAGGTGTGCGGTCGGAAGGAGTACAACCGCACGGCCAATCGCGCCTCTGATCCATCTAACTAGGCGCGAATTCTTGAAACATGGTCAACCGCCTGTGCGGTCGAGACGTAAATCCCGATGGCCGCCTGCTCCTTCTGGTAGGCGGTGGCCTTGCAGGCAATCAGATTGGCCACTTCGGAAATATTTCGTGCAAACTGCCTGGCCGCCTGCACGCCGTTATCCAGGCTACGCGCGGCAATCAGTTCGGTAAGCCCATCCAGCGCGGGGGTGTTGGTCAGCGCCGCGCTGTGTATGCCCTGCACATTGCCGCTCTTGTCATAGGTGAACACCGGGGAGATGTAGCGGTACTCCTTGGCCAGGATCATGCGGCCGGCGATGTCGGTCCAACGCGCATCCACCACATAGAGCCCATCGCCCTCGCGCCATTCCAGCTTTTTGAACCAGCCAGCAGCGGGGGCCGGATTACCGTTGTTCTTCGATTGCAGTGTCTGGTGTTCGTAATCGATTACAAAATCGGTGGCCCGCTGTTGCGCGGCCTGGATGATTTTGAGCGCGGCGGCCTTGTTCAGCACCCAGCCCTCGATGTTGTTGGGGCGGCCATCGTTCGCGCGGAACATGCCAGCCGGGATCAGCCTGAACGTCCGCGTCGGTGAATTGATTTCAGTGGTGCTGCATTGCGCGGTGTGGTTGTTGATCATGCTTTTGGTGGCCTCCCGATTTTGGGTGACATCGGATTTCTCACGATGCGGTAGATATGCACGTATGACACACCATACTTCGCGGCAAGCTCCATGTGGTTGTTCCCTGTAAATTCGCGTTTGATGGCTTCGTTGCGCTCGACAATATTGGCGACCAGGGCGCGCGGGATATAAATGAGCGCCCCACCCATTTGCCTGATGAGGGTATCCACCACAAGCAGGCCATCTTCTTCCGCCTGTTCTTTAGGCCTTCCGTTTTCAACAAAGGCCCTGGTGATGAAATCCACCATATGTTGCGCGGTTTCAGTCCACAAGGGTTTGCGTTTCTTGAGTGTCATGCCCATCCCTTCGTCAAACATGAATGAACATTAACCGGCGTAAAGAACCGATGTAATTAACCGGCGTTAAAGAGTATTGGCGGGGGAGCAGGGGTTTTGGAAAACAGCCCCTAGGAGCGTTTATTTTTGGCCGGTTGATACCGAGACACCACCCGGCCCGAAATAAACGGTTTGTGATGGTGTTTTGAAGTCACAAACCGGCATTGCCGGTTTGTGGGGTCAGGCGGGTTTTGAGGAAACTTTTCTGGGGCGGGGGTGAGTCTTGCGCCAGCCGGACATTCGCTTGAATGTCACAATCACCTTTTGGGCGGTCGGAAAATCCAGGAAGCGCAGGCTGGATACGCCAAAGTGCTTCTCGATAAAGCGGATCATGCCGCCCTCATCCTCCGTGCCCGCATACCTCCGCCACAGGCTGCGGATGAAATCGAGCTGGGCCTGGGTGGCCATCCCCCAGCGCTCACCATACTTGGCGGCATTCTGAATGGTCTGGTAGCCCAGCCGTCCGAATTCAGCCATCACGGCGGTAACGCCCGCTTCGGTAAGCTCATTCGATGATCGGACACCCGCCACCCGCATCAGCATGGCCCGGTAGTCTTCGTCCGACATGTTGATACGGCGTTTCGCCAGGTGAATCAGTTTGCATTGCGCGGGGGTAATCATGCGCCACCTTCCTTTTGCCCCGCAACCGTTCTGCGTAAGCCTGTGGTGTGTCTATCCAACTGATCACCCAGAGAACTCGCAACCCCAATATGGCGCTTTGCCATGATGGCAAGGCTGTGAATATGCCCTAACTGCTTGGACAGTTTTTCCTGTGACTCGAGCTTATGCAGATTCAAAACCGAGACCTCGCAAAGCATTAATTCAATTGCGGTCACCAGCGCCTCAGCTCCAAAAACTTTGTCATTGACGGCACACGCGAAACCGTTGATATCCAATTCAACATTCAACTCTGATACATTTTTCATGACATTTTCCTTTCAGATGTGATTTAGGCTTTGAGCCGCCACGCGAAGAACTGATACATTCATTTCCACCCCTTTGTTTTCGGTAAAGAGAGAGGCCTGGTCGATCACATTGCACAGGCCACGCAGGCCCTGCCCTTGGTCTTGTGCAATGAGGCAACCAAAGTCAAATTCCTTCTTGCCATTGATGCCACATGCCTTCATAAATGTTTCGACATCTTCTCGGGACGGATAGGGGATAGGTAGCCGGTATCCAATCCTCGAATTGAATGGGGCTAGCATATCCGCACTTTTCTTGCGGCCATGACGGTCGGTAAACACTGGGTTGTTGCCCATGAATGCAAGGCCTATATGAGCTTCATCATGAAGCGCCCGGACCTGCTGTATCGCTTCTTTTTTTAGATACTGGGCCTCATCAATAATCAGCAAATCATGCGGGCTAAACCTGCGAACAATCGATCGGAACATATGATCACTTCTGTAAGCATTCACATCTCCCGCCCCACCTGTTGCTTCATCAATAGCCGCAAGAATTGACGTGACAGTGCAAGTGCTGGGGTGAGCTGTGACAATATAAACACTGGAACGATCGCTATATTTACTGGTGTGAGCATGCATGTAGCGATATGCAGTCTTCGTCTTACCGATTCCCGCACCGCCATAAATTACCGCTATCGAGGGTTTTGTTTGCGCATACTCTAGCGCTGTCCAGATCAATTGACTGGTGGGAGTTTCCAGCCAGTCGGGGGGGGTGTACTTCTGTTTGACTTCATCGTTTTCGTTCATGGATAATGACCTACCTTTCTTGTTTCGCTTAGCCCGTCCCGAGTGTCCAGCTGGGACGGGTTTTTTATTCGCCGCCGTTCGCTGCTCTACGGATGAGCGCTGACTGGACCGCTTGATTGAATTCATTCAGATCTATTTTCTCCGTGTCTTCCTCCTTTCTGATCGGTAATTCGATAGGGGATCGCACCATCTCAACCACTTTTGGCGATGGATGCGAAGGTGCCGGTGTCATCTGTTCAGTATCCTGTTCAAGGGTGATCCAGGATTCCGATGCCTTCTTGAGATTGAGCGCCGCCGCCATGTCTTTTGCAGCCTTGGCGGCCTGCCTTTCCGCCCGGGTGTTATCCCTTGCGGCCTGCTGGCTCCTGAATCCGCCTCTCTGAATCAGCGGTGCGCTGCATATAAAGCGCTCGTTGTGGTAGAGCAGAATATCTTCCGTTGCGTCGAGGGGGTTAAACCGGGCCGTGTAGATGTGCTTGCGGTCAAGCTTGGCCATCTGATCAGCCCTGTAGCGATTTTCCAGCACGTAGACTGCAAAATCCTCTTGCAGCTTCACCGATTCGGCAGTCAGCAGACACAGGCGCAACTGCTCTTCCGTTGGCACCCTGACAATGGCATTCCCGATCAGGGCGTCATAAACCTGATCTGGGCTTCGCTTGTTCATTGCGTGGCCACGGTGGCCAGTGCGCGCGTTATAGGCTTGCATTTCGGCTGCTACTCCCGCCCGGTACAGCGCAATGGGCACTGCATTTTTTTCATTGAAGTTTTCCGGTTTGGTGAGTGGCGTATTACCGCAGTAGGCGCCGCTGAATTCGCGGCTCTTTTCCATCTCCGCGATATTCTTGAAGAATGGTTCAATCGGTTTGGATTGCCCCCGGCCAGGCAGCGCCCAAATCACCGCTATGCCAAGCATGGGCAGGATGCCAAGGGGGTCGTCTTCCCGAACCTTGAAGCGGTACCGATTCTGAATACCGCCAGTGATGGTCTTGGACGCAAACCCGCGCCCGTTATCCATCAGGGCTTCCCTGGGTATGGCGTGAGAATTTTCAGCGGCCTTCTTGAATGCCAGCCTGATCAGATCGGCATTTTCAGTCTGGTCAATTTCCCAGCCCAGAATCTTCCGGCTTCTTACGTCCATCCAGGCAACCAGAATAGGACGGCTGACAGTGCCATCCTCCCACTTCACGAAAACATCCGCCTTGCGGCCATCCGTTACCCAGATATCGTGAATCTGAAGGGTTGAATAATCGCGCTCAGGAGACGGATACATCTTGCTGAGCGCCTTCTCGCCCTCACGCAACAAAACACGCACCGGCAACGGGATCGATTCAATGTCCCTCTTTACGGCGTCATAGCTTGGGATCACCCAGCCATTTCTTAATGCCAGGTTTTGCGCCCTGCGGTAAACCGCCCGCAAGGCAGGTTTCGACAGAATGAGGAAATTTTCTCGAATCCACTGCCGGGCATCTTCGGTGTATGTGGCCTGACAGCAGTTGCCTTTCCAGCCCGGCATCAGTAAAGGTAGCCAGTCAGATTTGTCGACGCCTTCCACGCTATTCCTAAGGCGAATCACCGTCGACTTGGATGTGCCCTTGCCGAAGCGTTTCGACAGTTGAAACAGTGTGTCGGTCTGCGATATCCCGCTTTTGACGAGCTCGTCATGGGCTTGCAGGATTTCCAGATTTTGCCGGGCACGTTCTTTTTGCTTTGCCGTTGCGGCCTCAAATCGTTGCCATAGGGCCTGCCTGGTGATTTCATCCAGGCTTCTTTCCGGGCCGGGTACCGGCTGCTCTTTCTTGCTGTGTTTTGTTTTCATAGTTGTACTTGGTGGTGGTTGTGGTTGTCACTGAACGATCTCGCCATCCTTGATACCGAGTAGCACGGCGACTCTGTGGCTTTCTCCTCTTGTGCATTTGCGGCCGCCACGAAGAATTCGGCGGACAAGATCGGGGTTTGTATTATTTTTCTTGGCCCAATCAGAGACGGTTTGCCCATAGAATCGAAACTCTTCTCTTACTTCCGCTACAGTTTTCAATTGGATGTACCCTTTCGAATAAGACATTTCGAGACGATAGTGAACAAACGTATCCTTCATGTCAAGCTTTGAATATCAATTTGGGGAGCGTCTTCGCTCTAAAAGAGAGGCTTTAGGCTTGAGCCAGGCTGATTTTGCCAAATTGGCGGGCGTGCACAGACGTAGCCAAATCAACTATGAAACTGGTAAGCGCGTGCCGCCAATGAGCTATTTTGACGCCTTGCATCGGGCGGGAATCGATGTGTCAGATTTATTGGATTGGGCGTTAGTAGCCACCCAAGAAATCAAAACATTTGCCCATTTTAAATTTCTTAGTACTGTGGTGACTTTGCTCGGTCTGAAAGAAGGAACGCTTACGGCGGCATTAGATGAGGCCTATAAAATTGCGCTCGATTGTTTGGTTGTCAGAGAAGATGAGCCTTTTTTTGATCAAGAAAAGCTCACTAAAGAAATAAATGCCCTCGCCATGAAATTGCTAAACAATGAGAAAATTAGAGACTTTTCATAATTAAAACATATAGATGACCACCTAAGTCTCAAACCTCTTGGTATCAAACCTTGTGCTTCAAAGTCTCAAACCTTGTGCTTCCGCTCATGCAGGGACCGGGTTTTATTCTTGTCGCCCCCTTGAAATCCTCTTTCTCCAGCCCTATTATTAGCAGCCTCTGACCGAGAGTGCTAACAGCAGCTCGGCCATTATTTTTTGGCTCCGCATTCGCGGAATATCTATAACTCATTGATTTTCAATGGAGACAATGTATGAAAATCCGTCCTTTGCATGACCGCGTGATCGTCAAGCGCATGGAAGAAGAGCGCAAGACCGCATCCGGCATCGTCATTCCCGATACCGCTACCGAAAAACCCGACCAGGGCGAAGTCATCGCCGTGGGCCCCGGCAAGAAAGATGACAGCGGCAAGACCATCGCCATGGACGTGAAAGTCGGCGATCGCGTGCTGTTCGGCAAGTACGCCGGCCAGGGCGTCAAGGTCGAGGGCGAGGAAGTCCTCGTCATGCGCGAAGAAGACATCATGGGCGTGATCGAGAAGTAACCTCGATTCGCTCATCAGTAAGCACACGCTAACAAACAGTTTCAAGGAGCTTTGACAATGGCTGCAAAAATGGTGAAATTTGGCGACGAAGCGCGCCACAAGATGGTTGCCGGGGTGAACATCCTGGCCAACGCGGTAAAAGCCACCCTGGGCCCCAAGGGCCGCAATGTGGTGCTGGATCGTTCCTTTGGCGCCCCCACGGTAACCAAGGACGGCGTTTCCGTCGCCAAGGAAATCGAACTGAAAGACAAGCTGGAGAACATGGGCGCGCAGATGGTGAAGGAAGTCGCTTCCAAGACTTCCGACGTGGCCGGTGACGGTACCACCACCGCCACCGTGCTGGCCCAGTCCATCCTCAACGAAGGCATGAAGTTCGTTGCCGCCGGCATGAACCCGATGGACCTCAAGCGCGGCATCGACAAGGCCGTGATCGCCATCACCGAAGAACTCAAGAAAATCTCCAAACCCTGCTCGACCAGCAAGGAAATCGCCCAGGTTGGCTCCATCTCCGCCAACTCCGACGAGAGCATTGGCAAGATCATCGCCGACGCCATGGACAAGGTCGGCAAGGAAGGCGTCATCACCGTTGAAGACGGCTCCGGTCTGGAAAACGAACTGGATGTTGTGGAAGGCATGCAGTTCGACCGTGGCTACCTGTCACCCTACTTCATCAACCACGCCGACAAGCAGATGGCCGTGATGGAAGATCCCTTCGTGCTGCTGCACGACAAGAAAATCTCCAACATCCGCGACCTGCTGCCGGTGCTGGAACAAGTCGCCAAGGCCGGCAAGCCGCTGCTGATCATTGCTGAAGACGTCGATGGCGAAGCGCTGGCGACCCTGGTGGTCAACAACATCCGCGGCATTCTCAAGACCGTGGCCGTCAAGGCGCCCGGCTTCGGCGACCGCAGAAAGGCAATGCTTGAGGACATCGCCATTCTGACCGGCGGCACCGTCATTGCCGAGGAAGTCGGCCTGTCGCTGGAAAAAGCCACGCTGCAGGATCTGGGCCGCGCCAAGCGCATCGAAGTGGGCAAGGAAAATTCCACAATCATCGACGGCGCCGGTTCCGCCGACGCGATCAAGGCCCGCATCGGCCAGATCAACAAGCAGATCGACGAAGTCACTTCCGACTACGACAAGGAAAAACTGCAGGAGCGCAAGGCCAAGCTGGCCGGTGGCGTGGCGGTGATCAAGGTCGGCGCGGCAACCGAAGTCGAGATGAAGGAAAAGAAGGCCCGCGTGGAAGACGCGCTGCATGCCACCCGCGCTGCGGTGGAAGAAGGCATCGTGGCCGGTGGCGGCGTTGCTCTGCTGCGCGCCCGCGATGCGATCTCCGGCCTCAAGGGCTCCAACCATGACCAGGATGCCGGCATCAAGATCGTGATGCGCGCCGTGGAACAGCCCCTGCGCGAAATCGTCGCCAACTGCGGCGAGGAAGCTTCCGTCGTTGTCAACAAGGTGGTTGAAGGCAAGGGCAATTACGGCTACAACGCCGGCAATGGCACCTACGGCGACATGATGGAAATGGGCGTACTGGACCCGACCAAGGTCACCCGCACAGCGCTGCAGAACGCCGCGTCCGTTGCCGGCCTGATGCTCACCACCGAAGCCATGGTGGCCGAGCTGCCGGAAGACAAGCCCGCAGCTCCCATGGGCGGCGGCGACATGGGCGGAATGGGCGGAATGGGTTTCTGATTCAACGTTCTATCTGCTCTGCAAAAAAGCCCCGCACCTGCGGGGCTTTTTTATGCATGACCCGGCTATTCGACGGTTTTAGCCTCCCCACAAATAGGCATCCATCGACAGCCCGCCGTATGCAAACCGGGGCTGATATCGCTTGGGCGCTTGATCACCTGCCACGCCCATCGCCACGAACAGTGGCAGGAAATGATCTTCCGTGGGGTGCGCCTCCGCACCGAATCGCGCCGAACGATAGCTCAGTAATTCCTGAGTCGCGTTTGCCTCCAGCCGTTCGCCCACCCAATCCGAAAACGCGAGCGCATCGGGCAGCGGCGCGGCATCCGCGCTTGCCTGCCAGTGGAGCCAGTCAAAGTTGTGGGTGATGGCGCCAGAAGCCAGGATCAGCACGCCTTCGTCTCGTAGCGACGCCAGCGCCTGCCCCAGTGTGAAGTGCGTTTCGGGGCTAGCGTTGCGAACGAGCGAATGTTGAGTGACCGGCACATTGGCCTGCGAAAACATCACCGATAGTGGTACCCAGACGCCATGATCCAGCCCGCGGCCAGGATGCAGTTCGGCTGTAATTCCCGCAGCGGTCAGCAGTGACACCGCGCGCTCGGCCAGCGCGGGCGCACCCGGCGCGGGATAACGCATACGATGCAGCAGTGGATCAAAGCCGGAAAAATCGTGAATAGTTTCCGGCGCGCCGGACAGGCTTACTGTCGGCTGGCGTGCTTCCCAGTGCGCCGATACCGCAAGGATCGCCGAAGGTGTGCCAATCCGTTGGCCAATTTCACGCCAGCAGGCAACGGCATCCGGTGACTTCAGCAAGGCATCGGGCGCGCCGTGCGACACGAAGACGACAGGCATGCGGGCGGCCATGGTGCGTGCCTATTCCTTTACTGCTTCGACAGCGATGCTGAGCGTCACGTCATCGGAAACAAACGGTGCATGCTTGCCCATGTTGAATTCCGAGCGCTTGATCTTCGTCACCGCATTGGCGCCAATGGCGTCCACCTTCTTGATCGGATGAGGCATGGCATGGAAGGAAGTGACCTTGAGCGTCACCGGCCTGGTCACGCCCTTGATGGTCAGATTGCCTTCCACGGCCACCGGCTTGTCGCCCTTGAATTTCACTTTGGTGGATTTGAAGGTAATTGCCGGGTGGGCGGCGGTGTGGAAGAAGTCCTCGCCCTGGATGTGCTCGTTGAAGGTGGCATAGCCGGTATTCACCGACTTGGCATCGATGGTGACATCAACCGAGCCGGTTTTCGCAGCCTTGTCCAGCATGACTTTTCCGCTGGTCGTGTCGAAACGGTGAACCTGGTTGGAGTAGCCAAAATGGCTGTATTCGAAGCGCGGTGCGGTGTGAGTTGGGTCAATACTGAAAGTTTCCTGCGCAGCAAATGCGCTGGCGGCAATCATGCTCAAAGCAACCGTAATGGCAAATTTCTTCATGGAGTTCTCCTGTAAAAACTGAATATGGGTTTTATCGCCTGAAACTTGAGGCCACTTCGGCTATCCGCTGGCCAAACAGCCGTGCGGTTTCCAGGTCACCGGCGCGTGGCGCTTCGTCCGGCGAAGCATCGGAGGGTGAAATAGCCAGCGCGCCGCCAAACCCAGCCGTCCAGTTGATGTCGGCCGGGCCATGCGCCTTGGTGTTGGCGGGCAGCATCCCCGTGCCCACCCAGATCTGGCCGTGCTGCTGGGAAAGCGTCCAGAAATATTCGATGGTGGAAAATTTGTCGCCATTGACCGAAGCCGAATTGGTGAAGCCCGCCGCGATCTTGTCCTTCCATGCCTGGGCAAACCACGGCTTGGATGAGGCATCGGCGAATTTCTTGAACTGCCAGGCAGGCCCGCCCATGTAGGTGGGGCTGCCATAGACGATGGCATCCGCCTTGCCGAGTGCTTCGAACGCACCCTCGAGCAAGTCGCCATTGGCATCAATCTGGTAGACGGCTACCTGAGTGCCGGGCACAGATGCCGCGCCCGATTGAACGGCTTCCGCCTGTCTGGCCGTATGGCCATAGCCGCTGAAGTAAACGATTGCAACTGAAGTCATGTCTGGTCTCCTGTTCAAGAATTTCCAGAACGCCATTCCTCAAAACGTCCGGATGGACGAACTATAGATATTCAAGGACGCCAGAAATAGGGGACAATCAACAAATTATTGTTGCCTATAATGCAACAATAAGATGGAGGCCACATGGACCGGCTGGAAGGCATGCGGTTGTTTGTGCGGGTTGCGGAACTGGGGAGTTTTTCGGCGGTGGCGCAACAGATGAACGTGGCGCGCTCCGTCGTCACGCGGCAGGTAGCGGCGCTTGAAGCGCATCTGGGCACCATGCTGATTGCCCGCAGCACACGGCGGCTCTCCCTCACCTCGGCAGGCGCGGCCTATCTGGAGAAATGCCGCGAAATCCTGGGCCTGGTCGAAGCAGCCGAAGCAGGGCTGTCGGAAGAAAGGCAGGCGCCACGCGGCCACATCCGCATCACCCTGCCGCTCTCGTTTGGCATCCGCCAGCTGATGCCGATGTTTGGCGACTTCATGGCCGCCAATCCTGAAATTTCCATCGAGCTCGATTTCAACGACCGCCGGATTAATCTGATCGAAGGCGGTTTCGATCTCGCCATCCGCATCGCGGACCGGCTGGATCCTGGCAATGTGGCGCGCAAGATCGGCAGCAGTCAGGAGGTGGTGATCGCCTCGCGGAATTATCTGGCGCACCATGGCCACCCCAAGCATCCGCGCGATCTGGCCAGACACGAATGCTTCGGTTATTTGCTGGCAGCACGCTCAAGCTGGCCATTCGTTATCGATGGCGAAAGAAAATGGTTTCTTGTTTCCGGCAGGCTTCAGGCCAACAGCGGCGAAGCCCTGCTGGATGCCGCGATTCGCGGTCTGGGCATCACCCGCGCACCAACCTTCATCGCCGAACAGGCCGTGCGCGAAGGCAGGCTGGAAATCCTGCTGCGCAAATTTCCAGCGCCACCTCTGGGAATTTACGCAATATTTCCTAGCAATCGCCATGTACCCCATCGCGTGCGGGCGCTGGTGGAATTCATTGCGCAGCGGATTGGCCCGCAGCCGTCGTGGGACCGGATACTAAGCCTTAAAAAATAGGCCAAGGTCACTTTCAGCTTTTTTTATCTGTCAGGATTTTTTACACCCCGAATCAAGCTTGGGCATTTTGACAATTTAACCATTTGTTATTAAAAACCATTTAGCGCCAGGCACCCATGGAATAATTGTTGCTTAACGTTTTAACAGGCTTAGCAGCCTCTCGCTGAAAATCACAACGATTGCGCTGTTGTCATGAACAATAACGGGAGACCAATCCATGCTCAAACTATCCAAACTGGCTGCGCTAACGACTTTGGCGCTTTCCGCGCACGCCGGTGCCGCCGTCATCAACTATACCGATTTCTCCAGCGTGGCCGGATTGACCATCAACGCAAACGCAGCACAGGTGGGCAATGTATTGCGTGTTACGCCTGCAACTTTCAGCCAGGCGGGAAGCGCCTTTTCGACCAGCACCGTCTCGCTGGCGTCCGGCGCCTCGTTCAGCACGCACTTCCAGTTCCGCTTTACTGACGCGGGCGGTTCTTGCGACAGCTTCACGACCTGCGGTGCGGACGGCCTGGCTTTTGTTGTGCAAACCCTTGGCAACAACGTTGGCGGACTGGGTGGCGGCATCGGCTATGACGGCATAACCAACAGCATCGCCGTCGAATTCGACACCTGGAACAATGGCGGCATTGATGACTCCAGCAGTAACCACATTGGAATTGACGTCAACGGAAACATTGATTCGGTCGTGCTCGCCGAAGTCACCGAAGCCGACATGAACAATGGCGACATCTGGAACGCATGGGTTGATTACAACAGCGTCACTCAACTGCTGGAGGCGCGTCTGACACGTTCGAGCACTCGCCCAACTACGGCCATGGTGTCTCACACCATTGATCTAGCTTCCGTGCTTGGTACAACCAATGCATTTGTCGGATTTACCTCTGGAACTGGCGCGGCTTTCGCCAATCACGACCTACTAGCCTGGACGCTGGAAGACAGGTTCGCGCCCATTGGCGGAACAGTTCCGGAACCGGGGTCCCTGCTGCTTTTGGGCACTGGTCTGGCGCTTGGCAGGTTGGTGCAGAAAAAAACCAAATAATTCTCGGGCAAGACGCTAATTACAAACCCCGCCCAGACGGGGTTTGTTTTTTTCCGCTCCTCGCGTTAAGTTGAGAAGATGAACATGACGACTATCGCGCCCGCCCTCATTCAGGCAACCGTGGACGATCTGCGCCGCCACGCGCCGTTTTCCGAAATGGAAACCCCGCATCTGGAATGGATGGCAAGTCGTCTAGGTCTGGCTTATTACCCGTCGGGGGCTGTCGTTCTCGATCCTGAAGCTGGAATTCCTGGCTGGTTTTATCTGGTCAAGCAGGGTTCGGTGGAAGCGGGTGACGCGGCCAAGGTCAGCGTGATTCGATTACTTGCAGGCGAGTGTTTTCCGTTGGGCGCACTGCTCTCTGGCCGCGCGGTGGCCAACCAGTTTCGCGCGGCGGAAGACAGCTTTTGCTATCAACTGGCCAACGCGGATTTTCAGGCCTTGCTTGAAAAAAGTACCGTATTCCGCGACTTCTGCACGCGCCGCATCGCCAGTCTTCTGGAACAATCGCAAAAGGCCGTGCAGTCGGAGTATGCGCTGCGTCAGGAAGAAGACGCGCGGCTGGAACGCAGCCTGAGCGAGCTCTGCACTCGGTCTCCCATCTCGGTTACACAGGGCACGCCGTTGCGGTTTGCCTTGAATGCGATGAGCGCCGCGCGCGTGGGCTCCGTTGCTGTAACGGATCACGATCAGCGGCCCATTGGCATCCTGACGCTCAAGGATGTTTTGAGCCGCGTGACCTTGCCAGGGCTGGATCTCGATACCCCGATTGAACACGTGATGACAGCCGGCCCCGTCAGCCTGCCGGTGCAGGGCACAGCGCGCGATGCCCTGCTGGCGATGGCGCGGCACAATATTCATCACGTGTTGATCGTGAAAGACGGCCGGCTTCAATGCGTACTGTCGGAAAAGGACCTGTTCGCCCTCAAGCGCATGAGCGTGCAGGGCATTACTTCCGCGATTACGCGCGCCGCGGACCTGAACACACTCAAACAATCCGGTCGCGACATCGCCAGCCTGGCGCACAGCCTGCTGGCGCAGGGCGTGGAGGCCGAGACGCTGACGGAGCTGATCGCCACGCTGAACGATCATCTCACCCGTCGGCTGATCGAACTGGAAACCGCCACGCTGGATTTGCCCGGTGTCCGCTGGTGCTGGATTGCTCTGGGCTCCGAAGGCCGCATGGAGCAGACCCTGGCAACCGACCAGGACAACGCGCTGATTTTCACGGTTGCGGATGAAGCCGTCAGAGAAACCGTCCGCGGCAAACTGATGGAGACCGCGCTGCGAATCAACAACGGGCTGGATGCCTGCGGCTTTCCGCTGTGCAAAGGCGGCATCATGGCCAGCAATCCAAAATGGTGCATGACAGAAGAAGAATGGCGCGGCCAGTTTTCACGCTGGATCGATTCCGGCGGGCCGGAAGAATTGCTGAACGCCAGCATCTTTTTCGATTTCCGCGCGCTGGCGGGCGAAGAAGCATTGGCATTGAATCTGCGGTCATGGCTGGCGAGCAAGGTGCGCACCAATCCGCGCTTCCTGAAACAGATGGCACAAAACTCTTTGCGCAATGCGCCGCCTCTGGGGCTGGTCCGTGATTTCGTGCTGTCCGAGGATGACGCGCACCCGCACACACTGGACCTGAAACTGAATGGCGCCACACCCTTTGTCGATGGCGCGCGGATTTATGCACTGGCGAGCGGCCAGCCGGTTACCGGCACGGCACGCAGGCTTTTCCAGGCTGGCCGAAATCTGCACTTCCCCGACGAAGAAATCAAAAGCTGGGTTCAGGCATTCCATTTCATTCAACTGCTGCGGCTGCGACATCAGCATACTCAGCAGCGCCAGGGAATCGAGCCGGACAATTACCTTGATCCGGATCATCTGTCCGTGCTGGATCGACGGATTTTGAAAGAAGCCTTCCGCCAGGCGCGCAAGCTGCAAGCCCGGCTGGCGCTCGATTATGAACGCTAAGCGCAACAAGTAATGATCTGGCCATTCAGCCGCAAGAGGGGTATCGAATTGCCGGAAGTTGAATCGCGCCGGCTCGAATCCCTTAAGGCGATCAAACCGCCTTCACCACGCACACCGCTGGACAACTTGCGCTGGGTAGTGGTGGACGTGGAAACAGGCGGGTTGAATCCTCGAGTCGATCCGCTTCTATCTATCGGTGCGGTGGAAATCCTGCACGGTCATATCAATCTTGGCAGCGGATGCGAAGTCAGGCTCAGGCAGGAAACCGCTACCTCGCACGACAATATCCTGGTGCATGGCTTGACCGACAGCCAACAGTTATCAGGGCTCCCCGCAAGGGAAGCCTTGCTTGAATATGCGGAGTTTTCCCAAGCTACGCCTCGCGTGGCTTTTCACGCTGCTTTCGATCGCGATGCCCTCAACACTGCTTTTGAAAAGGAACTGGGCTGGCAGCCTTACTTCAAATGGTTGGATGCCGCCGTCATCGCACCGCTGCTTTTTCCGCAGCATGCGGCAAATTGCCGCCACCTGGATGACTGGCTGGAAACCTTGCACATTGCCAACTTCTCGCGCCACAGCGCGGTCGCCGATGCCGCTGCCACGGCTCAGCTCTGGCTCATTCTGCTGGACGCTGCCCGGCGCCAGCGGCTTTTCACACTGAAAGACCTTGAAAATCTGGCGCGTTCGCGTCACTGGCTAGGGCACTGACGTCGAGCATGTCAATCAGTATTTGCTAATTTTCTGTTTGTGAAATCCTGCTGTCATAGGCACACTCTGCACCACGCTGAGGCACAACTGCCTTGGCTATTTCTGAATCAAAAAATCTACTCATTCGGAATCGGAGGACACACTATGCAACTCACCGACAAGCACCGGGAGTACTGGAGTAAGAATCTGCGCCTTACTGCCGTGCTTCTGGCCATCTGGTTCGTCGCGACTTTCGTGGCAAGCTGGTACGCGCGCGAACTCAATGAAATCGTCATACTTGGTTTCCCGCTCGGGTTTTACATGGGTGCCCAGGGATCGCTGATCATTTTCGTTCTGATCATCTGGTTCTACGCACGCTCCATGAACAAGATGGACAAAACCTACGGCGTGCATGAAGGGGAGGAAGAGTAATGGCTACCCAGACCCAATCGCAGTTTTTCTCGCAGCTGAAGAAGTATTACAGCTTTTACACCGGCGGCTTTATTGCCTTCGTCATCATCCTGGCCATCCTCGAACAGATGGGCGTACCCAACAAGATTCTGGGCTATCTGTTCCTGCTGGCCACCATCGGTCTGTATGCCGGCATCGGCATCATGTCGAAAACGGCGGACGTGTCGGAATACTACGTCGCCGGCCGCCGCGTGCCCGCCATCTTCAATGGCATGGCCACCGGCGCGGACTGGATGTCGGCAGCAAGCTTCATCGGCATGGCCGGCACACTGTATCTGTCCGGCTATGATGGCCTCGCCTTCGTAATGGGCTGGACTGGCGGCTATGTGCTGGTTGCCCTGTTCCTTGCGCCTTACCTCAGAAAATTCGGCCAGTTCACGATTCCTGATTTTCTCGGCGCGCGTTACGGCGGCAACATTCCCCGCATGATCGGCGTGGTCGCCGCCATTATCTGTTCATTCGTTTATGTGGTAGCGCAGATTTACGGCGTGGGACTGATTACCTCGCGTTTCACCGGACTGGAATTCCAGATCGGAGTCTTCGCAGGCCTGGCTGGCATTCTGGTGTGTTCTTTCCTCGGCGGCATGCGCGCGGTGACGTGGACACAGGTGGCGCAGTACATCATCCTCATCATCGCCTACATGATCCCGGTGGTATGGCTGTCCGTGAAGCACACAGGCAATCCCATTCCGCAGATCGCGTACGGACAGGCGCTTCAGGGCGTTGCCGACAAGGAAAAGGAGCTGAATGATCCCAGCACCGTGCTGGGTGCTGCCGAAGCTTCCGTACGCGCATTGCACAAGGAAAAGCAGGTGGCCGCGGAAGACAAGATCAAGGCGCTTGAGGAAGCGATGGCTGCCGGTACCGCCGCCACCATTGTTGCCGAAGCCCGCGCCAAGCTCGATACCGAGCTGGCTGAACTGAAAGCCGTGCCTGCTCCCGACGCCAAGAAGATCGCCGACAAGGAAAAGGAAATCAGCGAGCTGACCGGCCCGGACGCCCTCAAGAAGAAGCTGAAAAAGGCCGCGGATGGCGCCAAGGCCAAGGCTGGCCCGGTTGCGGCGCATGCAGTCCCGTTCTCCGGCAAGGGCGCGGAGAAAAAGCTGCTGAAGGAAAATCCGGCCGCCACGCCTGATGAAATTGCCGCAGCGAAAGCCGAGGATGAAAAAGCCTCAAACATCAAGCGCAAGAATTTCCTGGCGCTGGTGCTGTGCCTGATGGTGGGTACCGCTGCATTGCCGCACATCCTGATGCGCTACTACACCACGCCTTCCGTGCGTGAAGCGCGCCAGTCGGTGTTCTGGTCGCTGTTCTTCATCTTCCTGCTTTACTTCACCGCACCGGCGCTGGCCGTGCTGGCCAAATATGAGGTGTATACCAACCTCGTTGGCTCCAGTTTCGCCAGCCTGCCTGCCTGGGTATCAAACTGGGCGGCGGTGGATCCGACACTGATGAAGATTACCGACATGAACAAGGACGGCCTGATCCAGCTGGCCGAAATCACCATCGGCGGCGACCTCATTGTTCTGGCCACGCCGGAGATTGCAGGCTTGCCGTATGTGATCTCCGGCCTGGTGGCGGCGGGTGGTCTGGCAGCGGCGCTGTCCACCGCGGACGGATTGCTGCTGACCATCGCCAACGCGCTGTCGCATGACGTGTATTACAAGATGCTTGACCCGCATGCTTCCACCATGCGCCGCCTGTCCGTATCCAAGGCGCTGCTGCTGGTTGTTGCCGTCATCGCGGCCTCGGTCGCGGCGATGAAACCGGGCGACATCCTGTTCCTCGTCGGCGCGGCATTCTCGCTGGCGGCTTCGGCCTTCTTCCCGGCGCTGGTGCTGGGCGTGTTCTGGAAGCGCGCCAACAAGCTGGGTGCCATCATCGGCATGCTGGCGGGTCTGGGCGTGTGCATGTACTACATGTACATTACCTATGACTTCTTCGGCGGTGTCGCGGCCAACGAATGGTGGGACATCAAACCCATCGCGGCCGGCCTCTTCGGCCTGCCAGCTGGCTTCCTCGGGGTAATCATTGGCTCGATGATTTCTCCCGCGCCTTCGAAAGAAGTGCAGGAACTGGTCGACCATGTGCGTTATCCGAATCTGGAAGGCGACATCAACACCAACGCCGCGTAAGCGGTGATTACCGGCCGGGACAACCCGGCCAACAACAAGGCCCGCGATTGCGGGCCTTGTTGTTTATGGGTGTTGTACTTTCCAAAGGCCGAAAAGCAGAACCACTCAGTACACCAAGGGACACTAAGGATTCATGCGGCACGAATCTTCGTGTACTTAGTGTCCTTCGTGGTTTGGCTGGTTGCCGAATCAGTCCAGATGCGCAACCAGCAAATGCAAATCTGCCCGCTCGGTTTCGCGGATGAACACCTTGGCCCGCTGCGGGTCAAACTGTGCAAGCTGTTCTGCCGCGCGTTTCACCTGATCCGGCTCATGCAGATGATGATAAGCCATGCCCAGCGCATACCAGGCATGGCCATTCATGGGTTGCAAACGCGCCGCCTCTTCCAGGGCTTTGGCAGCCTCGTCATGCCGGCCAAGATGGGCATGCGCCATGCCCATGCCATACCAGGCACGGTCCTGGTTCGGTACCAGAGCCACCGCCTTTTGAAATGCCTCGATCGCCTCCGGCCACCGATGCGCCTTGTCGCGGACGAAACCCAGATTGAACCAGGCCTCGCCGTTACCCGGCTCCGCTTCGCACACCCGCGCCAGCCAGGACTCCGCCTCGGCATGATTGCCAGCCTGCTCATTCAGAAAACCAATCATGTGCGCGAGCCGCAATCTTGAAGGGTCCGCCGCGTACGCCTGCCGGTAAGCCGCGATCGCCTCCCCAGGCCGGCGCAATGTTTCCATCAGCCAGCCGCGCCACTCCCAACGCCACCGATCAAAATTCATGCTTGGATTTTTTAATTTCAACCCCCGCATTCTCGGCCAGCCCGCCATTCAGGACAAGTTAAAATGCAGCAAATCATGCGGAGTAACCATGGCTCAAATTGAAGTCCTCATCATTTCCATCCTGCGCGTGCTGGTCGAAGTCGCTGGATACTCCCTGCTTGGCCAGGGCCTGCTTGCCGTTCTGGCCGGCACGGGCCGGGAACAGAATATTTTCTACCGTATCCTTAAAACCATCACCCGCCCCGTCATCCGCGTTTCGCGCGCAATCTCGCCACGATTTATCGTCGATGCGCACATTCCCTTCGTCGCTTTCTTTCTGCTGTTCTGGCTATGGATCGCACTGGCAGTGCTCAAGCGCTACGTCTGCGTGACCAATGGCCTGCAATGCTAGTGCCGCCTGACAGCAGGCTTGACGAAACAGGCCGGAAAAGGTTTAATTGCGCCTCTGACCGGCCCCGCCGGTCATTCTTTTTGTCTTGATTTGAAGACAGCGGCCAGGTAGCTCAGTTGGTAGAGCAGCGGATTGAAAATCCGCGTGTCGACGGTTCGATTCCGCCCCTGGCCACCAGTATTCATAACGGCTCACAGTGATGTGGGCCGTTTTCATTTCTGAGCGACGGCCATGGCTTGCGGCTCTGGCGTCCGTATTGCAGGAGAGCCCCACTCTGGGCAACCCTGGAAAAATGAAAAAGTGCCAGGGTTTCACTCGAAAGCATCCTGCCGGGGGTACGATGGCTAATCTCCACTATCTCAAGGTGTCTCCATGAATCGAACCCGGCAGGGGCCCATACTGGCAATCATGCTCGCCACCCAGGCCGCCAATACCTGGGCCGGTGAGGCGTCATTCACCATCGATCAGACGAACACCTTCCCCAGCTTTGAGGTTGACCACCTGGGATTCTCCACACAACGCGGCCGCTTCAACCAGACGCAAGGCAAGGTTGTCATGGATGAGGAAAAGAAAACAGGGAAAGTGGATATCACCATCGACGCCAACTCCGTCGACACCGGGATCAAGCCACTGGATGATGTCCTGCGCCAACTGGATTTCCTGAATGTGGCGCACTACCCCACGCTCACCTTCAACTCATCACAATTCAAATTCAACAACGATCAACTGGTCGCCGTGGATGGCACGCTCACCATGCTGGGCATTAGCCGGCCCATTTCGCTCAACGTCACCCACTACCAGTGCGGCATGGATGACGCCAGCTCCAAATATGTCTGCAATGTCGATGCCGAAGCCAGTTTCAAACGCTCGGACCACGGGATGACCAAATTCATACCCATCGTCAGCGACAAGGTGAAGCTCAAAATAAAAGTGAGAGCGGTCCGCGACGAGTGATCTTTGCCCAATCACAGGCTTTGCAGCCAAAGCAAAAGATGGCGGCGAAAGTCGGGAACAGTCTTTTGGAAAATTGCCGCAGCTGTAGCGTGAATGTCTTTTCAGCCTGAAGACCTAGCGGCTCCGGGCGGTTTTCACGAACTCGATCGAGGCCTGAAACAGTTCGAGGTCCTTCTCGTACTCTGCCGCATCGGTGCGGTCGATCTGAATCCACTCCCTGGTGCTGGCCATGCCGGCGGGCTGAAACGGGACGACGTTGCTTCTTGAGAACTGGAGTTCGGTCGCGGTGGCAACAGGCAGGCGAAGACCGATGCCATTACCGCTGATGCAGGCGAACATCCTGTCGCTGACAAAGTAGGCATCCAGCCCGTTGATCTTTCTTGCGCTGACGCCAGGGAGCTTGAGTAGCAGGGCGTCTATCAGTGCCTTGCGGCTGGATTCGGGTGTAACAGTGTTCAAGGGGAAACCGCCTGGGTCATGAAGAAAGCAATTGAATTATAGGGGCAAAGCCTAGTTCAATCGTCCCGAAACCAGCCCAAGGAGGTGCTAGTAGACAGCGGAACTTGAGCAGCGGGGCCTCCATCGGGCAAAGTGAGATTGGTCAGGCTGATGCTACCCCTGCGGGCAAATCGAAAAGCTTGCGTGGCATACACCACGCAAGCTCGATTCACAATGTACTTCGTACGACCTGTTCAGGCAGTCGCCAGCTCTGCATGCTGGAGCGCAGGCCGTTTTTCCCTGCCACCGATGGTGAGCAAATCCCAGGCAAGCAGCACGAAGCCGGCGGCGAACATCCAGCCGAAGACCTGGCGCCACCACATGCCCTGCACAAACCAGGGGTGTGCCTGCGCGGTGAAATAACCCATCCATGTCGAACCTTCGATGGCGCGTTCGATCTGCGATTGCTCGTAGCCGGAGATCAGCATGGCCATGACCATGCCGACCATGCCCAGGTTAAGCAGGATCATGGCCCACTTCCATCGCCACGCCCCGGCGATTCCACCGCTCATCCACACATTGCCGCGCCATTTTTGCAACGCGATGTAGAAGAAGGCGATGACCAGGGTCGCGTAGGCGCCGAAGAAAGCAAGGTGGCCATGCGAGGCCGTCCATTGCGTGCCGTGGGTGTACAGGTTGATCTGCGGCAGGGTATGCATGAAGCCCCATACGCCCGCGCCGAAGAAGTTTCCGAAAGCGTGGGCGATGATCCAGGCCAGCGCCGGATGATTGGTGTTCTTCATCTTGTGTGCGCCCGCGTCGAACACCGAGTGCACCACCATGGCCACCAGCGGGATGGGTTCCAGCGCGGAGAAGAAGCCGCCGATGGTGAACCAGTATTCCGGCGTGCCGATCCAGAAGTAGTGATGGCCCAGACCGAGAATGCCGGAGCCGAACATCAGCGCGACTTCGACGTATAGCCAAGTCTCGACGATCTTGCGGCGCACCCCCAGCGTCAGCATCAGGCCGTAGGCCATGAGGCATCCCACCAGCACCTCCCAGGTCGCTTCCACCCACAGGTGAATCACCCACCACCACCAGTACTGGTCCACTGACACGTTGGGGGTGTAGAACATGCCGGCGAGATACAGGCCGAACAGCGCGATCAGGTCCAGCACCAGCACGCCGCCCACACCCGTGTAGCGGCCCTTGGCGAAAGTGGCGGCGACGTTGTAAAAGAAGGCCAGCACGCACACGACGATGCCGATGTCGGCCCAGCGTGGCGCCTCGATGTACTCGCGGCCTTCGTTGACGAGCCAGATGGTCGAATGCTCGCCCGGGCCAACCTGAATCAGCAGATAGACCACGACCACGGCGGCGACGGCCAGGGTGAATATCCAGAAAATCAGGTTTCCCAGACCAAGGCCGACCACGGGGATGCCCGATTCATCCTCAAGCATCCAGTACACCGAGCCGATGAAGCCGAACAGCAGCCACACCACCAGCGCGTTGATATGCACCATGCGGTTGACACTGAAATCCAGAATGCCGAAAAGAAAATCCGGCTTCAGATACTGGATGCCGGCCAGCAAGCCAAACAGAATCTGCGCACCGAACAGAACAAGGGCAACGGTGAAATATTTCACCGCCAGTTTCTGGCCGCCGTTGAGGTTGGCGCTATCGAGTTTTCCCAGTATGGCCATCTCAGTTCTCCTGCTTGATCGGTTTGAAGTTGTTGGGGAAACCGTTGGTGTCGATGGACGACATCCACTTCAAGAAAGCCACGGTCGCGCGCGCTTCTTCTTCGGTAATGCCCAGATTGGGCATCTTGCGGCCGGTGATGTTGTGCAGCTTGTCCTGCGGATTCATCAGGAACTCGACCATCAACTGCTCGCGCACGGCCGGCGACCCCCACATCGGGTCGAGCCAGGATTTGGTGAGGTCGGGCGCGTAGTAGGCGCCGTTGCCCAGCAGGGTATGACAGTTCATGCAGTTCTTCGCCTGGGTGGTGAGCTTGCCGTGGCTGACCAGCGCTTCGGCCTCTTCCTCGGTGAGCCGCTTGCCGAACAGCGGTTCTTCGACACCGATCACCGGCACCTGGAAATTGCGCTGCTTGTCGAACACGTAGTCAATGCGCTTATTGATCACCGAATAGGTCGGCACGCGCTTGGTGCCGGCGGTGATCTGCGACATGGTGTCGAAGGTCAGAAATATGAGGGCAACAAATGAACCCGCCGTGACCCAGATGGCAGTTTTCCGCCAAAAGGATTCGGACGCCCACCACTCGGTATGTGACATGCCTGGCTCTCCCTTTAATTAATGTTGTTACAAGTCAACGCCGTCAGGCTCATAGGCATGGGTGCCTACGCACAAATGCCAGATGGCATGCGGCGCGAGCAGGTAGCCGACAAGCATGAGCAGAACGATGAAAATCCAGAAGCCGCTGCTGAAAAGATTGGCGGCGTACGCCAGCACCATCACCGAAGCAAACAGGCCAAGATAGGCAAGGTAGGCAAGTGGCATGAGCCGAGGCCGGTGCTTGACTCGGGCGAAGGCGAACAGCAGCGCATACAGCGCGCCGGTCATGATCACCATGGCGGCGGAGAAAAACGTGAGGAAGAAATCCTTCAGCGCTACCGGTTCGATCATGCTGGTCTTTGTTTGTCCTTCTTTATGGCAAACCGTAATGTGACAGGCCTTCGTTCCCATTACCTTGATTCAAATCAAGTTAATGCTCTCCCCGCGTGCGCATCAATCCAGCCAGCCGGTTGCCCTGCTTCTGTGGCCCGCCTTTGGGGAACATGTCGTGCAGCCTGCGGTTGCTGCCCAACTCGTCGCCCCACTTTCCGGAAAAATGCTTGACCATGGCACGCACCTGTGCCTGAACATTGTGCTCGGCGTAATAATCGCGCAGGTATTGAATCACCTCCCAGTGCTGGTCGGTCAGCGTCAGGCCTTCCTCTTTGGCCAGGGCCATCACGAAATCCGGACTCCAGTCTTCAAGGTTTTTTAGATAGCCTTCGCCATCAGTATGCACCGGCACGCCATTGACCAGCAGCCATTTGCTGTGCACGGGCATCAGGTCCCTCCGCCGTGGAATTCCACGCCCGGCTGACGTTCCGGCAACTCGTCCACCAACAATTCCCTGCGGGCACGCTCCAGCGCGTCCACGCCTGCTTCATTGAGGAAGGACTTGGACTCCGCTACCGCCGCTGCCAGCAATTCGGAGGCGAGCAAGCCCGGTTCGCGGCCAACCGATTTGGCCAGCGCTCTCAATTCAAAATAGGGATCACGCGACAGTTGTACTTCCAGAATTTGCGCGCCCTGCACGGCAACTTCCCTGATCGGCGGAAGGCCTTCCACTTTTTCCGCCATCACCTTGCTCATGATGTCGGCGATCCTGGAAGCGACCGAGGGCGCCTGCGCCGCAGGTTTGAGTTTGACCCGGTTGACGAAGTATTTCTCGAAATCCACCTTGGCCAGATGCACCCAGCGGCCCTGGCGCATCCAGTTGATGTCGCGCAGTGGCACCTGCGGCCCGCTCAGGTAGGCCGCGCCGGTCTCGCCCATGTCGGACAGCCAGCGTGCACGTTGTGGAATATTGCTGACCAGGGTGTCGCCCATGATGCTACCGACAATGTTGAAAACCGCCGTCTCGGCCTCCTTCTGGATGGAATACACGGAATCTGGCGCGCCGATCTCAAGCGGCGTCCGCTCGACCATGCTGTGCGCCACGCAGACACCCGCCGCGAAGACATTTCGATGCGTGCGATTTCGCATGTACTCGTCCACTTCGACCAGACCGTTTTTATTGACCAGCTCCGGGACATTGCGCACGCCCGCGACACCACGGAAGGATGGCCAGTACACGGAATAGGCAAATGGCAGTTCGTGCAGGGTTTTTTCATTGCCCGCTTCATCCAGTTCGGCGATGTGAATGACGTTTGCCTCAATCCGCAGGGTGCGGGCATTGCTGATGACCTTGATCTGGTTATCGGCCAGCGCGGCGGTCACCGCATCACGATTCGCACCGCCGCTGGCGCCCAGGCCAAGGTGACCGGGCCAGGGCTCGGGGGTAATCATGGTAACCGGCACCCGCCCGCGGATATTGCGCCGCTTGAGATCCGCATCAGCAAGAAAGGCGTATTCATACACCGGCCCCAGCACGCTGGAACCCTGCATCGCGCCCACGACAATCGGCCCCGGATTCTTGACGAATTCCTTGTAGGCGGCATGCGCTTTCTCTGCCTGTTCAATATCCAGCACCGAATGGGTGTAGGTGGAAAGGCCGGGCAACTCATCGAACGCGCCCTCCACACCGGTCGTAATCAGCAGATAGTCATAGAACAGCGTGCCGCCATTTTCCAGATCGATCTGATTCTTGGCCGGCTGAATGTTTTTTACGCCGCTGGCGATGAACTTAATGCCGCGCTCGTTGAGGTAGGGCTCGATCGGAAACGCAATGTCCGAACGGTTGCGCCAGCCCATGGCGATCCAGGGATTGGACGGCACGAAGTGAAAGTAATCCTTGTTCGAAACCACGGTCACTTCGTCACGCGAACCCAAGCGGGATTTCAGCGCATAAGCGGCCGGCACTCCGGCAATGCCCGCACCCAGAACGACAACGTGTGTCATATCAGTCTCCTAATTAGTCTTAGCCACGGGGCCGAACCAGCTGCCAAGCCCGGGTTGCGTAAGTGGTTGCCGCGAACCCGCTCCACACATGCACCAGCCGCGAGAACGGGAACAGCACGAACAGCGTCATGCCGAAAAACAGATGGATCTTGTAGATGACCGGAACACTGACGATGAACTCCGCCGCGCCGCCGCGCAAGGTCACGATGTGCTGCGCCCAGGCACCCAGCGCCAGCATTACGCCGCCTTCTTTGTGTTCAAGCGAGAACAGGATGGAGATCAGGCCCAGTATCAGTGTCACCAGTATCCACAGCAGAATGAAAATATCCATGGGCTTGCTGGTGGCGCGGATGCGCGGCTCGGTCAGGCGCCGGATCAGCAGGATGGCTACGCCGGCAAAACACAGCAGCCCGGCCGCGCCGCCTGAAATGATCGCCAGCATCTGCTTGTTGGGCGTGGAAAGTCCCAGCGACTCGTAAACCTCATGCGGCGTCAGCAGGCCAACGGCATGTCCAAAGAACAAAAACAGGATGCCGATGTGGAACAGGTTGCTGCCCAGCCGCAACTGATTGCGCCGCAACAGCTGGGACGAATCGCTTTTCCAAAAATACTGCTCGCGGTCAAAGCGAATCAGGCTGCCCAGCAAAAAAATCGACAGCGCGATATAGGGATATATCCCGAACAGAAAATTGTGAAAGTTGGACATTTCAATTCCTCCAGTAATCAATGCGCAGCACCAGTCCGGCGCGACTTGGGCATCTGCACCACCGCCATCTGCGGGACTGGTTTCAGCAACGGCTCCATGCCATCGACACTCGGCCCGAACATTTCCATGGCCTCATCCATGTCACGTACCGGCGGTTCAACCAGTGCCTGGGCCACGACGGGTGACAGGGCTTCAAGCAGCTGGAACACAGTGGCGTAATGGCTGCCATTCTTTTCCAGCTTTCTGCCGACGGCGGCCAGCACATGCACGGCATCGCCCAGCAGCGGAAGCGCTTCTTCAATCGGCAGCAGCGAGAGGAACTCCAGGAACAGCGGCACGTAATCCGGCAGCTCCGAGTCTGACGCATCGAAATCGTGCTTCCAGTATTCTTCCAGCAGGTTGATCATGGCCGAGCCGCGATCGCGCGACTCGCCGTGGATGTGCTCGAACAGATGCAGTGAGTGCGAGGGGTTGCGATCGAAGGTGGCGACGTAGATTTCCTGCAATTCGATGAGGCTCAACCTGCGCAACATGGAAAACAGCGGGAACAGCTGATCCCTTGCGCGGCCATTGAAAGCGGTTTCCTCCTCGATGGCCTTTTCCAACTCCGGCAATGCTTCCAGCCAGTCAGCCTCGGGGTAAGTCAGCAGAATCGACAAGACTTTGAATGTTTTCATGGCGTCACCCTGCAAGTTTTTTGCTGCGCAACTGGGACAGATCAACCGGCACGGCATTCTTCCGGTTGCCGAACAGGCTGGGTTTGGAAACCCCATCCGAGCAACCGTTGCCGAAACTGAATCCGCATGAAGATTTCTCTTCAAACGTATCAATGGTTTCCTCGCGATGCGTGCTGGGAATGACAAAGCGGTCTTCGTAATTGGCGATGGCCATGTAGCGGTACATCTCCTCCGCCTGCGCGACTGTGAGTCCAACCTGCTCCAGCGCGACGGTATTGCCTGCGCCATCCACCGATTTGCCGCGCATGTAGGCGCGCATGGCCAGCATGCGGTCAAGCGCCGTAATGACGGGCTGTTCCTTGCCGCCGGTCAGCAGGTTGGCGAGGTACCTGATGGGAATGCGCAGCGACCTGGTATCGGGAATGATGCCGTTCATGCCCATCTTGCCCGACTCGGCTGCAGCCTGGATGGGGGACAGTGGCGGCACGTACCAGACCATGGGCAGCGTGCGGTATTCCGGGTGCAGCGGGAAGGCAATCTTCCAGTCGATCGCCATCTTGTACACCGGCGAGCGCTGCGCGGCGTCCAGCCAGGCTTCGGGAATGCCTTCGGCACGGGCGGCACTCAGCACTTTCGGATCGTTCGGGTCGAGGAAGATTTTCAGCTGGGCTTCGTACAGTTCCTTCTCGTCGGTGACCTTGGCGGCGTTCTCGATGCCGTCCGCGTCATACAGGATCACGCCCAGATAGCGGATGCGACCAACGCAGGATTCGGAACACACGGTGGGCTGGCCGGATTCGATGCGCGGATAGCAGAAGATGCATTTTTCCGCCTTGCCGGTTTTCCAGTTGTAGTAAATCTTCTTGTACGGACAGCCGGAGATGCACATGCGCCAACCGCGGCACTTGTCCTGATCGACCAGCACGATGCCGTCTTCCTCGCGCTTGTAGATGGAGCCGGAGGGGCAGGAGGCGACACAGGTCGGATTAAGACAATGCTCGCACAGGCGCGGCAGATACATGAGAAAGGTATTCTCAAAGGTGGAATACATTTCCTTCTGCACCTCGTCGAAGCACTTGTCGCGGCCGCGCGAGGAAAACTCGCCGCCGAGATCGTCCTCCCAGTTCGGGCCCCAGTGGATCTTGTCCATCTTCTCGCCGGTGATGGCGGACACCGGCCGAGCGGTGGGTGGTGTCTGCGACAGCGGCGCTTTCTGCAGGTGTTGGTAATCGTAGGTGAACGGTTCGTAGTAATCGTCGATCTCCGGCAGATTGGGGTTGCCGAAGATGTTGGCGAGAATTTTCATCTTGCTGCCCTGACGCGGCTCGATGCTGCCGTCGTTGTTGCGTTTCCATCCGCCGTTCCACACGTCCTGGTTTTCCCATTGTTTCGGGTAACCGATGCCGGGCTTCGACTCGACGTTGTTGAACCAGACGTATTCCATGCCTTCACGCGATGTCCACACGTTCTTGCAGGTGATCGAGCAGGTATGGCAGCCGATGCACTTGTCGAGGTTCAGCACCATGGCAATCTGGGCACGAACTTTCATGACTATCTCCTTACCAGCGGAACGGACACACGTCCGTTCCACGCGTTATAAAAAGACCCGCATTCGAATTGGAGGGGGATTGCGGGCAAAGGGCGGGGAGGGAGCTCCCACCATGGAACTTTTCGTCAGCGTTCATTCAGGGGGCCTTCCATCCAGTCCACTTTCTTCATCTTGCGCACGATCACGTACTCGTCGCGGTTGGAACCCACCGTGCCGTAGTAGTTGAAACCGTAGGCCTGCTGCGCGTAGCCGCCGATCATGTGCGTGGGCTTGGTGATGGTGCGCGTCACCGAATTGTGAATGCCGCCACGGAAGCCGCTGGTCTCGGCGCCTGGCACGTTGATGATCTTTTCCTGCGCGTGATACATCAGGCACATGCCCCTTGGCACACGCTGGCTGACCACGACGCGCGCCGTCAGCGTGCCGTTGACGTTGAACACCTCGACCCAGTCGTTGTCGACCAGTCCGGCCTGTTTTGCTTCCCCCTCAGACACCCAGACGTGCGGGCCGCCTCGGGACAAGGTGAGCATGCGCAGGTTGTCGGTGTAGGTGCTGTGGATGCCCCATTTCTGGTGCGGCGTAATCCAGTTCAATACCAGTTCATGGTTGCCGTTGGACTTCTTGCCCAGCATCGGTGCAATTGTCTTGGTATCGACCGGCGGCTTGTACACGCACAGGCCTTCACCGAAATCCAGCATCCATTTGTGATCCTGGTAGAACTGCTGGCGACCGGTAAGCGTGCGCCATGGAATCAGCTCATGCACGTTGGTATAGCCGGCGTTGTAGGACACATGCTCCGATTCCAGCCCCGACCAGGTCGGCGAAGAAATGATCTTGCGCGGCTGGGCGACGACATCGCGAAAACGGATCTTGTCGTCCTCGCGCGGGATGGCCAGATGCGTGTGATCGCGGCCGGTAATTTTCGACAGCGCCTCCCAGGCTTTTACCGCCACCTGGCCATTGGTTTCGGGCGCCAGCATGAGGATGGTCTCGCAGGCATCAATGGCCGATTCGATCTTTGGCAGACCCTGGGTGATGCCGGATTCGCTTACGGTGTAATTCAACTCGGCAAGCTGCTTGACCTCGGCTTCGGTGTTCCAGCTGATGCCCTTGCCACCATTGCCGACCTTGGTCATCAGCGGGCCGAGCGAGGTGAACTTCTTGTAGGTGTCGCCATAGTCGCGCGTCACTACCGTCATGCTCGGCATGGTCTTGCCGGGAATGGGATCGACTTCGCCCTTCTTCCAGTCTCGCACGGCCATGCTCTGGCCCAGTTCGGACGGCGTGTCGTGCATCAGCGGGGTCAACACCAGGTCTTTTTGCGTGCCGAGATGGGTGGCGGCAAGTTCAGAGAATTTCTTCGCGATGAACTTGTAGATTTCCCAGTCGGATTTCGATTCCCACAAGGGCTGTACTGCCTCGCTCAGGGGATGGATGAAGGGGTGCATGTCCGAAGTGTTGAGGTCGTCCTTCTCATACCAGGTGGCGGACGGCAGCACGATGTCCGAATACAGGCAAGTGGTGGACATGCGGAAGTCGAGTGTCACCAGCAGGTCCAGCTTGCCTTCGGCGCCCTTGTCGTGCCAGACGACTTCCTTGGGCTTGGCTTCACCCATTTCACCCAGGTCCGGCCCCATCACCGCGTTCTGCGTACCAAGGAAGTACTTGAGAAAATATTCGTGGCCCTTGCCGGATGAGCCCAGCAGATTGGAACGCCACACGAACAGATTGCGCGGGAAATTCTTCGGATTGTCCGGATCTTCGCAAGAAAACTTGATCGCGCCGCTCTTGATTTGTTCCACCGCGTACTTGACCGGGTCCATGCCCGCGGCTTCCGCAGCCCTGGTAATTTCCAGAGGATTGGTTTCAAGTTGCGGCGCTGATGGCAGCCAGCCCATGCGCTCGGCGCGCACGTTGAAGTCGATCAGCCGGTAGTCGCCGTTGCTCTTGTCTGCGGTGGGCGACATGATCTCGGACACCGCCAGCTTCTCGTGACGCCACTGGCTGGTGTGGTTGTAGAAGAACGAGGTCGAGTTCATTTGCCGCGACGGGCGGTGCCAATCGAGCGCGAATGCCAGCGGCGCCCAGCCGGTCTGCGGGCGCAGCTTTTCCTGGCCCACGTAGTGCGCCCAGCCGCCGCCGGACTGGCCAATGCAGCCGCACATCATGAGCAGGTTCATGATGCCGCGGTAGATCATGTCGTTGTGGTACCAGTGGTTCAGCGCCGCACCGAGGATGACCATGGACTTGCCGTGGGTCTTGTCGGCGTTGTCGGCGAATTCGCGCGCAACCGTGATGATGTCGGCACGCGGTACGCCCGTGTGTTTCTCGGCCCAGGCTGGCGTGTAGGGTACGTCATCGTCGTAGCTGCCGGGGATATTCGGTCCGCCAAGGCCGCGGTCGACGCCGTAGTTGGCGAGAGACAGGTCATAGACGGTAGCGATGCGCACGTCCTTGCCGCCGATGCTGATGACCTTGACCGGCATTTTGCGCGCGAGCAGGTCGCTGTGGTCACTGCCTCCGAAGTAGGGCTGCGACACTTCCACGATTTCGTCGTGGCTGCCGAGCAGGGTCAGCTGCGGTTTCACGTCCTTGCCCGAATAGGCATCGCGCATTTCCAGGTTCCACGCGCCAGACTGTCCCCAGCGGAATCCGATCGAACCATTGGGCGCAACCAGGTAGCCGGTGTTCTCGTCAACCACCACCGTCTTCCACTCGGGGTTGTTGTCCTGACCGAGATTGCCGGTGAGGTCCGATGCGCGCAGGTAGCGATCGGCCACCAGCTTGCCCTCGTGATCCTTCAGCATTACCAGCATGGGCATGTCGTTGTACTGGCGGCAGTAGGAATCGAAATACTCGCTCTTGCCCTTGTTGTGGAATTCGCTGAGGATGACGTGACCCATGGCCAACGCCAGCGCGGCGTCGGTGCCCTGCTTGGGCGCCAGCCAGATGTCACCGAACTTCACCATCTCCCCAAAATCTGAAGACACGGCTACCGTCTTGGTACCCTTGTAGCGCACCTCGGTATAGAAATGCGCATCGGGGGTGCGTGTCTGCGGCACATTGGAACCCCACACCATCAAATAGGTGGAGTTGTACCAGTCGGCCGATTCCGGCACATCGGTCTGCTCGCCCCACACCTGCGGGCTGGAAGGAGGCAGGTCGCAATACCAGTCGTAGAAGGAACCGCAGGAACCGCCGATCAGCGACATGTAGCGCGAACCCGCCGCGTAACTCACCATGGACATGGCCGGAATCGGCGAGAACCCGTAGATGCGGTCCGGGCCAAATTCCTTGATGGTGAAGACGTTGGCGGCGGCGATCATTTCCGTCACTTCGTCCCACTTGGCGCGCACGAATCCGCCCTGGCCTCGCACCGACTTGTAGCGTTTGGCCTTTGCCGGATCTTGCGTAATGGATTTCCATGCCGCCACCGGATCCATGGTCTTGCGCGCCTCGCGCCACATTTCCATCAGACGGCCGCGGATCAGCGGATATTTCACGCGCTGGGCCGAATACACATACCACGAGTAGGACGCGCCACGCGGACAGCCGCGCGGCTCATGATTGGGCAGGTCGGGCCGGGTGCGCGGGTAATCGGTCTGCTGCACCTCCCATGTGATCAGGCCGTTTTTCACGAAGATGCGCCAGCTGCACGAACCGGTGCAGTTCACGCCGTGGGTGGAACGAACGATCTTGTCTGCCTGCCAGCGGCTGCGGTAACCGTTTTCCCAACTGCGGTCTTCGTTGGTGACGACACCGTGACCGTTGGAGAATTCGGCGATGTTCTTCTTGAAGAACGTCAGTCTGTCGAGGAAGTGGCTCATTGAATGGCTCCTTGCTGATTTGTTTTCCGGTTACGGATTCTTGATATAGGCGTTCTTGCGCAGGTAGAACCACCAGTTGATCACCAGACACACAGCGTAAAAAATGGCGAAACCATACATGGCGTTTTCAGGCGTGCCTGCCTTGATCTGACTCTTGATCACCTCGGGCGCGATGAAGGAACCGTAGGCGGCTACGGCCGATGTCCAGCCCAGCACCGGCCCGGCCTGCACACGGTCGAATATCACACCGACCGTGCGGAAGGTGGAGCCGTTGCCGATGCCCGTGGCGGCGAACAGCACCACGAATACGATCAGGAACTGGGTGAAGAACACCTCGGGCGTGGCCGATTGATAGGCCTGCATCATGATGTAGCCGGCATAGGCCGAGGCCGCGACCATCACCGCGGAAATGATCTGGGTGACAATGGAACCGCCCACCTTGTCGGAAATCCAGCCGCCCACCGGCCGGATCAGCGCGCCGACGAAGGGTCCGATCCAGGCGTATTGCAGCGCGGAGGGCGCGTTGGGATTTTTGGCGTGGGTCCAGACGCCGGTAACGGCATCCAGGGTGTGCGTGTCGCCAAAGATGACCGTGATCGACAACGGCAGCGCCATCGAAAATCCGATGAACGATCCGAAAGTGACAACATAGAGTGCCGTCATCGACCAGGTGTGCTTGTTCCTGAAGATCTCGAACTGCTTGGCGATATTGCCCTTCATCTCGCCGAAGGCGGCGAGCTTCATCACGAGCAGCGTGGCGATCATGATCAGCGGCAGCGCCACCCACATGTTCAGCAGCCCCAGACCGGTAGGCGCCGGCAGATAGAGGTAGAGGCCGACACCCGCAGTGACGAAAGCCAGCCCGTACAACCAGAGAATCTTGGCGAAGGCACTGATCGTCGAGCCGATATTCTGGCTGATGGTCAGCAGGTTGTTCATGCCGAAGAAACCGAAGAAGGCCAGCGGCACCAGCAGCAGCAGCCAGACAAAGCCCGCGTTCTGGATGTAAGTAGGCGTACCGGCCAGAATCTTGCCGAAGATCCAGCCGGAATCCTTCACCAGCTCCATCGAACCTCCCGCGAAAGCAGCAAAGGCGCCGGTCGTCATGACCAGCGGAATCAGGATCTGCATGGTGGTCACGCCAAAATTGCCCAGCCCGGCGTTGATGCCCAAGGCCGTGCCTTGCAGGCGCTTGGGGAAGAAGGTACTGATATTCGACATGGAACAGGCAAAGTTGCCGCCGCCGATACCCGACAGCAGCGCCCACATCTGGAACACCCACAGCGGCGTGCTTTTATCCTGTAACGCAATGCCGGTGCCGATGGCCGGGATCATCAAGAGCGCGGTGGTCAGGAAGATGGTGTTGCGTCCGCCCGCGATGCGGATGAAGAAGGATGCCGGAATTCTCAAGGTGGCGCCCGCCAGGCCGGAAATGGCTGTCAACGTGAACATCTCTTCCTTGCTGAAGGGGAAGCCGAGATTCAGCATCTGCACGGTGATGATGCCCCACATCAGCCAGATGGCGAAGCCATTGAGCAGGCTGGGAACGGAAATCCACAAGTTGCGGTAAGCGATGGGCTTGCCGGTGGTCTCCCAGAACTTCGGGTCTTCCGGATTCCATTCCTTGATATTGGTAGCCATGGTTTTTCCCTTTAAAAATTGACTCGCTAATCCTTGAAACTGCCCGTCCTGCGTTTCATTCCATCTGGTCGGCAAGCTTTGCCCGATTCAGCTCCCGCGCCGCATCCATCGGGCGAACTTCCGTCCAGTACATCCACATCAGCGATACCCAGACAACACCGAACATCAGCATGAAGGCGGAGGACCGGATGCCGGTCAGATCGACCAGCGCACCGAACAGGATGGGCATTAAAAATCCTCCCAGACCACCAGCCAGGCCCACCACGCCCGAGATCACGCCGATGTTGTGGGGATAATCATCAGAGATGTATTTGAAGACCGAGGCCTTGCCGATGGCGAACACTACGCCCAGCGTGAACAGCAGGATGGTGAACATCGTGACATTCAGGCCGAAGTGGAAAGTCACCGGCCCGTTGATGGTCTGGATGGTGATGTCGCTTTGCGGGTAGGACAGGAAGAACAGGCAGACCAGCGAAATCCACAATACCCACCACGTGATGGTGTGCGCGCCAAACTTGTCGGAGAAATAGCCGCCGACTGCCCGCAATACCCCGCCCGGAATACTGAACGCAGCCGCCAGGAAAGCCGCGGACTTGAGGTCGAAGCCGTATTCGCTGACATAGTATTTCGTCATCCACAGCGCCAGCGCCACATAACCGCCGAACACGATGGAGTAATACTGGCTGTAGCGCCACACCTTCGGATCCTTGAAAGCAGCCAGCTGCTCACGAATTGTGACGTGCTTGCCCACCTTGTGCGAAGGTTCGCTGTAGGTGAAGAACCAGAAAACGATGGCGGTGACTAGCATCAGCACCGCATAGACTTTCGGCACCATGGTCCAGCCATAACCCACCACGATGATGGGCGCCAGCAGTTTGGTCACGGCGGCGCCGGTGTTGCCCGCGCCGAAGATACCCATCGACAGGCCTTGTCGCTCCTTGGGAAACCAGCGTGCACAGTAAGCGATGCCGACGGTGAACGAGCCGCCAGCCATGCCGACGAACAGTCCAACCACGAGGAAATGCCAGAACTCGGTCGCATAGGAAATCAGCCAGATCGGGATGACCGTGGTGAGCATCAGGACGAAGAACACGATGCGCCCGCCGAATTTGTCCGTCCACATCCCCAAGGGAACGCGGATCAGGGAACCGGTCAGCACCGGCGTGGCAACCAGGATGCCGAACTCGGTTTCATTCAATCCCAACTGCGCCTTGATCGGCACACCGATGACGGCGAACATCATCCAGATCATGAAACACACGGTGAACGCCAGCGTGCTCATGATGACGACCGACCATGCCTTGTATTGCTGCGTTGCCATAAACCACCCCATTTGCCGGCGAGATAAAGACTTCAGTGTCTTTTTACGCTGGCAATTCGCCAGATTCCAGAGGGGCAAATCGTGGCCGGGGCAGCCGGTCTACCACTTTGGTAGTAGGGGTGGTATTCGAAACCACTTTGATTTCCATCAGGTTTTTTAGCGCTGGCCGGCTGGCTGGGAGGCAACAGCTATAAAGTGGTATACCCTTTTATCCGCGAAGCGAAACCTTGGGTGTATTACCCTAGAACCCGGACATTCCATTAGGACGCGAGATGATGTCGAAACGGTTTTCGAGCAGATTTGCGCACGCACGACGAGCCCATATCCGGGACTCTGGGCGAGGAGCGCGGGTGCAAAGATGCCGAAAACCGGCCGACAGCACTCGCGTAGACCGCAAGGCCGCCTAATGGAATGTCCGGGTTCAAGCAACGTTCCGCATGGAGAAATCAAGTGAGCCGATTAGTCTGGAGCAGACTGCAAAACTCCCTGCTGCTGAGAATGGGCGGCATGTTCGCCGCCATCACCCTGCTGGCGGTCGCCAGCATGTCAACGTCATGGATGGTCGCGGAAACCACCCAGGGCAGCGGCAAGGCCATCAATGTCGCGGGAAGCCTGCGCATGCAGAGCTGGCGCATGGCCTCTATCCATCAGAGCCTGTTGCAGACGGACAACCCCGGCTATCAGATATACATGCAGCAGGCCATGGATCGTTTTGAAAACGACCTGGAAGATGCCTCCATCCTGGCTGTCCTGCCGGCTGACAGAACCGCGCCATTGAACCAGACTTATCGACAGATCAAGGCCCAGTGGCAAACACTGATCAAGCCTGGTTTGGAAAAATTTCCGTCCGCAACTCTGGATGCAAAAGCTGCCCGGGTGCTGGATCAGATTCCCGGGTTTGTCGATCAGATCAACCATCTGGTCAAACAGATCGAAGATGCCGCCGAAGCAAAAATTCTGGTCATGCGTGTCATTCTGGGCGTGGCGGTCATTGCCACCATACTCGTGGTGATGCTTTCCATTTACCTGGTCAAGAACATTCTCGTCAACCCGCTACGCGGCTTGCTGGACATGACGGATCAGATAGGCCAGGGCAATCTTGCCGTACGCACCGACCTCACAGGAGAGGATGAAATTGGGCGGCTGGGAATGGCGTTCAATCTGATGGCGGAAGATCTCTCCAAGCTGTATCAAAACCTTGAAGCGCGCGTGATGGAAAAAACTTCCGAACTCACCATCGCCAACCGTTCCCTGGAATTGTTGTACCACTCCATCTCGCGGCTATATAACGGCCCCGTCGCGCCCGACACCTATTCCATCCTGCTCAAGGATCTGGAAAACGTACTGGGCGTTGGACACGGACTGGCCTGCCTGGTGGAAACCGGTGACGACAACGGCCAAGTGATCGCCAGCACGCTTGATCAGGATTGCGGCGATGTGGATGTATGCGGTCTGATGACTTGCGCCGAGTGCATGGCAATCAGGGAACCTTCCGTGCATCGACTGAAAAGCGGCGACCGCCTGCTGTCATTGCCGCTCAAGGATACCGAACAGACCTACGGTGTATTGCAGCTGGAAATGCCTGAAGGCAAAACGCTGGAGCCTTGGCAGACCCAGTTGCTGGAGGCGTTGTCGCGGCATATCGGCATCGCCATCGGCACGGCAAGACGCACCGAGCAAAGCAGAAGGCTGTCGCTGCTGGAAGAGCGCGCGGCGATCGCCCGCGAACTGCACGACTCGCTGGCACAATCACTTTCCTACATGAAAATCCAGGTCAGCCGTCTCAAGCCCTACGCCGAGAGCAGCGGCAAGGAAGCCGCGCAGGTACTCCATGAATTGCGCGAAGGCCTGAACAGCGCTTACCGCCAGCTCAGGGAACTGCTTACCACTTTCCGTTTGCGCATCGAGGGTGAAGGGCTGAATGCCGCCCTGAAATCCACCGTGGCCGAATATTCCAGCCGGGGCGATATTCCGGTCGCACTGGAAGTTCATCTTGCAGGCTGTCCGCTGACGGCCAACGAGGAAATCCATACCCTGCAAATCGTGCGCGAAGCCCTGTCCAATGTGCTTAACCACTCCTGCGCCACGCAGGCAAAAGTCAGCGTGGTCTGCGGTAGCGATGGCTCGGTTTCCGCTGTCATCGAGGACAATGGCGTCGGTATCCGTAAAATGGCAGGCACCCACCACTACGGCATGACCATCATGGAAGAGCGCGCGAAAAACCTGGGCGGCACCCTGACAATCGAAACGCCACCAACTTCGGGCACTCGCGTTACATTGCACTTCTTGCCAGCCGGACTGCGCGAAAGCGTGATCCCCATTCAGACAAGCTTGACCAAATGATTTCATTCGATACACAAACCATTCTCATCGTCGATGACCACCCATTGTTCCGCAAGGGCGTCATTCAACTGATTCAGGCCGTGCCCGAGTTCAAATTCGTTGGCGAGGCAGCCAATGGCCCGGATGGCATTCGGCTGGCGCATGAACTCCAACCCGACATGATCCTGCTCGATCTAAACATGAAGGGCATGAACGGCATTGAGGTGTTGAGGGCCATCAAGGATGCCGGTCTGGATTCACGCGTCATCATGCTGACGGTTTCTGATCTGACCGAAGACCTGGTGGCCGCACTACAGTCCGGCGCGGACGGTTATCTGCTGAAGGACATGGAGCCCGAGGATCTGATGGCGCATCTGACCGAAGCCGCGCGCGGCAAAATCACCCTTACCCCCCGTCTGACCCAGTTGCTTGCGGCCTCACTGCGGGACATGGGCCGTCCGAGAAGCCCTGATGAAGCCGGGCTGACAGACCAGGAAAGCCGCATTCTTGATCTCATTGCCGACGGCAAGAGCAACAAGCTCATCGCCAAGGAATTGAGTATTGCCGAAGGCACGGTCAAAGTTCACGTCAAGCATTTGCTCAAGAAACTGAACCTGCGCTCGCGCGTGGAAGCAGCCGTGTGGGCGGATCGCAGCAGGCGACAGAACTAGCAGGGTGTTGAATGACTACTGATAGAACCTGTTTCTTCTATTGATTCCTGGCGCTGCAAATATCAATAGACACAAGGCCGAGCTCTATTTTACGATAACCGGGTCTTGTTGTTATTGAATTCAATTTGATGCTTTGCACGAAGCCATGATTCTTTCCGAACGCGTACATACCTTTGGCCAGGCCATGCTGAAAAAGCATGGCGAACGCGTGCACAAGATCGCGCTGGACGCCGGCTTCACCTGTCCCAACCGGGACGGGACAAAGGGCATCGGCGGCTGCACCTTCTGCAACAACAAATCCTTCGCACCGGGCACGCTCGGCAACAAGCCAATCGACGCACAGGTTGAACATGCGCGCTGCCGCATCGCGCAAGGAACCGGCGCGCAGCGTTTCATCGCCTACTTCCAGACCTATACCAACACTTATGCGCGCGTGGATGAACTGCGCATGCTGTACGACAACGCGCTGGCCGAACCCGATGTAATTGGTCTGTCCATCGGTACGCGGCCTGACTGCGTGCCGCCCGAAGTGCTGGATTTGCTGGTTGAGTATCAGGCACGCGGCCATGAAGTCTGGCTGGAACTGGGTCTGCAATCGTCCTTCGACGAAACGCTGGCGCGCGTGAACCGAGGACATGGCTTTGCCGAGTACGTGGCCGCCGCCAGGGGCGCGCGCGCGCGGGGCATTCCGGTGTGCTGTCATCTCATCGCCGGCCTGCCGGGCGAGGACGAATCCCATAATCACATCACGCTGGACCGCGTGCTCGAAACCGGCGTGGACGGCCTCAAGCTGCATCCGTTGCATGTGGTCAAACATACGAAGCTCGCCATCGAGTGGAAGCGCGGCGAATATGCGCCCATGAGTGAAACGGATTATCTGCGCATCGCCGCCAACCTGATCGAGCGCACGCCGTGGGAAGTCATCTTCCACCGTGTGACCGGTACTGCTTCTGCGGATATTTTGTTGGCGCCCGAGTGGTGCGCGAAGAAGTGGGATGTGCTGAATGGCATTACGCGAGAACTGGAACGGCGCGGCACGCGGCAGGGCGCGCGCGCCGGCCAAAACTGGAATGGGACGCGTCATGCCGCTTGAACTCGTCTGCCCCGCCGGCAATCTCATCTCGCTCAAGACCGCCATCGACAACGGCGCCGATGCTGTGTACATGGGCTTTCGTGGCAATACCAACGCACGCGCTTTCCCCGGCCTAAATTTCGACGAGGCGCAGGCTGCGGAGGGCCTGCGTTATGCGCATGATCGCGGCCGCAAGATGCTGCTCGCGCTCAACACCTATCCGCAGACGGACACCTGGACACACTGGACCGGCGCCGTCGACAGCGCGGCCAAACTCGGCATGGACGCAGTAATCCTGGCCGATGCCGGGCTGATGCGCTACGCGGTCAAGAACCATCCGAATCTCCGCCTGCACCTGTCAGTGCAGGGCTCGGCCACCAGTTACGAAGCGGTGAATTTCTACCGTGAGCATTTCGGCATCCAGCGCGCCGTGCTACCGCGCGTGCTGTCACTGCCGCAAGTGGAAAACGTGGTGAAAAACACCGCGGTCGAAATCGAGCTGTTCGGTTTCGGCGGCCTGTGCGTCATGGTCGAAGGCCGCTGCCTGCTGTCGTCCTATTGCACCGGCGAATCACCCAACTCGGCCGGCGTGTGTTCACCCGCCAAAGCCGTGCAATGGAAGGAAACACCCGCCGGACTGGAATCGCGCTTGAACGGCGTGCTGCTCGACCGCTACGGCAAGGACGAGAAAGCCGGTTACCCGACACTGTGCAAGGGCCGCTTTGAAGTCAGCGGGGAAACATACTATGCCCTCGAAGAGCCCACCAGCCTGAACACGCTCGACCTGCTGCCAGAGATGTTGAAGATGAGCATAGCCGCCATCAAGATCGAAGGCCGCCAGCGCAGTCCGGCCTATGTGGCGCAAGTCACCCGGGTCTGGCGTGCCGCCATCGATGCCGTGAAGAAGAATGCCGATGACTTTACACCTGCGCCTGTCTGGATGGCCGAGCTGAACAAACTCTCGGAAGGCCAGAGCCATACGCTGGGCGCCTATTACCGGCCTTGGAAATGAATCTCAGCCTTGGCCCTCTCCTGTACTACTGGTCACGCGAGGACACGCTCGCGCTTTATGATGAAGCGGCAAGCTGGCCAGTGACGCGGATATATCTGGGGGAAACCGTCTGTTCACGGCGGCATTTGTTACGCCTGCCTGACTGGCTGGAACTCGCACAGAAGCTTGCGGATGCGGGCAAGGAAGTCGTGCTCTCCAGCCAGACGCTGATCGAGTCGGAATCCGATCTCAAGACGCTGCGCCGGATCGTTTCGGACAAGCGCTTCCTGGTCGAAGCCAACGAATGGGGCGCGGTGCGACTGCTTTCCGAAGCAGGCGCGGCGTTTATCGCCGGTTCCACGCTCAACGTCTACAACCCGGAAACGCTCGATGTGCTCGCAGGGCTGGGCGCGAAACGCTGGCTGCCGCCAGTCGAAATGTCGCGTGATTCGCTCGCGGCGATATTGAAGCAGGCCCCGGCAGACATGGAAACCGAGGTCTTCGCCTACGGCAAGCTGCCACTCGCCTATTCGGCGCGTTGCTTCACTGCGCGGCATTACAACTTGCCCAAGGACGACTGCCAGTTCCGCTGTCTCGATCATCCTGAAGGGTTGTCATTGTCCACCCGCGAGGGAGAAACCTTTCTTACCCTCAACGGTATTCAGACCCAGTCAGCCGGCGTGTACAGCCTGATTGGTGAATTGCCCTCGTTGCGCGAGCTAGGAATCTCCGCGCTGCGCCTGTCACCACAGTCGCATCACATGGGACGTGTGGTGCAGGCTTTTTATGCCGCCATGGAAGGCGACATCTCGCAGGCCGCCGCACTTGCGCGCATCCTGCCCGGCAAACCCGTCGACGGTTACTGGCACGGCAAGGCCGGACTTGAATATGCACATGGAGAAGAAACATGCTGAATCTGACCTTGCCTGCGTTTCCGCCACTAGTGGCTTCGCTCATTGGCAGGCTCCCTGAAGCGCCGCCCAGCTTGGCTTTTTCGATGATTGCCAACCTGGTGTTGTGGCCGGCGATGAAGGAACTCGACTGGCAGCCGCTGATTGGCCGGCGCTATGCCATCCGCGTGAAGGATATTGGCATCAACCTGCGCCTTACCCTGACCGCGCGCGGATTTTCCTTCGATAGCGGCAAGCCGAACATCACCTTCATTGCAACAGCACGCGATTTCCTGTTGCTGCTTTCGCGCCGCGAAGACCCCGATACGCTGTTTTTCAGCCGCCGGCTGGTGAGCGAAGGGGATACCGAACTCGGATTGACCGTCAAGAACCTGTTGGATGCACTAGACCCGGATGCAGTAATACGAGGCCTGCCCACCCCGCTCGCAGGCGCAGCAAAACGCATTTTGATGGCTTCGTAGTAGGGGGCTTTGGCCCCCAGGGAAACTCAGGACGCCAAAGCCAGTTCGTCAGGCAACGCGATCTTCTGGTCGATGCTGAACTGATAATCGTGGAACACATGTTCCGCTGTCAAAAGCTGGTAGCCTCCATCGGCCGTGTGGCGGCTGGTGTCCTTCAGCCTGTAGGTGGTCTGGCCGCAAGTCCAGATATCGAAATTGCGCATGTGGGTGCAAAGACAGGTTTTGTCCTTGACTGAAAGTTTCTTCTCGCCGGGATGCAGGGTGACTTCACGGTTCCAGGCGTCGATGTAGGCGCAGCGTCCCTTGTCATCCAGCAGATAGCCATAGGCCTCGCAGTTGGGGCGAATGCCGGCGCCGATGCCAGGACTGCCCTTGAGCATGCGCATGGGATAGCCGGTGGGCGACAAGCCGTTGACCTCGATATCTTCTTCACGTGCCTTGAAATATTCCTGCTTGACCTTGTCCGGCAGGCCACACTCGTGAGTGACGGTAAAGCGCGTTGCAACCTGCACCGCGGCCGCGCCCAGTTCAAGAAAGCGGGCGGCATCGGTGCCAGTGAAAATACCACCGGCGGCGATGACGGGAATGTCCAGATGCTCTTCGCCCAGGTAGGCGAGCACTTCGAGAACGATAGTGGCGAGATCATATTTCGCCCAGTCCTCCAAACCGAAGCCGAGATGGCCGCCCGCGAGCGGGCCTTCGACGACGATGAAGTCAGGCAGGCGATCCAGGCGCGCATTCTTGCGCAAAAAGAGCTGCAATGCGCGCGCCGAGGAAACAATGATGCCGAGTCTGGCATCACGAAAACGCGGATGATCCTGCATCAGCGCAAAAGATCCCAGATGCAGCCCGGCGGACAGGGTGATGCCGTCAATGCCTGCATCCAGCGCGGAATTGAGCCTCACGCGCAAGGTCTCGCGCGAGCCGTTCATGGTGAGCTTTTCCATGCAGTTGACAAAGATGAGGCCATCGCCGCGCTTGGCTTCCATGGTCTTGCCGATGTGCATGCGCGTGGCCTCGGCCAGCGTGCCGAGGTCGAACTGCACCTCGGCCTTGTCGGTATTGGCGACGTTGTACTTGTACTGCTGGAGCTTTTCCTTGACATGCCGGGTCTTGAAACGGCGGTCGGATACGGTCGGTACCATGGCATCGGAGATGTGGCCAATGCCGCCCAGGCGCGCGGCTTCGAGCGCAAGCTCGGCGGTCGAGATATCGACCCCCATGCCGCCGATCATGATCGGCACCAGCTCCTGCTTGCTGCCCGGAAGGCACAAGCGGAAATCATCCACGCGTTTCATTCTGATCCTTGATATTCATTGACCGGCTTTGATGCGCCCGTTCAGGTCGGAATTGTATCCGCACCTTGCCAAAAAAACCCGAAAGTTTGAAGGCCGTTACCATGGGGAACGCTAAATAAAATGGCGGCTACCAGACGAAGCGGCCACCATGACGCGCATATTGCCGCGCGGCGGCAGTCAGGTTTATCCACAGCAATAGGGCGGACAGCACCAGCATCACGCCTGCCGCCATGGAAAATGTCACGGGGTGGAAAACCGAAGCAGCCAACAACAGGCAGGCAGCCAGATGGAAGCGGAACTGAAGGCGCATCCATCTTTCCGAAATCATCTGTTTCATGTTCGGGATGGTGCCTGCTTTCGCCTGCTGTTGCGCCTGAAGATGGAACCAGGCAAGGAAGGGCACGATCTTGTAAAGCATGCCATTGACCACGCTGACCGCGAATCCGCCAATGAACAGCACACCCAGCAACATGGGGTAAATTTCACTGGTTCCCCATTTCCTCCAAAGCAACCCTGACAGCCAGACCAGCACACAGGCAATCAGGCTGACCATGCCCAGGCGCCAAAAATCCAGTGTGACGTCCGGCAGTTTTCTACGGCGGCGTGACTGAAGTTGCAACGTGACCACGGCGAACATCAGGACTCCCGTTGCAAGCCCGAAATCTGCCATTGGAGAAATCAATGTGGCTAGTTCGTGCGGCAACAGCGGCGCCGTCGCGTGCGCAGTCAAAAATACGAACAGCGCGACGGCCAGCCAGCGCGCATGCCTGGGCGGGTAGGGTGGCGTGATCTGGAACATGGGCACCACCTGATAGGCCACGCCAATCACCAGCAGCAACACCCAGCCCAGCAGGCCGAAAGCGATATGCACCGCAATGGCGGTTTGCGCCTCAGCCAGCGGCCAAAACCCCGCGCGCATCAGTGCAAGCGCAAGCCCCAGCACTGCGGTTGACAGCAGGCCGATCACCGCGAGCCGGATGCCGTTAACCGTGTCATTACTGACTACACGCATCAGACTGACGCCGGACGCAGCCAGAAAGACAGCAAAACCGGTTGCTAACAGGGCAACGCCCGTCGCGAGATATCCGGCATCCGCGTTCAAAAAACCCGCCATCAGCACGGCAGTTCCGGCTGTCAGTGGCAGATGGGTAAACCATGCAACCATCCTGCCTGCCGGGATGACCGCGCCCGCAACCACCGGCAGCATTTGCATCAGCGCGCCGACCATCACCATGGCGAGAAAGCCCAAGGTCAGCGCATGCGTGAGCGCCAATGCCTGCGGCGTCCAGCGGGAACTCAAGGATTCAGGTGCAAAGATTACCAGCAGGGCAGCCACCAGAAGAAAAGCCGGCGCGGTCAGAAACAACCTCAGCGGTACTGTCAACGGCGGAGCCTGATCGAAGGAGAGACCGGCCTGGTTGTTCATGTTGGCAGGCCCGGTTGATCAGGATTCATGCCGGATCAGGATAATAAATGTGCCGTCCGGTTGCGGCTCGGTGTCGTGGGCATAGCCCTGACTTTTCAGGATGGGATAAAGCGGAAATGGCTCGCGATGCAGCAGCAGCCGGACATGCTGCCCGGGCCTGAGCTGCGCCAGCGCCTGCGTGACTTTTTCCATGGGCTCCGGCGGCTCCAGCCAGCGGGCGTCAATGAGGATTTCGTCGTTCAACACAGCCTCTATCGCTGCACTGCATCCATGCCGCTGAGGACGGCTTCCCGGCTTTCGGCCAGTACCCGGTCGGACATGGGATAAAGCATGTTTTCTTCCTTGAGATTGTGCTGTTGCATGATCATGTTCAGTGTTTCGGACAAACCAAGGTAGTCCGCTTCCCTGCCCCCCGCAACCGCTGCCTTCATGTCGCGCATGAGCGCGCGCATCTGTTCATGCTCCATTCGCATGACCTGGGTCGGTCCCATCGTGTTGCCGGATTTTGCCTCGAAGGCCGGAAAGAGAACGCCTTCCTCCATGGCAAAGTGGCGTTCCATCGCCTTGCAAAACTGGTCAAACAGTTTGCTGCCGTGTTCCCAGTTGCTGTTAGCCATGTTTTCTTCCGCAGCGGCAAACAAATTGTCGCAAGCGCGGTGATCAGAACCTAGAAAATTCAGAATCGTATTCATGTCTTTGCTCCGCAACTAATTGAATGTGGGCAATTATCAGTTTAACAAGATATGGAAACCCAAAATTCATCTTGACAGATACACAATAGGTTGTATGTTTACTATTTATAAAATACTAAATATAGATATCCAAGGAGACTGGCATGGAAGCAGTGTTAACAGCGCTGCCGCGCGAGGTGATCAAGCGCGGCGGTCAACGGGCGCCATTCGACGCAGCAAAAATCCGTTCGGCCATTATGCGGGCCGGTCAGGCCACGACAGAATTCGGCGAAGCCGAAGCTGATCTGCTCACCGCTCAGGCGGTAAAAGTGCTTATTCACAAGTTCCGGGGATCACCGCCAGGAATCGAAACCATTCAGGATGTGGTCGAGCAAACGCTCATCGCCGCCAACCATCTTCAAACCGCGCGCGCCTACATCGTCTATCGCGAAACGCACAAGAAGATGCGCGAAGACCGCAAGACCGTGGTCGACGTCGAGGCCTCGATCAACGAATACCTGTCGCGCCAGGACTGGCGGGTCAACGCCAATGCCAATCAGGGCTACTCTCTGGGCGGGCTGATCCTCAATGTTTCCGGCAAGGTGGTAGCCAACTACTGGCTGAATCACGTCTACCCGCCCGAGCTGGGCAAGGCGCATCGCGACGGCTCGATCCACATCCACGACCTCGACATGCTGGCGGGCTATTGCGCTGGCTGGTCATTGCGCACGCTCTTGCATGAAGGACTAAATGGCGTGCCGGGCAAAGTGGAAGCAGGGCCGCCGAAACACATGTCGAGCGCAGTCGGCCAGATCGTCAACTTCCTCGGCACCCTGCAGAATGAATGGGCAGGCGCGCAGGCGTTTTCCTCGTTCGATACCTACATGGCGCCTTTCATCCGCAAGGATGGCATGAGCTACGACCAGGTCAAACAGTGCATCCAGGAACTGATCTACAACCTCAACGTGCCATCGCGCTGGGGCACGCAGACACCGTTCACCAATCTCACCTTCGACTGGACCTGCCCCGAGGATCTGCGGGAGCAGATACCCGTTATCGCCGGCGAGGAGATGCCCTTCACCTACGGCGAACTACAGGTCGAGATGGACATGATCAACCGCGCCTACATCGAGGTTATGACCACCGGCGATGCCAAGGGCCGGGTGTTCACCTTCCCCATCCCCACCTACAACATGACGCCGGATTTCCCCTGGGAATCGGAAAACGCCGAGCGGCTGTTCGAGATGACCGCCAAGTACGGCCTGCCGTACTTTCAGAACTTCATCAATTCCGAGATGAAGCCGAACCATATCCGCTCCATGTGCTGCCGCCTGCAGCTCGACCTGCGTGAACTCTTGAAGCGCGGCAACGGCCTGTTCGGCTCAGCCGAACAGACTGGAAGTGTGGGTGTGGTAACCGTCAACTGCGCTCGCCTGGGCTACGAATACAAGGGCCATGAAGCCGCGCTGCTGCGTCGCCTCGACGCTCTGCTCGACATGGCGAGGAATGGCCTGGAAATCAAGCGCAAGGAAATCCAGCGACTGATGGACAACGGGCTTTTCCCCTACACCAAACGCTATCTCGGCACGCTACGCAACCACTTCTCGACCATCGGGGTGAACGGCGTTAACGAAATGATCCGCAATTTCACTGGCGACGAACACGACATCACCACGACATGGGGCCACGACTTCGCGTTGCGCCTGCTTGATCACATTCGCGCGCGCATCGCCGCGTTTCAGGAAGAGACGGGCCACCTGTACAACCTGGAAGCCACGCCGGCCGAAGGCACGACCTACCGCTTCGCCAAGGAGGACGCCAGGCGCTATCTGGGCATCCTGCAGGCGGGCACGATTGATGCGCCGTACTACACCAACTCGACGCAGTTGCCGGTGGGTTTCACCGACGATGCGTTCGAAGCGCTGGAGCGGCAGGATGATTTGCAGCGCAAGTACACCGGCGGCACCGTGCTGCACCTCTACATGTCGGAGCGTATTTCTTCCGCTGATGCCTGCAGGAAGCTGGTGCGCCGCGCGCTGGAACGCTTCCGCCTGCCCTACATCACCATTACGCCCAGTTTTTCCATCTGCCCGAAACATGGCTACCTCGCGGGGGAACATGAATTCTGTCCCAAGTGTGACGAGGAAGCCCTTGCCCGCAAGCACGCTGCTGCTGCATAAATCCGCAATATTCAAGGAGACCCGAATGAACGACATGGCCCTGCCTTCCGCCATCCATACCGCCATCACGCTCAAGGAAGAAGAACGCACCCGCTGTGAAGTGTGGACGCGCGTGATGGGCTATCACCGTCCAGTAGCCAGCTTCAACAAGGGCAAGCAGAGCGAACATCGTGAGCGGCGCTTCTTCGTCGAGGGCCATTGCAAATTTGGATAAGCCCCATGCTGAGGGTAGGCGGCTTCACGCCGTTGTCCGCCACCGACTGGCCAGGCATGCTGTCTGCGGTCGTGTTCTGTCAGGGTTGCTCCTGGCACTGCCGTTATTGCCACAATCCTGAGTTGATCCCGGCACAAGGCAAGCATGAAATCCGCTGGGAAGCCATTGTCGATTTTCTCCAGCGCCGCAAGGGCCTGCTCGATGCCGTGGTGTTTTCCGGCGGCGAGCCCACCTTGCAATCCAGCCTCATCCACGCCATGCACGAGGTGCGTGAACAGGGATTCAAAATCGGCCTGCATACCGCCGGCATTTACCCGCGGCGGCTGCAAGAAATATTACCCTTGGTGGATTGGGTCGGGCTGGATGTGAAAGCACCCTGCGCGGACTACGCCCGCATTACCGGTGTCCCGGGCAGCGGCGAACGGGCGCGGACGTGTCTCGATCTGGTGCTGCAATCCGGTGTGGAATATGAAATCCGCACCACCGTACACCCGGCCCTTCTATCAAATGATGACGTCTCTGTTATCACCCGGGACATGGCAGTCCGCGGGGTAACCCGGCATGTCATCCAGTCATTCCGCAGCCAGGGCTGTGATGACCCGGAATTGATCGCCTAGACTAACTCGCCTGCGCCATAAGGCCTGCCTGACTCATGTGAATATTGCGTTGTAGCAAGCGCGTGGCATCGTGGGCCGAAATGGGCGGACTGAACAAATATCCCTGCATCTCACCGCAATGCAGGCCTCGCAGGACGTCGAGCTGATCCGGCGTTTCCACGCCTTCCGCGACAACATTCAAATTCAATCCGCGGCCCATGCCGACAATGGCATTGACGATCGAAGCGTTGCCGTTGTGGCGCAAATCCTTGACGAAGGACTGATCGATCTTGAGTGTATGGATGGGGAATTTGGACAGGTACTTGAAAGAGCTGTAGCCAGTGCCGAAATCATCAATCGCCAGCATGACGCCTGATGCCGCCAGGCGTCCCAGCTTGATGGCATTGCTTTCCAGATCGCGCATTAGCAGGCTTTCGGTAATCTCCAGTTCCACGCAATTGCAGTCCAGGGCATGAATCTGCACGGAGCGCATCACGCTTTCGACAAAATCCGGATTTTCAAGCTGGCGGGCGGAAATGTTGACCGACATGCGCACGTCTGGCAACCTTGCCTTGCGCCAGTCCGCTAGTTGCGCGCTGGCCTCGCGAAGCACCCATTCGCCGATCGGCACAATGACGCCGGTTTCTTCAGCGATGGGAATAAATTCAGCGGGTGAGAGCAGGCCTTTTTCGGGATGCCACCAACGCAGAAGCGCTTCAAACCCTTTTACCGCGCCCGTGGCAATATCCACCAGCGGCTGATAGAACAGCATGAATTCGTTGCGCGCCAGCGCGCGGCGTAAATCCGCTTCCATCTGGATGCGCTCGGAATAGGGCGCCTGCATGCCCGGCTGCCAGAACTGCAAACGGCTTCTGCCCTGGGCCTTGGCCTGGTACATGGCGATTTCGCTGTGGCGGATGAGCGTGTCGACCATGTCGCCGTCTTCCGGCGCGACCGTTGCACCAATGCTGACGGACACATACACATCGTGCCCCTTGATCTGCATTGGCTTGCTCAGGGAGTGGATGATCTTGCGCCCGATCTGTTCGACATCCTTGCGCGAAAACAGTCCCGGCAGCAGCACGGCGAACTCGTCTCCACCCAATCGCGCCAGCGTGTCGCCCTCCCGCAGACACTGTCTTAATCGGGTTGCAACATTGATCAACATTTCGTCACCGCAGCCATGTCCCAGCGAGTCGTTGATGATCTTGAAGTGATCGAGGTCGAGAATCATCACCGCCATCGGCTGTTTCGTGCGTTTGGCCTGGGCCAGCGACAACCCGAGATGATCGCGCAACAAAGCCCGATTGGGCAGGCCAGTCAGGAGGTCGTGATAGGTCTGATAGTGAACGGTCTCTTCCGCCTGCTTGCGATCGGAAACGTCCTTGACCACGCCGTAACTGCCCATGAAGCGTTTCTCAAAACGGTTTTCCGTGGATTCGTACATGCCGGTGGCCGAGACTTCAACCGTCTTGTAGCGTCCATTCATGACGCGCGGCCGACGCTGCCCTGGATTGCATTTCAGTCGCAGTTCGATATTGCGCGCGCAACGCTCGCTCGAGCGCCGCTCATTGAAAATGTGTTCCGCCCGGGCAATGTCTTCCTCGTATATCAGATACGTAAAGTGCTGGCCGATGAGTTCGTCCTTGGGATAACCCAGCAGGCTTTCGACCCGGTCATTGATGAAGGTGAACCGGCCTTCCTCGTCCAGCGTGTAAATCAGATCGGGTGAGCTGTTGACAAGAAACCGGTGCCATTTTTCGGATTGCTGCAGGCGCTGTAGGATGAGATTGTTCTCCTTTTCAAGCCTGCGCTTGGCCAAAGTATTGTCTATCCGGCGAAGCAGTTCCTCGGGCTCATAGGGCTTGCGGATGAAATCGGTGGCGCCTCCGCGCAATGCACGGATCGCGCCGTCGATAGTGCTGTCGCCGGACACCACGATCACCGGCGTATCCACTTCTCGATCCATCATGAAACGCAGCACCTCGGCGCCGCCGAGATCCGGCATGTTGAGGTCCAGCAGAACAATGTCGAACTGCTGCTTGCCGATGGCGATGAGCGCTTCGCGTCCGCCATTCGCGGTAATGGCTTCGTAGTTGCGTGCCGCCATCAGCCGCGTCAACCCTTCAAGAATCAGCGGTTCGTCATCAACAACCAGTACCCGGGGCCGATTGAAGAGACTGCTGACGCCAACACCGGTATTCATTTCATCACGAATGTCATCCAGCATTATTACTCCCTCTAGAGCTTATTTCCGTGGGCATCTGGCCGCTTGCGCGGGATCGTTCCTCACGGTCTGTCGTGGCTTCCGCCGGCAGGTAAATGTGGAAACTGGTGCCGCCCGTACCGGACTCACATTCAATCTGGCCGCCCATGGACTCGATCAGGCCGCGACAGATGGAAAGCCCCAGTCCGGCGTGATCCCCGCCCTTGCTTGAGGTCACGGGCTGAAACAGTTTGCGTTTCACCTCATCAGGCAAGCCCTTACCGGTATCCCGCACCGCAATTTCCACTACCGTTTTGTCGTGCCGTACGATGCGTCGGGTGGCAAAGATCAGCTTGCCACCTTGGGGCATGGCCTCGACCGCGTTCTTGGCCAGATTGAGCAAAACCTGCTTGAGCTGATCGCGATTGGTGATGACCGGGCCCGTGTCCGGATCCAGATCAATCTGCACGCTGACCTTGTTGGGCACAAACAGCGTGCCCAGCGACAGCCGTACCAGTTCCGAAATGACGGGGTTGATTTCAACGACCGTGCCGGCCGCGGAAACGGTCTCTTTCTCTGTTCTTTGTTGGGATGTCAGGGTCCGCAGTATCCCAGCCACACGCTCGATTTCGTTGCCAATAATTGACAGGTCACGACTGATGTCGGTATCGCCCTGAAACTTGCCAGACAACAGATTGACGTAATTGCGCATGATGGTGAGCGGGTTGGCCGCCTCATGCACCGCTTTGCGAACCTGGTCACGGGGAATGCCGTCCACGACAGCAGGGGTGGATTCGGCCGGTCGCGTAAACTCCATGTAAGTGCTTGCTATCGGTATAGCGCCTCCTTTACGAGAGGCGAGCGCACGGAGAGCGGTTTTCCAGACCGGCATTTCAATCAAATCCTGCGGCGGATTAATGGCCACCAGAACAGCCGGCGTGCCGTCCTCCAACCTGAGGGGTTCGGCCAGCAGGGTGTCGGCTTTCATCACCCGGGCTATCTGCGCATCCGCCACGGATGCTTCATGCATCAAGCCAGACAACCAGAATGCACGATTGCCACGCGCCGCCTGGGCCAGCGCGCTGACAGGATCCTCCATCGATATGGATATTTCCCGAAGCGCATCCGGCACCGGCCACCAGCGGGCGGGTGCCAAGGCCTGGTTATTCAGAACATACAGGATGCTTCGTTCCAGCCCGGCAAACCCCTGGAGCGCTTCGCCCAGCACTCTTGCAAGCGCGGCTTCATCGGCCGCCAGATAAAAATAATCGCGCAGTGCCGCCAGCGAGGCGAATTGCGCATAGGCACGGGAGAGGCGATCGCGCGGGCCGCTGAATTGCACCGCTTCCCAGTCGGTATACCGCAATCTGGCCGCTTCGGCTTTTTCGATGGCTTCCTGCTGAAGCCGAGCTCCCTCCGCGGGATCCAGGCTCAGACTGGACATTGCCGCACGCACATCCACATTTTCCAGGGCGTTTTCCCGGCAGGCCAGGGCGACGGCCAGCTGCAACACCCTTACCAGCGGATGCGCGGACTTGAGCCGGGCGGGCGGCGCGGAATGAAAATGGACGGCGTCCGACAGGAAGCCCTGCTCATCGCCCGCCAGCAGCCAGGCTTCCACCCAGGCGGGCAGGCTTTCCGTTCCGAGATAGGCAGGCAGGTCGTGACACAGTCCCGCAAGCCAGGCGGCCTCGTTGTCACACACCCTTGTCTTTTCAGCGATGAGCCGTGCCAGATGCGCAACACGCTGGGCAACAACCCATCGCACACTTTGTTGTTTGTCAGCCACTTCCGTGGACAGGATCAAAACCCTGAGGAAATCTGGACTCAAACGACCTGCCGCATCGGCCAGGGACAGCCGCTGGCCAGGGATTGTCTGTCGGCGAGCGGCCGCCATGATGCCCAGGGCAAGCAGGGGATCTTGCCCAGCGGCAAGGCGCAGCTCAGGGGATGCCTCTCTGCCAATATCAAGCGCGGACAGCATATCCGCCAAGACTCCTGGCTGAGCGCGTATCAGACTTGGCTTATCTTTTTTGAGTAAAATCTGCAAATCTCCCCTATCTATTTGCTATATATATTAAATTTGCTCATGGCGTCAACAGAGGATTATCTATCCGTTTATCTGGAAACAAGGTGTTGTATTAAAGTTCCATGGTCTGTTAACCGTCTTTTTACTTATTATTCGGGGCCTTGCCCGCTGATTCGGGGAAAACCATGTTTCATCGTAGCTTATTCCTGTTGTTTGGTTTGATGCTGGCCAGCATACCCGCGCACGCCTGGCAGGCGCCCGCTGCGCCCGAGATCAACAATACCTCCCCGGACAACACCCTGGACCTGAGCGCGCTATCGGTCCTGGTAGTGGATCAGGAAAACGGACAAACCCTGATTACCAAAAACGCCAGGCTTCAAACCCCCATTGCGTCCATCACCAAACTGATGACCGCCATCGTGACACTGGATGCCGGCCTGAGGCTGGACGAGAAAGTTGCCATCAGTCCAAGCGACATCGACTATCTGAAGGGCACGGGATCACGGCTTTCTGTTGGTTCGGTCTACACACGGGAGCAGTTGCTGCACCTTGCCCTGATCGCGTCGGAAAACCGTGCCGCGCATGCGCTGGGCCGAAGCTATCCTGGCGGCATCGATGCATTCATCACCGCAATGAACCGCAAGGCCCGTCAACTGGGCATGCACAGCACGTTGTATGTTGACCCCACCGGGCTGTCGAGCTACAACCAGTCCACCGCCGAAGACCTGGCCAAACTGGTCAACCATGCCTACAACACCTACCCGGAAATCCGCGATATTTCGTCAGCGGGAAATTACAGTCTGGGCAAACAAAAAGTCGTCGTCAAAAAACGCCGCAAAACCCACGTGTTCTGGCGTGATGTTGCGTTCAACAACACCAATCGTTTGACACGCGACCACGAATGGCAAATCGGACTTTCCAAAACCGGTTATATCAATGAAGCCGGCCACTGCCTGGTAATGCAGGCGGAAATCGCGGAGCGCAAAGTCATCATCGTGCTGCTGGATGCGACGGGAAAATACGGCCGGCTGGGCGATGCCAACCGCATCAAGCACTGGCTCGAGGACAACATCCGCAGCACTCCTCGCAGCGCGACCATGTCGCGGGATACCTGAACTCCGTCCCTTGATTCACGCATAATGGCGGGAAAATCTCCCGCCATTTTTTTATGCTGTTTTCCGATTATTTCGATCTGCTGGCCCAAGTGCTGTTTCCGATGGCGCTGCTCATTGCGGCCGGCGCTATCTGGCGCACTCGCCTCGATGACGCCGGCATACGATCGATTCGCGGCTACATCACGACTGTTACCATCAACCTGTTCGCGCCGGCACTGCTGTTCGCCGCCGCGGCCAGCGCTGAAGTTGACACCGACTTGTTGAGTGTTCCATTGCTCGTCGCCAGCGGCATGCTGCTGACGGGGTTGCCGCTGTATTTCCTGTTGTTCATGACGCGGCTTGGCGCGGCATTGTCTTCCGGCGCGCGCGCAGGATTGCTTCTGTGCGGCGTCTTCGGCAATGTTCTGTTCATGGGTTATCCCTTGCTGACCCACCTGTATGGCGAAGCGGGCGGGCGCTACGCCGCTTTTGCCGACATGGCCGCCACCACGCCGCTGGTGTGGAGCGTGGGGGTCTGGATCGCGGTGAAACTGGGCGGCCAGACCACCGATGCCGGACATCCCCTGAAACAGCTTTTCACCTTGCCGCCGCTTTGGGCCTTTGCCGCTGGCGTGATCGTGGCACAGCTACCCATGAACACCCAACCGCTTATCCATGCGGCGCATTTCATCGGTCAGCCCACCATACCGGTCATGCTGCTGATGCTGGGATTGTCTATTCCCTGGTCGCGACTGGCGCCCAGCCTGCCTGTGCTGACCACGGTGGCCTTCAAACTGCTGCTGTTGCCCTTGCTGGCCTATGGCCTGGCGTTGATTTTCTTTGACCCGTTAACCAATGCCCAGCGCGGCGCCGTTCTAGAAGCGGGCGTCCCCACCATGCTCATGGCGGTTGGCCTGGCTGACCGCTATCAGCTCGACGTGGAGAAAGTCGCGCTCACTGTCGCCTGGGGCACCGTCCTTTACCTGCTGACCTTGCCTGTCTGGCTGATGGTGTTAGGCTGATATTGGGTTATCAGGTTAACGGCAACATCAGGGGACAAGACATGAAAATCGGTTTCATCGGCACCGGCATCATGGGGCGGCCCATGGCGCTCAATCTCATCAAGGCCGGACATGAACTGTTGACCTGGGGCCGCCGGTTCGACACGGTCGAGCCGCTTCTGGTCGCCGGCGCAATGGGCAAGGGCACACCTGCGGAGGTGGCAGCAAGTGCGGAAATCTGTTTCACCGTTGTGTCAGGCACATCCGACGTGGAGCAGGTGATTCTGGGTGAACGCGGTCTGGTTCACGGCGTAAAACCCGGCAGCGTCATTGTGGACATGAGCACAATTGCGCCGTCCGCCACCCGGCGCATTGCTGCGCAGCTTGAGGTACGCGGCGTGGACATGCTGGACGCCCCCGTATCCGGCGGCCAGGCAGGGGCAACGCAGGGCACGCTATCGATCATGGCTGGCGGCAAGACGGAAGTTTTCGAGCGCGTGAAGCCCCTGTTTGAAATTATGGGCAAGAACATTGTGCATGTGGGCGATCACGGCGCGGGCCAGGTCGTAAAGGCCTGTAACCAGATTGTGGTGAGCCTGACGCTGCAAGGGGTGGCCGAAGCGATCTTGCTGGCGCGAAAGAACGGCGTTGATCCGACGAAAATGCGCGAGGCGCTGCTGGACGGCTATGCAGGAAGCAAGATTCTGGAAGTGCACGGCCTGCGCATGATGAACGCCGATTACAAGCCGGGATTCAAGGTCAAGCTGCATCATAAAGACCTGGGGATCGTGCTGGACAATGCCAGCGAAAATCATGTGCCCTTGCCAGGAACAGCTATCGTGGCACAGCAAATTGAAGCCTTGATGGAAGCGGGAGATGCCGAACTGGACTCAGCCGCCATCATGCTGGCGCTGGAGCGGCTGGCGGGCTAGATCAGGCCGCGCTCGCCCAGCTCACTTTTCAGATATGCATAAAACACCGGCGCTGCGATGACCCCCGCAATGCCAAATGCAGCTTCCATCACCAGCATGGCGGTCAGCAATTCCCATGTGTAGGCCTTGATCTGGCCACCGATGATGCGGGCATTCACGAAATATTCCAGCTTGTGGATGATGACTAGGAAAGCCAGAGAAGCAAACGCCGTATGAAGCCCATGATTGAAAGATATGATCACAATGACGGTATTGGATACCAGATTGCCCAAAACCGGCATGAGGCCAACCACGAAGGTGATGACTATCATGGTTTTGATGAAGGGAAGCTGCACACCAAATGCCGGCAGAACTACGGCCAGATACAGGCCGGTCAGGAAGGTATTCAGCGCGGAGATGCGTACCTGGGCAAACACGACTTTGCGAAATGATTCACCTAGATGATCGACGCGTTCGCTCAAGGCGTGCGCAAGCGGGCCAAGCATGTGCTTTTCGCGCCCCTCGTTCAGCGCCACAAATGACCCGATGATGAGTCCAATGACTACCATGGCCAGCGCATGGCCTGCCGTGCCGCCAAAGCCCTTGATTTCTTCGGCATGCGTGCGCAGCCACTCAACGATGGTGGCGCGAATCTGTGATTCGTCCCCCTGCGGCAAATACTGGGCGATGTAGGCGGGCAGCAACGCGCGCGAATTTTCAATGACTTCCGCCATTTTGGCCAGCAGCGCTGCATAGCTTCCGCCTTCGGATTTGTAATAGGCGATCAATCCCACCACGACACCAATCAGGATCGCCAATACAGTGGCGCTGATCAGGGCCACCACCACGATTTTCGCCCGGCTATGTGAAAGCAGTTTGCCGCCCACGAACCTGGGCGCCAGCATGGCCACCAGTTCATACACCAGCAATCCGGCGAGCAGGGCTGGCAACAGCTTGGCCTTGAGCGTGAATACCAGCGCGGCCGCCATCAGTCCCCAGGCCGCCCATTCATATCGCGTGGCTTTTATCACCATTGTCTGCTCCGTCATGTTCCCGATTCTAGCCGGTTATGCCAGAACGCCGCGTCCGCTTCAACGGCTTTCCTGATAACCCAGCGCGGCACCGATTGTCGCGGCGGCCTGTTTCAGCGCGTCCGTCCAGCCCAGCTTGTGGCGTTCGGCCGGGGCCGAAATCGACAGCCCGGCAACAAGCTTGCCCTCTGCATCGCGGATCGGTGCGCCGATGCAGGCCACGCCCAACTCGGCTTCCTCGCGGTCGTACGCCATCTGCTGCCGGCGAATGATTTCAAGCTCGTTGCGCAACGCATCCAGAGTAGTCAGGGTATTTGGCGTGAATGCCGGCAAACCGGTGCGCTCGGCGTAACCCAGCACGCCGCTCACGCTGTCCTCTGCAAGAAAGATCTTGCCAACAGCGGTGACATGCAGGGGCGCATGCGCACCAACGACCTGGACCACCTGGATCATTGTCTGCCCGCCTGAGACACGTTCGATATATACCGCCTCGTCTCCGCGACGTACGATTAGATTGACCGTCTCGCCCGTTTCTTCCGCCAGTTTCTGCAAGGTAGGCATCGCCACTTGACGGATATTCAGCCGCGCCCTCAAGCGATTTCCAACTTCCAGCCAGCGTACGCCCAGGTCGTATTCGCCGGCACCCGTTTTTTCGATCAAACCGTGCGCGATCAGCGCGCCAAGAATGCGATGCGCGCTGGCGGTGTGCAATCCGGCCTGCTCTGCCAGCCGGGTAAGACTTATCGATCCGGAGGCCGCCGAAAGCGTTGCTACTAGCGCCATGGCCCGGTCAATTACCTGTATGGATGAGTTTGAATTTTTCATAAAGTGAAAATTTATCACGCTATGTGAAATTTTGATCGTTTTACTGCTTCAATACACTTAAGTATTTCGTAATACGTAATTAATTTTCACATTATGAAAGGTGTGCCATGAATGCCATTTTGCAATCCCAGACAGAATCCATGCCCGCTTTTTGCCAGGGCATTCAGTATTTCGCCGACACCTTCCCAGAAATCGATCGGCTTGGCACCACGCCGTTGTTGAGCCCCAGACAGCTCGCGTTGCCCGATCCGGCCAGCGAAGCCGCGATCTACCAGACCCTGCTCGCCGCCGACGCGCTACGCTACCTGACGCTGCAGGTCACCGGCAGCAAGTCGTCCGGCCACCCGGGCGGTTTCGCGTCGAGTGCCGATGCAGTCGCCGCGCTGCACCTGCTGGGACACCGCAACATGGTGACCGAGGTCGGCCACCACGCACCTGGCTTCTATTCGGCGATGTTCCTCGACACCTCGCTGGAAGACATGGGAATTCATACTGTTTCAGATATGCGCGCGCGCTTCCGTGAGCGTCATGGCCTTCTGGGCCACCTCTCCGGCGCCATCCCCGGCCTGCTGGCCCCCGCCGGTCCGCTCGGCCAGGGCCAGCATTTCGCGATGGCTGGCGCCTACCTGTATCGCGACAAACTGTTTCCGGTCACCATCGGCGACGGCGGACTCGGCGAGCCTTACATCATGAGTGCATTTCAGCACTTCGCAACCACGTATCCCGACGTCACCAACTACCTGCCGGTGCTGGTGTGGAACGGCTATTCGCAGGAGCACCACAGCATGGTCTCGTTGTGGGACAACACGCGCATGACCGACTACTGGCGCGCGCATGGTTTTGATGAAGTGCATCTGATCGACGCGCGAGACTATGCCGACATACCAGACGCCCCAGTGTATGTGGATTCGACCACCTTCGGTTTCGCCGCGCGCATGGCCTTCACCGGCGCCGTTTTAAAGGCTGCCGACACCGCCGCACGGAGCGCTTTATCCGGCCGTCGCGCCGCGCTTATCATCAAGCAGCTAAAAGGCGCAGGCGTGCATGCCACCGGCGCCAAGTCACACAACCTGTATGCGCACCACACGCTGGATTCCGATGACGTAAAATCCGGCCTCGAGCGCCGCGCGCTGCCGATCAAGGCATGGGAACTCGTCCGAGAGAACTTCCGTCACGCTGGCGGCGGTCCCGCTGCGAAAATTGCGGTGACTGAATCAGTTCGCGAATTGCCCAGCCTCGCTGGCCTGCCACTGACCGAGTTCGCAGTCGGCGAGAATCACATTCCCACCACCGCCTTCGGCCACGTGGTCGGCGAAGTGGGCAAGCGCGACCCTCATTTCGTCGTCACCAATGCTGACGGCAACGAGGCCTCGGGCATGGCCAACATCAACAAGGCGTTGACGATCCGCCACCCGACCACCGACGCGATCTATTTCCAGGGTCCGGCCGGGCAAGTGTATGAGCCACTCAACGAGGATGCCTGTGCCGGCCTCGCGGTGGGCGTGTCGCTGTTCGGCGGGCGCAGCCTGTGGTGCAGCTACGAGTCCTTCGCGATCAACGGCCTGCCGATCTGGCAGACGGTGACGCAGGCGATGGCCGAACTGCGCCGCAAGACGCCGGCCACGGTGTGCCTGTTCACCGCCGGCGCGCTGGAGCAGGGCCGCAATGGCTGGACTCACCAGCGGCCGGAAATCGAAAGCTACTTCGCTGCGATGATGCGCAACGGCAACGTTTACCCGCTGTTCCCGGTCGATGCCAACATGATCCAGGCGAGCTACGACTGGGCGTTGAAGCAGCATAACAAGGGCATCGTCATTACCGCCTCAAAGTCGCCGCTGCCAGTCCACGCATCGATGGCGCAAAGCCGCCAGGCAATTGAAGACGGCGCGATGGTGCTGAAGGAGACTGCCGGTCGCAAGACGGTTGTGTTCGCCGTCACCGGTGACATGGTGCTGCAACCGGTGTTCGCCGCCACCGAACTGTTGTCTCAAGCCGGCATCGGCTCGCGCATCGTTGCCGTGGTCAACCCGCGCAGGCTGTACCGCCCGACCGATGTGCTGTGGGACAGCGTGGCAGAACCGGATGGCCGCTTCATGGATGACGCAGCATTCAGGGGAATGTTCCATGGCGACGCGCTGATCGGCGTCATCGGCGGGCCGTCGGCACCGCTCGAACCAGTCCTGCTGCGCAGCCAGGCCGCGCAACGCGACGTGTTCTGCTGGAAGCGCGGCGAGACCACCGCCAACCCGCAGCAGCTGTTCGACTTCAATGGCATGAACGCGCAGGCGATGCGCGATCGGGCGATGGCGATGCTGGGCTGACATGCAACCGAAAATCATCGTCCTCGACGACGACCCGACCGGATCGCAGACCGTACATTCCTGTCTGCTGCTGACGCGCTGGGATGTCGACACCCTGAAGGTCGCACTCGCCGATGCATCGCCGCTCTTTTTCATCCTGACTAATACACGGGGAATGGACTCGGTGCGCGCAGCCGAGGCCACGCGCGAAGTCTGCGAAAATCTCAAGATCGCGCTCTCCAGCTACAAAGGCCCAGTCCTGTTCGTATCGCGCTCGGACTCGACCCTGCGCGGTCACTACCCGGTGGAAACCGATGTAATGAATGAGGTGCTCGGACCTTTTGACGCGACGCTTCTCACCCCGGCATTTTTCGAAGGCGGACGCATCACTCGCGACAGCACCCACTATCTGATGGTGGAAGGCAAGCCAGTTCCCACCCATGAAACTGAATTCGCGCGTGACTCGGTGTTCGGCTATTCGACGAGCTTCCTGCCTGATTACATCGCCGAAAAGACCCGGCGCAGGGTCGCTGCCCAGCAGGTGGCGCGCCTGACGCTTGCTGGGCTGCGCGCAGGGAAAGCCGGCACATGGCTGGATGCACTGCAGAACAATCGCGCCGGCGTCGTGGATGGCGAAACACAAGAGGATTTCCACATCTTTGCCGAAGCGGTGCTAAAAGCAGCGTCGAGCGGCAAGCGGCTTTTGTTCCGCAGTGCCGCCTCGCTGCTCACCGCGCTGGCCAGGCTGCCGCCGCAACCTGTCGCTGCCGAGTCATTCACCACCCTGGTGCGTAGCAAGCGTCCCGGCGCAATCATCGTCGGCTCGCATGTCGCCAAAACCACCGCGCAGTTAAGCCTGCTTTTGAAGGAACGCGGTGTCGTAGGTCTGCCGCTTGACGTCAATCGGCTGCCGGCCGGACGCGCCGCAGCAGTCAACGAACTCGTGGCCAGCATCGCGCATGCCCATGCGCAAGGCCTCACGCCAGTGGTATTTACCAGCCGTACCGAGTTGAAATTTGCCAGCACCGCGGAACGACTGGCCTTCGGTGAAGCCGTGTCCGGCACGCTGATGGATGTGGTAAAGCAGCTTCCGGAAAGCCTCGGCTTCCTGATCAGCAAGGGCGGCATCACCTCCAACGACGTGCTGTCGACCGGACTCGCGCTCGCCGTGTCGCGTGTGCTGGGCCAGATCCTGCCAGGTGTCACCGTAGTGCAGACGCCTGCCGAGCATCGTTTGCCGCAGATGCCGGTAGTGATCTTCCCCGGCAACGTAGGCGGCGACGATGCATTAGCCATGGCCTATCGCCGCCTCAATACCCATACAGCCTGACAGGCCAGCCGCGCCCAATCAGCCAGTAAAATAGCGCCATGATTTCTCCCGATATCATCCGTCGCCTGCAAGCTATCCTGCCGCCGCACTGCCTGCTGATCGCGCAAGAAGATGTGAAACCGTTCGAGACCGACGGCTTGACTGCGTTTCACAGTACGCCGGATGTGGTGGCGTTGCCGGAAACCGAAGATCAGGTGAAGGCCATCATCGCGCTGTGCCGCGAAACACAGACACCCATCGTGTTTCGAGGCGCGGGTACGGGCGTGTCGGGCGGCGCTTTGCCGGTGGATGGCGCGGTGCTTCTGGCCATGACGAAATTCAACCGCATCCTGTCCATCGACCCGCTGGCGCGCATTGCCCGGGTGCAGCCCGGCGTGCGCAACCTGGCGATTTCAGAGGCGGCCGCGCCGTTCAGTCTTTATTACGCGCCCGACCCTTCTTCGCAAATTGCCTGCACCATCGGCGGCAACGTGGCGGAAAACTCTGGCGGCGTGCACTGCCTGAAATATGGCCTGACCGTTCACAACATTCTTTCCGTCCGCGTGCTGACCATTGATGGCGAGGAACTCGTCATTGGCTCGGAAGCTCTGGATGCGCCCGGCTACGACCTGCTCGCGCTGCTTACCGGCTCGGAAGGAATGCTTGCGGTCACGCTGGAAATCTCCGTCAAGCTGTTGCCCAAACCGGAGCGCACGCAAGTCGTGCTGGCTGCTTTCGACGAAGTGGAAAAAGGCGGCGCAGCCGTGGGCGCGATCATTTCTGGCGGCGTGCTGCCCGCAGGGCTGGAAATGATGGACAAGCTCGCCATCGAAGCTGCCGAGGCCTATTCCCACGCCGGTTACCCGCTGGATGCCGAAGCTATCCTGCTGGTGGAAGTGGACGGCACACAGGAAGAAGTGTCCGAAGACGTCATGCGCGTGCGCGAAATTTTGCTGGCTTCAGGTGCAACTGATATCCGCACCGCGAAGGATGAGGCCGAACAGAAAAAGTTCTGGGCCGGGCGCAAGGCGGCTTTCCCCGCGGTGGGACGTCTGGCACCGGACTACTACTGTATGGACGGTACCATTCCGCGCAAAGCCCTGCCCGCGGTCTTGAAGCGCATGGCCGAGCTATCCACCGAATACGCGCTACCGGTTGCCAACGTATTCCACGCAGGCGACGGCAACCTGCACCCGCTGATTTTATATGACGCCAATCAACCAGGCGAGTGGGAAAAGGCCGAACGTTTCGGCGCTGACATTCTGGAAATGTGCGTGGCGCACGGTGGCAGTATTACTGGCGAGCACGGCGTTGGCATCGAAAAAATCAGCCAGATGTGCGTGCAGTTTGGCAACGCTGAATTGCAGGCTTTCCACGGCATCAAGGCCTGCTTTGATCCCGATGGATTGCTCAACCCCGGCAAAGCCGTGCCGACCCTGCATCGTTGCGCGGAATATGGCGCCATGCATGTGCGCAGCGGCAATCTGCCGTTTCCGGAACTGCCGAGGTTTTGATGCAGGCGCTACAGGAACGTATCCGCACCACGCATTTGCCGCTGCGCATCCGTGCTGGCGGCACCAAGGATTTTTATGGCCAGTCGCTGGCCGGAGATATTCTTGATGTGTCCGCGCATCGCGGCATTGTCAGCTACGAGCCTGGGGAGCTGGTTATCACGGCCAAATGCGGCACGCCGCTGGCCGAAATTGAAACACTGCTCGATGAACATGGCCAGATGCTGGGATTCGAGCCGCCGCGTTTCGGTGCTGCTTCATCGCTCGGAGGCACGCTGGCCTGTGGATTTTCCGGCCCCAGGCGGCCTTATTCCGGCTCGGCGCGAGATTTTGTTCTGGGCATGGAAATCCTTGACGGCACTGGCCAGCATCTAAAGTTTGGCGGACGGGTCATCAAAAATGTTGCCGGATATGATGCCTCGCGCCTGATGACGGGCGCACTGGGTACACTGGGCGTGCTGGTGCAAGCATCGCTCAAGGTGCTGCCAAAACCGCAAAGCGAACTGACGCTTCAATTTGAAATGGACGAAGCCACGGCCTTGAAGCACATGAACGAATGGGCGGGCAGGCCGCTGCCGCTTTCCGCCAGCGCCTGGCAGTCGGGTGTACTGTTTCTGAGACTGTCCGGGGCCAACAACGCCGTCAGGGAGGCCCATGCCAAACTGGGTGGCGAACCCCATCTGCACGGCACGGAATTCTGGCGGCTGCTGCGGGATCATGAAGCGGCTTTTTTCAGCGGTGATTTGCCGTTGTGGCGGCTGTCATTGCCTGCCTGCACGCCACCACTGGATCTGGATGGAAAGCAGCTTATCACTTGGGGTGGAGCGGAGCGCTGGCTTAAAACAAATGCAGCGGCAACTGAAATCCGCCCCAGGCTTGCTGCATCGGGCGGTCATGCCACGCTTTTTGCAGTCGGAGAAAAATCCGTGGGCGTGTTCCACCCGCTGCCCGCCGCGCTGATGAAATACCATGCGCGGCTCAAGAAACTGTTCGACCCGCGCGGCATTCTGAATCGCGGTCGGCTTTACCCGGATTTTTGACATGCAGACCCGTCTGGCTGACTTCATCCGCGACACCGACGACGGCAGGGAAGCCGATCGCATCCTGCGCACCTGCGTACATTGCGGGTTTTGCCTTGCCACCTGTCCGACTTATCAAATTCTTGGCGATGAGCTGGACTCGCCGCGCGGCCGCATTTACCTGATGAAGCAGCTGTTCGAGGGCGCGTCCATCACGCACAAAACCCTCAAGCATCTGGATCGCTGCCTGACCTGCCGCAACTGCGAAACCACCTGCCCGTCAGGCGTAGAGTATGGCAAGCTGATCGACCTCGGCCGCAAGCACGCGGAACGAAAAGCCGCCCGCCCGCTGTCCGAGCAGATCAAGCGCCGCGCGCTGGCGAAATTCCTGCCGCAGGAAAACCTCTTTGGCGGCGCGCTGAAGCTGGGCCGCATGGTCAAGCCATTCCTGCCGCAAACGCTGGCTGGCAAAGTGCCTGCAAATCCTTCCCACCCTGATAAAGGGGAACTGGGGGGGATTTCGCCATCCGCCCGTCACCCGCGAAAAATGCTGGTTCTCGCCGGCTGCGTACAGCCTGCACTGGCACCGCAAATAAACGTTGCGGCGGCACGTGTGCTCGATGCAATCGGAATTTCATTGATTGAAGCGGACAATGCCGGATGTTGCGGCGCAGTCAGCTTCCACCTGAATTTTCAGGAAGAGGGGCTTGATGCTATGCGCCGCAACATCGATGCCTGGTGGCCACACATCGAAGCAGGCGCTGAAGCCATTGTGATGACAGCTTCCGGCTGCGGCGTGACCGTCAAGGAGTACGGCCATCAATTGCGCCACGATACGCGCTATGCGGAAAAGGCCGCGAAAATTTCCGCGCTTACCTGTGATATGTCAGAAGTGCTGTTAAATGAAGAAGCGGCCCTGCGAGGTTGGCTATCAGGGCGAGGCGCCCTGGAAGGCAAGCGCGTCTGCTTTCATGCGCCCTGCACACTTCAGCACGGCCAGAAAATCACCGGCGTGGTGGAAGCATTGTTGACGGTTGCCGGTCATACGGTGCTGCCGATCAGCGAGCCACATCTGTGTTGCGGGTCAGCCGGGACCTATTCGCTGCTGGAATCGGAAATTTCCACCCAACTGAGGGACCGCAAACTGGGCCACCTGTCAGCCGCGCAACCCGAAGTAATCACCAGCGCCAACATCGGCTGTCTCACTCATCTGCAAAGCGGCACCGGCATCCCGGTAAGACACTGGATTGAACTGCTTTAGCACTGGCCACAGCCCGAGGGTGGCTTGCCTGCCGCTACCTCCACTTTGCTGTCCGGTTCTTTAGCAGCAGCCACGGATTTCGCAGCAACCACTTCCTGCCCCAGAGCCAGCACGGCCATGGCGTAATAGGAAGATCGGTTGTAGCGGGTCAGCACATAGAAATTGCGGCTGCCCAGGACATACTCATTTTCGGCATCGCCATTTTGCAATTCAATCAGCGCGTATTTCTCCAGCATGGAAAGCGGCAACCGTGGCTTCGCGCCATAGTAAAACAATTGAGGCTGGGTAAAGGTGGGAATGATGTCTGGCACCAGCAACAGTTCCAGTTGCGCGTTAGCAAGATCGACCTCCACTGTCGGCACAAGCTGCCTGACCCAGCCGTGCAGAGCCAGAAAGCGCGCCACCGAGCCTATGGCGTCAACCGGATCATGCAGGTTGATGCGACCATCGCCGTTAAAATCGGAGCCATAACGGAGAATGTTTTCCGGCATGAACTGCGGCATGCCGATGGCCCCGGCATAAGACCCCTTGACTGCTAGCGGCTCGCATTTCGCTTTGCCGCACCACAAGAAAAAATGGGCAAGCTGTCCCCTGAAATATTGTGAGCGGTCATTGCCATCTTCAGTCGGGTAATCAAATGCCAGCGTAGCCAGTGCATCCACGACACGGTAGCGTCCGGTATCAAGGCCGTAAAAGGTCTCCACGCCAAGAATGCCCACAATGACTTCTATTGGCACGCCGTATTGCTGACTCGCCTGCGTCAATGTGTCCGCATGCTGTTTCAGAAACTGCCTGCCAGCCTGCGTGCGGCCCGCATTGATAAAGCGATCGCGGTAAACCTGCCAGTTCTTGCGTTGCCCAACCGGAAAGGGCTTTATTGCTTGCCTGACGGACTCGAGCTTTCTGGCTTCATTCAGTGTGCGAACAACCCAGGCGGGATCCAGGCCGAGTCCTGCCATCTCATCCGCGAAAGCCGAGACTTCAGGCCGGCCCGCATAGCTTACCGTCTGTTGCTTGATGAGCATTTTCTTGGCGGGTGATCTGGAAGCCGCCTCGGTAGCGGCATTCAAGCCGATCACCAGCGCAAATATCACCGCCAGATGAATGGCCAGGTTATTTTTCAAGCTGGTCCGCCTCATTCATGTTTCCAAATACAGCCGGGTCGGGGAATAATGCCGGCGCTACATTCAGTACGTTAAGAAAACCCTTCACACTTCGCCCACCATTTTCAAGGTAGGTTACCAATTTAGGCATGCAAGCCCTGTTCAACAACATGACAGCAGGGTGATCCCTTTCTTCATCCCGCGCAAATACTGCTTCCCTGCCGGCTGCGCATTCGAACAGACGCTGAACAAGATCAACCGGCAGGCGGGGAACATCACACGGCACACTTAACACCCATTCATGGCGGGCCGACTGCAAACCCGCCAGCACACCCGCCAGCGGCCCCTGATAATCCGGCAGGGCGTCTGTCAGGACACGATAGCCTCGGCCCGAATATTCGTCCAGACTCCGATTGGCGGATATGAGCAATTCATCTACCTGGGGCTGCAAACGTTCAATTACCCAGTCCACCAGCGGCTTGCCCATGTAGTGAACCAACCCCTTGTCGCGCCCGCCCATTCTCCGGCCCTGGCCGCCGGCCAGAACGAGTCCGGTGACTGTTGAACGCTTATTCACTTCTTTGATAGAGCCAGTACCGTTCACTTTTTTCGCCGGGTCTCGCGCCTTCCCAGCGCTTGATCCAGCCTGACCCCGGCGAGACTTCCTTGCGACTCTTTTGATAACTCAACAGCCAGCGGCACTCAGCCGATTTGTTTGGCTTTATGGTCAAGCCAGTGTGATAAGCCAGCAACAATCTTTGGGACTGGTTGAGGTTTTGTGTGGACAGGCAGGGTGTAACGCCTGTTTTGTCTCTGATGCTGTCCGCCACACGCAACATGCTAAGGCGCTCATCGAGCGGCCGCAGAAACAGCGCCATCAACAGGCACCAGACGAAGGTGATCCCGGCACCCCACACCAGCAAAGGGCGATGTGGCGTGCGCGGCTGGCGCTTCAACCAGATAATCCAGCACACCCATGAAGCGGTAACCAGCAGACCAAGTGCCAGCGACAAAGGGCGAACGCCCTGGCTTTCCAGACCCAGCTTGGCTGCGCGCCTGGCCAGTTGCGCAGGCCAGCCAAGGTCAAATGCGCTCCAGTATGTCCAGAATACCAGGGCAAAAAAACTGAACACCATCAGCGAAAACCAGAGCAGTGCATTGGCTGCGCCACGCTTCAGGTCACCCAAGCCGGCGCTGGCGAGCAATGCCACGGCGGGAAGCAGCACGATGGCTTGCAATTGCTCTGATCCGACAAGCAGACTGAGTGCAATCAGCGCCACCAGAAACACGCCCAACGGCATCCACAAACGTACTGAATCCCAGCCATCGCGCTTGAGCCGGTAAACCGCCCAGCCCGCAAGCGGCCACGCCGGCCAGGCAAACCAAGTCAAGGCATTGATGAAATAGAGGGGGTTGTATTTACTCGTTTCACTGGCCGTGAATACCGCTTGGCTCAACGCGGATTGCCACCACTGGGCAATCCGCTCCGGGTGCTGGCCCTTGACGGCCATCAGCCAGGCGCCGCAAAGCGCCAAACCGACTGTCAGGGCAAACCACGATCCGCCTATCCTCGCCGAAGTGCGCCAGCTGGGAAACAACACAGGAAGAAACAACAAGGCCATCGCAAGCGCCAGCGCGACAAACCAGGCACCCGAAAGAAACAATCCCGCCAGACCCAGGCCAGCCAGCCCTCCACCAGCCAGTGGTTGCTCCAGCATCCGTGCGAGACCATATGTAAATAGCGCTATCGCTGCCAGCTGAGCGGTGTAGGGATTGATTTCATGCGCGGGCACCAGCAAACCCATGCAGCCCAGCAGGGCCAGCGCCGCCAGCCAGAAGGCCTGTTCGCCGTACAGCCGGCGCGCGGTCAAGGCGGTCAGCCAGAGCGCCAGGCCTGAAAATACACCGCTGGTCAGGCGTACCGCGTCATGGAAAGCCAATAAGGGTGAAAGCGGCTTTGCCAGAAGTTCCGCCACCCAGAAATACAACTGGGGGAAAACGTGGGATTCGACAACCGACAGCGGAAACAGCCAGTCCGCCTGCTGTCGCACCGACAGCAGATGGGCAAAGGTTTCGGAATCCGGTCCTTTCCAGGGGGCATGCCCCACTAACCCCGGCAGCAACCAGGCAACGCATAGCGCGAGATACCAGTAGGCGACGGGGGCTTGAATCACTGAACGATTTTTATCAGTTGTCCTGACTTGGGCTCACCGGCTGGATACAGGTCATTCATCAGCCGCAATTGTGATTCCGCGCTCCAGCCAAGTGGCGACTGCGCGGCAAGGCTTGCCATGCTCATGCCCGGCTGGGCCTGTATGACTCGAATCACATGCGGCTTTGCCAACTGCCGTTCCTGTGAGGAGATCGCGCGGAAACTGTTGATGGAGTCCTTCAGCGCCGTCCGGTTCTGGTTATAAGTTGTGCCATCCTTGGCCATGCCCGCCAACAGGTATTGCGTATTGTTGAAATTGATCGCCGCAACCAGTACCGGCTTGCCCTGCTGGGCGCCAGCCGCGAATGCCGCAGGGTTGCCGTTGACGTTGCCCGCTTCGTAGCGTGCGCCCTGATCAAGCTTCAAGCCTTTTTGCAGAGTATCCATGGGTTGGGCATTCTTGGGGCCGGGTTTCAGCTCAACCAGGGCTGTACCCTGGGTATTGATTGCCACCACCCGGTCAGGCTGGTTCTGTACTCGCCATCCCTGCGGGAACTGCACCGAAATTCCCAACTTCTCATGCAAGAGGGCATTGCTACGGATAACCCCCTGATCCGGGCTATCGCCAAAATACACGCCATTCATTGCCCGAAGAAATTCCTCGCGGCCTTCCTTGGGGTTGGCAACCTTGTATTTATTGGCTTCACCGACCACCTGCTTCAAGCGCGTGTCGTTGCTGGGATGGGTATCGAATACGCCATGGTAACGGCGCGGTTCGCGGCCCTCCTTTTTTGCCAGCTCGATATCGTAGAGTTCCTGATTCTTCAATACGCCAATGACTTCCACCATGGCCTGCGGGTTGTAAGCCGTCTTGGCGAGATATTCCGCGCCCAGACGATCCGATTCCAGCTCATGATCGCGGCCATAACCCGCCACAATAGACTGGCTCAATTGCTGCAACAGGGTCGCGCCTGCCTGATTATCCATTCCCGGCACCAGGATCGAGCCCAGAATCGCGCCCAACCCCGCCGCCGTTGCCGCGCTTTGTTGGCGTACGCCATGCCTGGCGGTCACATGGCCGATTTCATGTCCCAGTACGCCCGCCAGCTCGGCTTCAGAATTGAGATACGACATGATGCCGCGGGTGATGTAAATGTAGCCGCCTGGTAGCGCGAACGCGTTAACTTCAGGGCTGTCTACAACGGTGAAATGCCAATTCAGATTGGATCGATGGCTTTTCGCGGCAAGCCCTTTGCCAACACGTGTTACATACGCCTGCAGTTCGGGGTTTTCCACCAGACCGTATTCCTGCAAGACATCCTTGTGCGCCTGCGCGCCCATCTGGATTTCCTGCTGCTCGGACATCAGAACGAAATCCTTGCTGCCAGTTACAGGATTCTTCGCGCAATGGGTTAACAACAAAACGCCCGCGATGGCGACAACGATTCGGCGCAATGGCCGTTTTTGTATTGAGATGCTCATGCCTGCCCTCGTGAATCAAATTTCAATACCATCATCATACCTGCCATGGCGACAGCGGCGGAACTGACGCAAGGGTGATTTACAATCCGGCGCATCTAGTTGAGAGATTCCACCGGGGGAAAATAAAAAAGACAGCCTAAGCTGTCTTTTTCGGGTATCGGACGAGCCCTATTTCTTGGCGTATCGCTGACGGAATTTCTCGACACGACCAGCCGTATCGACGATCTTTTGCTTGCCCGTATAGAACGGGTGGCACTCTGAGCACACTTCCACATGCAGGCCCTTGCCCAGCGTGGAACCAGTTTTGAACGTGTTACCGCAAGAGCAGACCACGTCGATTTCCTTGTATTCGGGATGAATATCAGCTTTCATGATGATTTCCTTAAATTTATCTCATTCTCGCGGCGAGTACGCGAAAAAGAACTAAACAATATAAAGGAAATCATATTGTTACGCAAGCCTGTATCTATCCAGGTGGTGCGCCGATATTAAATATCGATTTACCCCTTATTTTTTAACTGGAATCAATATGAAACTTCATCTACTCCCCCTGCGTTTGTTTGCCCTGCTGCTGATGTTCATGGCCATTAGCGCTCGGCCCGCCTGGTCGGCCAGTGCCGCGGAAATCAACATAGAAGTCAATGAAACCCTGTCGCGTTTTACCCGCGAAATCGGCGGCGCAAGCGCTTATCTTCAGGCCGCTCGCGGGGTGCTGGTTTTCCCGACCGTTTATAAAGCCGGTATTGGTATCGGCGGCGAATATGGCGAAGGCGCGCTGCTCATCGGCGGCCGCCCGGTAGACTATTACAGCACGGCTGCCGCTTCCTTCGGCTTCCAGCTTGGCGCCCAGGCCAAAAGCATCATCATCCTGTTCATGCAGGATGAAGCGTTGCGTAAATTCCGTGAAAGCGAAGGTTGGAAAGCTGGCGTGGATGGTTCGGTTGCGCTGGTGGACATGGGATTGGGCAAGGAACTCTCCTCCCAAACCCTGCAAAACCCTATTGTTGGCTTCGTCTTTGGTCAAAAGGGTCTGATGTATAACCTGACCCTGGAAGGAACCAAAATCACCAAACTCAACAAGAACTAATCGACCTTTTGCGATGAAGCGCTTGGGTATAGACCCGTAGCGCAATTCCGCGTAAAAGCCAAGCCTTGAATGAAAAAAAACGGGGACCGAAGTCCCCGTTCTCATTTGACAACTCGCCTATTTATTTCTGCGGTACGAGTTCAACGCGGCGGTTCTTGAAGCGGCCTTCTTCCGATTCATTGTCCGCGACAGGGTTTGACTCGCCGTAACCCTTGGCTGTCAACCGGTCTGCGGCTACACCTTTGCCAATCAGGTAGGTGCGAACCGCTTCCGCGCGGCGCTGCGAAAGCTTCATGTTGTAGTCGTCATCGCTGCGGCTGTCGGTGTGGCCAGCCACTTCGACCTTGACATTGCCCCACTCCTTAAGAGTGGCAGCAGCCTTGTCGAGAATGCCGTAGGCATCTGGACGCAGTATCGCCTTGTCGTTATCAAAATTCACCCCTTCCAGAGTCAGCTTCTTTGGTGCAGGAGCTGGCGGCGGGCAGCCATCGGCGGTGCCGGGAGCGGCTACAGTGGGACACTTGTCCTTGTCGTCCATGATGCCGTCGCCATCGCTGTCCTTGGCGACCGGGCAGCCATCAGCAGTTCCCGGAGCGGGCACGGTCGGGCACTTGTCGTTGGCATCGATCACGCCATCGCCATCACCATCCAGTTCGCAACCCTCGGCATTGACCTTGCGGCCTTTCGGTGTGGTCGGACACTTGTCGAGCGCATCAACAACGCCATCGCCATCACCATCCAGTTCGCAACCCTCGGCATTGACCTTGCGGCCTTTCGGTGTGGTCGGACACTTGTCGAGCGCATCAACAACGCCATCGCCATCACCATCCAGTTCGCAACCCTC